>Ga0181517_10000371_pt1 | contig 61725 bp, 53 predicted proteins | sample PEATcosm2014_Bin_31_FD_119748 | JGI IMG/M metagenome (GOLD analysis project Ga0181517, IMG submission 119748) | Peatland microbial communities from MTU Mesocosm Facility, Houghton, MI, USA - PEATcosm2014_Bin01_30_metaG | ecosystem: Environmental > Terrestrial > Soil > Wetlands > Peat | place... | reverse complement strand
CTTGAATCCTGCGGCGCGGTAGGCGGCGGCTTGCGCGGCGACCTGATCGAGTGGCGTCATGTGCAGGTGGACATCCTTGAGGTTGAGCAAGGGCGTGTTGAGCTGATGCATGAAGTCGATGAGATGGGCCGAATCGAAGGTGCGGAAGGTGTAGCTTGCGATGCCGAGACGGATAGGCAGATTGGCGTCGGGGGTGGGAGGCTTGAGAGTGGAGGGTTTGTAGGAAAGCGGAGCGGATTTCCTGGTCTGGGCATCGGCGGGCAGGAGGGTTGCTGCTGCGGCGAGCGCGCTGGTGCGCAGGAGTGTGCGGCGAGTGAGAGTGTTGACGGAGTGTGTCATCGGGGGAATGGTAGCGCGGGGGAGGAGGGATCGTCTACGGAGGGGCGATGGGTGGAACGGGAAGAAGACGGCTCGCGCATGGCGCAAATACCCACTCATCGCGATAAGACCGCGATGAATGGGGCACCCGGGGAATGACAAACAAATGGGTGACTACTCTTCGGGCTTTTTGCGGAGGGCGGTGATCTGCGGGTGGAGGAGCTTGGCGGTGAGGGAGCGGGTGAGGGCTTCAACGGCGGACTTCTGCTCTGGGGTGAGGGCGGCTCCAGCGGTGGCGAGGCGTGAGTTGATGCGTTCGAGCTCAGCCTGGCGGACGGCCTCGGCGGAGTGCTGCAGGGCGACGATGGCGGGGACTGCGTCGCGCGACTTCATGCGCTCGAGGTAGAACTCGACCTCGCGGGTGACGATGGTTTCGGCGGCGGTGGACTCCCGGCTGCGATCGGCGAGGTGGGCGGCGGCGACCTGCTGTAGGTCGTCGATGTCGTAGACGAAGCAGCCTTCGACCTGGTTCATGAGGGGATCGACGTCGCGCGGGACGGCGATGTCGATGAAGAACATGGGACGGTTGCGGCGGCGCTCCATGAAGCTCTGGCCGTGGGAGCGGTCGAAGATGGCCTGCTCTGAACCGGTGGATGTGATGACGATGTCGGCTCGGGGGGCCTGCTCGTAGAGGTGGTCGAAGGGGACGACCTCGGCGGTGCAGGCGAGGCCGGAGCCGTGGATGGCAATGGGCCCGTTGGCGAGCTGCATAGAGATCTGGTCGGCGATCTGGCCGGCCAGTTGCGCGGCGCGTTCGTGGGTACGGTTGGCAATGAGAATGGAGGTTGCGCCCTGCTGGATGAGGTGACGCGCGGCCAGATCGGACATCTTGCCCGCGCCGACGATCAGGACGGTCTTGCCGCGCAAGCTGCCGAAGATCTTGCGGGCGAGGTCGACGGCGACCGATGCGATGGAGACGGACGAGCTGCCGATCTGGGTCTCGGTGCGCACACGCTTGGCGACCGAGAAGGCCCGCTGCAGGAGCGGTTCCAGCGCAGTAGAGACGGCTCCGACCTGGCGGGCGATCGCGTAGGACTCCTTGACCTGGCCGAGGATCTGGGGCTCGCCCACGACCATGGAGTCCAGCGAACTGGCAACGCGGAAGAGATGACGTACGGCCTCGCGATCGCGGAACTGGTAGACGTGCGGCTCGACGGTGGCAGTAGGAACGGCGAAGTACTCATGCAGGAAGCGAAGGATGTCGGGGGGATTGCTCTCGGCGGCGCGGTCCTGCATGGTGATGAACTCGACGCGGTTGCAGGTGGAGAGGATGAGGGCTTCGCGGATTCCGGGCTGCTGGGCGAGTGTGCGCGTGGCGTCTGCGAGGCGGGCGGCTGGGATTGCGAGACGCTCACGGACTTCGATGGGCGCGGTGGTGTGATTGATGCCGACCAGAACCAGCGAAGATTCGTTGGCGGGCTGATCGGAGTCATGCGCGGGCTCGACCGCGGAGGCCTGAGGCACGATCTTCAGACGCTGGGAGGATTGGCTCATGGCGTGGAGAACCTGTGTACGAGGTTTGCAATCCATACGACGAGCATTGCGACTACTACTGCCCCGGAGAGATAGGCGGCCTTGCGCCCGCGCAACCCGGTGCGGTGTCTGAGATACAGGAGCAGCACATAAACACACCACATGGCAAAGGAGGCAATCACTTTAGGGTCGAGAAAATATGCGGCGCCAAGGGGCGTCTCCTGGACCAGCACAGCGCCGATGACGAGACCGATCGTCATGCAGGGAAATCCGAAGAGCAGAAGTGTGTGGGCGATGCGATCGATGGTGTCGAGTGGGGGAAGCCAATCGAGCGGCGCCAACCAGGAGTCTTCACCAGCCTTTCTCTTTCGCTTGATGCGGCGCTCCTGTGCAAGGTACAGGATGGACGCGAGCAGGCTGAAACATAGCGCAACCGAGGCGGCCAGCAATGCGGCAATGTGGGCAATGAGCCAATCGGAGCGCGCGCCCTGCGAGGGGAAGGTGTAGCGCGTGAGACCTAGCGAGGGTACAAAGACCAGAAAAAATGTAACCGGCAAGGCAAAGATTCCAAGGGACATGGCGTCGTAGAGCCACCAAGCGAGGAAGAAGAGGCCAGTCAGGAGCAGACCCAACAGCGACTCGGTTTCGCGCATTCCAACCGGCATCCAGTGATGGGCCATAACCAGCATTTCGACCACGGAGACGAAGTGGAAGAAGAAGCCCATGCCTGCCAGATGCACACAAATGCTGCGCCAGCGCTCGTTCTTGTAGAGCACGGCGGGAAACACAGCGACACTGCCGGCCGCGTAGAGAACAGCCGCGACTTGTAGCCAAAAAAGAGTCATAGGGCCAGGTTGCAGTATACGAGGAGCGATGCGCCGCGTACGAGGTTCAAAGTGCCAGGCCCAGCGCTATGAACCGCTGCAATTAGATTCAGGGATAACGGCATATCGCGATGTGATGATAGTCACAAGAGATGGGAAATGGGTGAGCGCAGCTCATCCGCTTGAGAGGAAAGACGTAACCTGGGGGCGAGTGCTGTATTCTGGCGTCTCGGCTATGGCGAATGAGAAGATGAGCGATGCTAGCACACAGACCCCTGTGATGCGGCAGTACTTTGCCGCCAAAGAGGCGCATCCCGACTGCTTGATGTTCTGCAGGATAGGGGACTTCTATGAGCTTTTTTATGAGGACGCGATTGTGGCGTCGCGAGAGCTGCAACTGACCCTGACCGCGCGCGATCGGGAAAAGAAGCAGCCGATGTGCGGGGTGCCGTACCACGCGGCCGAGCAGTACATTCAGAGGCTACTGAGGAAGGGCTACCGGGTGGCTCTGTGCGATCAGATGGAAGACCCCAAATTGACCAAGAAGATTGTGCGGCGCGAGGTGACTCGCGTGTTGACCGCGGGAACGGTGGTGGATGCTTCGCTGGGAGCGGAGCAGAGCAACTGGCTGGCCAGCATTGCGGCGAGTGGCGAGGGAGCGCAGATGCGTGTGGGGTTGGCCCTGCTGGACCTTTCGACGGGCGAGTTTCGCGCGACGGAGTTTGTGGGGGCGACGGCCTGGGCGCAGTTGGCCGACGAGTTGGGACAGGCAAGGCCGGCGGAGCTGCTGTTTGCTGAGGGGATGGGAGTGGGGTCGGTGGCGCAATCTGGATCGCTAAGCCTGAAGGTCAGTGGTGCCACTTCCCAGGTCTCAGATTCGAGACGTGCCACCCCAGCGAGCCAAGATCGCTCACCGGGAACCCCGTCTGGGGCACCCAGTGCTGGGGGAAAATCTGTGAAAGATGGAGCACCCGATGCATCGACAGAGGGAATGTTTGAGGGGGTGCGGACGAAGACGGCACTGGAGGATTGGGTGTTTACGGCGGAGTATGCCGTGCCGCTGCTGAGGAAACAGCTAGGCGTGCTGTCGCTGGAGGGGATGGGGTTGGGAGGGCATGAGACTGCGGCGGTGGCGGCTGGAGCGCTTGTTCATTACTTGCAGAAAACCATGCAAGGTGGTCTGGAACATATTGATGCAATACGATTTTATGCTCACGACGAAGGCCTAACTCTGGATGCGGTGAGCGTGCGGAACCTGGAGCTGGTGGAGCCTCTGTTTTCTGGTGAGTCGGTGCAGACGACGCTGTTTCATACGCTGGATGCCTGTGCAACTCCGATGGGAAAACGGATGCTACGAGCGACCCTGCTGCGGCCAGCGGCTGAGCTAGGAGAGATTGAAGCGCGGCTGGATGCAGTGGGTGAGGCGGTGGTCGATCTGAGGGGACGCGAGGAGGTACGGCGCGCGATGAATGGGCTGCTGGATATGGAGCGGCTGCTGGGGCGCGTGGCACTGGATTCGGCGGGGCCGAGGGAGGTGATGGCACTGGCGTCGACACTGGGTTGCCTGCCGGGGTTAAGGGATGCAGTGGGGAAGTTCAAGGCGATGCGATGGCGGAAACTGGGGGGTAGTGGGGAGACTTCCCAGGTTTCAGAATCGAGACATGGGGCACCCGATTATGAGGTTGACCAGTCTTCCACAGGGATTTCCACAGAGAAATTCACGGGAACACCCACAGGTTTTTGCACAGGATTCGATGTGATGGAGGACCTGCATGAGCGGATCGTGAAGACGATTGTGGAGGAGCCACCGGTGAACTTTGCGGAGGGTGGGGTGATCCGCGCGGGGGTGGATGCGGAGCTGGATGAGCTGCGCGAGCTGGGACGCAGTGGACGGCAGTCGCTGGCGGCCATCGAGGAGCGGGAGAGGCAGAGGACGGGGATTGGTAGCCTTAAAATTAGATTCAACTCCGTCTTTGGGTATTACCTGGAAGTAACTAAGGCTAATAGTAGATCGGTTCCGGATAATTACGAGCGCAAGCAGACGCTGGTGAATGCGGAGAGGTTTACGACGCCTGAGTTGAAGGAGTATGAGACGAAGATTTTGACCGCGCAGGAGCGGTCGGGAGAGATTGAGCGGAGGATCTTTGCGGAGTTGCGGCGGCAGTTGCTGGACGCGGCTGGACGGATGCGGGAGACGGCGCGGCGGGTGGCGGAGATCGATCTGCTGGCATGTTTTGCACATCTGGCTGCACTGCGGGGATGGGTGCGGCCCCAGGTTGAGAAGTCGGGTGAACTGGAGTTTGTGGCGGGGCGGCATCCTGTGGTGGAAAGACGGATGGAGGAGTCGGGCGGGGGAAGGTTTGTACCGAATTCGATCTCGCTCACGGCCTGGGTGGGAGGGAGAGCCGGTAAACCCACTCGTGGCGATACAACCGCCATGAATCGGGCACCAGATTTGGTGGAGGGTTCGGGAGTGCAGAGTGCGTCGATTGCGCTGATTACGGGGCCGAATATGGGGGGCAAGAGCACCTATTTGAGGCAGGCAGCGCTGCTGGTGGTGATGGCGCAGTCCGGGTGCTTTGTGCCCGCGGAGCGGATGCGGCTGGGGCTGGTGGACCGGATCTATACGCGGATCGGGGCGAGCGACAACGTGGCGAGGGGGCGGTCGACGTTCATGGTGGAGATGACGGAGACGGCTGCGATCCTGAACACGGCGACGGCACGGAGCCTTGTACTGTTAGATGAGATGGGGCGTGGAACTGCAACGTATGACGGGCTTTCTCTGGCATGGGCTACGGTAGAGCATTTGCATGAAAAAATTGGCGCGAGGACACTGTTTGCGACCCACTACCACGAGCTGACCTTGCTGGAGGAGCGGCTGGCTCGACTGAAAAACCTGCGTGTGACGGCGAAGGAGACGACGGGTGGGATTGTGTTTTTGCATACGGTGGAGGCGGGTGCGGCAAACAAAAGCTACGGGATCGAAGTGGCGCGGCTGGCGGGGCTGCCTGGGAGCGTACTTGCACGGGCTAGGGAGGTGCTGAAGCTGCATGAGCGGGCGGAGACACAGCAGGTTGGAGCGGCGCTGGCGCGTGGTGCGGGAGAGATGGCTGCCCCGGCAATGCAGATGACGATGTTTACGCCGCTGTCGCAGAAGATTGTGGACCGGCTGGCGGAGGTGGACCTGGATGGGTTGACGCCGCGAGAGGCGCTGAACCTGCTGGCGGAGTTGCAGCGGGAGCTGGGGGCTGGATCGTGAAGGCGAAGGCGATTGTGGTGGCGGGGGTGATGAGCGGGACGTCGGCGGATGGCGTCGATGTGGCTCTGTGCCGGATTGCGCCGGGAGCGCGTGAGGAGAATTCGCCGCGGGTGAGGCTGATCGGGCTGCTGGAGACGAGGTACCCGAAGGCGGTGCGGGCGGCGGTGCTGCGTGTGATGGAGGGCGAGTCGGTGACGGCGGGGGAGATAAGCCGGTTGAACTGGCGGCTTGGGGAAATCTACGCGGATTGTGTGGAAAAGGCGGCGGAAAAGTTCGGGGTGAGGGTGGGGCTGGTGGGATGCCATGGGCAGACAGTTCAGCATGAGACACGGGCGCGGCGGGCGCTGGGCGGGTGGGTGCGTTCGACTTGGCAGATGGGCGAGGCGACGGTGGTGGCCGAGCGGATGCGCTGCCCGGTGGTGAGCGACTTTAGGCCGGCGGATGTGGCGGCGGGTGGCGAGGGGGCTCCGCTGGTGCCGATGCTGGATTATTGCCTGTTTCGGTCGGCGAAGGGGAATAGGGTGCTGCTGAACGTGGGCGGGATTGCGAATTTGACGGCGATTCCGGCTGGGGCGAAGCTGGATGAGGTGATGGCGTTCGATACCGGGCCGGGGAATATGGTGATTGACCATTGCATGGAGCAGACTTTTGGACGGGCTTATGACAAAGGCGGGGCTGTGGCGCGGCGGGGGCGGGTGCTGCGCGGGGTGGTGGAACGGGTGATGCGGGAGGGATACTTTGTGGCAGTGCCGCCGAAGTCGTGCGGGAGAGAGGAGTTTGGCGCGGGATTTGCGGAGCGGCTGATCGCGATGTGCCGCAAGGCGGGTGGGACGGATGCGGATGTGGTGGCGACGGCGACGGCGTTGACGGCTGAGTCGGTGGTGGCGGCTTACAGGGATTATGTGGCTCCACATTTTGAGGCGGCGAAGATGGAGATTTTTGTGGCGGGGGGTGGGGCTAGGAATGGAACGCTGATGGGGATGTTGCGCGAGGGGTTTGCGGGGATGGGCGCGAAGGTGCGAGCGATGGAGGAGCTGGGGGTTCCTGCGCAGGCCAAGGAGGGGATGGCGTTTGCACTGCTGGCCTGGCTGACGTGGAATCGACGGGCGGGGAATGTTCCGGCGGCGACGGGGGCGAGCAGGAAGGTGGTGCTGGGGAAGGTGAGCTGGCCGGGATGAGAATGCGCTGCTCAATTCTCGCTGCTGCGATGGTGATCACCGGCTGTCACGGAGGGACGGCGCGGGAGCGGGGGACAGTGGTGGTGGTTCTGGAGAGCAGTCCGAATAATCTAGATCCGCGGCAGGGGACGGATGCGCAATCGGAGCATGTGGGTGGGCTGATCTTCGACGCGCTGGTGAAGAAGGACGAGAACTACAACCTGAGGCCCTGGCTGGCGACGAGTTGGGAGCAGCCCAACGCGCTGACCTGGGTCTTTCATCTGAGGGATGGAGTGCGGTTTCAGGATGGACGGCCACTGGAGGCCGAAGATGTGGTGTGGACGATAGAGAGCCTGATCGAGCCGAAGCTGGCGGGGCTGATCTCGGCGAAGAGTGGCGCGTTTGCGTCGGTGGAGCGTGTGGAGGCGCGCGACCGCCTGACTGTGGTGGTGCGGATGAAACAGCCCGATGCGGGGCTGCTGTTCAATCTGAGCGATGGGCAATTTGGCGTGGTACCGAGGGGTGCAGGAGCAGACTTCGGGCTGCACCCGGTGGGGTCGGGGCCATACCGGTTCGTGAGCCAGGTGCAGGACAAGGAGGTGGTGCTGGAGAGATTTGAGGGGTGTTGGAGTAACAGGGATCAGGAAACAGGGAACAGGGAACAGAAAACAGGGAACATAAATACTAACAACGGCGAGAGGATTGAGCGGGTGCGGTTTGAGGTTGTGCCGGACACGATCACCAGCGCGCTGGAGTTGCAGAAGGGGTCGGCGGATGCGGCCAGCAATGTGCTGACGCCTGACATGGTGTATGCGCTGAGAGATGCTCCGGGGCTGGAGACGGCGAGCGGGCCGGGATCGAATGTGTGGTATCTGAACTTCAACGTGGCGGACCCGGCGTTGCGCGACAAGCGGGTGCGGCAGGCGATAGCGATGGCGATGGACCGGGAGGCGATTGTGGCAGCGCTGTGGCGCGGCCATGCGCGGCTGGCGGAGTCGCTACTGCCGAAGGGGCAGTGGGCGGCGGCGACAGACGCGGAGACTGCGCACTATCCGCACGATTCGGCGCGGGCGGCGGAGCTACTGGAGGAGGCTGGGCTTCATGCTGGGCCGGATGGAGTGCGGCTACGGTTGACGTTGAAGATCAGTACAGACGTGACGACGCGTCTGCTGGCAGCAGTACTGCAACAGCAACTGCGCTCGGCGGGGATTGAGTTGAAGATACGGTCGGCGGAGTTTGGGACGTTCTATGCGGATGTGACGCACGGGGCGTTCCAGATGTACCTCCTGAAGTGGGTGGGATCGAACGAGGATCCGGACATCTATCGTTATATGTACTCGTCGGAGAGCTTTCCACCGAAGGGCGCGAACCGCGGACACTATGTGAATGCGCGGGTTGACGAACTGCTGGCAAAGGCGGCGGTGGAGAGCGGGCCGGACTCGGAGGTACGGACAGCGCGTCAGGTGGATTATGCGGAGGTACAGACGATTCTGTCCGAAGAGCTGCCGACGATTCCGCTGTGGTATCCGGACAATGTGGTGATGCATACAAAGCGATTGCAGGGAGTGGTGTCGCGGGGCGACGGGAACTTTGATTTTCTGCGCGAGGCGTGGCTGACTCAGTAGATAATATGTGCCGATTTGGAGATATGGTTACTGGCTGGATGACTATGCCGAGTGGGGTAATGTCGCGCGATGGGAGGGAATTGGCGACAGTACAATAGAGAGAGATGTTTTCAAGGAGGAATGGGGACGGGATAGGTGCGGCGGTGGCGACGGGAATCGAGGAGGATGCATTGAGAGTGAGAGGCTTTAAGGAGCGGGATGTGAAGGGTGGGGAGTTGAAAGAGAGTGAGAACGGGATGGCGACGGACGCGCCGCAGAAGACGGATGCGGGTTCCCATGAGGCTGCGCCGATAGAGGCGGCGCCTGAGAGGGCTGAGCTAGATCTGGTGCGCGAGGAACGGGACCAGTTGATGGAGCGGCTGGCGCGGTTGCAAGCAGAGTTTGAGAATGCGCGGCGACGCGAGGTGAAGGAGCGGGCAGACCTGCGAGACTATGCGGTGCAACATGCGGTGGAGCCGTTTTTGAGTGTGATGGACAACTTCCAACTGGCACTGAAGTCGGACGGAACACTGGAGCAGTTGCGCGCCGGAGTAGAGCTGATCCTGAAGCAGATGGAGGAGGCCCTGAAGAAGCTGCATGTGCAGGAGGTGGAGACGGTGGGTAAGCAGTTCGACCCCAGAGTCCACGAAGCGCTGGGAAGCATCGAAACCAAGGAGTTCCCCGATCATCAGGTGATGGAGGAGATTCGCAAAGGTTACCGCATCCGCGAGAAATTGCTGCGCCCCGCGCTGGTGAGGATTGCCAGCAATACGGCAGTGATGAGTGAGTGAGGTAGGGAACAGGGAACAGGGAACAGGGAACAGCAAGAACAAAGACAAGAGCAACGGCAACGACGATGCGGGGATTATTCCCCTTCACTGCGTTCAGGGTCAGAATGACAAACCAAAGAATTTGTGCGGGAATGACAAAAAGAGATGAGTGCGACGGCGAACGTGACCAAAGCTGATTTTTATGAGGTGTTGCAGGTATCGCGGGACGCGAGCGACCAGGAGCTGAAGACCAGCTACCGGAAGTTGGCGATGCAGTACCATCCGGACCGGAACCCGAACAATCCTGAGGCGGAGGAGCGGTTTAAGGCCTGCAGCGAGGCGTACCAGGTACTGAGCGACCCGGAGAAGCGCGCGGCCTACGACCGATATGGCCACGCGGCGTTTCAGGGCGGCGGGCCGGGCGGCAATCCTTTTGCGGGCGCTGGATTTCAGGGTGATTTGGGAGACATCTTCGGCGATCTGTTTGGCGAGATGTTCAACATGGGCGGCGGCGGACGGCGGGCGACGCGGGTGCAGCGTGGGCGCGATCTAAGTTATGAGCTGACGCTGGAGTTCGAGCAGGCTGCGTTTGGTGTGGAGAAGCAGATCGTGATTCGCCGGCTGGAGTCGTGCGAAGAGTGCCACGGGACGGGCAGTTCGAAGGGCAAGGCCCCGGCGACCTGTACGCAATGCGGCGGGCGCGGACAGGTGCGCTTCCAGCAGGGATTCTTTTCGGTGGCGAAGACCTGCGGACGGTGCAATGGAGCGGGGACGACGATCAGCGACCCATGTACGGCGTGCCGCGGCGAGGGATTGCAGGCGAAGACACACGAGATGCTGGTGAAGGTGCCAGCGGGCGTGGAGCAGGAGACGCGAATCCGCTACCAGGGCGAGGGCGAGGCAGGCAGGTTCGGGGGACCGTCGGGCGATCTGTATGTGGTGCTGAGCGTGAAGGCGCACAAGTTCTTTGAGCGCGAGGGAGACGACCTGCACTGCGTGCTACCGATCTCGTTTCCGCAGGCGGCTCTGGGAACAGAGTTGCAGATTGAGACGCTGGAGGGGCCGGCGACGATCAAGATTCCCGAGGGAACGCAGAGTGGGCGGGAGATTAAACTGCGCGGCAAGGGCGTGCCGCACCTGAACTCGCACGGCAAGGGAGACCTGGTGGTGGAGGTGCGGGTGGCGACCCCGTCGAAGCTGAATAAGGCGCAGCGAGAGTTGCTGTGGCAGTTGAGCGAGACGATGACGGTGGAGAATACGCCGACCAACCGGGGGCTATTCGAGAAGATGAAAGAGATCTTTAGTTAGGTTCGAGGTTCAAGGTTCAAGGTTCGCATGTGGCTGGGCGGAATGCTCGACCGCCCATTTCTATTGCAGGCTGAGGAGACGGGCGGGATTGATTTTGGACATCTGGTCGATGTCGGATTGAGTGAGCCCTTGTTTTTTGAGGCCGTCGAACAAGAGCAGCAGTCCGTCTGGATGGAGCGGGTTGGCGGGCTGTCCCATGTCGGAGGAGAGGATGCAGTGCTCCGGGCCGACGGCGCGGATGGCCTTGGCGTAATCGGCGAAATCGAATTGCTTTGAGACAATACCGTTGAAGACGAACTCAATATAGGCGCCGAGGCTGGCGGCCTGCTGCATCTGCGGAATGGTCATGGAGATGGGTGTGAGCATGGCGTGGGTGACAACGATGCGCGTGACGCCTTGCTTGCGCGCCTCCTGGATGAGGAGAAGACCGTCCTCGGCGGAGTTGTGGCCGGTGGCCATGACGAGATCGTATTTCTTGATCATGGCGATGACGGCCTTGGTCTCGGGAAGAAGCTCGCCGTTGCGCGAGACGGCGACGTAGGGACGCTGTTCTTTGGCTTTCATCACGGCGGCGTAGCTGTCGTAGGTGGACATCCAGACGAACCTGCCGAGCTGGCCGGTGGTGAGCGCCATTTTTTCGACCGCGATGGGATTCATGCCGCCGACGCTGAGGTTGAGGTCGATGCCTCCGAAGACCTGTATGCCGGGAACGATTTTGTGGACGTAGTAGGCATCCGCTGCGGTGGGCGCGTAGTGGTTCTTGAGGACGAGGGCGCGCATGCCACGGCTTTGGGCGAGTTTGGCGAGATCTATGGCGTCGATGCTGCGGGCGGTGGAATCGGGGGCCGCGTGGACGTGGATGTCGATGACGCCGTCGAGAGGCTTGGATTGCGCGTAGGCGGTGGAGGTGAGAATAGCGGCACAAAGAAGGAGAGCGAGTTGGGTTGGTCGCATGGGGAGTCCTAAGAGATGAGTTGTGAGGCTGCGATGGCGATGGCGGCAATGGCTGCGGTTTCGGCGCGAAGGATGCGCGGGCCGAGGGTGACGGCTGTCCAGTTGTGCTGCGCGAAGAGGGAGATTTCTTCGTGGGTCCAGCCGCCTTCGGGGCCGATGGCGAGAGACAGTTCATTTTCAACCTCCCACCCATCGCGATAAGACTGCGATGGATGGGGCACCCGAGAATTTGTGGCGAGATCCCACATCTCAGAATCGAGATGTGGGGTACCGAGTGCAGTAGCTAGCGAAAGGGTTTGTTCGGTTTCGCTAAGGAGGATGCGGAGGGAAGCAGATTCGCGGGCGAGGGCGGCGGTGAGTGGGGTGGGATCGAGGAGCTGGGGGACATCGCTGCGGCGTGATTGCTTGGCAGACTCCAAGGCGATGCGACGCCAACGGGCGGCCCTCTTCTCAGATGCGAGGGCGAGGTGCTTCTCGGTGCGCTGGGCGAGGACGGGTGTGATACGGGTGACGCCGAGTTCAGTGGCTTTCTCGATGGCCCACTCGAAGCGATCGAATTTGAAGACGGCGAGCAACAGGTGGATGGGCAGGGCGGCGTCGGCCTGCAACTCTTCATGGAGCGTGAAGAGGACTTCAGTTTCAGAGACAGCAGTGATCTCGCCGCGGTGGAGAAAGCCATTGGCTACGACATCGTAGGACTGACCGGGCTGGGCGCGCAGGACACGGGCGAGATGATCGGCCTGCTCGCCGGTGAGAGCGGCGTGCGTGGGATGGCCGGATTGAGGAGACCATGTGTCGGCGATCCAGCGGCGTCTCATAGGGCAGGGAATAGGGAACAGGAAAGAGCAATCACCTACAAATTCAGAGCGAGTATCTGGGAGCAAGGAAGAACAAGATTCGGGCAACTACAAAGATTGAGACTCCGTGTTCTGGCATTCTATTCCCTATTTACCGTTCCCTGTTCCCTGATCGTTAGGGTTGGGGATCGTGACGTTGACTGGCGTTTGGTTGATGAAGTCGAAGGAGATGACGGCGGACTTGCGCTGGTCCCAAACAGCCTGGGTGATGGGGAAGGTGAACAGGACCATACCTGACGCCTCGCCTCCAGGCTGAAGGATGGTGCCGCGCTGGATGGGATCGGAGACGTGGGGCTTGAGGGCTGGGAAACTAACGAGGAGACTAGCGAGGTCCTTTTTATTAGTGGCGGCTGGGGCGGTGGTCTGGGTGCCGTCGGGAGCGGTGAGAGTCACGGTGATGTCGTTGAGGTGGAGAGGAACTTTGGCTCGATTGACGACACGCACGTAGGCGACGGCGTAGAGGTCGTCCTCAAAGGGATCTTTGTGGCCGACGACTATGGACTCTTCATGGAAGACGATGTGCTCAGGCAGCACGTATGTGGGTTGGGTGAGGGTGAGGTCGGCGGCGAGGGGTGGAACTGGATTATAAAAGTGCGCGACGACGAGGGCGATGACGGCGAGGACGGCGACGGCAATAATCGCCGGGACCAGGAAGTTGCGGCGTTCTGCTTGGGCAAAGGTTAGATCGGACATGGGAGTAAGCATAACGCGAAAAACGGATGTTGGTCTTCGGTACCAGGCTGTTGGCTGATAGAAAAGGCTAAGGCAGGTCTTTTTGAACCAAGTACTCGTCCATGAGGACGGCAATAAGGGCCGCTGTAGGGACGGCGACCAGGGCGCCGACGATGCCGGCCAGTTCGGTGCCGGCGATGAGGGAGATGAGGACGGTGAGTCCCATCAGGTTGACGCTCTGGCGCATGATGCGCGGGGTGAGCAATGCATTCTCGACGTTGACGTAGATGGCATAGAAGAGGAAGACAAAGGCCATCTTGGTCCAGGAGTCGAGGGCCGCGACCAGGCCGACCAGCAGGATGGTAAGGACACCGCCGGCGATGGGGACGATGTTCATCAGGCCCATTAGAACGCCGAGCAGGATGAAGTAACGGACATGCAGCAGGCCGAAGACGAGAGTACTGACGAGGCCGAGGATGAGCATCAGCGTGAGCTGGCCGAAGAGCCACTTGCTGACACGCAGCTCGGCGCGTTGCAAGGTGGCGTCGAGGCGGGTGCGTGTTTCAAGCGAGAAGAGCGAGAGTAGCCACTGGTAGGCGAACTCGCCCTCCAGCATGAAGTAGACACAGAGAACGAGGCCGGTGAGCAGATCGAAGATGCGCCCCATCCAGTCGGGGAAGGAGGCGAAGAGGAAGGCGGCGGTGGCGGAGAGAGCGTCTTCTGAGCGTTGGGCGAGGGTATCGGTATCGACGCCGAGCTTATAGGCCAGGGGAAGGCTCTTGAGACGGGCTTCGATGGCAGGAATGCGTGCGGGCAGGTCTTCGGCGAATTGATGGAGGTTGCGGATGACGGGGGGCAGCGCGACGAGGAAAAAGAGCACGATGGCGAGGAAGACGCAACTAAGGAGAAGCACGATGGCGACGGCGCGCGAGATGCGGCGTGTGCCGCGCAACTGGAAGCTCATAATGCGATTGACAACGGGCATGAGCACGACGGCGAAGAGCGCGCTGACATAGATGAGGGTGAGGACATCGCGCAGACGCCATGCCAGGGCGAGAGCAAGCAGCACAGCGATGGCAAAGAGGATGTGGCCGCGTATGTCGCCGCGGGACTGCTCGGTTGGGGATGGCGTCGGTGACGGCAGGGCGCTCCTCCTTCTGATGAGATGAATCCAGTGTGCATCATGGGCAGGATAAAGGCATAACGCCGATTGACACCGATGCAACCGAATTAAGAACAGACAAAGGCAAAAGGTGGTTTAGAACAGGCAAAAAAGAAATACCGGGGCCTCCACTGCGCATCTCGATATGAAGCTATAGGCGCTACGCAGAGGATGACAATGTGAATTATTTAGTTGAGGCGGTCGAGGAGGGCGGCGACCGTCTCTTCGGGGGTGAGGCTGGCGGTGTTGAGGGTGAGGCGGGCGAGGCGGCGGTAGATGGGGTGGCGTGCAAGGAAGCGTGCCTCGGCGGCGGTGGGATCGGACAGGATGGGCCGGTCGGTGGCGCCGGGATTAAGGGCCTGCATCATACAGCGGTCAAAGAGGGCGGGGAAGGGTGCGTCGAGGAAGATGATGGAGGTGGCAGGGGTCTGCTCCAGGAGGAGGCGGTTGGTAAGGACCTCGGGCGCTCCTCCGCCAAGCGCGAGGACAAGGCGATTGCGGCCGAGGGCCGAGGCGAGGGCTGTGGACTCAAGCTGGCGAAAGCGGGCTTCGCCGTGGGTGGAGAAGATGGAGGGGATGCTGAGGCCGGTGCGCGACTCGATGTAGGCGTCTAGATCGAGGAACTCCCAGTTGAGGCGCGCGGCCAGCAGGCGGCCTACGGTGGTCTTGCCGGCTCCCATGAAGCCGGTGAGGACGAGGCGGCGGAGGTGCGCGGGAGGGGTCGCGACGGTGTGGGGTTCGGCGGCGGACTGGGCGGCGGGTTGGGCGTTCATAACGGCTCCTTCGGAATCTGTGCGGCAGCAAACGAAAGCCGCGACCTTTTTGGAGGGTCGCGGCTCGGCGGAGATGGCGGATGCTCTGAAGTGCGATCTTTTTTTATCGATCCAGAGATGCTCGCAAGCCCAGCAGACCCGCTCCCTGCCACCATGGGCAGGGATACGTAAAGTAGCCGTACTGGAGCGAACTATGTTTCATCCTGAAGATGAGACTACACCGGAAGGGAATTGGTTGCAAGGAGATTGACGGAAAGTTGTATGTGCAGGTTCCATTTCGGTCAATCGACGGGTGCGTCAGGGTCGATGTAGTCGTCGTCGATGGAGGCGAGGGCGGAGTCTTCCTGGAGCTGGGCCTGGATGTTCTGCCAGACGCGGTCGCTGGGTTCGGCTACAGGCTCAAAGAGGCTGCGCGCTGTCTCGGCGATGGTCTCGAGGTCTGTGACAAGGGCTGCGCAGTCGGGGTTGGCGGCAAGAAACTTCTTGAGGCGCGGATCCTGGCTGACCTTTCCGTTGCCGGAGGCGAAGAGATCGGGGAGGATGTGTTCAAACTCCTCGGGCTTGAGATTGTCGAAGTCGATATTGCCTGGGAGGGTCATTTTGCGGACTCCGTGTAGGCGGACGGCTGGGGCGGCTGGCTTGGGTTTCGCAACAGTTCACGGAGTCTGAGCCGGGCCTTGTGCAGTTGCGATTTACTATTGCCGGTGGAGCAATCGAGCATGGTAGCGATCTCATTATGCTCGAAACCCTCGACATCGTGCAGGACGAATACGGTGCGATAGCCGGGGGGCAGGGCTGCGACGGCGCGTTCCAATGCTACGCGGTCGACCGAACCGGCGAGGACGGGGTCGCGGCTGCCGAAGTCACGCCTTGGGGCGTCATCGTCGGAGGGGTTGACCGTCTCTTCGAGCGAGACGAGGCTGAGGCCCTTCTTGCGCAGCTGCATGAGGACGAGGTTGACTGTGAGGCGATGGAGCCAGGTGGAGAATGCGGACTCTCCGCGGAAGCTGCCCAGCTTGCGGAAGAGGTGGAGGAATGCGTTCTGGGTCATGTCCTCGGCCTCCGAGACATTTCCCAACATGCGCAGACAGAGGGTGTAGACACGGCGCTTGTGCAGGTTGTAAAGGATGGCAAAGGCCTCCGGGTCACCCTTCTGCGCGGCCTGGATGGCCTCGGCCTCGCCGGCGATGGGCGGGTTGCGTTTATACAGACCGGGATTGACTCTTCCAGGTGAAGCTTGTGTCATCATCAGGCCTTGGCAACTCATGGGGTGTCGGCTCCGGGGTTCGGGGAACGCCCAGACTCTCGCCTGATCCAGCCTAGCGCATCTGCCGGGGTTTTTCTATTACGTGATTAGGATGCGGTGGATGTGGGGATGGTTGTGCGTGGAGCGCTCATGCACCGATGAAGCGGGCGTAGAGGGAGCGAGCGACGGCGATGTCGGTGGTTCCCTGGATGATGGCCCGACCGTCGGCGAAGAGGGTTAGGGTGAGGGGTCCGCGACGGAAGCGTAGGATGAGTTCGTTGCAGCGGAGAGACTGAATATCTGTGTGAGAGCCGAGGCGAGCCTGGAGCGCGGCGAAGTCGATGGGGCGGTGGTGCTCGTGGATCTGCACGGAGTCTCGACCGCAGAGGGTGATGTGGGCGCGCTCCTGGCCGGAGAGATGAGTGAAGATGCGTTGACCGCAGACTTCGCAGCCGGGACGGGGAGTGGTGGTGGAGATTTCGGAGTGGTCAATTCGTGCGTTGGCGAAGGGGTTCCAGAGATCGAAAGAGAGCAAGGTGCGACGCATGAGGTGAGGCTGCCCTGTGAGGAGCTTGAGGGCCTCGGTGACCTGAATGGAGGCGGCGAGGTTGACAGCAGTGGCAAGGATCCCGGCGGTGTCGCAGGTTTCCACGTTGCCTGTGGGGGGTTTGGGAAAGATGCAGGCGAGACAGGCGGTGGGAGGACAAGGTTCAAGGTTCGAGGTTTGAGGTTCGAGGGAAAGCGGCAGGATGTTCATGGTGGCTGCGTAGGCGCCAATGGCGGCGGCGTATATCCACGGTATGCCGCGCTGGACGGAGAAGTCGTTGATGAGGTAGCGGGTCTCGAAGTTGTCGGTGGCGTCGAGGATGATCTGGACGGGAGGGATTTTTTGTTCGGAGGGATGGCTGGCGGGATTTGAGTCAGACGGTGCGAGCAGTTCAGCGATGTTGGTGGGCGTTAGGTCTGCGATGCGGGCATGGACGGTGACGCGGGAGTTGAAGAGGGCGATGTGGCGGCGTGCTGCTTCGGCCTTGGGGAGGATGTCGCGGGCGTCTGCTTCGTCGAAGAGGACCTGACGCTGGAGGTTGGAGGGTTCTACGAAGTCGCGATCGATGAGGGTGAGGGTGCCGACTCCGGCTCGTGCGAGCAGCGATGCGGAGGCCGCACCCATGGCCCCGCAGCCGACGATGGCGACATGCGATGCGGCCAGACGCTGCTGACCGAGCGTGCCGATGCCGGGAAAGAGTATCTGACGTGAGTAGCGGTCAGGGTCCGCGATGGGGCTGGAGCTGGGCGAGTTGTCCTGGGGCGAGACTTGGGTGGACACAGTTGCGTACTCGTTTAAAGGCATCCTAGTTCGTAGTATAGGGAATTGCGGGGGATCGTTCCTTCGGGCAATCTCGGCTTGCTCAGCGAGTTCCATGGATGGAATCGCTCCAAGGTGGGCGCAGGCGAAGTCAGAGGGTCAATTTGTTGCGTGTTTGGCTTGATGGAGAGAGCGGAAGAGCAGAGATGAAGGCTGCAAGCGAGCGATGGTTGCGCTCGCTCCTGTTGGCAGGTGCGATGACTCTCGCATGGGTGGGATCTTCGTTTGGTCAGAGTGGGTCGCCAAGTGCAAATGAAACGGCGGCTGCAACAGCAATTACGGCGGAGCAGGCGGGAGGGACGGCGAGCCTTTCGGCATGGAAGGGACTGAGGGTTGACGCGGTGGAGTTCGAGGGGGTGAAGTTTGGGGCGAACGATCCGCTGCCCGGGCTGCTTTCGCAGCAGGCGGGGCAGGTGCTGGATCCGGCCAAGGTGACGGCAAGCGTGCGGCGGTTGTTTGCCAGCGGAAGGTACCGGGACATCCGGGTGGAGGGGGAGCGCGAAGGCACGGGAATGAGGCTGATCTACGTGGGGGTGGCGCGCTACTTCGTGGGACGGGTGACGATTGCGGGAGTGAAGGACGAGCGTCTGACGTCGCTGCTGGAGTATGCGACCAAGCTACAGCCGGGCACGGATTTTATCGAGGATGAGATTGCAACGGCGACCGAGGGAGTGCGCCAGGCGCTGGCCAGCAATGGGTACTTTGAGCCGGTGATCGCGGTGAAGACCACGGTGGATGAGGCGGGCGATCAAGTGAACACAGTGTATACGGTGCAGGTGGGACCGCAGGCGCGGGTGGGGAAGATCGCGCTACAGGGCGACGACCCGGGGTTGACGGTAGAGGAGGTGCGCAAGAAGGGGAAGTTGAAGCAGGGCAGCAAGGTGACTCGCGAGACAACCAGCAACGCTTTGACACGTCTACGAGCGCAGTATGAGAAACGGGACCGAATGGAGGCGACGGTCTCGTTGCGAACCGAGAGTTACGACAAGGCGCGCAGGCAGGTGGACTATACACTCAACGCCAACCAGGGGCCGCTGGTGAAGGTGGTGGTGGAGGGGGCGAAGTTCTCCAGCGGGCGATTGAAGCTGCTGTTGCCGATCTACCAGGAGGGAACGATCGACAACGACCTTCTGAACGAGGGTACATATAACCTGAAGGACTTCCTTCTACAGGAGGGCTACTTCGATGCGACAGTATCGGTGCGCGTGGTGGGCGCGGGGACCGATACGAGCGTGCGCGCCGCGACGCTGGGCGCAGGCACCAAGGCGGAGACGGCGCAGGAGAACGTGGTGTACTCGGTGGCAAAGGGTGTGAAGCACAAGGTTGAGTCGGTGACGATTATGGGCAACCACTACTTCGACACGGACCTGTTGAAGGGGCGGATGCGGGTGCAGCGGGCGGACGCGTATCTGCGCACGGGGCGCTACTCTCCGGCGCTGATGAAGGCGGACGTGGAGTCGATTCTGGCGCTGTACCGGGCGAACGGGTTCGGCAAGGCGACCATCTCGACCTCGATCATGGACAGGGACACCGCGAAATCGGGAAAAAAGTTGAAGGAGGGTGAGATTGCGGTGTTGCTAACGATTGTGGAGGGACCGCAGCAGCGTTTCGGCAAAGTGACGCTGGCGGGAGTGGCGGAGAGTCGAATGAAGGAGGTTCGCGCGTTGTTGAATGCGCAGGAGGGGCAGCCTTTCTCGTTGATTACGCTGTCGGGCGACCGGGACGCGTTGTTCGGCTACTACCTGAGCCATGGTTTCGAGCAGGCGAAGATCGAGGTGAAGCAGCAGGCGGAGAGTACGGACACGCAGAAGACCGATGTGACGTTGAACGTCACAGAGGGCGAGCAGGTGAACGTGGACCGCGTGCTGGAGTCGGGGAGAGTGCATACGCGGCCGAATATTGTGTCTCGCGAGACGACTTTCCATGCGGGCGATCCTCTGGATGAGAGCGCGCTGCTGGATACGCAGCGCAGGCTATACGGGTTGGCGCTGTTCAACGAGGTGACGACGGCGGTGCAGAATCCGGATGGAGACGATCCAGAGAAGAACGTGCTGCTGCAACTGAGCGAAGCGCGGCGATGGAACGTGACCTACGGGTTTGGCATGGAGGCAGAGACGGGCACGCCGAAGGAGGGCGTAATCAATCCGGCGTCGGCGATTTTGTTGGGGCTGCCTCCGACCGCGACGTATTCGCAGGAGGGCAAAACGGGAGTAAGCCCGCGCATCTCGCTAGATGTTGGCCGGAGCAACCTGCGCGGGACAGCCAACTCGTTGACCCTGCATTCGTCGTACGGGTTGCTGGAGGAGGTGGCGAACCTGACGTTTCTGAACCCGCAGTACCGCGGACATTCTCAGCTTTCGGACAGCGTTTCGGGGGGCTACTCTAATGTGCAGAACATCACGACCTTCCAGGCATCGACGTTGCAGGCGGATTTTCGCATTACGCAAAAGGTGAAGAAAACGGACACCTTCATCTATGACTTTCAGTTTCGCCGGGTCGCGGTGAACCCTGCGACGCTACAGGTTTCGGCGAACCTGATTCCACAGTTGTCGCAGCCGGTGAGGGTGGGTGGGCCTGGGATTACATGGTTCCACGACAAGCGCGACCCTGGGCCGCTGGATGCGACTAAAGGGTCGTACTCCTCGGTGCAGGAGTTTTTTGCAACCTCGAAGTTCGGCTCGGAGGTGAACTTCAACCGGACGGATGTGACGAATTCGACGTACTACGCGTTTGGCAGGCACAAATATGTGCTGGCGCGAAACACGCGGCTCGGATTTGAAACGACGTTTGGGGCGAACCCGAACGTGGGCAGCGCATCGTGCAGTACGGACTATCAACTGACAGACCCGACGACGAAGCAGCCGGTCGGCGCTCCGGTCAACCTGCTGGAGACCAATGCGAGCTGCAATGCGGTGCCATTGCCGGAGAGATTGTACGCGGGCGGAGCGACCTCGGACCGTGGCTTTCCCATCAACGGAGCGGGGCCAAGAGATTTGCAGACGGGCTATCCGGTGGGCGGCAACGGGGTGATTGTGAACAGCACGGAGCTGAGACTGCCCGCTCCCACACTCCCCTATCTGGGAGACAGCCTGAGCTTCGTGCTGTTCCACGATATGGGCAATGTATTTGCCCATGTTTCCGACATGTTTCCCGGCATCGAGCACTTCCATCAGCCGAACCAGCAGAGCTGCGCAAATGTTTCGTATGCATTTGGGACTTGCAACTTCAACTACTTTTCCCACGCGGTGGGAGCGGGCGCGCGCTACAAGACGCCGGTGGGGCCGATCCGGCTGGACTTTAGTTACAACCTCAATCCGCCGGTTTATCCGGTGATCTACGACTTCAACGGGAGCCTCCCATATGAGGGGCAGGCGAGCCACTTCAATTTTTTCTTCAGCATAGGACAGGCATTCTGACGCATGAGCGCACAGGGACACAGATCGGGTAGAGCGATGGTAGCTGGAGCGAGCGGGCAAAGGCTCTTGGCGCTGGCGGCTGTCTTGACGATTGCGATGCTGCCTGGAGTCGTTTGTGCAGGGCAGGGAACAGTCACCCCAGCGAGCCAAGACCGCTCACCGGAGGCCCCGACAGGGAATAGGGAACAGGGAACAGGAAGTGCAGGTGCAGGTGCGGTGAGTACGGGGGAACGGGTTACGCTGGACCGCGTGGTGGCGGTGGTGAATGGGGACCTGATTCTGGAGAACGATCTGGACGAGGAGACGCGCATGGCGGCGTTTCAGCCGGTTGGCGGGCAGACTGCGGCGACGCGCGAAGAACTGATCGAACGGTTGATCGATCGCGCTTTGATCCTACAGCAGATCAAATTGCAGCCGGAGGCGTCCGTCACGGACGCGCAGGTGGATGCGGAGTTGCGTGTGCTGCGCCAGAACATTCCCGAGTGTGTGCAATACAACTGCGTGACGGATGCTGGTTGGGGGAAGTTTGTCGCGGCGCAAGGTTTTACGGTCGATGAATTGAGGGAGCGGTGGAGGCAGCGCATGGAGGTGCTTCGCTTTGTGGAGGCGCGCTTCCGCATGGGGATTCGCATCTCGCAGGCGGAGATGGATGCGTACTACACGACGACGCTGGTCCCGGCGTACGTTGCGGAGAAGGTGAGCCCGCCGTCGGAGGCTGCGATTACAGATCGAATTCAGGAGATTCTGTTGCAGCAGCAGGTTAACAAGCTGCTGGATGACTGGCTGACGTCTCTGCGGGCACAGGGCAGCGTGCGGATTGTAAAGCCGGGAGAGGAGATGCCGTGAGCGCTGCCCAGGAGCACCCCCATAGCGAGAAGATGCAGCCGGTGAAGCGGCGGCGCAGCGTTGCATGGCATGTGACGAGGGCGGGTTCGTGGGGTGTGGCTGGTATGCTGGCCCTGGTGATTTTGCTGGTTAGCGGAGTTACATGGTTCACGTCGACGGCATACTTTCAGCGACGCGTGGCGCGGGAGATCGTGTCGGTGTTGGAGAGCTCGACTGGTGGGCGGGTGGAGGTGCGCGGCGTCCAGTTCAACCTGTGGCACTTGAGGGTCGAGGTGGATGGGCTGGTGATCCATGGAACGGAGGGCCCAGATGAGGCGCCCTACTTTTCGGCGGAGAAGATCGAGGTGCGAGTGGGGATTTCAAGCTTCTTCTCGCACACGGTAGGAGCTGGGTTGCGGTCGCATGTGGGGCTGAAGCTGCTGCGGGTGGAGAAGCCGCAACTGCACCTGATGGTGGACAAGGACGGGAGGACGAATGCGCCCGTACCAAAACATTCCGTGGCGGGCAAAGAGCCGGTTCCTGACATGCTTCTGGATCTGCGAGCGCGTGAGGTTTCCCTGGTGGATGGGGTGGCGTTGGTGAACGATCGCGCGATTCCGTTCGACCTTGCGGCACGCAACCTGGATGCCGAGGTGCGTTACCTGCGACCGACTGATCGCTATGGGATTACGGTGGGGCTGGACGATCTGCGAACGAAGATGAATGCCCAGCCGGAGATGCGGTCGAAGTTGCACTTCGACGCCGAACTGGGTCGCGACGCGGCGGTGCTGAAGGATCTGGAATTCGATTCGGGGGCGGCATCGGTGCTTCATGCCACGGGGACGCTGACGCACTTTGCCCAGCCGCAGTGGCAGGGCGCGGTGAATGGGACGCTGGATCTGAAGCAACTGACGGTGTTGGCGGATGTGGAGGGCTTTACTGGCGGCTCGGTCGATTTAACGCTCAGCGGGCATAGTTGCGCGGTGTCACCGGCAGGCACGCAGACTAAACCACGGTTCTTGCTGGGGAGGCGGGCGTCGACGAATGCAAAGACAGGTGCGGGTACGCAGGCTGCGGTCGATCCGGAGTGCAAGGCGGGTTACCTGATCGTGGGCGGCGCGAAGCTGCACAAGGCAGGATTCGTGAATGAATACGTGATCTTGCACGATGTGGATGGCGGGGCGCGAATCCACATTACACCGAGCGAACTGCTGCTGACGGATCTGGAGGGCTTTCTGCCGGGGGGCGGGAATGCAGCGGGCGAATTGCGATTTGCCGACTGGCTGGGAGACGCTTCGCATGCGACTCTGACCTCGACGGTCACGCAGATTCCGCTGCGTACGATTATGGAGGTGACGGAGACAGGAGGATACGGCGACCTGGGCTTTGATACGGCGGTGACAGGGCCGGTGCTGGTGGAGTGGTTGCAGCGACCAGTGAACGTGGCGGAGACGGTGGTCGTCGATGGACAACTCAAGTTTCAGCCGACGGGGGTCTCTCGGAAGGGTGCGCTGAACAATGTTCCTGTGACTGGTATGGCGGACGCTCGCTACGAGGGCAAGCGTGAAGTGGTGAATATCCGCCACACAACATTGCAGACGCCGCAATCCATGACCGAGGCGACGGGAGTTCTTGGGGTGGAGGATGGCGATCCTCTGACGAATTTGAAGGTGGATACGACGATCCACGACTTGGGCGAGTTCGACCAGTTGCTTCAGACGCTGGGATTTGAGGAGAACGGTCAGAAGGGGACGGCGGCGATTCCCGTGGTGCTGCATGGAGGAGTAGTCTTCCACGGAACGGCGATGGGGCGAGCGGACGATCTGGATGTGAAGGGACATGTGCAGGGCTCGCAGATTGAGGTGAAGCTGGGTGCTGACTCGGGCACGGGGTTGGGGATTGGAGAGGATACAGTTCTGGATTCGGCGGTGGGGGACGCGGAGTATTCGTACGACGAAGGGCTGGCGATTGCCAACTCGACGATCCAGCGTGGTGGCGCGGTGCTGAGTGTGGCGGGGAGCCTGCGGCCGCGCAAGACGCTGACGCGCAGAGGGGTTGCGGAAGCTGTGTGGGACGGTGGGACGAGCGTGGATGCGACGGTGCGGCTGGCAAACGCGGAGGTTACGGATGTGCTGCAGATGGCGGGTGAGCAGCAAAAGATTGCCGTGACTGGGAAGGTTACGGCGAACGCACAAGTACGCGGGACGCTGGGCAATATGGATGGGCAGGGAAGGATTTCGCTGGCCAAGGGAGTGGCGTATGGGGAGCCGTACGACTCCGCCGTGGCGGAGCTTGCGGTGCGAGGGCAGGAGATAGACGCCGGAAATGCTGTGCTGGTGATGCATGGAGCACGCATTGCGGGCGAGGGCGGCTACGACCTGCAGACAAAGCATGTGCATGGGCACATCGAAGGCGACAACCTGGTGCTGTCAAAGTTCAAGACATTTGCCAAGGCTAGTCCGAACGCGGATGGAACGCTGACCCTGGCAGCGGATGCGAATGGGACGATGGAGCAGCCGGGATTGAAGGCGACAGCAACGTTGACCGGGGTGGTGTTGGACGGCAAGCCATTGGGCGATATTGCGGCCCAGGCACATAGCCAGGGAAGTGAGCTTTTATATACGGTGCAGTCAACATTAGTGGGGGCGAAGATCGACGGTTCAGGCCAGACGGGGCTGACGGGGAATTACGAGACGCAGAACCGGCTGGCGTTTTCAGGGTTCGATATGGGCACTGCGCTGGAGATGTTCATGCCGGGAAGGGTCAAGGCGCAGTCGTCGATTGATGGCGTGGTGACGGTGAGCGGACCGCTGAAGGCGCCGACGCGACTGAGCGGGGCAGCGGAGTTGAGCAACTTCGATGTGAAGCTGCAAGGAGTAGAGCTGAAGGATGCAGCGCCGATGCGCGTGAGCCTGAAGGACGGGGTTGCGACGCTGGAGCAGATGCATATTGTTGGCGAAGACACGGACATGCAAGCCAGCGGAACCGTGCAGGCGTTCGGCGCGACGGATACCGCCGGCGGGAAGCTGGATGTAAAGGCCAGCGGAAGTGTGAGTGTTGCGATTGCGCACACCTTGGACCCGGATATTCTGTCCAGCGGGAAGGTGGAGTTCACAGTGGCGGCGGCCGGGCGGGTGGAGAAGCCATCGCTGACTGGAAGGGTGAAGTTCGACGCAGTGAACGCAGCGATCGAGGGGATTCCGAATGGGGTAAGTTCGTTGAACGGGACGCTGGTGTTCAACGAAGACCGGCTGGAGGTGGAGAACCTGACCGCGATGACGGGTGGGGGCCAGTTAAAGCTTGGCGGCTTTCTGACTTATCGCAACGGCATCTATGCCGACCTGACAGCATCGGGCGACGTAGTACGCGTACGGATGAATGGGCTGAGCGCGACGGGAAACACGAGCTTGAGGTTGCAGGGCGTGCCGGAGAATTTGCTGCTGAGCGGGACGGTGTTGGTGACGCGCTTCGGAGTGGGGCCGGAGGTAGATTTCGCGGCGTTCGCGGCTGCCGGCGGAGTGAGTTCGCCGCCGGACCCGAACGCGGTGTCGAACAAGATCCGGCTGGACGTACATGTGACCAGCTCACCACAGTTGGACTTCCAGAATTCGTATGCCAAGCTGGCGGGCACGGCGGACCTGACGGTGCGTGGCACATTGGCAACGCCCGCGATTCTGGGGCGGATTCAGATTACGGATGGAAGTGCGACGTTTGCCGGGACGAAGTACGAATTGCAGCGCGGAGACATCTATTTCAGTAACCCCGTGCGCATCGATCCGACGATCGATCTGAATGCCACCGCGCGGGTGGAGACGTACGACATCACCGTGGGGCTGCAAGGCACGATGAGCAATCTGAAGGCGAACTATCGCTCCGATCCGCCGCTGAGCGAAGCGGACATCTTTGCTCTGTTGGCCCTGGGACGAACGCAGGAGGAGGCGCAACTATACCAGGAGCAGCAGATGGCGGCGGGGACGAACTCGACCAGCAGCGCCTTGCTGGGCGGAGCGCTGAACCAGACGGTGGGCAACCGGATCGGCAAGCTGTTTGGCGGGGGAAGCGTGAAGATCGATCCGGCGTTCGTGGGGACGCTGGGCAACTCGGCGGCGCGGATTACGGTGCAACAGCAGGTGTCGCGGCAACTGTCCGTGACCTATGCGACGAATGTGAACTATACCGCGCAGCAACTGCTGCAGGCGCAGTACGACCTGACGCCCAACGAGTCGATTGTGGCGACGAGGGATGAGTCGGGCGTGTACAGCGTGGTCTTCAAGATACGCAAGCGGTATAAGTAGGGGCGCAGGCGGGCCAGATTGAAGTAGGGGCGAAGTTACCTAAACCCCGTTTTCATGGGAGTACGATTCACTACGCTTTGCTTGTTATCGATCGGACTGTCATGGCAGAATCGAGCAATGAAACGCATGACTACTGGGGTAATATTGGCTCTCGTTAGTGCATTCACCCCCATTGCACTGGCGCAGCAGCCAGATGGTACAGTGTCGGTGGAAACCAGGGCATGGGTTGGAGCCAAAATCTACGCTTCGATCCAGATGTACTTCGCTCACGCTGAAGGCGCGCCCGGGTTCGATCTCGATCGCGATTTCAGTGCGTATACACAGGCCGCCTTCGCGGCAAGCGACCGTTATCAGTTCGATCTCGCAACCATCTCTTTCATGGGCAAACTTCGCAACGGGCACTCCAGCTTCTCCGACTCCTGGCTCGACGAGAATTACGGACAGGACCTCGGGTTCACAATTCAACCGATGACCGAAGGCTGGGTTGTAACGGAAAGCCAGCTGGCCGATCTGAACCCTGGCGATGTTGTCCTCTCGATCAACGGCAAACTGATCGAACAGTTCTACCGTGAAATTGACCCAATGCTGGAAGGCTCGTCGGAAATCATGCGGCGACGCAGTTTTTCGTTTCGGCCCTACCTTTGGCCGGAACGATTCCAACTTGCTACGGCCACCGGGAAACAAATCACAATCGATCGCATAACACAAAAACTGCTCCCCGCAAGAACCTTCCCATTTTCGCAAGATCTCGTGAAGCCTCCCCAAGGCGTCGGCTATCTCCGCATTTCTTCTTTCGATGACCCCAAGCAGGAAGCATCCTTGGTCCGACAGGTGAGGCAACTCAACTCAGCCAGGGCCATCATCCTCGACGTTCGCGGTAACGGCGGAGGCAACACGCCGGATCAACTTATCGACGCGCTTCTCGACCGCCCGTGGAGCTATTTCCGCTTCTCAACGCCACTTTCCATCGCTATAGCCGGCGCGGAAAACCAGGTTCAGGCCAATATCGGCAAAGACTTGAACGATCCCTATCTCAAAGGCTATCTCGACGCTTACAGCGAATTCCGCAAGATCGAAATCCTTTCGCCGTCGCCGCTCCACGTCCCAGCTGGCGATGCGTACAAAGGAAAAGTCTTTCTTTTGGTGGATGGCTTCTGTAGTTCCGCGTGCGAAGACTTTGTCCTTCCCTTTAAGACAACCGGTCGCGGTGTCCTCGTCGGCGAGCCGACGAGCGGCAGTTCAGGCCAGCCTTATTATTTCGATTTTGGTAATAGGATGAGCTTCCGCGTGAGCAGCAAACGATACTATCTTCCCGACGGCAGCCCTTTCGAAGGTGTGGGACTGGCACCCGACATTCCAATAAAGCCCTCGCTGGAAGACCTGAAAGCGGGACGCGACCCTGTGCTGGTAAGAGCACTGGACATGGCCTCACAAGAATAGCGAATCTGTGCATTCGCCCACAGCTCGCCCCCACCGAACTGTATGTAACGTCACACTTGCTGAAACTTCAAACACTCACTTCAAATTGCCCTACTACCAAGTGGCGCATGGTCTCTCTGGATAAGATGGAGGGATGGGAAATGTGTGGCGGAGTGCGCGGCTGACGCTGGAGACGATCAAGTGGGAGCACTCGATCTTTGCGCTGCCGTTTGCGCTGACCGGGGCAGTGCTGGCGGGGGGGGGATGGCCGCGGCTGCCGGTGCTGGGATGGATTGTGCTGTGCATGGTGTCTGCGCGGTCGGCGGCGATGGCCTTCAACCGGCTGGTGGATGCGCGGCTGGATGCGGCGAATCCGCGGACGAAGATGCGCGCGCTGCCGGCGGGGAAGTTGAGCGCGGGATTTGTGGCGGGATTTGTGGTGGTGTCGTCGGCGGTGTTTGTGCTGGGCGCGGCGATGCTGAACCGGCTGACGCTGGAACTGGCGCTGCCGACGCTGCTTGTGTTGCTAGCCTACAGTTACATGAAGCGCGTGACGCGCTGGTCGCACGCAGTGCTGGGGCTGGCGCTGGGGATTGCTCCGTCGGCGGCGTGGATCGCTGTGCGGGGGTCGCTGGACTGGCGGATCACGGTGCTGACGGCGGCGGTGCTGCTGTGGGTGGGCGGCTTCGATGTGCTGTACGCATGCCAGGACTTCGAACACGACCGCGCAGCGGGGTTGAGGAGCGTGCCGCAGGCTTACGGGCTTCCGACGGCGTTCTGGATTGCACGCGCGATGCACGTGGGAATGGTTTGCCTGCTGGCGTGGCTGGTGCGGCTGTTCGGGTTGGGAGGGCTGGCCTGGGCGGGGGTTGCCGTGGTTGCGGCCCTGCTGATCTATGAACACAGCATTGTGTCGCCGCGCGACCTGAGACGGATGAATGCGGCTTTCTTTACCCTGAATGGGGTGATCTCGGTGGTATTCTTCGGGTTCTTTGCGGCGGACGTGCTGATGCACAAATAAGAGGGCCCGCACGGGACGAACCCTCTTTGGAGAAATAATGCAAAAGCAAATGCGGGGGTCCCTCCACTGACCACCCCAGCGAGCCAAGACCACTCGCCGGAGACCCCGGTGGCGACGGCAAAGAGCGCCGCCTCCGGTCGGGATGACTATTTTGAATTACGGGGTGTGGGTGTGTTCGCGTTGGATTTCTTCAGCCTTGGCGCTGATTGCGTTTTTGACATTCTGCGCGGTGGAGGTGATTCGTTCGCGAACGTCGTGGGCTGTATCGGCGGTGTTCTGTCTGGCTTCGCTGTGCTGTGTGGCGCAATGTGCGCGGGCATCGTCCGCGATTGCGTGGGCGGCGTCTTTTGCATTGCCCCAAGCCTCCTGGACAGCGCCCATGACTTGATCGGCGGCGCCGGAGTTGGCGAGCCTTTGGTTGCCGAGAGCTTCGCCGACGGACTGCTTTGCCTTGCCTTTGAGTTGGTCTAACTTTCCTGCTGCGGTATCACGATTCATAGGGGTACTCCTGTGGATGTCTGCGAATGAGCTGGGAATGGTTATGTCTGGAGGACTTGGTTGCGTCAAACAACACGGCGTCCGGAGAGCAAGTTGAGGACGAGTACGATGATGGCTAAGACGATGAGGATATGAATCCATCCGCCGAGGGTATAACCGCTGACCAAGCCCAGCAGCCAGAGGATGAAAAGAATGATGGTGATGGTCCAAAGCATGGTTGACTCCTGGGAATTGCGCGGCGATGTATCTGCCGCGGGGGTGGAAGGACCAACCGCGGGCCGTCATGTGATAGGTTGCGAGTTACCTGGAAGAGGTTGCCAAGCGCGATTGAAAGAAGATGAATTAGAGGGATGCGAGTGTAGAGTTCTAAAACGTGCGGTCACGGGAGAGAAGGTTGATAACGACCAGGATGACGCCGATCAGGAGGAAGAAATACATCCAGGCGCCAAGTACGTGAGTGCCGATCAGGCCAACTAGCCAAAGAAGTATAAATATGAGGGTGATAGTCCAGTGCATTGCATTTCTCCGGTGAGCCACACTGACATACTCTCTGTCGTGGGCGAGCTGAGACCAACAATGGGCCGTCCTGTGATAAGTTGCGTGTTACCGGTAAGAGGTTGCCAAGCGCTGTCGAGAGAGATTGCCTTCGGAGGGTGCGAGTGAGGATTGCGATTCAGGGCGAGCTGGGTTCAAACAGCCACATGGCGGTGCTGGAGATGCTGCGGAATTCGGGCGATAGGGTGGAGATTGTCGCCTGCAATCTGTCGGCGGAGGTCTTTGAGCGGGTAGTGGCGGGCGAGGTGGATGGGGCGGTGCTGCCGATTGAGAACAGCCTGCACGGGTCGGTGGCGGAGCACTACGACCTGCTGCTGGCCGAGCCGGTGCGGATTGCTCAGGAGAGCCTGCTGCGGGTACGGCACAATCTGATTGCGCGGCCTGGGGTCAAACTGTCGGATGTGAAACGGGCGATGTCGCACCCGGTGGCGCTGTCACAGTGCAGGCGCTGGTTTGTGGAGCATCCGGAGATCGAGGCGGTAAATTTTTACGACACGGCGGGAAGCGTGAAGCAGGTGATGGCGATGGTGGCCATCGATGTGGCGGGGATTGCACCGGAGTTGGCGGCGCGGCAGTATGGCGGCGAGGTGCTGGTGGCGGGGATCGAAGACCACGCGGAGAACTACACACGGTTTCACTATCTGGTGCGGGAGGGCGGCTGGAAGGCAGCGGAGGGGGCGAACAAGGCGAGCCTTGCGTTCATTGTGCTGCACCAGCCGGGGACACTGGTGGTAGCTCTACAGGAGTTTGCGCGGGCTGGAGTGAACCTGACCAAGATCGAATCGCGGCCGGTTCCCGGAATGCCGTGGGAGTACGTCTTCTTCGTCGATCTGCGATTTGACTCGTCCAACCAGATGGATACTGCTCTGGCCGGATTGGGACGTCATTGCGAGATGGTGAAGGAGCTTGGGCGATACGTTGCTGCGTAAGTGATTCATGGGAAAGCGAAAATCGGCGATGAGCGGTGTGAATGGGGGTTGAAGAAGAAGGCCGGATGTGCCGATGACGGTGAGGGGAAAGCGAGCATCCTACTGGGATAGGCCGAGGAGAGCGGATTTGGTGCGGGATGCGACTTTTAAGGTTATGGATGCATCCAATGAAGGAAATCTGATATAAAGGCACTCAAGGATAATCCATGCCAAGCGAATTTGTAAGTGTGATCAAGCCAAGGGCGGAAAGAGAAGGCGATGAATCGGAAGGGGTTGTGAGCACTGGACGGGCGATTCCAGTGCTGCCGGTGCGGGATACCGTATTGTTTCCCCATGCGGTGTTGCCGTTGACGGTGGGCCGCGAGAGCTCGATCCTTCTGATTCAGTCGCTGGGCGAGGAGAAGACGATCCTGGTGGTGGCGCAGCGCGACGCCCGGCAGGACGCGCCGGAGGCGACGGACCTCCACCACATTGGCACGCGGGCCACGGTACATAAAGTGGTGAAGATGCCGAACCAGAGCCTGTTTGTGTTTACCGAGGGCAACGAGAGGGTGCGGCTGGGCGAATTTGTGCAGAACACCCCGTTTATGACCGCGGAATGCGAGACGGTGGAGGAGATTGAACCAGTGGGGTCGCCCGAGACGGAGGCGCTGCAGCGCAATGTGGTGAGCCAGTTCCAGCAGATTGTAAGCTCGTCGCCGACGCTGTCGGACGATCTGCAGACGATTGCGATCAATATAGAGGAGCCTGGACGGCTAGCGGATTTTATTGCGTCGTCGCTGCCGTTTCTGACCACCAACGACAAGCAGGAGCTGCTGGAGACGCCGGATGTGCTGGCGCGGCTGGAGCGGATCAACAAGCACCTGGCGAAGGAGCTTGAGGTACAGCAGTTGCGCAACAAGATCCAGAGTGAGGTGCAGGACTCAGTGCAGTCGTCGCAGCGCGACTACTATCTGCGCGAGCAGTTGAAGGCGATCCAGAAGGAGTTGGGCGACCTGGACGAGACGCAGAAGGACATTGCGGAGCTGAAGGAGAAGATTGAAGCGGCGGGAATGCCGGAGGAGACCAAGAAGGACGCGCTGAAGGAGCTGGGGCGGTTGAGCCGGATGAACGCGATGGCGGCGGACTACTCGCTGACGCGGAATTATATTGAGTGGCTGGCGGTGCTTCCATGGTCGAAGTCGTCCGCGGGCGAGGTGGACATTCTAAAGGCGAAGGATATCCTGGACGCAGATCACTACGGGCTGAAGAAGGTAAAAGACAGGATACTGGACTACCTCTCCGTGCGGCGGTTGAAGCCGGACATGAAGGGACCGATCTTGTGCTTTGTGGGGCCTCCTGGCGTGGGTAAGACGTCGCTGGGGCGGAGCGTGGCGCGTGCGCTAGGGCGGAAGTTTGCGCGTATCTCGCTGGGCGGAATGCACGACGAGGCGGAGCTGCGCGGACATCGGCGAACGTATATTGGCGCACTGCCGGGGCAGGTGATCCAGAATCTGAAGCGGGTGGAGACGAACGACCCGGTGTTCATGCTGGATGAGATCGACAAACTGGGGCGCGACTTCCGCGGCGATCCGGCGAGCGCTTTGTTGGAGGTGCTGGATCCGGAGCAGAACAATACCTTTCGCGACAACTACCTGGACCAGCCGTTCGACCTGTCGAAGGTGCTGTTCATCTGCACGGCGAACCAGCTTGATCCGGTTCCGGCGCCGCTGCTGGACAGGATGGAGATCATCGAGCTGACGGGCTACACCGAGGAAGAGAAGGTAGCGATTGCGACCACCTACTTGATTCCACGGCAGACCAAGGAGAACGGGATCGATCCGGCGCTGATTGAGTTTCCGCCGGAGAGCATTGCGCAGATTGCGCGGCACTACACGCGGGAGGCTGGCGTGCGCAAGCTGGAGCAGCAGATTGGAACGATCTGCCGCAAGCTGGCGCGCCGGATTGCGGAGGGCAAACCGGAGAAACTGGTAATCACGAACGAGGTGATTCTTGAGTTTCTGGGCGGGATCAAGGTACGCGTGGACACAGAGATCGCCGAGCGGACCAAGCGGGCCGGCGTTGCCGTGGGACTGGCGTGGACGCCGGCGGGCGGCGATGTGCTGTTCATCGAAGCCAACCGGATGAAGGGCAAGGGCGGCTTCACCATGACCGGGCAGATCGGCGATGTGATGAAGGAGAGTATGCAGGCGGCGCTGACGTGGGTACGGTCGAACGCGAAGTCGCTGGGGCTGGACGAAGACCTGCTGAAGGACGTCGATCTGCACATCCACGTTCCCGCGGGTGCGATTCCTAAGGACGGACCAAGCGCTGGCGTGACCATGGCGACAGCTCTGGTGAGCCTGCTGACGGACACGCGGGTGCATCCTCTGCTGGCGATGACGGGCGAGATCACCCTGAGCGGGAACGTGCTGCCTGTGGGCGGGATCAAGGAGAAGTTCCTGGCGGCGAAACGGGCGGGCGTGCGCGACGTGATTCTGCCGACGGACTGCAAGCAGCAAGTGGATGAGGACCTGCAACCAGACCAACTGGAAGGCGTGACGATCCACTACGCGAACCGGATCGAAGACGTGCTGGCGATTGCGCTGCCAAAGTCGAAGGTGGAGGCTGTGCGGGATGAGGTAGTCCGCGAGGAGCTGATCGGCGCAGCAAGCTGATAGGTCCGCGCGGCTTGGAGCTTTGTGGGAGCATTTTGTACACCAGCTATGGGCCGTGAGCTATGAGCTATGAGTGGAGTCTGCTTTGAGCATCTGAATGGGCGGTCACTAGGTTTCGTGGCCGCCTTTTTTGTCGATGGGGCTACGGGGCTTTGTAGACGGTGGATTTGGTGAAGTCGGTGAGGCCGCCAATCGGTGCGCCGATCACGCCTACGGCAACGGCGCCGATGACAGCCAAATCTCCACGCGAGAAGAGGTTGAAACAGGGGAATAACTGACCCGCTTGCTGGGTGCAGCTGCTGCTTCCTGAGGCTGCGCCGACAATGGCTCCTGCTCCGGCACCGATGGCTGCTCCGATCAGGGCTGAGCGGCCTCTGTGTGGGATTTTGATGGTCAGGATATCGGCGCGCTGGAAGATGAGGTCCTTGCCGTGGGTACAGGTGAGGGAGTCGGCGCTGACGCTTTTGAGGGTGCAGCTAGCGTGGCTTGTTCGGGCTTTGACGTTGATGGAGGCGCCGACGGGCAGCGCCTGGACGTGTTGCCAGTTGGAGCCTGCGGACGGTTGAGCTGGCTGCTGGGTGGGTTGCTGGGTGGGTTGTTGGGCGGGGACGGTGAGAGCTGCCAGAAACGCTATTACAACAATGAGTCTGTACATGGCGAGGATCCTTTCGCTATTGCAGTGTGACGATGGCGGTCAGGGATTTGGTCGGGTCGGCCTGCGAGATCATGGTGATGGTGACGGTGTCGCCGGTCATGGGCATGACGGTGGGCGCGGTATACAGGCCCCCCTCGTAGTTAGCTGTGACGGCATTTGATATAGTGCCGATGGCCGCCGAGCCCCCGGTGACGCCGTTCACCTGCCATGTGAGCCCGTTGTTGACGTAGCCGACCGCGTAGCCGACGAACTGTTCGGTGCCGCCGAGCGCGACCGTCGCAGTCATGGGCGAAAGACCGACAAAGTACGGGGCCCCCGTGATCGGGAAGCTGACCACCGCAAAGTCCGAAAAAAAGTCGTCTACGGTTGCCTGCAGCACCACCTGGCCATCCCCTCCGCCCGCGAGTCCGTTGCAAGGTTCGGTGTAGATGGGTGACTGGGCTGGTGCGGTGTAGGTAATGGTGGTCCCGATGGTGGAGGAGAGACTGCCCGTGCCACCGCCTTCGCCGCAGACGATCTTCCAGCTCATCGACCCAGATTCGATACTGGTCGCGGTAAAGACCACTGTGCCATTGACGGGGACGGAGGCCGGCTGTGGCGAGATGCTAATCACTGTCCCGAAAGGCAGTGTACCGCTTCCGCCTCCCCCGCAGGCAGCCAGGAAGAGGATGGAAGCGAGCCCGAGGATGCCCTGGACGGTTCGATGACCTATGGCACGGACAATGTGCAGGAGACGCAAACTCTCGACGTTGAGTGGAAAGATACGATGACTTGCGGTTTGCATAGGGGCCCTCCATCAATTGAAGGATGGATGGCCCTCGCACCCTCAGTTTGGTTGACCGATTATCGCCCCCCCCCTCACCTTGAGACGTGACAACGATCACAGACAAATGGCGCATAGCGAGACTACAAACTGGCGCTTTGTTTTTGAGCCCGTGCTGTCAGTTGATGAAGAATCGCCGAGTCACTCGACCTTCTCAAGAGCAACTGGCAGCCACCAGGGACGGTTTGCACAGTCTTCGACATTCCCTCAGGGGCTAAAGAGGGTGCTGAAAAAGGCTTGATTGCCATTCCGGACAGAAAGCCCGGGGCTAAAGCCCCTCGAATCCATTGGCTTTATTCAGGGGGCTGAAGCCCCCTGCTCCCTCCGAAATGCAAATACATGAGTATTTCAGCATCCTCTAAAGCCCCACGATTTTGCGGCGCTTACGTACGGGCTGAAGCCCGTTCCTTTCAAAACGTGGACTTGTGCAGAGATTACCTAGATGGAAAATTCGTAGGCGAGGAGACTGGCGAGCGGGTATTCTGAGCGGATGCGGGTGCGCGTGCTCACCTTCGGTGTGTTGCGGGAACGGCTGGGCGGGCCGGAGGAGACGGTCGAGCTGCTGGAGGGTGCGACGGTTGGCGAGCTGATCGGGATTTTGCGCGGGCGTGCGTCTAATACTTCGAGGAGCAGCGCTGTGGACGAAGGGCTTTGGCGGAGTCTGGCTGTCGCTGTGAATCGGGAGTACACATCGCAGGCTGTGGTGTTGCGCGAGGGCGACGAGGTTGCGCTATTACCACCGGTGAGCGGCGGGTGCGTGAGTGTTTCCTCCGGGGCTAAAGCCCCTCTTTATTCTTGTGGTTTTATGGCACGGCTGAAGCCGTGCCCTTCCGAATTGGGGCTGGGCGTCAGGTGGGTTAGGGCGAGTTGCGATGCTCGGTGCTTCGCGCAGGGCGAAAAGCGAGCTTCGCTCGCGAGTACAAGTGCGGAAGGATGATGTTCGAGAGCGAACGTTATGCTGATTGAGATTGTGGATGCGGCGATTACGGCGGATGCGATTGTGGCCGGGATGAAGGCCGGCGCGGACGGCGCGGTGTGCGTCTTCGATGGAATTGTGCGTGACAATACGCGTGGGCGGCGGGCTCTGTATCTGGATTACGAAGCGTACCGCGCGATGGCGTTGGAGCAGATGCGCGGCCTGGCAATACAGGCGGTGGAACGCTTTGGGGTTCGCGATGTGGCGATGGTGCATCGGCTGGGGCGGTTGATGGTGGGCGAGACGAGCGTACTGATTGCGGTGGCGAGCGCACACCGCGCGGCGGCGTTCGATGCGTGCCGGTGGCTGATCGATTCGCTGAAGAAGACAGTGCCGATCTGGAAGAAGGAGACCTTTGCGGATGGCGCGGTATGGGCCGCGGGCGAGCCGTTTCCAGAGGAGATTGCTGTACACCCGAGAGGTGACGCGGAATGAGACGTACTGCTGCATTGCTAGGTTCCTTTCTGGTGCTGGCGACTTGCGGCGCGTGGTGCAAGGCGCAGGAGACACAGGCGGAGCCGACTCCGGTGACGCCCAGTCCGAAGCAGACGACGAATTCGCAGAGTGGAGCGCAGACGACGGGATCGAGCTCGAGCGGGCAGCCGGCGAAGACTGCGCCTGTGGTGCGGCGGCAAGTTGCGCATCCCAACGCTGGCTCGACAGAGCCGGTGGATGGGCCGATGACCGGGCCGGGCACGGCAGCGCCGACGCCGGTGCCAACGAAAAACAGCAGCGCCGATGCGGGAACGCTTCGCGTGGAGACGCGTCTGGTAAACGTGGCGCTGAACGTGGTGGATGCGCACGGCGCGCCGGTGGGCGGCTTCGAGCGGCAGGACTTCCAGATATTCGAGGACGGCAAGCCGCAGACGATTGCGGTGTTCGATCGTGAGGCGACCAGTCCTCTGTCGATTGTGCTGGCGATCGACGCGAGCGAGACAGTGGTAACGAGCGAACGGCTGGAGCGCGATGCGGCGAAGCATTTTGTGCGCGCGATCCTGCGGCCGCAGGATGAGTTATGCCTGATGGACTTTGCCGATACGGTACGCGAGGTAGTGCCGTTTACCAACCAGGCGAAGCGCATCGACGAAGGACTAGGCAACCTGCAGCACGGCGACCAGACAGCGCTGTACAACGCGGTGTATCTGGCGAGCCAGCGGCTGGCGATGACGTCGGAAGCGGCTGGGCGGCGGCGCGTGCTGGTGGTGATCAGCGACGGCGGCGACTCGGTTGCAGGCAAACGCTACGAGGAGGCGGTGGAAGAGGCGCAGCGCGCGGGCGCGATCGTCTACTCGATTATTATTGTGCCGATTGCGGCGGATGCGGGACGCAACACTGGCGGCGAACACACGCTGATCCAGATGAGCGAGGACACGGGCGGCAAATACTACTACGTGACGAACCCGAAGGAACTGGAGCCGGCGTTCCAACACATCTCGGACGACCTGCGGACACAGTACTTGCTGGGGTACTATGCGCCGCTACAGGGAGGCGAGAGCGCGTTCCGGCGGATCAAGGTGAAGATGACGGACGCGGCGCTGGAAGCGAAGTACAACCTGCGCTACCGGACGGGATACTTTGCCGATGCGAAATAGCTACTTCGCCGCATCTGGAAGGTTTTGCGAGTCGATCCACCAGTCGGGGTCGCGGCAGAGGGAGCAGTTGGGGCCGGAGAAGGTGGATGTGGCGTGGGTGTCGCCCTTGAGTTGCCAATCGAGCCATGCGAGGACGGCGTTGGTGTAGCGCAGCTCGGGCATGGGGTAGGCTCCGGTGTGGCCGACCGAGGTGAGGCTGGCTTTGAGCGCGGGGAGGGTTGAGGGAAGAGCTTTGTAGGAGGTTTCGGCGCCGGTGTAGCCAGAGTCGGCGGGGCCACCGTTGAAGAAGGCCGCGGGGATGGTGAGCTTGTCGGCGGTCCATCCATTGGCGTTGGGTCGGGCGGGTGCACCGGGTGCGGTGGTGGTGGGGAAGTTGCTGTTGAGGGCGATGACGGTGGTGACGCGTGGATCGTGCGCGGCGGTGAATGCCTGCGGGCCTCCACAGGATTGGCCCATGGTGGCGACTTTGGCGGTGTCGAGCTTGCCGAAGAGGGGGCTGCCGCGGCGGGCGTTCTCGGCGACGGCCCAGTCGAGGCCCTTGGTCATATAGGAGGCATCCATCTGAACGTAGAGATTGCCGTTGGTGTCTTTCTGGTCGGCGACGGCGGCGATGCTGCCGCGGATGACGAGGAATGGGATGGTGCTACGACCGACGGCGACGACGAGATAGCCGTGCGATGCGATTTCGCCGAGGAAGCGGGTGAACTCGACTGAGGTGTTGCGGCAGCCGCCGTTGGCCCAAAGGATGATGGGGAGCTTGGGGGATTTGCTGAGGTCGGCGGGGAGGTAGAGGGTGTGGGTGGGCAAGGAGGCGGGTTCCTGGCGGGTGGCGGGGTAGGGGCCGGAGCCGGCGTAGGGATGGGCGTCCCAGTCGGCGAAGCGGAGGGATTGTTCGGAGGAGCCGTCGACGGGCTGGACGGGGAGGGTAATGGTGTAGCGGCCGGAGCGGCGGTCGATGGTGATCTGCGAGCCGGGCGGGGCTGTCCAGGAGTTGTTGGCGGGTTGCGAGGAAGGCGCGGCGGGGGTGGACGCGGGGTTCGCGACAGCGGGCTGCTGGGCGGGCAGCGTTAGGACAAACGAGAGCAGGGCGAGAGATGAAAGGGCAGGTTTGATGCGGATGGTCATAGGTTTTCCCCAGGGAATGGATAGGAGGAATCTTACCCATACGGTTGAAGAAGGGGCAAATGGGGGAGTGGGAGGATGTGGGTGGTTTGCGGTGCGTTATGGATTCCAGCTAAGAGCTATGGGTCATGAGCTGTGAGCTGTGAGCATGTGAGCTATAAGTGTGTGGAGTGGGCTGATAGGCTGGTAAGGAGCGATTGATTGAGGAGAGACGATGAAGCGGTTTGAGTTTGCCCATGTGGCGGAGGGGATTGCGCGGCAGGCGGGGGCGCTGCTGCGGGGCTATTACGAGAAGGGCGTGGAGACGGAGTACAAGGGCGATGTGGACCTGGTGACGGTGGCCGACCGGAGTTGCGAACAGTTGATCCGCGAGAAGCTGACGGCGGCGTTTCCGGATCATGGGATCTATGGCGAGGAGGGGACGCGCGACCAGATGGAGAGCGAGTATCGCTGGTACGTGGACCCGCTGGATGGGACAACCAATTTTGCGCATGGGTTTCCGGCGTTCTGCGTGATTCTGGGGCTGGAGCGACGGGCGGCGGGGCTGGCGAAGGATGCGGATGGGGAGATTGTGGCGGGGGTGGTCTACGATCCTCTGCGCGACGAGATGTTTGTGGCGGAGCGAGGTAAGGGGTCGTGGCTGAACGGCAAGGCGATCCATGTGTCGAAGACGCGCACGCTGGCCGAGTCGCTGACGGCGACGGGATTTCCATCGCAGAAGAGACACAGTTCACCCAATGTGCATTTTTATCAGGAGATCACGCTGCGGTCGCATGGGGTGAGGCGGGCAGGGTCGGCGGGGCTGGATCTGGCGTATGTGGCGTGCGGGCGGCTGGATGGGTTTTGGGAGTTCAATTTGAATCCGTGGGACACCAGCGCGGGGATTCTGCTGGTGGAGGAGGCGGGCGGGGCGGTGACGCACTTCGATGGCGGGAAGTTTACCCTGGACTCGCGCGAGGTGCTGGCCACCAATGGGCTGATCAAGAACGAGATGCAGCATTTGTTTCAGGAGATGTTTGCGGGTCGCGAAATGGGGGCGATCCCTACGCCGGCGGAGTTTGCGGCGAAGAGGAAAGCGGGGAATTAAATTGCGCAGTCGGCGGACGGCGCGGGTGATGGTCTTCGATGCGGCGGGGCGGGTGTTGCTGATTCGGTGCGTGGCGATGCGGAGCGATGGGGAGTTCCGGTTCTGGCTGACGCCGGGCGGGGAGATTGAGGCGGGAGAGACGCCGATGGATGCCGCGCGGAGGGAGTTGCGCGAAGAGCTGGGGCTTACGGTGGAGGTGGTGGGGCCGGTGTACACCGAGGCGACCCAGTTTGAGCACCAGGGCGAGATGAGGGACAACGTGGACTTTGTGTTCAGGGCGCGATGCGAGGCGGATGCTCCGGCGCTAGAGGGCGTGACGACGGACGAGATCGAGCTGATGAAGGAGATTCGTTGGTGGACGGCGGAGGAGATTGAGGCGGCGCTTGCGGGCGGGGAGCGGATCTTTCCGGTGGACCTGGCGGTACGGATGCGGGATTCAGCAAAAACGGCTTAACGCCGATTGACACCGATGAACACCGATTCAGGAGAAACGGTAGGAACAAACAACTGCAGAGGTAAATGCGGGGATTCTTCCCCCCCGACTCCGCTTAGGGTCAGAATGGCAAACCTGGTCCTAACCCGCAGGTCCTTCGACTGCGTCTGGCTCTGGGCGCACCAAACTCCGCTCAGGATGAGAATAAACAAGCGATGGGTCTAGAGCTGTTTGCGGAGGTGCTCAAAGATGACGTAGCCGATGGAGGCGGCGATGATGGCAATTGCGAAGTTCCTGACGGTGAAGATGTCGTAGAGGGCGACGGAGAAGGATTTACCGCGGCCACTGGTGCGGTTGAACTCTCCCATGAGGAGGTTGGAGTAGAAGAGGAAGATGATGAAAGCGACCTCGATGAGCGCGCGCAGGGCGTGGCTGAGGGGGGTCGGAGGCTGTGGGCTTGAGGGCATGGAATGATTCTATGCGATGGAGCCAAAATCCCGCGCTAACAAGCTAGGACGGGGCACCCAAATCCCACTCATTCCACTGAGGACGCGGCCTGAATGGGGCACCCGGAGCGGCAGGCGCGAGAATTATGAATCGGTGCGGCCTGGGCAGGAATCTTGTATGCTGAAACGAATAGTTCTGAAGCTGGTAGTAGTATTGTGACCGTAGAGCATCTGGGGCGGGCTTTTCGTCTGGCGCGTATCTATCAACACGAGATATTTTGAACAGCAAGGGAGATTGGACCTATGGCTTATGTAATTGCGGAACCATGTATCGGGACGAAAGACACGGCGTGCGTGGATGCGTGCCCGGTGGACTGTATTCATCCCAAGAAGGACGAGGCGGGACACGGCGAGAGCGACCAGTTGTTCATCGATCCGGTGGAGTGCATCGATTGCGGCGCGTGTGTGCCGGTATGCCCGGTGTCGGCGATCTACGCGGGGGACGATCTGCCGGAGAAGTGGGCTGATTTTGCGACCAAGAACGCGGCGCACTTCGGGCGGTAAGAACAGTTTCGAGGTTCAAGGTTTGAGGTTCGAGGAATATGGCGCGCGCCTAATGGGCTGCGCGCTATTTCTTTGCGGATGGAGAGCGAAGAGCCGGGGCTAAAGCCCGTTGTGTGTTTTGGACGCGATTCGTGGGGCTAAAGCCCCAAGCTAATCCGAAATTCGGAGATGGATGAGGCGGCGCGATGACGGAGCATGTGGGTGAGGCGATTGTGCTGCGCGCATGGCCATTCCACGAGGCCGACCTGGTGGTGAGCCTGTTTACGCGGGAGCAGGGCCGGGTGAAGGGCGTGGCGCGCCACGCGCTGAAGAGCCGGCGGCGGTTCGGCGGGGCACTGGAGCCGATGACGCATGTGCGGGCCAGCTATACCGAACGGCCACGGCAGGAGTTAGTACGGCTGGATGCGCTGGAGATACTGTCGTCGCCGATGTCGAGGCCGGTGGACTATGCACGGACGGCGGCGTTACAGATGGTGGCTGAGGTGCTGGAGGAGGCGATGCCGGAGGGGGCCGTGGAAGATGCGGTGTTCCGGCTGGCGGTGTCGGTGCTGGACGAGCTACAGGTAGGACGGGTGTGGATGCCGGTGACGTACTTTGCGTTGTGGATGAACCGGCTGATGGGTTGGATGCCGGAGCTGGGGCGGTGCTCGGCGTGCGGGCTGGATCTGCGCGGAGGGACGGTGTGGTACTCGGCGGCGAACGATGGAGTGACCTGCGCGGATGATCGATTGGGTGGGAGCGAGGCGCTGAGCGCGGAGTCGGTGGCGATGGCGGGGCGGATCTTTCGCGAGACGGTGAAGGGGCTGGCGGAGGAGGATTGGCCGAAGGCGCGCGCGGCGGAGCTGCGGCGGTTCGCCATTGAGGTGCTGGAGCGGCACCTGGAGGGTAGGTTGGTAAGCGCGCGGGCGCTTCGGTAAGCGGAGTAGTAAGTGGTAAGCAAGAGCGAATGGGGTTAGTCGGGTGGTTCGCGGGGACAAGCGTGGGCGCGGTGGTGGACTAGACTTGGGCTGAATGGCGATCAGGGCGCGGGAGAGACCGGGGCCGGAGAATGGGGCTGCGTGTGAGAACACGGGCGCGCGGATGCGACTGCCTGAACTGCTGCGGAGGTTCTGGGCGTGGACGGCGGTGGTGGTTGGGCTGACGCTGGCGGTGGCGTGGGTGGAGCATCGCGCTGGAATTTCCAGGTACAACTGGGACCCATTGAGCGATGGGCTGTTCGGCGACTTGATGGAGTATCCGGGGACGTACCAGTGGCTGCACACGGCTGCATTTTTTTTCAACGTGACAGGGAGACCAGTGCCTTATCCACTGTACTCGCCGGTGGCGTATCCGCCTTTTGCGGCGATGGTGCTGGCGGGACTCTACTCGGCTGCCAGCCCGGTGATGCGGTACCTGGAGGTATCGGCGGTGTGGCTGGCGGCGGTGCTGTGGGGTGTACGGCGCGCGCTGATGCGGGTTGGAATTGCCGGCGTGACGGCGACACTGTTTCCGCTGACGATGGCGGCGATGTCGTTCCCGATTGTGCGCCTGTTGCATGAGGGAAACGTGGAGCTTGCACTGTGGATACTGACGGCGACAGGGGCTTGGGCTTATTGGAATGAGTACGACGATGCGGCGGGGGTACTGTGGGGGCTGGCGGCGGCGATGAAGCTGTATCCCGCGGTGCTGCTGGTGCTGTTGCTGCCGCGCGGGCGATGGCGTGCATTCGCGCTGGGGGTGGTCGCGTTTGTGGCGGCGACGATGCTGGCGCTGTGGTGGCTGGGGCCGACGATGGGCGTTGCGTTGCGCGGATCGTTGCAGAACGTCTTTGGGTATCAGGGTGTGCGGGCGAGCGAGTGGAGCCTGAGGGAGCTGGCGGCGAACCATTCTGCGTTTGGGCTGGTAAAGATGGTGGCGATGATGACGGGTGTGCCGCTGGCGCGGCTGACTCTTCCGTACTACGCGCTGGGCGCTGTGGCGATGGGGTGGGCGTTCTTCGGCAAGCTATGGAGGATGCCGGAAGCGAACCAGTTGCTGGCGGTAACGGCGTTCATGGTGATGTTTCCGCCGGTGTCGTACTTCCATACGCTGGTGCATCTATACGCGCCGCTGCTGGTGCTGCTGTTTGTGGCGATACGCGCGGAGCGGGTGGGAGTAGGTGTGGCGGGGTTACGAGGGACGGTGCTGCTGTTTGTGCCGCTGCTGGCGCCGTTCACGCTGTTTCTGTTTCCGCGGGTGTATGTGTTCGATGGGCTGGTGCAGGCGGCGCTGCTGGTGGCGATTTTTGGGTGCGCGATGAGGTATCCGCTTGTGGTGGGGGCGGGGGCTGAGATTACTTCGGCTGGATGAAGAACACTTCGGCGTGGGATGAGAGCTTATGTTGTTTCGTCATCGGGTGGGGTGTCTTCTTCGGGCAAGGTGTCCTGAGGAGCAGGTGGTATAGCCAGGGGGCTGTCCGGATTTGCGATGAGATAGATCACAATGAAGAGTGGGACATAAATGGCAATTGAAATTAGGCGCGCGATTACCAGGGACAAGTAAAAAATGATGGATGACTGCTGCAACGCGATCAATAGACTTGTCTCCAACAGAGAAGAGGCACAAGTGGCAACCGTTGACGTGACTATGGCGAGGAACCAAGCGATTCTCGCACTCCTTACCTGCTGTGCGGTGGGGCAGGAGTCCGGGGGCTGCAGGAGCCTGACCTGAAGCGGCGCGATGACGTACACGATGCAGAGGGTGATGGGGATGGGCCAAAGATTGGCGAAGATGTTGCTGATTAGATTCGTGTGTTCCAGTGCGATCTGGGACCTGACAGAGAGAGGTAATATTTGTTCCAGCATCTGTACGAGCTTGGATTGAAGAGGATTCAGGTTGATGGACTGGACCAGCGGTGCCAGGAAGCGAGTGATCGACTGGCCAATCACATTCAAGCCAAAGAGGGTGAAGGCGAAGACCAACATGCGGCGGATGGACGACTTGATGGGAGCGACGGCGTCGCGCAGAGTTGCGCATTCTGTTTCGGCGATGCGCTGCAGCATGGATGCGATTGCGACGATGGCGCAAGTAAGTAACACGGTGTACAGAAGTAAAATGCACCACTCGATTGGCGCGACTAGGACTATCGCCATGTTTATCGCATGTTGCGTGGGCGCTCCGTAGACCGGCGAGCTGCTGAGGACAGAATGCCCTTCGGACAGCCCGAGCACGAGCTTTTGTATGAGCCAATGCCGAAATAAACTTTCGAGCCAGCGGAGGATGACATCGATGAACTCAACGATGGCAATGGGCAGCCAGAGGATGGGATATTGCCTGAGGAGGGATACGGTGGAACGCCAGAGGTCTCGCATTGGGGTGGGTTGTGTGTCGGAGAAAGAGTAAACCTTCGAGGCGGTGCCTGGGCGAAAAATGTGTACAACATAAAAAAGAAGAGTAAGGGCGGGTGTTGAGGGAGAACGGTACGAACGGTTGCGGTGGGGGCTAGCTAACCGGAGGTTCCTTCGACTTCGCTCCGGACAGGCACTTCGACTGCGTTTGGTGCCGTACGTCAAACTTCGCTCAGGATGACAATTTCGGAAAGCTGTGCGATGACAGGCGGATTGGTTAGACTGGGAAGGACCACAAAAACAGAGGGAAGATGCGGGCGATTGCGGAAGAGAAGACGAAGGCGCTGACGTTTCAGGAGTTGTTGTTCCGGCTGGAGCGGTTCTGGGCGGAGCGGGGATGCGTGTTGCAGCAGCCGTACGACGTGGAGGTGGGCGCGGGGACGATGTCTCCGGACACTTTTTTGCGTGTGCTGGGGCCGAAGCCGGTGCGGATAGCGTATGCGCAGCCGAGCCGCAGGCCGGCGGATGGGCGCTATGGCGAGAACCCAAACCGGCTGTTTCGCCATACGCAGTTGCAGGTGATCCTGAAGCCGCCACCGGAGAACATCCAGGAGATGTATCTGGAATCGCTGGCCGCGATGGGGATCGACCTGAGCGAGCACGATATCAAGTTTGAAGAGGACAACTGGGAGTGGCCGGTGGGCGGCGCGTGGGGCGTGGGCTGGCAGGTGATGCTGGATGGGCTGGAGATTACGCAGTTCACCTACTTCCAGCAGTGCGGCGGGATGGACCTGGACCCGATCTGCGGCGAGATTACCTACGGGATGGAGCGGATTGCGCAGTTTTTGCAGGACTGCGAGTCGATCTACGACATTGTGTGGGCGGTGGAACCGGACACTGGCAAGCGCGTGACGTATGGCGAGATTCGGTTGGCCGAGGAGGAGCAATTTTCCGCGTACAGCTTCGACTACGCGGATGTGCCGAAGCTGTGGGAGCATTTGGGACTGTACGAGATGGAGTGCCTTGCGCTGCTGAAGAAGTTTGGCGAGTCAGTGAATCATCACACTAGCGAGTCGGCGGAGGAGTACACGCTACGACTGAAACGCTTCCCAGTGCTGGGGGCGTATGAGCTGGCGTTGAAGTGTTCGCATGTGTTCAACCTGCTGGATGCGCGGGGAGCGATCAGCGTGACGGAGCGGGTGGGCGTGATGGCGAGAATCCGCGCGCTGGTGATTGGCGTGGCCAAGGCGTATGTGGAGCAAGGGCAGCGCTTGGCTGACCTGCGAAACAACGAGTCTCGAGCTGTAAGCTGAGCAGCTCTAAGCTTACAGTTGATAAAACCAGTCTCGAGCTCTAAGCCGAACAGCTTTAAGCTCACAGCTCGAACGATGTGCTTTTGATCTTAGGAGGAGCGATGCAGGACTTCCATCAATTGAATGTTTGGAAGAAGGCCCATGGCCTGGTGCTACGCGTCTACAAAGCCTCCAACGATCTTCCGCAAAGTGAGAACTTCGGTCTGGTTCTCAATCTGCGGCGCAGCGCGGTTGTCATCGCACGCAGCATTGCAGAAGGAGCTGGACGCGACTCCGATGCGGAGTTTGCGACCGAACTGAAGAAAGCACGAGCAGCTGGCCACGAACTCGAATACGTCCTACTTCTGTGCCATGACCTGGGCTTCATGCCTAAACCGGTTCACGACGAACTGAACTCCGAGGTCGTTGAGGTGCGCAAAATGATCTCCGGCCTGGTGAAGCGTATCTCCAACCCACCTGAAACACTACGATAGGAACACATGGATTTTCTCTTTGAAATCGGACTGGAAGAAGTTCCCGCGCGGATGATCGCGGGGGCGCAGGCGGAGTTGCAGCGGCGCGTGGTGGCGATGCTTGGGAGAGAGCGGCTGATCGATTCCGACGTCTCCGGCGATGAAGCCGTAGACCCTTCGACAGGCTCAGGGCAGGCTATGGGGCACCCAAGATCGAGGAGCTTCTCGACGCCACGGCGGCTAGCGGTGTGGGTTAAGGATGTGGCGGCGCGGCAGCAGGACGTGGTCGAGGAGCTGGTTGGGCCGGCGGTGAAGATTGCCTACAAGGATGGCGTGCCGACGGCGGCAGCGATGGCGTTCGCGAAGAAGGCTGGCGTGGATGTTTCCACGTTGAAGACGGTGACGACGGCGAAGGGCGAATACTTGGCTGCGACCTCGGTGAAGGCGGGACGCGAGGTGGCTGAGGTGATTGCGGAGGAGCTGCCGAAGGAGTTGGCGGGGATCTATTGGGCGAAGAACATGACGTGGCGTCCGGGCAGGCCGGAGCGGTTTGTGCGGCCGGTGCGCTGGATGGTGTGCCTGCTGGGCGAGGTGGTGGTTCCGGTCGAGTTCGGCGGGAAGACAGCGGGGCGCACCACGCGCGGGCATCGCGTACTGGCGGTGGATGAGGCGATTCCCATCGGTTTTCCCGATGAGTACGAGCAGGTGTTGCTGAAGGCGCATGTGATTGCAGATGTAGAGGCGCGGCGGCAGACGATTCGCAAGGCGCTAGACAAGGCGACGCGGGCGGCAGGCGCGGGGCTGCGATGGCGCGAGGACCACGCGCTGGTGGATACAGTGACCCACCTGACGGAGTGGCCGACAGTGGTGCTTGGAAACTTTGAAGCGGAGTATCTTAAGCTGCCGGAAGAGGTGCTGGTGACGGTGATGCGCGATCACCAGAAGTATTTTGCGGTGGAGGATGCGACGGGAAAACTGGCGGCGCACTTTCTGGCGGTGCTGAATACGAAGGCGGATGCGGCGGGCGAGGCGGTGATCCGGCATGGCAACGAACGGGTGCTAAGGGCGCGCTTCAACGACGCGCGATTCTTCTGGGAGTTCGACCAGAGGGTGCCGTTGAAGGAACGCGTGACGCTGCTGGAGAAGGTAACGTTCCAGAAAGATTTGGGGAGCTACGCGGCGAAGACGGAGCGAGTGCGAGAGGTTGCCGCATTGCTGGCGAAGTTGGTGGTTGAGCGCGGATCGAAGGTGGACGCCAAGGCACTAGGCGAGGCGGCTCGGCTGGCGAAGACCGATCTGACGACGGAACTGGTGAAGGAGTTTACCGAGCTACAGGGACAGGTGGGCGGACTGTATGCGCGCGCCCAGGGATTTTCGGCGGCGGTGGGAGATGCGATCTACGACCAGTACCTGCCGAAGTCGATGGAGGACTCGGTGCCGCGCACGGCGGAGGGCGCGCTGCTGGCACTGGCGGACAAGGTGGACACCATCGTTGGAATGTTTGGGCTGGGACTGGAGCCGACGGGATCGAAGGACCCGTTTGCGCTGCGTAGGGCGGCGAATGGGATTGTGAAGATACTGGCGGAGGGTGAGCCTCCGCTGCCGCTGACGCTGGGCGATGTGGTGGATGCTGCTTCTCCCGATGAGGCGGTACGAATGCGGGTGGAGATTTTCTTTGCGGAGCGGCTGGAGTTCTATCTGCGCGAGGCCAAGGAGCAGGCGTACGACGTGGTGAAGGCCGTGCTAACGGCAGGAGCGAACGATGTGCGGGATGCGGTGGCGAGGGCAGAGGCGGTGACGGCGGTGCGCGGCAGCGAAGACTTTGCGGCGGTGAGCGCGGCGTTCAAGCGGATGAAAAACATATTGGCGCAGGCGGGGGAGAAGGGCTTTCTTCTGGGCAGAGTGGACGAGCCTACGCAGGTGAGTGTCGATCCAGCGCAGAACGCTTTGAATGGAGCGATGGTTCAGGTTGCGGAACGTTATTACAAGTTTGCCGATGATCACGAATACGTCGCTGCGCTTCAGTTGATCGCGACACTGCGACCTCAGATAGACCTGTTCTTTGAAAAGGTTATGGTTATGGTCGATGACGAGTATGTCCGTTGGACGCGACTGAATCTGTTGCGCAATCTCGTCGATAATTTCTCGAAGATTGCGGACTTTTCGGAGATTGTGACGGCTGGTTGAGGGCATATCCGAGGGGCTGAAGCCCCGATTCTTGGGTAGGCCATAATACCCAGGCTGAAGCCTGGGCCTATCTCAGAAACAAAGGCGGAAGCAGATTCCTCCGCTGCGCTGCGGAATGACAAATAAAACAAGCAACGGCGAAATGCGGGGATTCTTCGCGCCGCTCAGAATGACAAAGCAAGAACAGTCAAAGTCAAGTATCCCAGGTCCCAGAAGCGAGACCTGGGGCACCCAAATCCCAGTCATTCCGCAAAGAACGCGGAATGAATGGGGCGCCCGGCTCAGGGGCGACATGAGATGCAACGACGGAGATTCTGGCCTTTGGCCAGAATGACGGGCCGCAGTGTGCGCGGGAGGTTCAGCCGAAGCGTGGGGCGAGAAGGACAAGCTGTTCGATGACGCTCTGTTCTAGGACGGACTTTGCGGGGTTGGACTGGTTGTAACGGACCTGGACTCGCTTGTCTTTGAGCTGACGGACGAAGTCGTCCGCTTCGGGTCTCTTTGAAAATTCATGAGTGTACTCGCCGAGGCGGTACTCGTCGATGAAGTAGGTGTATTGCACTCTGGCGAGGTATCGACTGGTTTGGGCGATTGCCTCGACCTTTGCGCCGGCTATACGTCCCTCGACCATGGGCCAGCTTTGGGCGGTCTCTTCGTTGCGCTTTTTATGCCATCTGCGGAGATAGAGCCCGCCCCATGCGGCGACGAAGCCAAAGACATATTTGAAGGTTACGAACGAAAATCCTGCTCGACGAATCCAGTAGGCCCAATGGTAGGAGAAGTCCGTGGTCATGGATGGTACGTTATCACACGTGGGGGGTGGAGCAGATCAGGGGCGGTTGAGGGCGAGGCTGAGCAGGGCCTGGGTGAGGCGGTCGGGGTCGTGGCGGAGGAGATTGCCTTCGAGGGTGAAATCACCGGAGATGGGTTCGACGCCGAGGGCACGGATACGGTCGAGGTCGGGAGCGATGGGTGCCTGGCCTCCGCGTGCGTAAAGATCGAGCAGGGTGGGCGAGATGGGCGCGGTATTGATGAGGGCGTAGTCGAAGATGCGCACGCCATTTGTCTGGCAGTGGTCGAGGATTTTTTCGATGTGCTGGGATGCGGTGAGCCCGAGCGACTCGTTGGCTTGGGTCATAAGGTTGCAGATATAGACGCGGGTGGCCTTGGAGGCGGCGATGGCCTCGGGGATGCCATGCACGAGCAGGTTAGTGACCAGCGAGGTGTAGAGCGAGCCGGGGCCGAGGGTGATGAGGTCTGCGTTGGCGATGGCATCGAGGGTTGCGGGGAGGGGTTCGGCGTCGGCGGGTGCGAGCATGAGTTCGACGATGCGGTGGGGGCTGGCGGTGATGCTGGTTTCGCCGTGGACCAGATCGCCTGTGTCCATGCGCGCGGTGAGGGTGACGTTGCTGTTGGTGGCGGGGTAGATGCGGCCTCGGGCGGCAAGAATCTGGGAGGACATCTGCACGGCCTGGGCGAAGTCTCCGGTGATGCCGGAGAGCGCGGCGAGGAAGAGATTGCCGAAGTTGTGGCCCTCCAGGCCGCCGTGGTGGAAGCGGTACTGAAAGAGCTTGGCGAGCAGGAGTTCGTCCTCGGAGAGCGCGACCATGCAGTTGCGCACGTCTCCGGGCGGGAGCATGTTGAGCTCTTCGCGCAGGCGGCCGGAGGAGCCACCGTCGTCGGTGACGGTGACGATGGCGGCGAGGTCGCGGATGAAGCAGGGAAGGGCTGGGGGCTGCTCCTCGGGCTGGGATTGGGTGGAAACCCACGTCTCAGAAGCGAGACGTGGGGCACCCGCTTTGAGGGGCGCGACGACGTAACGCTTGAGGCCGAGTAACAGAGTGGAGAGACCTGTGCCTCCGCCGATGGCTACTACTCTGAGGGAGGGCTTGCCGTTTTGAGTAGAGGAGGACACCGCAGTACCCAGTGTAAATGGAATGAGGTGCTGACGGGTTTGTTATGAGAAAAGGTCGGGTGGTATAGGCGGTGCGTGCTTCGTCGGGGTCCTTGGACTACGCCCCTTCGACAAGCTCAGGGGCTCCGCTCAGGATGGCAGCATGAACAAACAACGGAGAGATGCAGAGGTTCTTCCGCTCCGGCGGTCAGACCTCGGGATAGAGGAGTTCGGTGAAGCGCGGGTCGTCCGCCATGTCCTGGAAGTCGGAGTCGGAGCGGGCCTGGATGCGGTTGCGCGGGTTGAGGCGGATGGCCTCGGTGAGGTTCTCCAGGCAGTGGTGGGCATCTCCGGTCATGCTGGCGAGGATGGCGAGTCCGTAAAAGGCATAGTCGGCGCAGGCGTTCTCTGCGAGGATGGCTTTGAGATGAGTGCGTGCGTCTTCGTAGTTGCCGTCGTTGAGCAGGGAGATGGCGAAGTCGAAACGTTCCTCGCAGGAGAGGAACTTGGACTCACTTCGCGAGGCCTGCTGGGTGCATGCGTTGATGTACATGCGAATCCGCTCGGACAATTCAGTGGGGCAGGTGGCGAGCAATTGCTGGAAGGCGGTGGAGGCCTTGTCGAACTTGCCGTCCTGCATGAGCCGGAGGGCGGCTTCGTAACGGGTGAGTGCCTGGGTGCGCTGGCCGCCGGCGGATGCGGAGACGGTTCCGGCAATGGTGCGCGGACGTTTGGTGGTGGGGGGAGCGGCGTTCTTCATCGGGCCTCTGCGGTTCCTGTCTGGTGGAGCAACTCCCGGATGGGTTGGGAAGCACCACTGCATGATGGACTGAGTATGTTCGGGTTTATACGTGTTGGCAACAAGAAGGTCAACCCGGCCCGGTGCGCTGGTGGGTCATGCGTCCGGTTTGCGGGAGTAGATGACGGGGTTGAGGTCGGGGTCGTTGTACATTTTGAGCTGGCGGTAGAGCTTGAAACGGCGGTGGCCACCGCGTACCTGCTGCCAGAGAATGTCGAGGCAGGCGGCGAGGTCGTCGCGTTGCTCGCGGAGCAGGGCGAGGCGGTCCAGATTTCGCCGGCGATGGGCCTCGGAGGCGGTGGTGCGCTGGGCCTCGTGGGCGGTGTGGTAGAGCTTGAGCGCGAGGACCGAGAGGCGGTCGAGGATAAGTCCAGGGGATTCGGATTGCAGCGGGGCGGCGGGATTTTGCTCCCCGGCGGCCGCCAGCAGCCGGCGGTCGATGGATTCGACCAAGTCGTTGCGCTTCTGGTTGAGGGAGTCGATGGAGCGTTTGAGGCGGGCTATGGCGGCGTCGGAGGCGCCGGGCTCGCGCACCTTGTCCTCCTCGTGCCATAGGTCGAAGTTGGCGCGGTGATGGGCGAGCGCGAGGTCAGGTAGATCCGCGGACACGGTGGGGGCTGGAGGATTGGGCACAGATGGTTCCTGATGCCAGCGGAGTGTGGCTTCGTCTTGCAGTTGCGTGATTTCGAGGGCGTTCAACATGGACGGTGGCACGGCGCGCGACGGATACCTCCCACTGTAGCAGCAGGCAGGAGATGGTTCCAGAGCATCGCTGGAAACGACCTGGAGATGGGAATGCCATGCGGAGGCGACTTTTCCTTTATCATCGGATCGGTTGTGCATGGAATGCATCGCCGTGGGAGAGAGAGATTGCCGCCTGAGCCAGCGATTCGCAAGGTCCTGATCTATCGTCTGGGCAGCCTGGGCGATACGGTGGCGGCGTTGCCGTGCTTCCATCTGATCGCGCGCAGTTTTCCCGAGGCGGAGCGGGTGCTGCTGACGAACTTTCCGGTTCATGCGAAGGCCGCGGCTTCGGCGGCGGTGCTGGGCGATTCGGGGCTGGTGCATGGAACGATGCGCTACACGGTGGGGACTCGGCGGATAGGGGAGTTGGTGCGGCTGGCGTGGAAGATCCGGCGCTTCCGTCCCGATGTGTTTGTCTACCTGATGCCTCTGCGGCCATGGAAGCAGGTGCGGCGCGACCGGATATTTTTCAGGCTGGCCGGGGTGCGGCGGATTGTGGGGATGCCCAGGGAGCAGGACATGAATCGCCGTTACGATGCGGCGACCGGACTCTACGAGGCGGAGGCGGTGCGACTGGAACGTGCCATTGCGGAGTTGGGAGAGGCCCATGCAGAGGACCTGGCGAACTGGGACCTGCGGCTGAATGCGGAAGAGAAGAACGCGGCGATGCAGGCCCTGGCTCCCATGCAGGGGATGCGGCAGCTGCTCTGCGCGCCCGGCTGCAAGATGCAGGCCAACGATTGGGAGCAGGAGAGGTGGCGTGAGCTGCTTGGACGACTGTACCGGAGATACCCATCGTATGGGCTGGTGATGGCCGGCGGCAAAGAAGACGCGGCCCTCTGTGCGTACGCTGCGCAGGATTGGGGAGGAGCGAAGTTGAACCTGGCGGGGCGGCTTGGGCCTCGCGAATCGGCCGCAGCGTTTGTGCAGGCGGCTGTGTTCATTGGGCCGGACTCTGGACCGAAGCACCTGGCGGCGTGCATGGGGGTGCCGTGCGTGTGTGCCTTCGGCGCGCGGAACCTGCCGGGAGTGTGGTTCCCGCCCGGTACACGGAACCAGATTGTGCACCATCCGCCGGAGTGCTTCGGCTGCGGTCTTGAGACATGCATTGCGATGGAGAAAAAATGCATCCGCTCGGTGACGGTGGAGGAGATGGAGCAGGCGGTGGTGCGCGTTCTAGGGCAGGTTGGATGAGGCGAAGTGCGCGAGCAGGGCGTCGGTGGCCTCGGGCAGGGATGGGAAGCACAGATCGGCAAGCCGGCGCGCGGAGATCACGCCGGGCTTCTGCACTCCGGGCTCGCCTTCGATGAAGATGGTCCTCATGCCGAGGCGATGGCCGAACTGTATGTCGGAGAGCGAATCCCCGATCATGATGCTGGATGCGGCGACGATATCGGGGAACTCCGCATGGGCACGGTAGAAGAGGCCGGGGAGCGGCTTGCGGCAGTTGCACTGCTGCTTGTTGTGGGGGCAAAAGTAGAAGGCGTCGATGTGGGCGTCCTGCGATTGCAGCCAGCCTTGCAATTCAGAGTGGACCTTGCGCACATCTTCGGAGGTGTAGAGGCCGAGGGCGATGCCTCGCTGGTTGGAGACGACGACGACGCGCAGGCCCGCGTTGTTGAGGTGTGCGATTGCCTGGGGCACACCGGGCAGCGGCTGAAATTCGCTCCACGAGGAGACGTAGCAGCCTTCGGGCAACTTGCGGTTGAGCACGCCGTCGCGGTCCAGAAAGACGGTGCCCACAATGCGAGGTAGAACTCTGTTCGCGGGGTCGGCCACACCGCTATGATAGCAACAGAGTATCCGCAATGGCTGAGGTGGCACGGTGATCGAGCAACTACACGAGGCGATTCAGGCGATCGAGCACGCATGGGCGTCCAAACGGCTGGTGGTGGTGGGCGACGTGATGCTGGATAAGACCATCTGGGGCGAGGTGGGGCGCATCTCGCCGGAGGCTCCGGTGCCCGTGGTGCGGACGATTCGGCAGAGCCATCAGCCGGGCGGGGCGGCCAATGTGGCCATGAACCTGAGCCGATTGGGCGCGCAGGTCGAAGTGATCGGGTTTACCGGGGGCGACGAGGACGAGCGGCTGCTGGCGGATGGTTTGCGCGCGGACGGCATCTCGCCGGAGTTCGTCGTTTCGCAGGGATTTCCCACCATAACGAAGCAGCGCATTCTGGGTGGGCGGCAGCAGATGCTGCGAGTGGACAGCGAACGGCTTGGTTTGCGACCGCAGAGCGATTACGACCGGCTAGTGGAGCATGTGCTGGCGCATCTTCCCGGCTGCCACGCGGTGGTGCTCTCCGACTATGCGAAGGGAGCGTTGACGGCGGAGGTCTGCCAGGCGGTGATTCAGGCTGCGCGCGGACAGGGGATTCCGGTGCTGGTGGACCCCAAGAGCGACGACTTCTCGCGCTATCGCGGCGCCACTACGATCTGCCCTAACCTCGCAGAGCTCGCCGCGGCGCTGCGCGAAGACGCGCGCGACTTGAACGCGCTGCTGAATGCGGCCGAGGAGTTGGTGCAGGAGCTGGGGATTGAGTTCCTGACTGCGACTCTGAGCGAGAAGGGGATTGCACTGGTGCGGCGCGGGAGCTGTGTTGTTGCACCGGCGGTGGCGCGCCAGGTCTTCGATGTCTCTGGCGCGGGCGATACGGTGATTGCGGTGATGGCATTGTGCGTGGCCTCTGGACTGAGGCCGGAGACTGCCGTGGAACTGGCCAATATCGCGGCCGGGATTGTGGTGGGCAAGGTGGGCACTGTTCCGGTGGAGAAGCACGAATTGCTGGCCGCGCTAGCTCCGGAGATTGCACTGTACGGCGAGGACAAGGTGGTGACGCGCGACGAGCTGGTGCGCCGCGTGGCGCTGTGGAAGGCCAACGGCGAGCGGGTGGCTTTCACGAATGGATGTTTCGATCTGCTGCACATCGGACACATCTCGCTACTGGAGCAGGCGCGGCGATTCGGCGACCGGTTGATCGTGGCCATCAACAGCGACGCTTCGGTGAGGGGCCTGAAGGGGGCCGGGCGCCCGGTTGTGGGTGAACGCGAACGGGCGCGGGTGATGGCCGCGCTGGCTGCCGTGGATGCAGTGGTGATATTCAACGAGCCGACTCCGCTGGAGGCGATCCTGGCCACGCGGCCCGACGTGATCGTTAAGGGAGGCGACTACGACCTGGAGACGGTGGTGGGCGCGAGCGAGGTGCTGGCCTGGGGCGGAGAGGTGAAGATCGTGCCGCTGGTCGAAGGGTTTTCCACGACACAGCTTATCGCAAAACGTGAGGGTGAGTAGAAGGATTCGGGCCCACTCATCGCGTGAGACAAAGGCGCGATGAATGGGACATCCAGTGAACCGGCTGGCTAAACGAGGCGGGGAGCGACGAGGGCGCGGATGCGGAGTTCGATGGCGTCGATGGAGTTGTCGCCGGAGGGGTCGTTGGCGATGGTGAGGACGCGCTGCGGTTCGCGGGCGGCGATCTGTAGGTAAGCGGCGTGGATGCGCGCGTAAAAGTCGTCGGACTCGCGCTCGAAGCGGCTCTCGTCGGTGGGTTGTTGCTGGGGCGGTGAGTCGGGTTGCGGATCGGCTTGCGTCTGGGACGCGGCGTAGCGGTGATTGCGGCGGCGGGCGCGAGTGAGAGCCGCTTCCAGCGGGGGAAGAAGAAGCAGGGTGAGGTCGGGTTGGAGGTTGTTGCAGACGGCGGCGTGCATGGCGAGAATGCGCTCGCTGCCAAGCTGGCGGCCTGCTCCCTGATAGGCCTCCGAGGAGTCGGTGTAGCGGTCGCAGAGGACGATGGAGCCGGCGGCGAGGGCGGGCTCGATGATCTCCGCGATGGCCTGGGCGCGATCGGCGAACATCAGGGCCATCTCGGAGAGGGGGCTGATGGGGCCGAGAGCTGATTCGGAGCGGGAGTCGAGCAGGACGGCGCGGAGGCGGTCGCCAAGCGCGGTGGAGCCGGGTTGGCGCAGCATGACGACGTTGCGGCCGGAAGCGGTGAGCCATGCTGCGAGGCGACGCATCTGGGTGGTCTTGCCGGAGCCGTCCAGGCCCTCGAAGGTGATGAACAAACCGCGTAGCATGGGGACAAGTTTAGTGCATTTTCACAGTACATGAAGTATCGGAAGTTCGTGCGGAGTGGTTTTCCTTGAGAGAAAACCACGCTGGGTTCATTTGCCTGACTCTACTGCCTACTGTGAAAATGCTCTATCTTATGACGCGGGTGCGGCAGAACCTACCGCTTGCCTGACCATGGGTAAATAAAATAAGTCGCAAGTAGAGTCGTTCGAGTCAAAGGGGATAGACTTTGATTTCCAAGACTTTTCCCTCCTAGTTGATGGGACTGAATCGCAGGCATATTCGTGCAGCGCTGCAACGGATGAGCTGTAATCGTGGAGCTGCCTCGATTTGTCGCGCGGCATGCAATTCGTTCCACACACTTGATGTAGAAAGCGAAAGGTGAGCAATGAAAAATTTAACAGGACTATGCGCAGGGCTGTGTCTACTGGCGAGCGGTGTTGGCGTGATGACGGCACAGGAGATGCCTTCCGGAGCGATGCTTCCGCCCAAGGTGCTGGTGATCGAACGAGAGTATACGAAGCCGGGCAAGGGCGGCGCGCCGCATGAGAAGAGCGAAAGCGCGTTTGTGAGCGCGCTCGCCGCTGCCAAGTGGCCGACGCATTACCTGGCGGCGACGTCGATGTCCGGGAAGCCGCGCGCGTTGTTCATGTTCGGGTATGACTCATTCGCGGCATGGGAGAAGGACAATCTTGCGTATGAGAGGAACCCGGCGCTGTCTGCCATGCTGGACCGCGACAATGTAGCAGACGGCGAGTTGCTGGATGAGGTGCAGCAGAGCGTGTATCTGTACGATCCCGACCTGAGCCTGCATGTAGGCGATGCGGTCCACTCGCGCTACTTCGACATTCAACACTACAAGATCAAGCCAGGACACAGGTCGGAGTGGGAAGACCTGGTCAAGCTGTATCAAAGTGCATATGCAAAGATACCGAATGCCAACTGGGCTTTGTATGAGAGCTACTACGGCGAGGACAATGGCGGAATATATCTGGCCATCTCGCGCATGACTTCACTGTCCGAAGACGACCAAGGTCTGATCGACAACAAGAAATTTGAAGACGCCATAGGGCCGGAGGGGATGAAGAAGATCAGTACGCTGTCTGCCTCGTGCATCGACTCGGTGCAGGACAACCTGTTTGCGTTCAGCCCGAAGATGAGCTATGCGGCGGAGGAATGGATCAAGGCCGATTCGTTCTGGAAGCCGAAGCCGGCAGCGGCGGCGAAGAAACCGGCGGCAACGAATCCATAAAGTTCCTCTGAAGTGGATGCGTGTCACAGCCCCACCCTTTCGCTGAGCGAGGGGCTGGGATTTTGTTGCCGGGGACTTCGCAATGGATGAAACGATATGGAATCGAGAGGAGAACCGACCCCGCAACTTTTTATGTAGTTGGGGTTTAATGCCGTCCATGTTAGTTTGGGATTCAGGGCCATTCGGTTAGAGACCACTCAATTGTCAGAATCCTCCATGAGTGCCGGGACGAACCAACTCGTCAATCGGGAGCTGTTACAGCCGCTCGAACGGCCTGTGGTTCACTGCGTGACTGGACGAGACGCGGTGCTGCACCTGAGCCGGAGTTTGGTGGAGTTGAGCGCTCGGTGCGGTCAGCATGGCGCCATGGACGACATTGCCTACTTCCTCTCCAAGCCGGGCGCATTGCCTCGGATTCCGATCCTACTGTTGGTTACGAAGACGTCCGATCTGGATTTGAAGAATCCAAATATCGACAATCTTGTGGGTGCGTTGCTGATCTTTGAACAGAACATCTCTGGGATCGGTGTGGGCGCGTACGCCACGAACGATCGCTCGGGACGGCATACGCTGATTGCGGTGGCGCAAGACCGTTCGCGGGTGGTGGCGCTGTCCTGCCGCGAGTTGCTGGAGCGCGGCGCCCACTTGATCCTGATGTCATATCGCGCCGGGGACAGTGGCGGGACTGACGCGACGAGCCAGCCTCCTCTACTGGACACGGTGGAGCAGGGAATGAGGGTGGCGCGATATGCCTTGCGCAAGCGAACCATCCCTGGATACCTGCCTTTATCGTTGACGTTCGACGCTACACTGGCGAAGATTGGGCAACGCACGCGGAGCAACCTGCGCTATTACCGACGCCGAGCCGAGGCCGATCTGGGATGCGTGTTTTTGCCGCAGATAGAGGCCACGCGCGAAGAGGTGCTGCGCTTCAACCGTAAGTGCATGTATGCGGTGTCAGCAGCGGTTGCCGGGTGGCGCTACGACTCGTTGAAGGACCTGAAAAAGTCGGTGTTCATGGGTATAAAGGACCACGAAGGGCGTTGGCTAAGCATGTTGGGCGGACGCCGATACGGGGACCGCTCGGAGATTCTGTGGCAGATGAATCGCCGCGGTCATGCGGCCAGCTCGCTGGGTACGGTGATGCGCTCGTATTACATTGAGCATGAGATTGCGCACGGCTCTCGACGGCTGTATATCGAGGGCGGAACACCGCACCCGATCAAGTTCTCGTTTGTTCCGGAAGAACTGACCGACCTGGTGGTGATGCGGCCCACGCTTACGGCGAAGGCGATGCATATGGCCGCACGGCGATGGATCTCGCCTGACAATGAACTCTCCCATATGTTGGACGCGAAGGACCTTGAGTGGCGACCCTGCTGAGAGTGACATGGCCTACTTGGATTTTTGGCGAAGCTCGGCGAGTATCTCAGGAAGGCGACGGAAGATGGCAACCGAGCGCAGCCAGGTGCGGTTATCGAAGGCGGGCGAGCCGCTGACGGTAGCGCCGGGGGCGACGTCTCCGCCGATGCCGGACTGCGCGGTGACGACTGCGCCGTCGCCGATCTCGAGATGTCCGACTACACCCACCTGCCCGGCGAGGATGACGTTGCGACCGATATGGGCGGAGCCGGCGATGCCGACCTGGGCGCAGAGCAGCGTGTTGTCCCCGACCGAGGCGCCATGGCCAACGATGACGAGGTTGTCGATTTTAGTGCCGCTGTGGATGCGGGTTTCGCCGATGGAGGCGCGGTCGACGGTGGAGTTGGCCTGAATCTCGACATGGTCGTCGAGGACAGCGACGCCGGTTTGTGGGATCTTGTGCCAGGCAGGATCGCCCGGCTCGGGGGAATCGTAGCGGGCGAAGCCGAAGCCGTCGGCACCGACAATAACTCCGTTCTGTAGGGTGACGTGGTCGCCCAGGCGGCAGCGCTCGCGGACGACGGCGTGAGCGTGGGCGAAGAAGTGGCTGCCTATCTGCGCGTGGGGATAGATGACGGCGTGGGGCAGAAGAGTTGCATGATCTCCGATGACCGCATGATCTCCGATGACGACGTAGGCGCCGATGTGCGCTTCGGGGCCGACGGTCGCGGTGGGTGCGATGACCGCGGTGGGATGGATTCCCGGTGCGTAGGACGGAGCTTCGTAAAGGAGTTCGAGCGCGCGAGCGAAGGCCAGGTAGGGATTGGCGATGCGCAAGGTTGCGGCGGCGATCTCCGCGAAGTCAGGTTCGACCAGGATGGCGGTGGCCTGTGTGGTACGGGCAAGAGGCGTGTACTTGGGGTTGGCGACGAAGGTGAGCTGGCCGGGACGGGCCTCCTGGAGGCCGGCAGCGGAGGTGACCTCGGCGTCGGGATCGCCGTGCAGGGTTGCGCCAAGATGAGCGGCAAGGTCTGAGAGCTTCATGGGGAGATTGTAGTGGAACGGGCAGTGTGCTTTGCACAAGACTGTCGCTAATGTCCAGGCTTACCATGTTGGCAGGATGAAAGCCACGGCAATAATTACGTCCGGCCTGCTTCTATGTATTACGGTCTCTTGTTCGCGAGGGAGACAAGCTGCGAATCCGCAAACATCGTCCTCGTATACACATCAACAGTCAACAGCCGCGCAATTGATCCCAGAAGAGTCGCAGGAGCAGTCCTGCAAAAAATTTGTGCAGGCGTTTTACGACGGGTACATCCACGACTGTTGGTCGGATGGGCCTACTGACCTATGTTCCGGAGTTGTGGCACGCCGTCCGCTGAAATACAAGGCGTCTGTTTTCGGTCCAGAGCTGACACGAAGGCTCAATGAAGATGCAGCAGCTCAGGAAAAGGCACACGAGCTTGTGGGGCTTGATTTTGATTTCATCGTCAACGGGCAAGACATCAATGGCCGATTTGAGGTTCGGGAAGTCACGCGCAAAGGCGATCGGTACTTTGCAGATGTGTATGAGATGCCGGAGGGAGAAAATCCGTCAAAACCCCATGTTATCCCTGAACTGGCTTTCGACGGGCAACAATGGGTATTTATTAATTTTCATTATCCGGATAGTCCTTATCCTGAGGACGAAAATCTGCTCAGCATTATGAAGATGTTGCGCGAGGACAGAGAACATCCGAGGAAGTGAAGCGCTTTACTACACTGGAACGCAACGGCTGGCGCAAAGGAGAAATGCGTGGATTCTTCCCCATTCGCTACGCTCAGGGTCAGAATGACAAGCCTTCCATACCTATCCAAATTCGCTAATTGGGGCGGGAGGTGGGATCGAGGGGCAGATGGAAGAGCTCGTCCTGGATGGATTCGGCGGGTGTGGGGCGGGGCTGGCGGCGCGAGGGGGTGGTGATGACAGCCAGGAGTTGGACTTCGGTGAGGGCGGCGCGGGGGATGTAGAGGCGCTGGGTGTTGGAGCGTGTGTCGGGAGGGGTGAGGAAGAGGCCGTCGTCGTCGGCGAGGGCGTCAAGGAGGGTGCGGTCGGTGGGGGCGAGGCCTTCCAGCAGGTCTCCGGAGCGGAAGGTGAGGCGCAGCCATAGCCCCTCGGTGCGGGGGCGCGCGAGGAAGGTGCGGCGGGTGAGACGCTCGGGGTTGACGGGGTCAGAGAGGTTGAAATCGCGGACGTAGCTTATGGTCTTGATATCGTTGAGCGACAAAGAGATGAGTCGTCCGGAGAGATCGAGAAGGTCGATTGAGTTATGGCGCACGAAGGCTGACTGGGGCAGATAACCGGGGAGGGTGTCTCCGGAGAAGCGCCGGACGAGGACCTTTTTGGGGGAGTTGGACATGAGAAGCGGCCGTCTTGATCCGTATAGGGGATTGTCGCACGGCTGGGGGCGGACCGCCACGAAAAAGGTGCAAATTTGCTGGTCACATGCACGATTACGTGCTAGAATAGATGCTTGTGCCGTGCTTTTTTGGCCCATGTAAGCGACTGATTCGCTGTAGTTTAGGTCAGATTTTTGAGCGGGATTCCGATGCGAGTAACGTCCCGGTTCCGGTCAATGTACAGAGCAGAATTCAGACCAGAGTTCAGGCCAGAGCGACAAGCGTCCAGATCGGTTGAAGTGACCCGGCGGCGGCCGGGTGGAGAGAGCACACCCGTATGGCCGATTACATCTATCTGCTTGAAAACCGTCTGTCCGAAGCCCAAAAACTAGCACTTTCCAAGGTTCGAGAGATCGCCCGCGCCAAGGGTTTGACGGTGTTTCTGGTGGGTGGAGCGGTGCGCGACCTGACCAGTGGCTCGCCGGTGCGAGACCTAGATGTAGCAGTTCAAGGAAATGCTCTTAAACTGAAGAAAGATTTGCAGAAATCAGGATTCACGATTGACGCTGAACTGGAGGCGTGGCAGACGTTGTTTCTGCGTTTTCCGGGCAATGTGCGGATGGAGGTGGGGAGCACTCTCACAGTCACTTATCCCAAACCGGGCAAGCCGGTGATGAAGGCGGCGACGATACTGGACGACCTGAGACGGCGCGATTTTACGGCGAACGCGATGGCGCTGTCGCTGAACGAGGGGTCGTATGGGCTGCTGATGGACCCGCTGAACGGCGTGGCGGACATCGAAAACCGGGAGTTGCGGCTGGTGAGCAACTACGGGTTCATCGAGGACCCG
>Ga0181517_10000368_pt1 | contig 61946 bp, 41 predicted proteins | sample PEATcosm2014_Bin_31_FD_119748 | JGI IMG/M metagenome (GOLD analysis project Ga0181517, IMG submission 119748) | Peatland microbial communities from MTU Mesocosm Facility, Houghton, MI, USA - PEATcosm2014_Bin01_30_metaG | ecosystem: Environmental > Terrestrial > Soil > Wetlands > Peat | place... | reverse complement strand
CGCATCTGAGTTCGGTAAGCGCCAAGATCGATTCCGGCCAGGGAACCGTGGGAGCGCTGGTGAATGACAAGCAGGTCTATGCCAACCTGGAGCAGACCACAGCCACATTGCAGACCACCATGCTCCAGGCGCAGACCGGGGTGACGGACTTCCAGGAGAACATGGAAGCCCTGAAGCATAACTTCTTCCTGAGCGGATACTTCAAGAAGCGTGGATACGAGGACTCGGGCGATCTGGCAGCGAACAGAATTAGCGGGCTTCCGCCGGGTACGCCCCTGAAGGTTTTCACCTATACGCCCAAAGAGCTATTCGATGGCCGCGATTCGGCGAAGATGAAGAACCAGAAGTCGCTTAAGGCTGCAGGCGATTTCCTCACGCAGAATCCTGTTGGCGTTGCGGTCGTTGTGGTTTCCGCGGGCATGGATGGAGATGCCCAGAAGGACCTGGTGCTCACCGAGGCCAGGGCCATGGTGATACGCGAGTATCTGGTCGAAAACTTCGGCTTTGACGACAGCCAGCTCAAGACTTTGGGAATGGGCAAACAAACAGGCGCTAATCTGGACGCGGATTGGGGCTCGATCCAGATTCTCATCTTTCCGGTGGGAACGGAAGTACCAACCGACAAACCCGAGGCGGTGGTTACGCGATCCGCCGCAGATGCCGCGCCTCCGGTTCAGGCGACCGCTGTGGTAATTCAAAAGCAATAGTTTTTGCAGACAGATAGGCGAGATGGATGACCGGAAACCGGCACAATCGCGAGGGAGCGAGCGGCGATCATGGCGAACCGGGTCCTGGTCCTTATTGGCAGCGGATGCACCGTGACTGGCGGTTTTGGGTTTGTGCGTTCCTGATGGCTGCAGCACTCGCAATCTACGTACTCAGTGGCGACCTTGCGTGGATCCCGCGCTAATAGCTTTGCCTTTCCAGGTGAGCAGTGTAGCTCAGCAATTGATTCATTGCTCTGGAACAATGAGTATGAATTGGAGTGCATGAATGCCACTTATCACAGTTGTTCTCACGATCTGCGTTGTAGGCGTGTTGCTTTGGTTGATCAATCGCTTCGTTCCCATGCAAGGCCAAATCAAGGGAATTTTGAATGGCGTTGTGGTGATTGTGCTCGTTATCTGGCTCATAAACGTCTTTGGACTGCTTCACTACCTTACCCAGTTCCGCGTAGGTCAATAGCTGGGTCGGCGAGCTGCGCCGAAGGGCAAAATCCGTCAACGCAAGACAAGCGCAATGCAACGTGGCAGAGTTCTGCCCAAAGGAGATTCCATGAGAAGCATGCTTTTGTTGGTGATCGGTAGTGCTTTCAGTTTGAGCGCGTTTGCTCAGGCCAACGCGCAAACAACGGTAATTGTCGAATCAGCCGGCTCCGTATCCCCATACCATGCGGTCGTGATCAGCCGTACGGTCCAGGCGGTTGACTACCTGCATCGCGGCGGCGTCACGGAGGTCAACTTGGCGGGCACAACGCTTATGTCCTCCGCCGACGGCAGGGCCAAGGTGCGCAGCAAGCGCGGCACCATGGAAGTCGAAGCGGAATTCGGCAACCTGCAACCTCCCACAACTTTCGGAAACGAATATCTTACCTATGTCTTGTGGGCGATTTCACCCGAAGGGCGAGCTGAAAACCTGGGTGAGGTACTCATAGGCAGCAACGACCGGAGCAAACTGACGGCAACAACAAATCTCCAGGCCTTTGCCCTGATTGTTACCGCGGAGCCTTACTTCGGTGTTCGCCAGCCAAGCAACGTCGTCGTGCTTGAGAACGTCGTTACGGCAGAGACCAAGGGAACCAGCGAGGCGGTCAGCGCGAAGTATGAGCTGATAGAGCGCGGGGGGTATCTACCCACCGGTTACAAGTTCGACCCCGTGGTACTGAGCGCCAATCTGCCTTTGGAATTCTACGAAGCGCGCAATGCGCTGCGCATCGCGAAATCAGAGGGTGCGGAGCAGTATGCGGGCGAAAGCTACCAGCGCGCGGTCCAGTCGATGAAGACCGCCGACGATTACGCCGTAAGAAAGCATGTTGAAACAAAGCCGCTGATTGCCGCTGCCCGAGTGGCGGTGCAGACCGCGGAGGATGCGCGCGAAGTCGCCGTGAAAAGAATCGATGCGGATAGCCAGGCCGCGCAACTCCAGGCATCGAGCGACGCTCAGGCAAATTCGCAAGCTCAGGCCGCCGAGGCAGCGCGTCTGCAGGCGAAGGCCCAAGCGGATGCGGCAAATGCGCAGGCTGCCATGGCTACAAACCAGGCGACTTCCGCTGCCGCAGTTAGCGCGGCTCAGGCCGATGCCGACCAGTCTCGCCTGCTCGCGCAGCAAGCGCAACAGAACGAACACCAGGCGGACTCCGACAAAGCGGCAATACGGGCGCAACTGACAGAACAGTTAAACAAGATCCTTGAGACGCGCGACAGCGCTCGCGGGCTCATTGTCAGCATGTCCGATGTGTTGTTCGACACCGGGCAATACACTTTGAAGCCGGGTGCTCGGGAGAAGCTGGCTAAGGTTGCAGGAATCCTTATCGCATATCCCGGGCTCAACATTGCAGTTGGAGGGTATACCGACAATGTGGGTGGCGATGCGATGAACCAGAAGTTGTCAGAGAACCGTGCAGGCGCCGTCCGCGATTACCTGGTGGCACAGGGCGTGGCGACACCTTCGGTAAGCGCGACGGGCTTTGGCAACACATCGCCGGTAGCCACAAACGACAACGCCAGTGGACGCCAGGAGAACCGGAGAGTGGAGTTGGTTGTCTCCGGCGACGCGATTGGAAGCCCAACGAATTCGACGATCGGAAGCTTGCGCTAGGTTTGGCGCATAACTGCTGCGGTCTGAAAATGGCCGCAGCAGATCTTATTCAATGCGCTCGCGCCACGCGGGCAAGCAAGGAGTGAAATATGCTTGGAACTATATTGATCGTGGTTCTCCTGTTAGCGCTCATCGGTGCATGGCCGCGGTGGCCGCATAGCCGAAACTGGGGATATTACCCGACCGGAGGACTCGGCATTGTTCTGGTCATCGTTCTCGTACTTCTGCTGCTTGGCCTGATTTGAGCAGGATGCGCTTTGCGGCTGCCGCGGCACTGGCGCTATTTCGAGAGTATGCTTGAAGGAGTAGTCAAGACTTCCTTCTCTCGCCTTTAGCCATCTAGGCACCGCTCCAGACGAGCACCGTTCAGGCAAGCAACAGAACGAATGGAGCGGTAATGAGCCTTATCAAGAAGATAGACGTCGAAGCGCATTTTGCCGCCAGGCGGCGCGCGCGCCAGGCCTTGGCCCGACTGGCAACGCTCCCGGCCGTGAAACTGCCGTCCGTCGCCGGGACGGCTGGCGCGAATGCGGATGCTTCGGGTTTCAGAGAAGATTTCTCGCTCGAGCATACCCTTCCGAAAGGGCCTGTGGGTTCGTCGAAGTAACTCTCGATGTAAGCAGGATCGTGCAGTTCGCTCTGAGCAGATCGGAGGGGAGCATTTTCTCCAGGCGGCACTTTCTTGGCTTGAGTGTTTCTCTGCACGCCTGACAATCTCCAGAGACCGCATCGGGTCCCCGAATCAAGGTCCGCGCGGAGACGCAGCTCACCATGTCGATGTAAGCGAAAGCAGGACGATATGTCTAGCAATGAAACGATCCACTATAAAGAGCGGGCCATTGAGCATCAATCAACGGTCAGTTCGCAGATTGCGTCCAAGGGTTGCAGCTTGCCATTGCCGACGCGCATTGCGTTTGTTGGAAACTATCTGCCTCGCCAGTGCGGCATCGCCACATTTACGACAGATCTGTGCGCGGCACTTGGCACGGAATTTGGCAGTGGCAGGCTGTTTGCGATTCCTGTCAATGATCCGGAGTCAAGCTACGAGTATCCAGAGCAAGTGCGCCTGGAGCTTGAGCAGGAAGACCTGAGTTCCTACGAGCGGGCTGCTGAGTTTCTCAATTTCAACGGCAACGATCTGGTCTGCCTGCAGCATGAATATGGAATCTATGGCGGTATCGCAGGCGGTCATATCCTGACCCTTCTGCGCAAATTGAATATGCCGGTTGTAACGACACTTCATACCGTTTTGCGGGAACCGGATGTAAATCAGCACCAAGTGCTCGAAGAGATAGCGCGGCTTTCCGATCGGCTGGTTGTGATGAGCGATCAAGCGGCTCAGTTCTTGCGCGAGGTATATACAGTTCCTGACGAAAAAATCGATATCATTCCGCACGGGGTTCCCGATTTTCCGTTCATGGATCCCAACTATTTTAAGGACCGGTTCGGCACCGAAGGGAAGTTTGTGCTTCTGACGTTTGGCCTGCTGTCGCCGAACAAAGGGATTGAGAACGTGATTCGCGCGCTGCCGGCAATATTGGAGAGACATCCGAATGTGGTCTATATCGTATCCGGAGTGACGCACCCGCATATTCGGCGGCGCGACGGCGAACGTTATCGCGAAGAACTGCAGGCATTGGCGGAAAAGCTTGGCGTGTCGTCGAATCTGATCCTCATCAATCGGTTCGTGAGCGCGGAAGAGCTGGTTGAACATGTTGGCGCTGCGGATATCTACATTACCCCCTACCGGCAGGAGGCGCAGGCCGTTTCCGGCACGCTGGCTATTGCGCTGGGCGCGGGAAAGGCGATTATCTCTACGCCGTATTGGCACGCTAAAGAACTTCTGGCGGAAAACCGGGGGGTGATCGTGCCGTTCGAGAACTCTGTGGCCATTGCGGAAGCGGTGCTTGGACTCCTCGATAACGATGGGGAACGTCACGCAATGCGGAAACGGGCTTACCTCCACTCGCGGGAGACAATATGGCCGAAGACCGCGCGCAAATATATGGCTAGTTTCCAGAGAGCCCGCTTCGAGCGCACCTTGCATCCAAGGGCAGCGCTGAATGACGATGTCGATGAGCATACCGTCGATGAACTGCCGGAGTTGAATGCCGGTCATATGTTAAGCATGACGGATGACACAGGCATCCTGCAGCATGCCATCTTCACGATACCCAATTCAAGCGAGGGTTACACGACCGATGACAACGCGCGCGCTCTCATCGTGTCGACCCTGCTGGATAAGGCGCATCCGGGCTGGGCGGCAGAAGCGCATTTGTCTCATCGGTATCTGGCCTTTTTGTGGCTTGCCTTCAATCGAGATACTGGGAGATTCAAAAACTTTCTCGGTTACGACCGCCGATGGCTGGAGGATGTTGGGTCGGACGACAGTCACGGTCGGGCGCTTTGGTCTCTGGGCAACGTACTCGGCCAATCGCGGGACGCGGGCTTAAGAGGAGCGGCTGGGAGGCTTTTTGAAGCCGCGGTTCCCACGACGCTCACGTTTACCAGCCCGCGCGCATGGGCGTTTTCGATCCTGGGCATGCAGGCCTATCTGGACTGGTTCCCTGGGGACAGAGCTATCCAGGGTTTCCGTAATACCCTTGCAAATCAGCTCCTCGATATCTATGAGCGCAGTCATTCCGCAACGTGGCATTGGTTCGAGAAGAGCCTTTCCTATTCAAATTCGAGGCTGTCGCAGGCGCTCATCCTGGCGGGATGGCGGAGCGACAACCAGAGAATGATCGAAGCTGGAATGGATTCCCTGAAATGGCTGGTTGCCGAACAGCACCGCGACGATGAGCAGATATTTGTGCCGATTGGTTCCAACGGGTTCTTTATCGAAGGAAACGAAAAGGCGCGTTTCGATCAACAGCCGGTGGAGGCATGCGCAACAGTCGCTGCTTGCCTTGAGGTATACAGGCTGACGGAAGAGTGTTATTGGTTTGAAGAAGCCCAGCGGGTGTTCCGCTGGTTTCTGGGCAAGAACGACTTGCGAATTCCGCTTTACGATGCAAAAACGGGAGGGTGCAGAGATGGCCTTCATCCCGACCGCATCAATGAAAACCAGGGAGCGGAATCGACTCTTTCATTCCTGATGGCCTTGCTGGAAATGCAGGAGGCCAAAGCGACCAACGCACGAGAACGGCAACTTGAAATGAGCATCTCTTCTTGAATCCAATTGTCTCTCCGGTTGTGTCGACAGATTCCGTTGTTGCTGAAGCTCATGTGGAAACACATACAGGGCTCCCGCTCTTCACTCGTTACGAGGGTAATCCGATCCTCACGCAGAGCAACTGGCACTATCCAGTGAACAGTGTCTTTAACGCAGGAGCCGTGCGGTTGCACGATGGAGACACGCTGCTGCTTTGCCGCGTGGAAGATCGGCGAGGCCTGTCTCACCTGTGTGCCGCACGTTCGGCAAATGGAATCGACGATTGGCGCGTCGACTCTCAACCGACGCTGCCAGCAAATTCACACGACTATCCGGAAGAGCTTTGGGGCATCGAAGATCCGCGCATTACGTATGTCCCGGAACTCGAGCAATATGCGGTAGTCTATACATCTTTTGCACGAGGCGGACCTGGAGTCTCGCTGGCCCTGACCAGAGACTTCAAAACTTTTGAGCGCTATGGCGTAATCATGCAGGCGGAGGACAAGGACGCGGCTCTGCTGCCCAGGAGAATTGGCGGCCTTTGGGCATTGATTCACCGGCCGGTGACCACGCTTGGCGCGCACATGTGGATCTCCTACTCGCCGGATCTTCGCCATTGGGGCAGTCACAAGATCATCCTCGAGGCGCGGCGCGGCGGATGGTGGGATGCGAACAAGATTGGCCTGTGTTCTCCGCCGATTGAAACTGAAAAGGGTTGGCTGACAATCTACCACGGAGTGCGGCAAACGGCTTCCGGAAGCATTTATCGTCTGGGCCTGGCACTCTTTGACCTGGAGCAGCCAGACGTTTGTTTACAACGCGGAGACTCATGGATGTTCGGTCCTGAAGCTGCCTATGAGCGCGGCGGAGACGTGAAGGATGTTGTGTTTCCCTGCGGTCAGACTATCGGCGCGGATGGAGATACGATCCAGCTCTATTACGGTGCTTCAGATCAATGCATGGCGCTGGCCACAGGCAGCATACGTTCGCTGCTTTCGTGGCTGGAATCCAACTCCAGCCCACAGGAAGGGCTAATACAAGAGCGCGACGGTGTGACCGGCGCGAGGAGCCGTTGAGATGAACTTTTCAAGTCGGAATTGGCCCAGCTGGGTGCCGCGCCTGCTCTGGATAAGGCGCGAGTGCCCGTGGTGCAATTCACTCAAATTCAAGGAAGCGGAGTTGCGGCCGGTTGATGGCCTGCTAAGCATGTTTGCAATACGGCCAGTTCGTTGCATGTTTTGCTGGCGCCGCTACTATTGGTTTACGTTTCATGGAGCAAGTGCGTCCTAGTTGCGCGAGTAACTGCGGTGCTTAGCTAGAGCCACGGCCGCGGATTGGAATTAAGGCGAGTTGCCTCGCGCTCGGAATCGATTCCCATTGTCGCCAAACTGAGACTGGCAGAGGCAACGACAGGGCAGAATCGGCATGAGTTTTTCGCTTCAACAGCCTGCTAAGTTCCATGCAACCGGCGCGCATCCCTCAGTCATGCCGCCCTGGCTGACGCACCTTGGAGGAGCAGGACTTTTCTTTGTATCCGTAATCGATTCGTCGGTGATCCCGCTTCCTTTACCAGGCAGCACCGATCTGCTTCTCTTGTGGCTTGTGGCGCACAACGGAAATCCCTGGTTGCTTGCTCCCTGTGCCATTGCAGGCAGCATCGTGGGTGGATACAGCACCTGGGAGACAGGCAGGAAAGGTGGCCAGGCAGCACTGAGCCGCCACGTGCCGGCCCGTATTCTTGGACGAATCGTCGGGTGGGTCGAGCGTCATCGGATTCTCTCCGTCTTTTTGCCCGCAGTACTTCCTCCGCCTATTCCGCTCTTGCCGTTTGCGCTTGCCGCAGGCGCGCTGGGCGTCTCTCGTACGCGGTTCCTGGCCGTGTATGGCTCGGCTCGCAGCCTCCGCTACTCTTTCGTTGCATGGCTGGGCGTTACTTACGGGCGCAGGATTGTACGCATTTGGACTGGAACTCTCCACGAGTGGTCGACTCCACTGCTTTGCATGTTTGTTGGCGTGCTCGCGCTTGGCTCTTGCTATGGGATATGGAAGATGCGCGGCTTGCGCAAGAAGGAATTCGCTAGATAAAATGCGACCTATGGCGAACGCGTGCGTTCGGACTGATCTACCGGCTTATCTTCTCTTGCTGTTTTGTTCTACACGACAAACATGGCGATGCCCGCAGCGAACATGGCTACCGTCGTGACTGCGACGACAATCCATCCCAGGCGGGAACTTGGTTGATTCTGCATCAGCTTCTTGTCCGCGGCGACTATGAGGATAGCTACGAGAAGAAAAGGTGCTAGTAATCCATTGATGACAGCTGTCCAGTAGAGTGCCTTTACCGGGTTCACTCCAATAAAATCCAGAGCAACGCCCGCCGCGGTAGAAACAAGAATCAAGACGTAAAACCAGCGCGCCTGTTTCAACTTCAAGTTCAAGCCCTGACGCCAGCCCAGTGTTTCTGCGAAGGCGTACGCTGCCGATCCTGCAAGCGTGGGGATGGCAAGAAAACCAACGCCCACAATTCCCAAAGTGAAGAGGGTTGCCGCAAAGTTGCCCGCAAATGGCCTGAGGGCTTCAGCCGCCTGGCGCGAAGTCTCAATGTTCATGATGCCGTGCCGGTTGAGGGTGATTGCAGTCGTGAGAATGATGAAGAACATGACCATGTTTGAGAAAAAAGCGCCAACACCCACATCGATATTTCTCAAATCGAGCTCCTGAGGAGTAGCTCCTCGGCGCTGTGCCAATGTGCTTTGACCTGCCGACTTCTCTTCCTCGACTTCTTCACTCGCCTGCCAGAAAAAGAGATACGGACTGATGGTGGTGCCGAGAATCGCGACCAGCGTTGCCCACTCAGTTCTGCTGTGCGGCATCGACGGCACTAGGGTATCGCGCAGAACCTGGCCCCAATCGGCTCCCACCACAAATGCGGTAATGGGGTATGCAAAAAGAACCAGAACCAGCCACTTGAGCACGTTCGCGATCTGCTGGTATCGCAAACGAACTGTTGCCCATGAGATTAGAAGCGCAAACACAACAACAAACCAGTGAGAATTGATCCCCGACATCATTGCCGACGCATCCGCCATGCCGGCCAAGTCCGCGGCGATGTTAATTGTGTTTGCAATGAGAAGGGAGATGACGAAGATGAGCAATAGCCATCTTGGAAATCGCTGTTTGAAGTTTCCTGCCAGGCCTCGTCCCGTAACCTTGCCAATGCGAGCGCACATCATCTGCACGGCGGCCATAAGCGGCCACGTCAGCAGCGCGGTCCAAAGGAGCTTGGTTCCAAGCTGCGAACCGGCAATGGAGTATGTGGCGATACCGGAAGGGTCATCGTCAGCAGCTCCGGTGATCAATCCAGGTCCAAGGGACTTCAGCAACTCCCGAATCCAACGAGATGGAGCAGATGCCGGCACTGAAGAGTTTGATGCACGTTTCTTAAGCATCAAAGTGCAGACCCCAAAAGGATTGAAACTATCATCGGATCCTGTCCATGCATGGGCAGTTTCTGCTGCATTGATAAGGGGATTTGTGTGCTAAGCACGCGCGATCTAGGCACGTGGATCGTGAGGCGCCCCGGCTTCCTCATTGGCCTCATGCACCGCATCCACTGCTTTACCCCACGAGCTTTCAACTTTTCCCTTCAGATTCTGCGCAATTCCTTCCACCTGGAGCTTGGTATTGCCAGTCAGGCCGCCGGTTTTCTGCTTTGCGATTCCCACAATTTCATCGACTGCACCCTTCACTCGATTGCTATCCATAAACTCCTCCTGTGTGAACTGATTTCTTCTTAACTTGAATCTATTTGCCCGGTTGATTCTGGTCTGAGCAGTTTGGATCACGTCGTCGCATGGTGCCAGCCGCTCGCCTCGCCGTTAACTGAGCCGTATTGCACAGACGCGGCAATCGAATCCATCTAACGTGAAAGTTACCTTGTGCGCCTCAGTGCGCGGGAAGCTTGTGACGCTGCGCATGGGTAGAAAATGGTGAGTCACATGAAAAAAGTTATGGCATTAGTAGCGGTGCTCGGTTTGACGAGCATGGGTTGGGCGGCATCCAGCCGCGAAGCAACGAACGACCGGCTCGATCATGCCGGCAGTGTGCTCCACGAAATCATGTCGGCGCCGGATAAGGGCATTCCGGAAGAAGTTCTCGAACACGCAAAGTGCATTGCCGTCGTGCCTCATCTGCTCAAGGGCGGCTTTGTTTTTGGCGCGGAGAATGGCAGAGGCATCGCCACTTGCCGCACAGCCGATGGATGGAGCGCACCTGCGTTCTTTACCATCACCGGCGGAAGCTGGGGATTGCAGATCGGGATCGAAGGCGTTGACCTGGTCATGATCATCCAGAACGACCGCGGAATGCAGCATTTGATCAACAGCAATTTTGAGTTGGGCGCGGACGCCTCAGCGGCGGCCGGACCTGTTGGACGCCATGCTTCCGCCGATACCAACTGGAAGATGGAAACCGAAGTCCTTACTTACTCACGCGCCAGGGGCGCTTTTGCCGGAGTCACGCTGAATGGTGCTGCCATTCGCCGTGACGACGATTCCACCGAAGCCATCTATGGCCACGACATCTCCACCCGCCGCATTCTGCAAGGCGATGTAGCAGTGCCGGAAGCCGCACATGCATTCCTCGATGCTGTCAGGGATGCAAAGGCACAGGCAATCGCCTCCAAATAGCCTTCAACCGATTAAGCATGCTCGCGGGCGCCCTGGGGAGAAGTTTGACCCCAGGGCGCCCGCTGGATTTAGGAGGGAAAGTTGACCTTCTTGCCTGCCATCGGTTACCCCTTTCAGTGTAGTAATAAAGCAGTGACATGAGGGAAGGGCGATTAGTTGGACAATCCTGCGGTCTACTTTACGTGCGATCAGCACCGCTCGATCCGCAATTAACAAAGTGGCGCTTGAGGCTATTTAGTAGACTACTTGCGTATGATTGCGCTGGCAGACCCAAGCATCTGAAGATGCGGATCTTGATTCCCTGGTTGGCTGCCGGGGAACCGAGGTCACGCGCGAGGCTCAGTAGAGGAGATGAATTAAGGAAATCACGCCATGGAGCATACCGGAGTATACGCTACTTACCCGAGTCTTCGTGATCGCGCAGTTGTCGTTACTGGAGGTGCAAGCGGCATCGGCGAGGCGATTGTGGAGGCCTTTGCCATGCAGCAGGCCAGGGTCGCCTTCCTGGACATTCAGGATGAGCCGGCAGCAGCGCTTGTACAACGGCTGGCTACGGCCGGCGCCGCCGAGCCGATCTATTGCCACTGCGATCTGACAGATATTGCTGAGGCGCAGCGCACAGTCCAAGCCATTTTGCAGAGGTTTGGAACCGTCGATGTGCTGGTGAACAATGCCGGAAACGATACGCGCCATACGGTTGCCGGGGTGACGCCCGAATTCTGGGACAGAACCATCGCCGTCAATCTCAGACATCAGTTCTTCATGTCGCAGGCAGTGATTCCCTCCATGCAGAAGGCGCATCGAGGTTCAATCATCAATATGAGCTCCATCGGTTGGGTCATTCCCTCCACAAGCCAAGTGGTCTATGTTACGGCAAAAGCAGCCGTCGTCGGGATGACCCGCACCCTTGCTCATGAATTCGGCGCAGATAACATCCGCGTCAATTGCATCATGCCGGGCGCCATCCTCACCGAGCGGCAGCAGCGGCTCTGGCTCACCGAGGAGTACACGGCTCATGTCCTGGCAAATCAGGCATTGAAGAGGATGATCCTGCCTGACGAGGTTGCTCGGCTGATCTTATTCCTGGCTTCGGACGATAGTTCGGCCATCACCAATCAGAGCTACGTTATAGATGCCGGTTGGATTTAGCAGAGCCTTTACCTGTGCGGCTGAAACAAGAGAGGTGACAGCGATGGCAGGGAGATCAGCTGGTAAGTATGCATTGAAACTATAAGAAAACCAGGATCTCAATTCAAGCACTAGTTTAGCTTCGGTCATTCGCCAGTAGCGACAAATGCCAGGCAGGAACATCGCAAAGGCGCAAGACAGGAATCATTCTTAGTTGTGAGGGGCGCATTCAAACGTATTGGCGTAAACGTCTCCATGGGCGGCCGTCGAGGAGCTTGATTTCAGGCGCAAGTGACCTTGCCCCGCTCTAAGGGAGAGTACTGGCGAACTCGCCGCAAAAGACTTTTTGTTTGTTCATGTTGAATAAATTGCGTGGGGCGGCGCGGCTTATTGCCGCATGGGGGTCTTATTTTGAAAGAGCGCCAGCCTTTCATTCAGGCTCTGCGCCAGGGTGGAATTGCCTTGTTGCTTCGCCAGTTCGACGGCTTGCTGCTCCAACTCGATTGCCTTGTCGAAGCGGCCGATCTCGGCATAGACGGCGGCGAGTGTGCCCAGAATCGCCGGTTCGCGCGCCGAAGTAAGCTCGACAGCGTACTCGGCCAATGGCAACGCCGCATTGCCGTCGCGGAGCGTCTCGTCGCGCGAAGTGGCGAGCACCCATGCAAAGTCATTCAGCACATGCAGGTTGTCAGGGTCCTTGCTCAGCGCCTGCTTCCAGTAGGCAAGGCCCTCCGCGCCGCGTCCACTCATCACCAGCGCCTTGCCTAGGTAGTAGCGTGCGTCCACCGCATCCGGTGAGAGCGCCTGCGCCCTCTCGAATTGCGGAATGGCATCGGGAAGCCGGCCCGATTTTGCCAGGGCAATGCCGAGGTTGGTGTGAAATTCAGCAGTCTCCGGACCAAGATCCAGCGCCTTTTGAAAATGCAGAATCGCCTCGCCCACGCTGCCTTTCGCCATCAGCGCGCGACCGAGGTTGTTTTCCCCCTCGGCTCTGGCCGGCTCCAGTTCAACTGTCTTTCTGAACTCCGCGATGGCTTGGTCCAATTCTCCCTTCGCGGCCAGCGCTAACCCCAGATTGTTGTACGCCGGCGCATGTCCCGGATTGATTGCGATGGCCTTGCGATACTCTTCCACCGCTTCGTCGGTTTTCCCCTCCGCGGCATAAACGGAGCCGAGATTGTTATGAGCCTCGGCAAAATCGGGATTGTCTTCGATCGCGGCTTTGAATTCCTTCTCCGCTTCAGAAATGGAATGCTCTCCCAACAGCGCGGAGCCCAGGTTGTTGTGTGCCTCGGCATACCCCGGCCTGTCTTCGAGCGCCAGGTGAAACTGCTCGATCGATTCGCTCGCGTTTCCTGTCTGGCCAAGCGCAGTGCCCAGGCCGTTATGCGCCTCTGCGCTGTGCGGATCCAGGCGGAGAGCCTCACGAAATTGCGCAATTCCATCGTCCACCTTGCCCGCAAAAAACATTGTCTGCCCCAGGCCGTAGTGAGCACCCGGATCGTCGGGTCCCATGGCCATGGCCTTTTTCCACTGCACGGTCGCAGCCTCGTACTTGCCTTTTTGGGTCAGGTCGGATGCAATATCGATTTGCTTGTAGAGATCCACCGCGGGCGTATCGATATGTTCGATTCCGCTGGGATTCATGTTGACGAACTCGGGAATATTCACGGCGCGATTGGCGGCCGTCGAGTTTTCAATCAGAATCGCCGGCGAGTCATTGCCGTTCTCGTCGATGTGTGTCAAGAACATCTGCGTGTAGGGTGTCCGGCTCTTGGACGAGAAAACCATCCAGCGCCCATTCGGCGAAAAGCTGTGCCACGAGTTCATCAGCCGCGTGTTGCAATTCATCAGCCGCGCTTTTCCGCCCATAGCCGGAACAATGTATAGCTTGCCGTCGGGTCGCATCAACTGGCCATTGTGCGCCTGCACAAACACCATCCACTTGCCATCCGGAGATATCTTGGCAAAGCTGTTGCTCATCCCGTTTTGTGACGCGCCGGAAATCGGCACAGCCTCCCCGCCACGGCCGCCGTTGAATGGAATGCGATAGAGATCGTATTGGATCTGCACCTCGGTAGGGTCGTTTGCGTAGGTGGCCAGTTTGCCGTCAGCCGGATTCGGGTCCTTCGCTTCCGCGCGCGCAAACACAAGATACTTTCCGTCTGGACTCCACACCGCGCTTGCCTGCACGAGCTTCGGATCGTCAGCACCGGGCAGCGGCTGCATTTTCTTCGTCTCCCTGTCATACCACGCCAGGATTCCGCGCGTAGGATAGAAAACCTGCAGGAACCGGTAATCGAGGAAGTTGGCGATGTAATAAAACTGCCAGCCCTTGGTCCCCGGCGGCTTGATTGTGGTCGCCACGTAGCGGCCGTCCGGCGAAACCTGTGACATGAATCCCAGGCGCGACTGCGAATCCATTTCGCCGGTAAACTTGGCCCACGAGATCATGTCCTTCGTGCCCACCGACATCTTTTGCTCCACGGGCACCAGCGCGTAGAGCCCTTTGTCGTTTTGTGGACCATCCATATCCAGTCCCAGCGTCTTGCCGTCGCGGCTGAAAGAGTGGCAATTGGCGCAGGAGTGCAAGTCCGTCATCACAACATGGCTGGTGGGCTTGGAAACGTCGCGCATGCGCCATTCGATCAGCGGAACCGCGCTCTGAGCCAGCGGTTTGATAACGCCCCTCTCTGTCGCCGATGGCATCAGCGGCACATCCCGATAAAAGATCGGCGCCCCGACAGGATCGCGTGAAATGGTCAGTTGTATGACGCCGCGCGACAGGGATTGCTTTTGATCGCCATCCGCATAGCCGGTAATGGTGACGGTGGCCGGACGCTCGACTGCATGTTCGCGGATCGCGGCCCACGTCGCCGCATCCGGCTTCCAGGTATGTGCGGCCGCCTGTTCCGCCGTCAAGGTTGGCAGCTTGTTGCTGTTCGAAATACAGCGCGGATCTATCTCGCCGATCTTCAACCCTTCGCCCTTCGATAACATGTGCAGGGCAGTGGAACCATCGTCAAATGCGATGTCAATCCGCCAACTGACGATGCTTTCGACCGGATCGCGCCACTGGAAAGTGGGGGCGGCCATATCGGGCGGAAAGACCGACCCATTGAACGGGTAATCGACGGTGATTGTGGCGGGTGCATTCGTTGCTCCGGCAACGATCTTGTCCAGCCCCGTCAGCCACGCCGTACAAACCATCAAACAGGCCGCGATGACGCTGGCGAATGCGCGGGCTGAACGGTTTGAGCCGTTCAGCCCGGCCGTTGGAAGACAGTTTGGCTGCTGCGGCTGATCGCCGCACTCATCAACAAAACCCATTGTGAAAACCCATTGTGCGAACCTCGGTGCTCAAAGCTTGACCGATCGGACGAACCCTGGAAGCAGGAACTTCCCGGCAAGCGAAGTATACTTCTGGACAATCGCGATGGTCACCTGCGATCTGCCTGTCCGCACGGCAATCGCATTTGGATTTTGAGCGAAGAATGAAGGGTACGGGCTTCAGCCCGTACATAAACTCAGCAAAATCAGTTGGGCTTTAGCCCCTGAGGGACAGCCTCTGCGTAAATTTGTCCTCGATTTCGTCGTGCGCCGGGTTCCGATTCCATCACAATCACAAGCCCAGACTCGTGCTGTCTCTCCCCTCAGGGGCTGAAGCCCCCTTTTTTCAATGTATTGAAGGGTACGGGCTGAAGCCCGTACCCTTCAACGCTTCAAATGCGATTGCCCTGTGCCTGTCCGCGTGTTCCTTCTCACTTCGCCCATATGCGCAGCAGCAGCACACCGTGCGACGGGACCGGCGCCGCATAAGCGCCATTCACAAACTTCACTTCCTTGTGACTCCACAGATCCCGGGCCCTCGTCACCGCGTTGGCAAGGTGCAAATCGGATGCGTGGATTGTACCCTGCGCGGCAGCGCCGCCCAGATTCACCACGCCCACGGCGACACTGCCGTCGGCCAGCGGCTTGATCCAGGTCTCGAGATCGCCGTTCTTGACGGGCGAGGCCTGCTTGCCAAGCGGGTCCTGATCGATGGAGATGACTTCCCTATTCATCAGGATCGATCTCGTCACTGGCGTCATTGTGCGGATGTCGTTGCCGGCCAGCAGTGGAGCAGCAGAAAGTGCCCACAGGCTCATATGGGTGCGGTACTCGTCGTCGCTCATGTGACCGTTGCCGATCTCCAGCATGTCAGGGTCGTTCCAGTGTCCAGGCCCAGCGTAGGGCGCTGTCGGCACCTGCTTCTCGATGTTGTCGATCATGCTGTCCCATGCGTCGCGGATGTCGCCGGTGGTGCGCCACAAGTTGCCACTGACGTCGGCGCCCCACTTTTCAACGCTGCCCATGCCGTATTCGCACAGGCTGTAGACGATGGGGCGTCCGGTCTCGGCGAGCGCGTCTCCCATTTTCTGGTAGATGGGTTGCAGCGCGTCGTTCTTGTAGATGGAGCCCGCGCTGCACCAGTCGTACTTCAAGTAATCGATGCCCCAGGAAGCCCACATCTTCGCATCCTGCGCTTCGTGTCCGTAACTGGCAGGGTAGCTGCCGCAGGTGCGCGGGCCGGGCCCGGAGTAGATCCCGAGCTTGAGCCCCTTGGAATGGACATAGTCGGCAAGGGCCTTCATGTCGGGAAATTTGTGGTTCGGCGGCAGGTTTCCTTGTGCATCCCGCACGCCTTCCCATGTGTCGTCGATATTCACATAGATATAGCCGGCGTCGCGCATGCCGCTCGACACCATTGCGTCGGCCATGGTGCGCACGGTCCGATCATCCACCTTCTCCGCAAACAGATTCCAACTGTTCCATCCCATGGGCGGCGTCGCGGCGAGGCCGTTCGACTTTACCTTGTGCAGCGCCGGCGGCTCAATGTAAGCCGGGAGGGGAATATCGTCGGCCGCGCTCGCTTTGCGGGCCACAATCTGGTCTCCCCACACCGTGGCATGCAGCTCTCCGTTGAGCAGATCTCCGGTGAGGAAAGGCTTGGGGTCGTTCCAGCCCACGCCCCACAGCTCAAAGTGCGCGCCGGTTGCCTTGCCTGTAACTTCGTTTGCGAAGCCAAGCGAATGCAGGGTGCCGCTCAGCTTGTCGCCGTCCTGTTTGAGTTCCAGAACAGCCTTTTGCTGTTCGCCGTTTTCCATGGTCTTGCCTGTTGCGGCCCAGCGGCCATTCAAACTCTGCGCGTGCGCTGGCGCCAAGAACACCGCCATGCAAACCGCGAGGCACAGAATGCCGGCGGCCCAGGTTACCGGGCCCATTCTCTCTGTACGCTCTTCGTTGACCATCTTCTTTCTCCATTCCGCAGAAAATATTTTCCTGCCAATCCCGGTTGTTCTACTTGCCTGGTTCGCCATCGGGACGAATCTCGATGACCCGCATCATGTCGCGATCCTGCTCCTCTTTTTTGTCTTTGATTTCGTCGAAGCGCTTCGATTGCTGCTCGCGGCGCTGATCGCCAGTACGCGCGTAAAGTTGCAGCAGTCCGAAGTTAGCTCCGTAGTTATCTCGATCCAGTTGAATGGCCCGCTCAAAATAGGATTGAGCTTCCGGATAGCTGCGTTTCGTCACGCAAATCTGGCCCAGTTCCGCCAACACGTCGGGAAAATCCGGGCGCAAAGCAAGCGATTGTTTCAATTCATCGGCCGCATCGTCGAGATGACCTTCCTGGCGGGCAATCCGGCCCAGATAGAAGTGTGCTTCGGCTGCGGTCTTCGGGTCCGCGATCGCCTGTTTAAGCCACTTGGCCGCGGAATCATAATCCTTCGCTCTGAAATATGTTTCGCCAAGTGTGAGAATGCCTTCCGTATCCCGCGGGCGCAGAACGTGATACTTATCGAGGTACGGAAGAGCTTGAGACGGGTCCTCCGAGAAGGACACCACCGTTCCCATTCCAAAGTTGTACTCGGGATTGTCCGGAGCCAGCCTCACTGCCTCCGCAATGGCCTTCCGCGACTCTGCATAGAGACCCAGCTTGAGGCAGATTGAGCCGAATTCATACGGCAAACTGGCGTCTGCAGGCTGCAACTCGCGAGCATGGGCCAGGTAGCCGAGAGCACCCTGATAATCCTTGGCGGTCTCTGCAATTCGGGTCAGGTCCACGAGGATAGCCGCGGACTTGCTATCCGCGACAAACGCGCTTTCCAGCGTGGCGCGGGCCTGCTCCAGCCTTCCTTCAGCCTCCTGTGCCAGTCCCAGGATGCGCAAGCCTGCGGGAGAAAGCGGCTGACGGGCGGCTGCGGCAGCAAAGATCGTTTCGATGAGATCGGCGCGGCGCGCCGCGCGTAATGCGGGCAGGCACATCATTGCATCCGTTTCGGTGAGGTCGGGGTTTGCGGCCAGGGAGGCGGCGGCTCGATCGGCAGCTTCCCGGTGCCCAAGCGCTGCTTCATCCGCGCAGAGAAGGGCCTCGGCGCCAACCTGGGCCCGAGCCGAAGCACTGAGCTTAGCCAGGTATTCCAGAGAAACCCGATAACTCTGTGTCCAGTTTGAAATGGTTGCGATCTGATAGTTTGCCTCGTCGTTGGTGGGCTCCAATTGCACCACCTTGTCGCTGAGGTGGAGCGCTTCAGCACGAGCAATGGAGTCGGTTGCGGCGGTCTGCATATCGATGCGGCTCAGATTCAGGTAAGCCGCGACCAATCTCGGGTTGTGACGTATCGCCGCAGAGAAGGCCTTTCGGGCGCCGCTTACATCTCCCCGCTGAATTTCGACCACGCCTAGCAGATTTTCAATGCCGCCGTCGCTTGGGAACCGCTTGCTTGCATCGGCTATCAACGTGCTGGCGCCGTCCAGATTGTTAGCCTCGATCTGCTCCTGGATTGAGAGCAACGTCTGCTGGTACGACGTTCCCTTATCCTGAACTGGCGCTGGAAACGCAAAGGGCGAAAGGACGATTACAAGCGTCAGCAGCGCTTCGGTTCCGGTGCGCTTCAAAATTCCGGGCAGCGTAACGCGGTTTCGATTGCCGTTTGTCACTATCGCTTTCATCCTTCGTTCCACTAAACTGTTTCGCATGATGTTACGAAATGTGAAGATACCACTCAGGCCGCTGCTGGCCCTCGCATTGCTCAATCTCACCGGGTTATGTTCTCACGGGCAGACGGTCAACGATGAACCCTCTCAACTGGTATCTCCTGTCGAGCCGCTTGGGCTCGCCCCGCAAGAAGCATCGCAACTGCAACATGCCATCGACGCTCACGACTATATCTCGGCCGAAAAACTGCTGCTGGCCGAGATTGACAGCGATCCCCACTCGCCTCGTGCAGCCCGCCTGCTTGCATTTGCCGGCAGCGTATATTTTCTCAATCGGGACTACCTCAATGCAGCCGTGGCCTGGAAGAAGTCCGAAGCGATTGCGCCGCTGGAGCCTTCCCTGCAATTTTCTCTGGCCATGGCCTACATCCGTATGGCGCATCTGGACTGGGCGCGCACAGTTTTGGAATCTCTGGCCGCGCAGAACCGGGATGAGGCGCTCTTTCCCTACTGGCTTGGCCGCCTTGACTACGACGGGCATGAATACAACCGGGCCATCGGCAACTTTCAGCGCGCCATTTCGTTGGCTCCCGGCATGGCGCGGGCTTACGACAACCTCGGACTCTGCTACTTCTATCTGAACCAGAACGATCTTGCCGTCGCGAATTACCAAAAGGCCATCGAGCTGGATCGCGGATCGGCGCATCCATCGGCATGGCCCTATCTGAACCTGGCCATCGCGCAGCAATTTCTGAATCAACTCAGTGACGCCGAGAAGAACCTGCGTGAGGCAATCCGGCTGGACCCGGATTTTGCAAAGGCGCATTTTCAACTCGGGACAGTTTTGGAAAGCCTGCAAGAACCGCAGGCTGCCCTGGAAGAACTGAAAGAGGCGGCCCGTCTTGATCCCGCCTACGCCCAACCTCACATGGCGCTGGCGCGGGTCTATCACAAACTGGGGCAGGAATCCTCCGCCCGCGAAGAGGTCAAAACCTACCTGCATCTCCATCCGTCTTCGACTCCCTGACGCGGTCTGCAAAACGGAAATATAATCCGCGGCTCGCCGATTGGGGCGCACGAAAATCGGAGCGTAGGAAGATCGGTTTGTAGCTTCGCCTCCTGGGAAGAAAATGCGTCATCCGGCCTGGGTTGCAGGCCAGATGACGCGGTGATGAAGATCGCAAATAGCAACGTCCTAGAATTCCAGGCGTCCTGAGAACTGGATCGTACGCGGCGAGCTTACACTGCCGGTCCAGCTTCCGAAGTTGCTGTTTGCGACGTCGTTATGGAACGCAACCGAGGGGCCGCCGTAGTTGCCGCCCTGCGATGCGATCAGATAGTGGTTGTTGAACGCGTCATAGAAGTTGGCCGCGAACTTGAAGTTGACCCTCTCGACGACCTTGAATTCCCTGGCGAGAGAAATATCCCAATCCTTGTACGACGGACCGTAGACGGAGGTAACAGCGTTGCCGACACCGGTGTAGCCGAAGTTGCTGAAGGGTGAGGCCGTTCCCTGGAGAGTTGCGGCGCCCCCTTCCAGGGCGTTCAGGTTGAGATAAGGCGCCCCGCTCATCGGGTTATACCCGTTCCGTCCGTGCAACTGGACGGTCTGCCCTGGCAGAATGCCTGGGACGCAACCTTCCCGCAGCGCGCCCGCATCGTGGGACGTGATGCAGGTGTTCGAGTAGAACGAGAACGGCGTCCCGTAGTCGTAGTGGTACAGCGGGATAACCTTCCAACCGCCAATGATGGCATCGGCAACGGCGTTATCGTTGGCCCACTGCTGACCCTTTCCGAAGGGGAGACTGTAAATTGCCGTGAGCTGCAGCGTAACTGGAACGTTATCCGGAACGATGGACCATGCCCGCGGCTTCTCATTGAACGGCGAGAATTGCCCGTCGTTGCCCTGGTTACCCGCTCCAGTGACGTTGCCGGACTGCACCGTATCCGACCCATCCGTGTACATCTTCTGAACCGTCATTGTCCCCAGGACATAGAGTCCATGGGACATGCGACGTTCCACCTTGGCCTGGAATGAGCTGTAAATCGAGGTTGCATGCTCCTCGTTCTGCCCCTGTAGGTTGCCGCAAATCATCGGATAGGGCAGCAGCGCCTGGGCCACCGAGGCAGAGCAGGAAGTCATCTGCGAAGCCCAACCAGCATAGGGCTGCGAGACGCCGTCCAACGTAGTCTGGTTGGCAGTGAAGTTGTCCTTCAGGTGGTCGCCGAGCGCCTGAACAGTCGGGTCGTTTGGATTGAGAACATTCAGCGGGCTCAAGGCTGAAGGCAGGTGCGTACCCTTTGTGCCCACATAGGAGACCTGAAGGAAGAACTTGGCTGGCAGTTGCCGTTCCAACGTCAGACTCCACATCTGCGAGTATGGCCGCTTGTTGCCATCGAGCGGGCGATACTTGGGCGAATTCCCGCCATTGTCGAACGTCGAGCTGATGGTGCTGGCCGTCGATCCGGTTTGCGCTGCCGAAATGCCGTTTTGAAGATAGAGGGCCGGCACCTTGAATGAGCCTGCGGTCGTTTCATTGAGCGACACCGTCTTGTTGAAGCCGTCCTGGCTCATGCCGCCATCCCATCCGGGATAGAAGGCCTGGGCGTAGTAGATGCCGTAGCCGGCGCGAACGACGGTTTTCTCGTCGAGGGTGTAGGCAAAGCCAACGCGCGGCGCCCATGCGTTCTTGAAGGGAACTTCCGGATAGGGTGCGCCATAGCTCGCCGCTCCCCACTTCGTTCCCGCGTAGGCGAGACGGCCGGCGAGGGGCTTGCCCGTTATTGTACTAATGGCGCCGGGGTTCGCTCCATTCGGATCGAAGAACGACAGGTTGTTGAACTTTTCGGCAAACGGTGTGATGTAATCCCAGCGAACGCTGAGGTTGGCAATCAGTTTGGGGCTCACGCGCCACTCGTCGCCGAAGTGCGCCGCATAGCCATACTGCCGCGGGTACTCTGCTAGCACGTTGTAGTAGTTTGTGGAGGCACCCGAAACCGCGCCCAGGTAGAAGGAGGCCATGTCGTCGCCAGTGTCGCCGGTTGCGGTATTGCCCGTCGTATCCTCTGCGAAGCCGAACGTGCCGCCGAGGGTGGAGCCGTTATGGATGCTGGTGCCTGCTTTCTTCCACTCGAATCCGCCCTTCAGCGTGTGCTTGCCGAAGACCGCGGTGAAAACATCGTTCAGGCCGTAGGTTCCGCGCGTGGTCAGATCTTCGCTTGAGTCGGCCGGGCGGGTCGAGCCCAACCCCGTGTAGTTGCTGAAGGTCATGGCCGGCATGTCCTTAGTGCTGGAAACGCCCGGAACCTTCGGCAGGGTCGAAGCTCTGTCGAGCTGGTAATAGCCTTCGTTGCGGTTCAGATAACCAAAGCTGAAGTGGTTGGTCATCTTGTTGTTCAACGTATGTTCCCAGTTGAAACGCTGAATGGGCGCGTTCTCAGGGCTGGCGGGGCCGGCGTTGGACAGCGCGATAGGAAGGTCGCTCTGCGTGTTGATGCCGCTGTATTGCCACCAGTAGGTGTAGTAGAGGTGATCCTTTGCCCCGATGTTGAGGTCGGCGCGGGCGAAGTAGACATTTTCGCTGTTAGTCAGCGAGCCCTGTCCGGATATAGGAACGTAGTAGTTGTTCAGTTCGCCACCGCTGGTCGGAGTCGGCAAAGCAGCCATCCAGGCCTTGGCAATCGAGTCCTCAAACCTGGGATCGATCACGTTGTGGCCCAGGCCGGAAGCATCTACCTTCTGGCCAGCCAGCACGCCATACTTGGCTGGATCGTTCGGGTACCATATCTGACTGCCCCAGCCACTGAAGTTTCCGGCGCGGGCGTTGGTTGAAGCGATCGTATCATTGGCGGAAACCGCGCCACCGTGATCCTGGAAGCCTTCCCAGTTGAAATAGAAGTAGCCCTTGAAAAACGAATTGGCGCCATGGAAGCCGGGAACATACCAAGGGCCGCCAACATAGGTGCCGAAGTCGTTTTCCTTATCGGGGGGACGCTTCGAGTTGCCGTATTGGATTGCGTTGAAGAAGTCGTTGCGGATGTACTCGTATCCGCCGCCATGGAATTGCTCACTGCCGCCCTTGGTCTGAATGATGAGCTGACCGGAAGTTGAGTTTCCATACTGGGCGTCGTAGTTGGCCGTCAGAATGTGGACTTCGGAGGTGATGTCGGGGGACATGCCGAAGTCGGTCTGCAGAGCGACCATGCCGCTCTGGTTCATGAAGCCTTCCGAAGTGGTCACGCCATCGACGATGGCTTCGTCTCCGGTGATGATGCCGCCGTTAATGCGTGCGTTAAAGGCGTTGTTGCCCCCGGCAGAGGTAACGCCCGGCATCATCGTCGCAATGGCAACCGAGGAGCGAGGCGCGCCTGAAACCACCAGTGGAAGCGCCTGCAGCGTTTCCGGGCTGACGCCGCCTTCCAGGGTCTGTGTTTCGAAGTTGATCAGTGAAGTATCGGCACTGACTTCGACCGTCTGATCCGTCTGGCCGACCGTGAGGTGAACATCCGAATGCCCTCGCTGGGCCACCAACAGCTCAATGCCTTTCTGGCTCACTTCCTTGAAGCCAGTCACAGTAACCGTGAGGTCGTATTTTCCTGGGGTAAGGTTACCGAAGCTGTACTCTCCGGCCGAATCTGAAACATAACTGAATTGAAAACCAGTCCCTTCGTTCACCAGGGTGAGCTTGGCGCCTGGAACCACCGCGCCGCTCGGATCTGTCACAGTGCCGCTAAGCGTGGCGTTGATATCCTGTCCGTAGCTTCGGTGGGATGTAGCGAACAAAAACATCCCAAGAAGCGCAAGGAGCAGGCAATTCATTATCTCTGACTGTCTTTTCTGCATAGTGCCTCCCTGAAGAATTGGTAGTTGCTCTCTGAGAGATTCTCTCTGAGAGCAGTTCACATTGCCTAAAGGCCGAAAGACAACTTCGGCCCCCGCGATTGAGCCGTAAACCGTTACAGCTCGCTCTTAGCCGCAAAGTCTCGGCGGAAACTCCTATCGTCAACTTCAAATGTGTTGCATCGTGTGGGTTGGCCGTAGCCGGCAAAGGTACAAAACAGCAAAAACTTCACGCCAACCCATGCTTGGTAAATCCGGTCCACAGTTGATCCGGCATTGCGGGAAAAAAAGCTTTTCCCAGTTGAAGAAATGGGCTCCCCGCGTTGGAAACGGTTACATTCATGCCTAGGCCTCCATCTCGACTCGTTCTTAATAGGAAACAGCCAACGAGCTCTTGAAGACGCGGGTTGTTTGTAGCGCGGTCATCTCGGCATTGGCAATCACCGCCAGTTAACTTCTAGTCCCTTTCAAGCTCTGACTTGTATAGCCAGATAAACCGTTTGCGGACTTTTATTTACGCGCGAATGTACTTCGGCGGAAGGGCAGATTTGGAATGAAAAAGCGGCTCAAGCCTTCGATCGCAGAGATTCCTCGTGCACTTTATGGACTATCGGTCAGGAGAGTTGTAGACAGGAAGGTGAGTTTTCCGAATCGCGAATTCAGTTTCGGCAGTCGATCCGCGGCATCGGATCCTATCCGCGATTTGCGGCAGAACAACCCACATGGTCAACCAGTCAAATCATGCCTGACGACGGGTGGGTCAATTGCGGCCCAAATCGATGCTGAAGATATTTGAACGTCGCAAATCCATGCGAATTAGTGGCCGGTTGTCGGGTGAAATCCCCGACAAAATGCAGTTGTGATGTCCGCAGTCCGCGCGGTAAATCTGTCGGACTTTCAGGTTTGGGATACCTATTTGGTAAATTGGACGGCTCTTGCTGACGCTAGCGTAGAAAAATAAAGACTTGCCATCTGGACTCCATAATGGGTCGGACACGGAGATCTTTGCAACAACTTTCCATGACCGTTTCGCAATGTCATACAGCATCAGATCTTGCTGATCTAAGGTTAAGGCCGCAATATATCGGCCATCCGGAGACCATCTTGGGCTGAACATGTCTGCGGAGTCGGGCAGATCCTCAATACGCTTTGTCTTTAGATCCAGGACTCGGATTGGCGGATGATTGCTGCTATCTCCACCCATCAGAATGGGCAGTCCTCCGAATGCCAGGGACTTTCCATCGGGAGAGAAATTCGGATCTCCGATCGCCTGCTCATTCGGGGGTAATATATATTCCGGCTTACCTCCACTCTGACTGATCCAGAAAATCTGCCAGCCTTGATTTGGATACTTCGCCATGATGGCGAGCGTGCGATTATCCGTCGACCATGATGCATTTAGGACCAGGATCGAATCAGAGGTTAATTGCAGCTTTTCAGTGCCATCGACTCGCGCCCGCCAGAGATGGCCGCGAACATCCGTCCAGGCCACCCACTGATGGTCTAGAGAGAAGACGATTCTAACCGCCTCCTGGAGGAAGTCTGTTCGAGATAGAAACCTCATTTGTGAGGGATCGAATTCTTGCTCTTCGACGGGAGCGACGGAGTCCACTCCTTGAAGGAAAATCTGTCCGTCGCGTCCTGCTGCCGGCGATGTGTAATTCAGCGGGCCATTCGTGATTTGCAAGGCTCGTTCAGTCGAGTTCCCTCTCAACTCCCAAAGATCCGATTCGCCTTGATACGTGCTTTGCAAAACGAAGAACTTGCCATCCGAAGTCCAGATGCCGCAGCATACGTTTTCAAGAGCCTTTGGAGCAAAGAACAAACGGTGCGCAACATGTTCGTCTGCGCGCAACTCCCAAAGGGAGTATTTGTCTCCTTGGAGATCCACGATTGTGAAGCGAAGCAATTTGCCGTCGGGAGACCACCGAAGCCAAGAGGGCCGCCCCGGAACTAGAGCTAGAAGTTTGGAGGGTCCGCCTTCCAGCGGCACTGTTTCCAGGCGATTTTCGGTCGCATAAAGAATTCTCTTTCCGTCGGGAAACCAGGTCGCGTCATGGGCCAGAATGTCGCCGATGCGGAAAGCCGATCCTCCGTTGGTGGGTATTACCCAGAGAGGCTCCTCCGACTCTTGCAACTCGACGCCGGAATGGCTGCGAACCAATAAATTGGTTCCGTCTGGCGAAATGTCATCGATTTCCGGCCCTTGGACCTCTGCGGGGAGGTTCATTTCCCGTGACCGGCCTGTGTCCACGTCCGTTTCGGAGATAACGATACTGCTCTGATTGATCGAAGACGAGAAGATTCGTCCATAGTCGACAGCTAGAGGAGAAAGAGTCTCCGCGGACCTGAAGCTCTGCGGATAGACTCCGCCATCGAGAGACACCTGCGAGATGCGAGGCAGGATCGGCAAACGTCTATCCAGCAGTTCCTTTAGGCCTACCACTCCAAGAATCATGGCGCTTAAAAGACCTGCAAGAAACCAGGAGAGACTTTGAATTCCATGACCAGGAAAGGCCTTTTTTCTTTGGACCAATCGATCGGGGTCTGCGGCGGTCCTAGGAGTATCTGTATTGGTTGAGATCGCCTGGACGCTGTGCGCCTTCTCAATCAGTTCCCCAACAGGCGGCTCAGCCGATCCAGGAAGTGTAGCGACAGGAGCAATGAATCGAAATCCACGCCCCGCTATGGTCTCGATGAAGCGCGGATTCTCCGCGGAATCTCCAATGGCATCGCGGATCTTCTTGATGGCGTTTCCAAGTCCATGCTCAAAATCGACAACAACATCCGATCCCCACACCTTCAATTGAAGTTCCTGCCTGGTGACCAATTGTCCCGGCTTCTCCAGCAGCGCTTCCAATACCCTGAAAGGTTGACCCTGGAGGGGAATTCTGCGGCCCGACCTCTTCAACTCTCCTGTTGAGAGATCGGCCTCGAAAATTCCAAATGTAAAACGTTTCACCTGCGCAACAGAACCAGACCTCCCGATCTCAACCGCGGCTGTGGCCTCATGTTCCATACCTCGAAATCATACCGCATACCGCTTTCTTTGAGCCGCCCCTGGAATTCTGGACCAACTCCGGTGACCTGATATCCTGAGTGACTGTACGCTTCCCGACAGGCGTGCGAGCGCAGGACATACATGTCCCCGCAGGGATGAAACCCGCACCTATACCCGCCCTCGTGCCGGGCCCAATTGCAATGTTAGAATTCGTTCACCATCAGGAGTATTCCATGCGTTCCGCGCCGCTCGATTTCACTGCAATATGTCTCAAATGACCCGTAGATCCGTCCTGTCTGCGTGTGCCGCGGCACTTGCGTCTATGGTTCCGCGAAGTGCGCTCGCCCGCGAACTCGCTCGCGTGTTTCAAACTCCTGGCGAGTTCCGGAGCGGGGGTGCCCTGGAATCGCGCGCTGAGAATGCGCCGGTCAAGGCGAACCCGTTCTGGTTTACAAACGTCGCGGACCGCTCCCATTTTTCCTATAAATCTAACAACGACTTCACGGGCAGGAAGTACTTCCCTCAGCCCATGTGCGGAGGCGTGGCCGCAATCGACTACAACAACGACGGCTTCATGGATCTGTTTTTCACGAACGGAGCCAAGCTGCCGGAGTTGAAGAAGACCGCCCCTGAATTCTTTAACTGCCTTCTGCGCAACAGGGGCGACGGCACCTTCGAAGACGTGACCGCAAAGGCCGGTCTTGAGGGCAGGAATCTGGGTTTTTGCTTTGGCGTGGCTGTCGCCGATTACGACAACGACGGTTGCGACGATATTTTTATCTGCAATGCCGGCAGCAATACCCTCTATCACAACAACGGTGACGGAACTTTCGCCGATGTCACCGCCGGTTCCGGTCTGGACCACAAGCCGGAAAATGTATTGAGCGTAGGCGCCGCATGGTTCGACTACGATAACGACGGACGGCTGGATCTGCTCGTCACCAATTACACGACCTGGACTCCGGACACAGACAAGGAATGTTTCATGGCTCCGGGACGGGATGAGTACTGCAGTCCCACGGTTTACAAGAGTGTCGCATCCAGACTTTACCGCAACCTGGGCCACGGCCGCTTTGAAGATGTTACTGAGGCCTCGGGCATCGGCTCAGCGCTGGGTAAGGGTATGGGCATTTCGATTGCCGATTTCAACGGCGATGGATTCATGGATGTTTTTGTAGCCAACGATACGGAACCGAACTTCCTCTTCCTCAACCAGGGTAACGGCACGTTCAAGGAAAGCGGATTGGAATTCGGAGTTGCCTACAATAGCCAGGGATCCTCCGTCTCCGGTATGGGTTCCGATGCCAGGGACTTCGACAATGACGGCTGGGTGGATATCGTCTACAACGATCTTTCCGGTCAGGTCTTTGGGTTGATGAAGAACCAGGGCGGCAAATCGTTCAGCGACATAACCTGGCCCTCAAAGCTCGGATCGCTAAGCCGCAACCTGTCCGGGTGGAGCATTGGCTTCATCGACTACAACAACGATGGATGGAAAGACATCTACTCCGCGAACGGCGACGTGGACAATCTAAGCGCTTCGGCCAAGCAGCACGACACGATGTTTGCGAATGCAGACGGCAAATTGCTGAAAGATGTAACCGGCGATATGGGCCCGGATTTCGGCTTTATCGGTTTTCAGCGGGGATCTGCTTTTGTCGATCTGAACAATGACGGCTTCCTCGATCTGGTAGTGACGTCCCTCGGCGAGAAGCCGCGCATTCTTATGAACAACGCTCTGGTGAAGAATCACTGGATCATGTTCGACTTGCGCGGCGCCACCAGCAATCGAAGCGCGATCGGCGCGTCAATCAAAGTGGTGACGGCCTCAGGGAGAACACTCTACAACCATGTGACGACAAGCGTTGGGTTCATGTCATCCGGCGATCGGAGGGTGCACTTCGGGCTGGGCGCGGAAACTGAGATCGCCCACGTCGAGATCCGATGGCCAAGCCGGATCGTACAGCGGATCGATCGTCCGGCGATTGATCGGATCATGAAGGTAGATGAGCCGGAACCAGCCCCAGTGCATACCGGATAACACCGCGATTTCGCACGGCACATGGAGAAACTATCGTCCCTCCACGATGGTGAGAACCTGGTCGGCTCTGACGTTGGTCAGAGTTTGTTTCACTCCCGTTGGCCACCAGAGCTCAATCTTGTCGATCGTCGTCGCCTTGCCCAATCCAAAGTGGACACGCTTATCACTCGACGAACTGTAGCCGACAGCTGTTGTGGCCTCGTTATACTGCACGCCCTCCGAGGTTGTGATTTTGATTTTTGTTCCCAACCCATCCCGGTTATCTTTGGTTCCCACCAGGTTGAGCAAGATCCAGTGATTTGAATTCGACGTGCGATTCAGGAATAACTGCGGTCTGTCATTCAGCGTCGAGACTACGATATCGATCTTCCCGTCGTTGTTGAAATCGCCAAATGCTGCCCCGCGATGAGACCGCGGATCGATGAAAGCGGCTCCGGCCGTTGAACTGACGTCGCTGAACTTGAAGTTGCCCATGTTGCGCAACAATCCGTTGGGAATCTTCGTCGGCCGATGCAGCACCTCCATTTCGTTGTCGAGAATGGCGCCGCCCGCTGCAAATAAATCCTTCAGTCCATCGTTATCGAAATCGAATGCGCCGGTGCCCCATGCCGTCATGCGGCGGCTGAATGCGGTTATTCCGGCAACCTCGGTCATTTCTTCAAACTGTCCGCCGTTATTTCTGTAAATGGGAAAAGTGTTTCCGTACATTGCCGTATGAAATATGTCCGGAAGTCCATCGTTATCCAGATCGCGGAAATCCGCTCCCATTCCAGCCACAACACCCCCGTTTGCGGTGTATGCAACGCCCGCCTCCAGGGCAACGTCAGTGAAAGTTCCATCGCCGTTATTGCGAAAAAGGAAATTCGGGAAGGTGTCGTTGGAGACAAATACGTCCATGAATCCATCGTTGTCGTAATCGGCAAATGCCAGGGCCATGCCTTTGCCGATGTATTGCGAGATGTGCGATGACTTGGAAACGTCGGTAAAGGTTCCGTCGCCGTTATTCCGGTAAAGAATGTTTGCGGTCCCCTTGAAGTTTCCTGGAGCGCAATAGGTACGGACACCGTCAATCGAGCAAGGCTTCGCTGTTTGGATGTTGTAGTCAAGGTAATTGATCACCAGCAGATCGAGTAGCCCGTCGTTGTTATAGTCGAACCAACCGGCCGCCACCGCCCACGGCTTGCCCTCTCCGGGAATCTCGCCGCTGACGCCGGCCTTTTCGGTCACATCGGTAAACGTCCCGTCACCATTGTTGTGCAGGAGTTGGTTGCGATTCACGCCAACCACGTAGAGGTCGACAAAACCATCATTGTCGTAATCTCCGGCGGCCACTCCCATCGAGTAGCCCACTCCCTTCACGCCTGCCTTTTCTGTCACGTCGGTGAAGGTTCCATCGCCATTGTTACGGTAGAGCCGGTTGTAAAAGCTGGGGTCCGATTTTTCGAGCGAAGGGATTTGAGCCCCATTGGTGAAAAAAATGTCCTGCAGCCCGTCGTTGTTGTAATCGAAGACGGCAACGCCCCCCAGCATCGTCTCGATGTAGTACTTTTGCGGGCTCACACTGTTCCTCAACTGGAACTGGATGCCCGAGCGATCAATCGCATCTTCAAATTTGATATAGGATTGCTGGGAAACCGGAGGTGCTGGCTGTACCGACCGGTTCTCCACGGGAGCCTGTTGGGGAGATTTCGCGTCTTGAGCTTGCAGGGTCTGCTGAGCCATGACTGAAAAGCCCGGTCTGCGCAACACTCCGACGGCCACCATAACAACGATGGCCGTCCAAGCGAAACTCCAGAGTGAAAACACAGAGAACCACCGGAGAAATCCGGGGAGTGAAGCGCGCGCAGATACCACTCGCTGTTGATGCGTGCCAGCCATCTTTCGGCATGAGTATAGCTTGTTCTTCAGGAAATGAGAAACGAACAGCGATCAGTTCGACTGAAATGTCGAGTACTCAGCCAGAACAGCTCGAATCCGCGGAGCAAAGCCAATGAAAAAGAGCGGTTGTTTGTAACAGCGAGTCCGGAGTCATACGCATCTCCAGTAGTGCTAGGTTTCTGACCGCTTGAAGTTGTACCAACTCTGGGTGCCCCAGGTCCCGATTTTGGGACCTGGGATAGTAGAAACTCAAGGCACGAAATCATGCGGTCAGAGTCCTAGTTAGGAAAGAACCGCGTCTCGCTTGGCGAGGCGATATGGCGGCAAACGGCCGGGTTGGCTAAGTGTTATGATGGGCCGGTCTCAAGAAATCTCAAAGGAACACGCCAATGTTAAAAGTCCTCACGTCCGTTCTTGCATTGCTTGTCGCTTCTGCTTTTACGTCCGCGCAGCCCGCCCCGGGCAGGTTCGACGCAGCCACGAAGGTTTTCCGGCTTGATGGCGGCGGGAGTTCGTATGTATTCGGCGTGAATGCGCGAGGAGAGCTGCAACAGCTCTATTGGGGCGGAAGGCTAGGCGCATCGGACACTTTTCCGGCAGCCAAAGTAATGCCGGAGTGGGCTTCGTTCGATACGTCCTATACAAATACGCCGCAGGAGTATGCGGGTTGGGGCGGCGGGTTGTATATGGAGCCAGCGCTGAAGATCGCTTTTCCCGACGGCAACCGTGACCTGGTACTGCACTACGAGAGTCACGCGGCGACCACAAACGGGTTCGACGTAGTGATGAAGGATATTTCCCGTCCGATTTATGTGACGCTGCACTATGCAATGGATCCGGGAAGCGGCATCCTGGCTCGGTCAGCGACGATTGAGAACCGCGGTAGTGAGGCGGCGACAGTGGAGCAGGCCGCGGCCGCATCGTGGTCGCTGCCTGCTGCCAGGTACACGTTGAACTACCTGACCGGGCGTTGGGCCGGGGAGTGGACGCTAAACCAGGAGTCGCTTCTTGCCGGTGCGCGCGTAATCGAGAGCCGGCGCGGATCGACCGGGCACCAGGCAAACCCGTGGTTTGCGCTGCAGGCGGGCGAAGCGAGTGAAGATCACGGCGAGGTATGGTTTGGTGCGCTGGCCTGGAGCGGGTCGTGGCGGATCACGGTGGAGCGGGATCAACTGGACGCAGTGCGCGTGACGGGAGGGTTCAACCCCTTCGACTTCGGATATGTGCTACATCCCGGAATGTCGCTCGAGACGCCGGTTTTCTACGGCGGATATTCGCCGCACGGCCTGGGTGGAGCGTCGAGGCTGCTGCACCACTTTGAGCTGGAGCACATTCTGCCGTTGCCGAGTTCGACGGCGGCAAGTGCGGCGGGCGCGGAGCCAAAGGCCCTGACGCCAAAACTGCGCCCCGTCATTTACAACTCCTGGGAAGCAACTGAATTCGGAGTGAACGAGGCTGGACAGATGGCGCTGGCGGAAAAGGCAGCGGCGCTCGGCATAGATCGCTTCGTGATGGATGACGGCTGGTTTGGGCAGCGCAAGGACGACCACGCGGGTCTGGGTGACTGGTATGTGAACCAGGAGAAGTTTCCCCATGGTCTTAAGCCTCTGATCGACAAGGTTCACGCGCTGGGGATGGATTTTGGACTGTGGGTGGAACCGGAGATGGTGAACCCGGACTCGGATCTCTATCGCAACCATCCGGAGTGGGTGCTGAACTTCAAGGGGCGCCCGGAGACGCAGCAGCGCAATCAGCTGGTCCTGAACCTCGCGCGGCCGGATGTGCACGCGTACATCCTGGGTTTTCTCGACAAGCTGCTCACTGAAAACGACATTGCATTCTTGAAATGGGATTACAACCGCAACTGGAGCGAGCCTGGCTGGGACCAGGTACCTCCGGCAGAGCAGAAGCAGGTTTACGTGGAATACACGAAGAACCTGTATGCAATTCTTGCCGAGTTGCGGCAGCGGCATCCGAAGGTGGAGATTGAATCGTGCTCGGGCGGTGGCGGGCGCGTGGACCTTGGGATTCTGAAGTATGTTGACGAGGTTTGGCCTTCGGACAATACCGATCCCTTTGACAGGCTGACGCAGCAGAACGGATTTACTTATGCCTACGCGCCCCAGATCATGATGGCGTGGGTCACAGACTCGCCGCACTGGCTGAACAACCGGACCACTTCCCTTCAATACAGAATGCTCAGCTCGATGCAAGGGTCACTGGGGATTGGAGCGAACATTGAGAAGTGGACACCGGACGAAACTTCGGCGGCCAAACGGCTGATTGCAGCGTACAAGGATGTCCAGTCAACGATTGTGCAAGGCGATCTGTACCGGCTGATCTCGCCACTCAATGAGAGCGAGTTTTCAGCGACGGAGACGGTGAAAGCGGACAAGAGCCAGGCGGTGCTATTTGCCTTCATCCACTCGACGCAAGAGGGGCGCGGATTTCCAACTCTCAAGCTGAAGGGGCTGGATGCAACTGCGAAGTACAAGTTGACTTCGATTGAAGGCAAGCCGCGAGTGGGAACGCCAGAGGTCGCCAGCGGAGCCTGGTGGATGAATCATGGACTGGAGATGGACGAGGGATTCAGAGGAGATTTTCAGGCTGCAGCATTCCGGCTTGACCGCAAGTGAACGAATAGGAGATATTGGCCGCGGTCTCTGCTCCCAGTTCTGCGGGTGCTCTGATCATCCTCATTTTCCTGGGCGGATTGGGTCTTCGGCGTTGCCGCGGATGGAAAAAACATCGTGATAGGACGCATAGACGATATATTGATATGTATCTAAGAAGCAAAAAGACTTCCCGATCGCAAGACCCGTATGTGCAAGTCTACCCAATTCGTATCTGGTGCTTTCGATGCGTCGCCCCCCAAGGGAGCCGTTGAGATCTCTATCGTCTTGCCGTGCCTGAATGAACGCGAGACGGTTGGTATATGCGTCTCAAAGGCGCTTTCGTCATTGCAATCTGCTGGCCTCAGCGGCGAAGTAATTGTTGCGGATAACGGATCGAATGACGGTTCCGTGGAGGCCGCACAAGCGGCCGGAGCTAGAGTGGTGCCTGTTGGAGACCGTGGGTACGGGAACGCTCTGAAGGGAGGCATTCAAGCCTCTCTTGGAGATTACGTCCTTATGGCAGACGCCGACGATAGTTACGATTTCGGCCATATTTCCCGGTTTGTTGAACAGCTGAGAGCCGGTTCCGACCTGGCGATGGGCAACCGTTTTCGCGGTGGAATCCAGACCGGAGCGATGCCTCACCTGCACCGCTATCTCGGCAACCCCGTGCTAACAGCTTTGGGCAGATTTTTATTTCAATCCCCTTGCCGTGATTTCCACTGTGGAATGCGCGCCTTCCGCAGAGACAGTTTTGAGCGCATGGACATCCGTTCAACGGGCATGGAATTTGCCAGCGAAATGGTGGTAAAGGCCAGCCTGTTGAGGATGAGGGTGACCGAGGTGCCGACGACGCTCTCTCCTGATGGGCGCAGCCGTCCACCGCACCTGCGAACATGGCACGATGGTTGGCGTCACCTGCGATTCCTGCTTATGTACAGCCCTCGATGGCTCTTCCTGTATCCGGGCATAGCTTCCTTCCTCGCTGGATTAGCGGCCAGTCTATGGCTCGTGGTGGGCCCTCGCCGAATCGGCGGGGTTGTGCTCGACGTCCATACTCTCTTATATGCTTTTGGTCTTACGCTGGTTGGCTTTCAGTCGATGGCGTTCGCCGTATTTACCAAAGTCTTCGCAATTACCGAGGGACTGCTGCCCGAGGACCCGAAGCTGAACCGCCTCTTCAAATATCTCAAACTTGAAACCGGGTTAGCCATTGGCGGTTCGCTCATAGTGTCCGGAATTGCCGGCTCGATCTTCGCTCTTTCCAGTTGGGCTCGAAGCAACTTCGGCCCAATGGACTCGGAGAGCCTGCTGCGCATTGTCATGCCTTCCGTCTTTTCCCTGGCGCTTGGGGCACAAATCATCTTCAGCAGTTTTTTCCTGAGTATCCTCGGCCTGCGTAGGCGTTGATCAAATGAGTCAAGCGCGCGGTTCGTATTATGTTTTGGGATATTGGAATGTGAAATGGGAATTTTGACCCACGAGAGGAACTATGCGGGACGAAACGGCCAATAGAAAGCATGTTCAGTTGGTTGGGAAATTGCACGGGAAACTGGTCCACCTACGCCGGGTTGCCATGCTCGCCGATCTAATTAAAGAAATGATTCCTGCATCCTCGACATTGCTCGACGTTGGATGCGGGGACGGTGCCATAGCGAAGATCGTAGCCCAGACAGTTCCCGGACTCGAGGTAACCGGCGTGGAGTATTCCCCCCGAGCCAACTGTGCAATTCCATGCACCGGCTTCGACGGAGCACATTTGCCATTTGCGGATAGATCCTTTGATGGCTGCATGTTCATTGACGTTCTACACCATTCACTGGATCCGCTCGCAATTCTGCGCGATGCCACGCGTGTCTGCCGGAGATTCATCCTGATCAAGGACCATCTCGCGGAAAACGCTCTCGACCGTTGGACCTTGCGCCTTATGGATTGGGTCGGTAATAGACCGCACGGCGTAGTCCTGCCATACGCATATTTATCCAGAGAGCAATGGGTGGAGCTCTATCGCGGCGCTGGCCTGGCGGAGCAGAGGATAGGCCGGGATATCCCGCTCTACCCCGCTCCTTTCTCCTTCATTTTCGGCAGGGGTCTGCACTTTGTGTCGGTCCTGACTAAACTCGGCAGCTGACTCGATACGCAAATGAAAGTACTGCGAATAGTGGGACTGCATCAGGCCATAGGCTGCCGGAGCGCCCAGTTCGTATGAACAGAGGTTTTCCAGGATGTGTGACCCCACCGTGCCGCTCCTCTCGAGTCGGCGGTGATGCATCTGCCTCGGAGGCTAAGAAATGAGAAGTCCGACGTCTAACCTCAATGTGAAACCCCAGCAGATTCTCCGGGCGGACGCCGAGAGGAACCGGACCAAGGTTGGCGCATGGAGCATTTGCATAGGGTTCGCGCTTCTAGAACTCTGGTCGGGACGGAACTATACGGACCCGGACGGGATTTCCTACCTCGACATGAGTGACGCATTGCTAAAGCACAATTGGCATATGCTCGTTAACCCCTACTGGAGCCCACTTTACCCATTCTTGATCGGCGTAGCCAGGGGACTTATCCGCCCCAGCGCTTACTGGGAACTACCCGTTGTACACCTTGTAAATCTTGCTATCTTCTTGGTAGCGCTGGCAGCTTTCGAGTTCTTCCTGGTTCAAGCCCTTCCTCCCAACACTCCCATTGATGAGCTACAAGACCGGGAACCGATATTTCTGCTGCCACCATCTTTATGGACCCTGCTTGGGTATAGCTTATTTGCGTGGAGCGCATTGGTATTGGCCAAGGGCATACGAGGAGTATTCCCGGATCTATTGGTTGCGGCGTTTATCTATCTTGACGCCGGTCTCTTGCTTCGGATTCGCGCCGGTGCAAAGCAACTCCCTAAGTTCCTCTTGCTCGGTCTCAGCCTTGGGTTGGGCTATTATGCAAAGGCAGCCATGTTCCCCATTGCTTTTGTGCTTATGGCCGTTGCGTTTTTTATGGTTGGCGAATGGCGAAAAGCAGTTCGTTACTCGCTCGTAATGGCCCTTGTCTTCGGCGCCGTCGCTGCTCCCCTCGTTATGGTTACCTCGAAAACTGCTGGTCATCCCACCTTCGGTGACAGTGGCTCGAATAACTACGCTAGGTTAGTCGCAGGAGAGAAAACGTTCCCATTCTATTCCACCACTCCTCCGCCCTATTTAATACACCCTTTGAATAGGATCCATCATGACCCTAACGTGTTCGAATTTGGCCATCCTTTCATCGCAACATATCCGCTCTGGTACGACGTGTCATATTGGGACGCTGGCTTTAAAACGCGTTTTAACCTCACAGACCAGCTTCGTGTGATCGTTCAGAGTGCGAAGAGATTCTTCGGCATTCTCATTAAGCCTATGGCCGGCCCGATAACTTGTTACCTGATTCTTCTTATATTGAGCCGTAGTTTATCCGGGTGCATGCGGCGCACCCTTAGGGGCTGGCCACTGATCGTCCCAGGCGTTGTTGGGATCTGCATGTATTCCCTCGTTCTCCTGGAGCCACGTTACATCGCTGCCTTTGCGGTCCTGATATGGATTGGGCTTTTGTCTGGAATCCGCATCCCGAAAAACCATGATTCATTGCGGTTTGCCCAAATCACAATGCTGGCGTTCGCTGGCTGGCTGACAGTCATGGTTGCCGGACTCTCCGTTTACTATTTGGCCCGGCCACTCCCCATTCTCCAAGGCCATGGAGGGAGGTACTATCAAGTGGCTGAAATCTTGAATGCGGATGGACTGCTGCCCGGCCAGGCAGTGGCTGTTGTCGGCCCTGCATTTGATGGGATGACCTGGGCACGGTTGGCGCGGCTTCGAATTGTTGCCCAAATTCCCCCCGAAGACGTGGATGACTTCTGGCGCGTCTCGGACCCCCGTGTAGAGACAGAAATTTATAATGCCTTGGCGAGCGCCGGAGTAATGGCTGTTGTGTCGCAAAAAGCGCCGTCTTTCGGCAGGCTCGCGGACTGGCAAAAAATTGGCGATACACAGTACTACGTGCATTTCCTGAGCCCGCCGGGAAGCCGATAGATCGGGAACCCCCTTGGAACGCCTGTCGGCGGGCTCGGAACGCGTCAGGCTACCTGTTGGCGCCTGGACACGGGCAAGAGCGACACGGTTCGCGGACCGGAGCCGTAGCCGTAGCCGGCGCTTGCAGTTGTTAAACTAACCAGATGAGAACCAAGACCGCAATTTCTGCAATTGTCGCCGCAGTCTTGCTTGCCGTCGTTGCGGTTTCCATCAATCATCGCTACTCGGATGATGCGAGGATCGCCCCAATCGCGGTCAATGACAACCCTTCCACGAGGGTACTTGTCATTGGCGATTCCTGGGTCGCAGATAGAGTTCTGGATGAGCCCATCCGTGACGCTCTCGCCCGCCGTACCATCGTTGCTCAAGTTCACAGCCTCGGCTATTCCGGCGAGCGGACAGGTAAGATTTATGAGCATCTTGCAGCGTCGCAGGAAACTGCCGCAACCTGCGTGATTGTCGCGGGGATCAATGACAGTATCGGACATTTCGGCGCCCACTACTATGCGCACCATATTCGCCTGCTTGCAAAACTGGCTCTGCAACGTGGTTGTTCCCCGCTAATCGTGGAACTTCCGCAATACGATCAGGAGGGAGTGGTGGCCGGCGATGCTCCTGCTTACTTGAGGGTCCGTAATCTTCTATATCGGTTCATCTTCGATCACGGGTCCTTTGCCCCCATCGATCAATACCGCCAACAGGCTCGGAACGACATCGCCGGCCTTCACGTGAATCTTCTTAATCCCGATCCCGCCATCGGATCGCCCACCACTCGGCCTGAATTGTGGGAGAATCCATCGCACTTGTCTGCGAAAGGGAGGATTGCTCTCGCAGACGCAATAGCTTCAGCGATTTTCGCTCGAATGCATCAGAATGTCTCAAGTTGAATCACTCGGATGTGGTGCCGAAGACAACAGAATTGTATTATCGCTGGATGTAGCATTTGTCCTTGCTTTCACTTGCAGGAGCTGAATTTGGAACATGCCGAAACATCCGCACCTATGGCGAACACTCCCTTCAAGGAGGGGAGTAGAGTCGTTTGGTTCCTGGCACGATACTTCCTTGGCTTCGCCATTCTTTGGGCCATATTCTTCGGTCTTTACAAGGCGCTTCCATTTCTCACTCCCGGAGCTGAAGTAATCTTTCAGGCAAAGCTCGACCGGGAGTTGAGAGGGTCCATATTTCCACCTGACTCGACTGCCCACAAAGTTATCATCTTTGGTGATAGCAGGATCCTGGCCGGATTTGTCCCCGAAGAATTCGACGCCCTGGCTGCTGAACATGGCCTCAACGTTGTTTCTTTCAACTCGGGATACCCGGGAAACGCTCAGTTTGTGCCTCAACTGGAGAGAATCGTTGCAAACAAATCCAACGTTCCGGACATCCTGCTATTGACGAATCCCTGGGGAAACTCGATTCAGTCAGACATTCTTCACCCATTGCCGGACGACGGCGCAATCGCAAACCGCCTTTTCCCGTTCAGAGAGCTTATTCGCAACGCCGCCAGCGTTCTGGCCAACGTAGGCAAGCATGGCGGCATGCTCAACTTCATTCGCGATTCGAAGTTGAATGTTGCTAGAATGCAGCAGGATCGCGGCTATTACGCGCTTTTGGAATTGGCTGAAACTCCCAATGCAACTCTGCCCGACAACTTCCATTTCACTTCTGACCTGCCCAACAAAGTCGATTTGCGCACTGCCGACCCGGAGAGCAAGGAACTCACCGCGCTAAACGCCATTGTTCGCGAGCACAGGATACAGTGTTACTTCGTTCCCAATCCGGTACGCGCGGGAATGAGAGCCCCTGCGCCCGAAGTCGACCGTCAATTCGCTGAATTGCTCGATCGGTACACTTCCTGCAAGTTAATTGGTCCAGATTACTATCTCTATCCCAATCGTTTGTATTCTGATGTTTGGCATACAAATCCCGCGGGGGCCAGGATCTACACCGAAGCACTTTACAAGCTACTTGCCAAGCAGATTGAGGAGCACTGAAGATGCTTTTCAATACGTTCCATTTTCTCTTTTTTTTCATCGCTGTCTGGGTGCTCATCCTGGCCCTGCGCGGCGTTCCTCGCAAACTTCTCCTGCTCATCGCCAGCTATTACTTCTAAATGTGCTGGAACGCCAAGTATATCCTTGTAATCCTGGGCATCACGGTTATTGATTATTTTGCGGGTCTACTGATCGAGAAGAGTGCAGAGCATCGATCAAAGAAACTCTATCTCGCGCTTAGCCTATTTTGTAACATCGGGCTCCTGGTCGTTTTCAAATACTTCAACTTCCTCAGCTTATCCACCGCGGACCTTTTCCGTTGGTTAGGACTGGGTTATGACGCTCCGCTCCTTCATACCCTTCTTCCTGTCGGGCTGTCCTTTCACACTTTCCAAGCCATGAGCTACACCATCGACGTGTACAGAGGAAAAGCTCCGGCGGAAAGGAGTCTGCTTAACTACGCTCTCTACGTGGCATTCTTTCCGCAAATGGTGGCTGGCCCCATCGAGAGACCAAGAGAGCTTTTGCCCCAGTTTTATCGTGATCCCAGCCTTCGTCTCGAGCGCGTACGCTCCGGGATGGAACACGCAATTTGGGGACTCTTCAAGAAGATGGTGATTGCAGACTCGCTGGCCGGTTTTGTGAAAATGGTCTACTCCACGCCCCAAAGCTTTTCAGGCGCTGAGCTCGCTGTTGCTACGTTGGCATTCTCTTTTCAGATCTATTGCGACTTCTCTGGATACTCTGAGATAGCCCTTGGCGTAGCGCGCATGATGGGCTATGAACTCCGCGTCAACTTTGCCCAGCCCTACTTTAGCTGCTCGGTCGCGGAGTTTTGGCATCGCTGGCATATATCGCTCTCAACCTGGTTCCGCGACTATGTATATATTGCTCTGGGTGGGAACCGTGTCGCTGTTCCCAGGTATTACTTCAATCTGCTCGCAACTTTTATCATAAGTGGGTTGTGGCATGGTGCGGATTGGACATTCGTTGCATGGGGAGCGCTCCATGGCGCCTTTTTGATCTTTTCCAAGATGACTTCAGATCTCCGCTTGAAAGTACGCGAGTTCCTGTTTCTCGATCGGTTCCCCATGCTATTGGCCTGCCTGCAGAGGATCTCGACCTTTGCGCTTGTTACTGTTGCCTGGGTCCTGTTCCGCGCTAAAGATTTGGGCTCAGCCGTGTACATCGTGACTCACTTCTTGCCGCTGGGCCATTTCAACCTCTACAACCTGAACGAAGGCGGAATACCTCGCGTGAACGCCCCTTTCCTGCTGTTCTTCATTCTTGCCATGTTCGTTGTTGAATGGTGGATCATGCACCCACACCGTGCGCCGCGAGCTTTTTCATCACCTCCTGCACGGTGGTTCTTCTTCCAGGCGTGCGCGTATAGTATCGTGTTTTTCGGCGTGTTTGGGCATGTCGATTTCATTTATTTCCAGTTCTAGGGTTACTGCGTTATAGGAGTCCGCGAAGACAGCACGGACAACGTGGTAGAAAGCGGGCTTGGTGGGTTGCGATCTGCCGTCGCACTGTGGCAGCAAGGCGAAACCAATCCGGGCAGACGTTTTGCGGGGACAACAAGGCCTTCGCTGTTGGAACAAAAGCGAAAAAGGTGGCTAGCCGGGCACTCGGGGATATATTCTCTGGTGGCGGGCCAAGCAAAATGGACATTCAGGTTAACAGGTGCATCCGGCTTGACAATCCGCAAAGCCGAACGGTGACATCGCGACAATGGACAAACTTTCCCGCAAGTCCTCGAAGATACCTTATCTGGATGGTTTACGTGCCTACTCCATCTTGGTAGTTGTCCTTGGCCATTCTCTTCAGCCCGATTCATGGCTTCAGAGTAAGTGGTATTTGCGGACGTTTTTGACCGACACTGGGCTGGGAGTCCGCATCTTTTTCGTCCTGAGCGGCTTCCTGATTACCACCCTCCTTCTGAAAGAGAGAGAAGCAACCGGCCGCATCTCGATTCGCGGGTTTTATGAGCGTCGTATCGCGCGTATCGTTCCGGCTCTCTATTTATATATTGCTGCTGTAGCCATCCTCACAGTGTTCGGAGTTATGAGGATTCCGCTAGCTTCTTTTTGGGCCGCGGCAACTTTTACCGTCAATATCTCCAAGGTGTGGAGTTTACATGGACCCTCGATCCAAGTCGAAGTCTTCGGCCACCTCTGGACTCTTTCGGTCGAGGAGCAGTTTTATCTCATCTGGCCTGGCATTCTTGTCTTCTTGGGCCGGCTTTGGTCGCGGCGCCTGGCCATTGCTTGCGTCATCCTGTTTCCTTTCATCCGCTTTGCGGTCTACCTGTACTGCCTACATAGGGGCATTGCTTTGGAGTTCACGAAGGCTGTGCTGTTTCGCGCCGTTCAGGATGTACTGATGTGGGGAGCGCTGGGAGCATTTGTCGCGCAAGCTGGCATAATGGATCGTATGCGGACGCAACGTTTCCGCTGGGCATATCCCTGGATTGCGGCGCTAATCCTCTTTGGTCTTGGAGGGGTAATGCAGGCCTATCCTTGTCTAGGGCTCAATGACATATTGCTTCCCACGCTACAGAGCCTAGCCACGTTGCTGCTGATGTTTTGGCTGCTTTCCGGGGAGGGTGGTCTGCTGCGCCGGATTCTTGAGTCTTGGCCTGTGGTTCAGTTGGGACTACTCTCCTACAGCCTCTACATCTGGCAACAACTTTTCATTCTGGCGCCCGGAATGAGGTGGCTGGCCTTCCCGTGGAATATTCTCATCGCGCTGGCAGCGGCGATCGTCAGTTACCGGCTCGTGGAGGTTCCTATGCGAAAACAGATCAGAAACTGGTTCTCGCAACCCCAGATCGCTCACTGAGGCCGGTGTCTTCTGCGGTTGGGACTATAGCCTGACTGGGAATGTGCCTTGGGACTTCGCCTACAAATCTGGCCACTATACGACACTGTAACTTTTGGAACTTACTCAAAAGTATCCGCCAAGCTTCCGTCCAAGGTTGATGAATGGTATCTCCACAAATCGATAAACGGTCCATGACGCTGCAATTACAGAAACGAGGCAAACTCCGAAGATAATTATGAGTGGAAACTTGCCATAAAGCGAGCTCAACTCCGTCCTCGCCGACAATACCACCCCGCAGCAGCGCATCATCTTCGATCCCATTCCGCGCGTCGCTGGAATCGAGCCCTCGGCCGACCCGCTCCTCGAACTGAGGCAGCTATCTATCTGCTCAGCGGACGCGAACGCCGCTCCGCAAAAATGGAATGGCCTGGAAGTTCAAGAACGGAAGAGCCTGTGAAATAGAGCACCCGCTGCGACTAATCCATGCGATGAGGCACTCCCCGCATCGCCTAACTCGACCTTATCAATACCGGCCCACAAAAACAGCAGTCCCCGCAAATCTCCAGGCCATCGGCACACTCAGGATCAGGCGGTCGATCTGCCGATAGAGCCGGTCGCCCTTGGGCCAGATGCGCGACAGCCGGCCCAGCACACGGAAATGATGAGTCTGCGACTCTGAGAAAAGGCTCGCAACATACCGCATGTCCTCTGGCCGCAGCTTCCGCTCTCCCTCATCGAGTGGACCGTTTGGAATAAGCGAGTGATCCCTCAGCCATTCCAAAGACTTCAAATAGACGACTGGCTCGATCGCCACAAAGGTGCCGCCGGGCTTAAGCCACCGCAACAACGCGGGCATCACATTTTCAAGTGGAAAACAATGGTGCAGCACCTTGTTTACCACGATCACGTCCACCGGCCGCGGCTCGACCTCCCCAATCTTCCCGAACACCATCGTCACCCGGTCTGCCAGGCCGTCCAGCTCCGCGCGCCGCCGCGTCAAATCAAGCAGCCCGTGATTCACGTCGAGTGCGTACACCCGATGCGCCCCAAGAAATGCGATCTGTGTGGCGATTTCCCCGGTTCCACAACCAAAGTCCAAAACGTCTTTGCCTTCCAGCGCAATATTCTTGTATACCCATTCCTTCGGGTAGATCCGCCAGTTGCGGTTCTCCCGATAGCGTGCCCAAATGTTTTCTGAAGTGCGGGTTACCTCTTCCTTCAATTGAACCCCGGTGGCTTCCAGTTTCATGACTGCTTCCATATAGGTTTCCATCCGCCCTTCAAGTTCGCTTGTATCATTCGTACCCTAATCCGCCGCTTTACACCTGTTCAAATTGATACAGAAATTGCAAAATACCGGGCTCACTTTCCACAGCGCCGTCGCCCGCCGTAGCTTGGCTCCGACCTCAACTTTTCATTCCCATCCCGCCCCACAATATGAGAGAATCACCGCGTAGCAGCCCTCGCTTCCCCAAAAAGCAACATCGAATCCCGTTCGTTCTCAAATAGATAAGGAATTCCTCATGTCCGGCAATGCTCCAGATTGCATTCTCTCTCTCGAGGTCGAATACAAGGGCGAAGTGGCCTATGTCAAGTGCCACGGCCGCCTCATCGCCGAAGTCGGAGGCAATTTCTACACCCGCGTCCGCCAGCTCATGCCCGACCACAAGCGAATCGTCCTCGACCTCTGCGACGTTTCTTACATGGACAGCATGGGCCTCGGCGCCCTGGTCCGCCTGGTCGTCTCCGCCAAATCCAACGGCTGCTCGCTCGAGCTCATCCACCTCGGCAAGCGCATCCGCGAGTTGCTCGGCCTCACCCATCTCCTCGGCTGCTTCACCATCATCGGCGAACAAGGCGTCACCCTGGGCTTCTAACCTGAGCTCTCCAGGCAGCCCAAACAACCGAGTCAAAGTCTTGTTCTCAAGGGAACGCCGCGCCATTGCAACGGAGGGGGCATGGGCCTTCACAGGCTGCGGAAAAACTCCTGTTGCCACGCTGTCTTGAAGTGGCACGACTTTAGTCGTGCCGCAACTGCCGTAAAATCAACGCGGGCTTTAGCCCCGGAGGTATGCTTTTCGCGACTTCAGCCCAAAACCAGGCTTTTTCCGCAGCCTGTTTAGCCCCCAAGGTATGCTCTTCGGGCGTTTCTTCCAAATTCAACACTCTTTCCGCAGCCTGCCTAGCCCCCAAGGAAATGATCTTTTTCAATCTGGCGTCAAGAAAAAAATCCCCCTCCCCAGGAACCGCCCGCGCCCAACCCGCGTACTTCAAGACAATCATGTTCACCGACCTGAAACTCGCCTTACGTCAGTTGCTCAAATCGCCGGGCTTTGCCTTGACGGCCATTGTCACCCTCGCCCTGGGCATCGGCGCCAACGCCATCGTGTTCAGCGTCCTGAATGCTTTGATTCTGCGCCCGGTGAACGTGCCCCATCCGCAGAGTCTCTACATGCTGCAACGGAACGGTAATCCATCGCAGTCCTACCCTGACTATCTGGACCTGCGCGACCGCAATCAGACCTTCGAAAGCCTGGCAGCGGCCCAGATCATAGGCGCGGTGGGAGTTAATTACGGCGGAAATCCCACCACCGCCTGGCCCATCCTCGCTAGCGGAAATTACTTCGATACCCTGGGCGTTCAGCCCTATCTCGGCCGCTTTTTCCGTGCCGCCGACGAGAAAGGCACAGACAGCGCTCCCTACGTCGTTCTGAGCTACGCCTTCTGGCATACCTATTTTCACGGCGACGCCGGCGTCATCGGCCGCAGCGTTGAAATCAACAAGCACGGATTCACCATCCTCGGCGTGGCGAAACCGGATTTTCGCGGCACGGAGCTGTTCTTCGCGCCTGCGTTTTGGATTCCTATCGTCGAGCAGCCCACTGTGATGGGCAGCAACCAGCTTCAGTATCGCGGCAGTCACTCACTCTGGGCGATAGGCCATCTCAAGCCTGGAGTCACCGTCTCCCACGCGACCGCCGACCTGAACTCCGTCGCCGCATGGCTGGCAAAAACCTACCCCTCGGACGATGAAGGTTTGAATTTCACACTGGCGCATCCCGGCCTGATCGGCGACATGCTCGGAGGTCCGGCCCGCGCCTTTATGGCCGGCCTCATGCTTCTCGCCGGCCTCATCCTGCTCGCCGCCTGCGCCAACCTTGGCAGCCTGTTCGCCGCGCGCGCCGCCGATCGCGCCAAAGATACCGCCCTCCGCCTCGCCCTCGGATCCAAGCGCACGCGCATTCTGCGCAAACTCCTCACTGAAGCCATTCTGATATCGCTCGCCGGAGGCGTCATCGGCCTCGCCGGCGGCGTCCTCATCCTCCACCTGCTCAGCGCCTGGCAGCCCATTCCCGATGTCCCCATCAACGTTCCCGTCAACCCCGACGTTCGCACTTACCTGGTCGCGCTCCTGCTCTCGCTCGCAAGCGGATTCCTATGCGGCATCATGCCCGTTCGCCAGGTCATGCGCGCCGATCCATGGCAGGTCATTCGCACCGGCATGAGCGGCCCCGCAGGCTCCCGCCGCTTCACTCTGCGCGATGCGCTGCTCGTCACCCAGATCGCCATCTGCGCGGTCCTCGTCACCTCCTCGCTCGTCGCCGTCCGCGGACTCGTGCGTTCTCTCAGTAGCAACTTCGGCTTCCAACCGCGGAACGCATTGCTTGTCGGAACCGATCTGCACATGGCTGGCTACGATGAAGACCGCATCCCGCATATGCAGCAGCGCATGATCGATGCGGTTGCCGCCATTCCCGGCGTCGATGCTGTCGGCACCAGCAGCGACATTCCGCTAAGCCTGGGAGGCGGCGACTCCTACGTCTACACCGACTCCACCACCGACTTCCGCCCCACCAACTTCGCTGCCGACGCCATGAACTATCACATCTCTCCCGGCTACATTCAGGCGGCAGGCACTACTCTCCTCGCCGGCCGCGACTTCAAGTCCAGCGACGACAAAACGGCCCCTAAAGTGGCGCTCGTCAATCGCCGCTTTGCCGTCAAAGTCTTCGGTTCCGTCGACAAAGCTATCGGCGGCCATTTCAAATTCTGGGGCAAAGAGCGCGCGGAAGTGGTCGGCGTGGTCGAAGACGGCAAATACCGCACCCTCACTGAAGATCAGATGCCTGCCATGTTCTTTTCATTCGTCCAGTATCCAACCAGCCAGACAAATCTCGCCGTGCGCTCTCGGCGCAGTCCGCAGGAAATTGCGGCCGCGCTCGATACCGCCATGCGCGGCCTCGACTCCAGCCTGCCCTTCACCGTCAGAACATGGAATGAAGAGATGGATTCCGCCCTGTTCGCCGCCCGCGTGGCCACGGTTGCTCTCGGCGTCCTCGGATTGCTGGGCGCGCTTCTCGCCGTCACCGGAATTTTCGGCATGGCTTCTTACGTAGTCAGCAAGCGTCTGCGCGAGCTCGGCATTCGCGTCGCTCTGGGCGCATCGCAGCGCCAAATCCTGCGCGCCTCGCTGGGCCGCGCCTTCCGCCTACTCGCCATCGGCTCGGCCGCCGGCCTTCTACTCGGAGTGCTAGCTACCCGCGTGCTCTCGTTCATCGTCTACCAGGCCACGCCCAAAGATCCCCTCGTGCTCGTCGGCGTAACCGTGACCATGCTCTTCCTCGGTCTCATCGCCGCATGGATCCCAGCCCGCCGCGCCCTGGCCGTCGATCCCCTGATCCTCCTCCGCGAAGAATAGTGTGTGCCCCATTCATCGCAGCTTCATCGTGATGAGTGGGATCTCAACAACACCGGGAGCCCCAGGTCCCGATTTTGGGACCTGGGATAGCAGAAATCCAACGCACGAAATCATGCGGTCAGAGTCCTACATGGATTCAATCACCACCCGCTCGGTGGACTTAAAATCACCACTTGATTGATGGAATCAGGTTCAGCCGCACCAGCAATGCCGCCGGCAGCGCCAGTGTAGCCGCACAAATCCGCTAACTTGCTAACTTGCCATTTCCGCGAAGCGGAAGCTGACTTGCCGTCCTTTTTGAAGAACCCCCGCCAGACTTAACTCATGAACTTCAGCTCCACCACAGCAGCGTTCCATCCTCCCGGAAATCACCAACGCACGCCGGCACGACGCGAAAACTCGAGTTCGGTCATCGCGTAGCAACGGCCGGCATGCGCAGTGTGACGCAAGTTCCACGACCGAGCTGACTGGCGATCTCCGCGCTACCGCCGTGAAGCGTCAGGATGCTCTGCACGATCGCCAGGCCCAACCCTGTGCCACCCGATGTCTGGGATCGCGATGGATCGACGCGGAAGAAGCGATCGAATACTCTGGGCAGCGCTTCGGTGGGAATGCCGTCGCCAGTGTCGGAGACCTCGATCTGAATCGCGGCGTCCTCGTTCGAGGCCCCGAGCGTCACGGTTCCTCCCGGCGGCGTATGTACAATGGCGTTCGAGACCAGGTTGCTCACCGCACGCAGCATCAGTGAGCGATCCAGTTCCGCGCTGAGCGGCTCGGCGCCATCGTTCACCACCAGCGATATGCCCGCGTCGGCCGCGGAAGCTTCGTAGTAGTCGCGAACCGTGATCAGCAACTCGCCGATGTTCACCTTCTCGCGATGCCACTCGGTCAAGGGGCTCTCCGCGCGGGCCAGAAACAGCAGGTCGCCGATCAGCTCGGAAAGCCGCACTGCTTCTTCCAGTGAAGACTCCAGCACGTCGCGGTACTCGTCGCCTGTCCGTGCGCGGGCCAGAGCCACCTCGGCTTCTCCGCGAATATTGTTGACCGGTGTGCGCAAATCGTGCGCGATGTCCGCCGTGAACCTCGAGATGCGCTCGAAGGATTCTTCAAGACGCTCCAGCATTTCATTGAATGTCCCGGCCAGCAACGCAAGTTCCGACGGATAGCCTTCCGGCGCGATCCGTTCGCGCAGATTCGTCGACGTGATTCTCCGCGCAGTTGCTGCGATCTCTTCGACGGGCCGAATGCCGTGCCTCGCAATCCGGTGTCCCACCACTGGGAACAGAACCGACGTCGCCAGCAGAATGCCCCAGAACCACAGCCGATAACGCGCCAGCAGCTCCTCTTCCTGCGCGACGTCGATGGCGATTTGAACCGTGTCGCTGCGTGTCGGCGGCGTGCCCACGGCAACCGTAGCGCTGGTGACCCGGAATGGTTGCCCATGTCTGCCCGCCATCGCAATCGAACGCCCGGAGCGGCCGCGGGTTCGGCTCGCCAACTGGGCAAGATCCAACTGTTCGGCCATGCCCGGCGTAGTCATGATCGGCACACCATGCTCGTCGAGAAGACGAATGTAGAACTGCTGGTACCGGCGCGCCGCAGACTCCAGTTCAATCTCTTCACGCAGCCCATCTTCATCGTCCGGGCGTTCGCGCAGCATGGAGCCAAGCACGTGCAGCTTGTCGGCTAGAAACATCTCTGTGCTGCGATCGAGTTCCGTCCGCAGGACGAGGTAGAGACTCGCCGTGGCCAGAATTACCATCAACAGGCCAGCCAGCGAGTAGGCCGCCGTCAGCCTGAATGCCAGGGTCCGGCGCAGGCGCAGCGCGCCTGCCGGGCTAGGTTTCGGATTCAAAGACATAGCCTGCGCCGCGAACCGTGTGAATCAGCTTTACGGGAAATGGGTCGTCCACCTTGCTGCGCAGCCTGCGCACATTCACGTCCACCACGTTTGTGTCACTGTCGAAGTTCATATCCCAAACCGATTCGGCGATCAGCGTGCGCGACAGCACTTCGCCGGGCCGCCGCGCCAGCAGTGTCAGCAATAGAAACTCCTTGGAAGTGAGTTCAAGCTTCTGGCCGGCGCGCGTCGCCCGCTGGCGCAGCAGGTCGATCTCAAGATCTGCCATGCGAACCGTCTCCTGCGGACGAGGCGTTGAACGGCGCAGCAAGGAGCGCACCCGGGCCAGGAGTTCGGAAAACGCAAAAGGCTTCACCAGGTAGTCGTCCGTGCCCAGCTCGAATCCGCGCACCCGCTCATGCACGGTATCCCGCGCTGTCAGCATCAGCACCAACGATTGCCTGCTCGCCTCGCGCAACCGCGCAAGTACCTGCCAGCCGTCCAGCACCGGAAGCATCACGTCGAGAATGACCAGGTCGAAATCGATTTCCTGAGCCAGATGCAGGCCTTCCAGACCGTCGCTGGCCGTGTCGATCACGTAACCGGCTTCGCTGAGCCCTTTCTTGAGAAACTTGGCAGTTTTTACTTCGTCTTCGATAATCAGGATCTTCATTTGTCACGCGCCTTAAGGAACCTCTGAATAAGTTTTGAAAGGGCACGACCGGGGTACCGGGGTGCCGGGGTGAGGGGTGCCCCCGGGGCCGGGCCGGGTCGCCGTGCCGTAAGTCAAGCAAAATGGAGCCGCGCTTCACAGGCTCCGGAAAAACTCGGTATTGACACAAATCTTCAAGGCTTTGTAACAGGGCACGACTTCAGTCGGGCCGCAAATGTCGCAAAATGAACGTGGGCTTTAGCCCCTGCAAAACTGCAATTCGTGCCAAAAGCAAATCCAGCCCTTTTTCCCTAGCCTCTTTAGCCCCCGAGAGAAGTTCCCCCCGAAAGAACAGGCTTGTTCAGAGACTCCTTGTCAAATCCGGATTTGCTATCGGAATAGCTAAATGGGATCCGGCGATAGCTGGCATCAGAACTCCAGGCGCAACGCGAACTGCATCTCGCGCGGCGTTCCCGAGCCTACCGGCGTTACCGGCGATACCGTGTTAACCGTATTGATGATGCTGCCGAACCCGGTGGTGTTCGACGAATTGAAAGTGGACTGCGGCTGACCCCGCTGCGGGTGATTGAAAATGTTGTAGAACTCCGAGCGGAATTTGAGAGCCCACTCCTCCCGCAGGGGAATTTCTTTGCTCGCGCCAAGATCGATCTGCCACGTGCCCGGCCCGCGAAACAGGTTGCGCGGCGCCGTGCCGAACGCTCCTGCCGGGTTAGCAAACGCGGCTGGATTGATCCACTCCGCCACCGTTCTGCCTCCCGGCGGAGTGAGAGAAACGCCCGCAACCAGGTCGGGACGCTCCGTGCCGGAGGCCCCGTCCGGCGCGATGTAACTGCTGGGCATCAGCACATTCACCGGGAAGCCGGTGCGAGCCAGCGCCGTCGTGGTCACCTCCCAGTTGCCCGCAAGGTTGCTTGCAATTCCGTGCTCGTTCAGCATCGGCTTGCCCATGCCGAACGGGAGCTGATAGACCGCATTGGCATTGACCACATGGCGGGCGTCCCAGGTGCCGCTGGCTCGATCGCAGGCCAGGCACATTGCGTTCTGCGGCGACACCTCGTCCCCATCGCCGCTGCCGTTGGAGCCGTTGTCGATCTCGTGCGACCACATGTAATTGGCAGTCACCAGCAGGCCGCGGGAGAACGAACGCCGCATTGCCACCGAGAGACCGTTGTATGCGCTCATGCCGATTGAGCCGCGCCAGCCGATGGCCGGTGCAAAGTTCGGATATTGCAGAGTCTGGTAGGCCGGAGCCTCGTACAGGTTCACCACGTTGGTCTCCAGCAGATGCACGCCATGGCTTCCCAGGTAGGACACCGTGCCCACGAAATCCGCCGGTAGCTCCCGCTGCGCCGAGAAACTCCACTGCTCGACATACGTGTCCTTGCGGTCCCGCTGCTCCGCATTCGGTGAGATGCTTCCGGCGCCGAATGTGACCGGATAGGAAAGCGGTGACTTCGAACTGCCTGTCGCCGAATAGGAGGGCACTTCGTTTTTGGCGGGCAAATTCTGATCGTCCAACTGGCCGTCTTCGTGGTAGATGCCGAATCCACCCCGAATCACTGTCCGGCCCCCCTTCCACGGCGTCCAGGCGAAGGCCACGCGGGGATCCACATCGCCATAGTTCTGCTGGCCGAAGCTCGAGCCCACGCCGCAGAATCCCTGCGCCCCGCAGGTCGAGAAGTCGAAGGGGTTGGCCTTCCCGTTCTTCTCGTCGAACAGATCGAAGACGGTGTAGCGCAGGCCCAGGTTCAGGATAAAATTCTGCCGCAACTTGTACTCGTCCTGCGCGTACACGAAGTAATCGTTCTTGCGCAATCCGTTCACCGGCAACGCGCCGGTCAGGCTGGCTTTCTTCACTGAATTGGCGGCCAGATTCTCCACCGATGAAAACGTAATCTTCCCGTGCTGCCCGTATTCCTGGTTCATTTGAATGTAGCGAAACTCCACTCCGGCTTTAAACGTATGCCGGTCGTGAACCCAGGTCAGGTCGTCGATCCCCGAAAACGAATTGCCCACGTAGATGCTGGCGTAGTTGTAGTTCTCAGTCACAAATCCCGGCCCAGGTCCTCCCGAAACCGCGATCTGATAAATGATCCCGGAGTCGCTGTAGTTGTACTGGTTGGAGCTGGAGCGATTGAAGCCTGCCTTGACCTCGTTCACCAGGCGCGGATTGAACACATGCAGCAATTCCAGCGCGCCATTCACCGGCGCGGAGACCTTCTGCTGCAAATCCGTTGCGGCAGCCGAAAGCGGCTGCGTATCCACCGACCGGTCGTAGCTGAAGCGCAGAAAGCCCGTGGTCTTCGTCGAGAAGTGCTGGTCGAGCCGCAGCATCGCCGAGCTCTCGTTCACCACCTGCGTGCATGAGCACGTCAGCAGGTCGATGTTCGGATCGCCGGTTGACGTCAGAAGCGCTTTGGGCCCGGCTTTTGGGAATCCGTTGATGATCGCATACGCGGGCGAGGTGCTCGGAACCGTTGCTATCAGCAACTGGCTCGGCACGTCCCCGCTCACCGGATAGCCCCAGTTCTGCCGGTAGGCTTCCGAAGCCAGGAAGAAAAACGTTTTGTCGCGCACAACAGGGCCGCCCAGCGATCCGCCGAACTGATTCAGGCGAAGCGGCTGCTGAGCTTCACCGTTGGACGCCCATTCAGGCAGCGGAGCGTCAAAGAAATCGTTGCGCACGTACTCGAACAGGCGTCCGTGGAAGCGGTTGGTGCCGGAGGGCGAGGTTACGTCCAATTGCGCGCCGCCCGTCCCGCCTTCCTCGGCGGTTGCCGTCAGCGAATTGACGCGAAACTCCGCGATCGCGTCCAGCGGAATAGCCAGCCGCACCCACTGGCGCTGGGTCTGATTCACGATGTTGGTCGCATCCACGCCGTCGTAGGTAAAGTTGCTGTCGTCCAGACCCCGTCCGGCAAAGCGAACTGTCCGCTGGTTACTGCCGCCGGTGTCGATGGCGCCAGGGATGAAGGCCGTCAGCGCCGACCAGTTGCGGCCGTTGAGCGGCAACTCATTCGCCTGCTCGCGCTCGATCAAGCCGGTCACCGCGCTGGTGTTGCGGTCCATCAGCGCTCGCGCGGAGGAGACATTCACGCGCTCCTCGCCGCCCGAAATCCGCAGCATCGCATCCAGAGTTTGCGTCCGTCCTATCACCTGCTCCACGTCCACAAACTTCAGTGTCTGGAATCCAGGGTGTTCGAAGGTGATTGTGTAAGTGTCTACGGGCAACTCGGGAATGGCGTAGTTCCCGGTCGAGTCCGACACGGTTTCGCGCTGCAGTTGGGTAGAGTTCTCGACTGCCGTAATGTGCGTCCCTGCAAGCACCCGGCCGGACGGATCGGTAACCGTGCCCGTCAACCCGCTGCGGTCCACTTGCGCGAAAGTCGAAGCGGCCAGAATGAAGACCGCGCTGAACTCGATGAATGCGCGAAGGCCTCGAACCTTGGAAGACCTTCCGGCCAACTGGAGCTTCCTCCTCAACTCACAATGCATATCCCCCCCAGGAAAAAGCGGCTTCTCGAGCGAATTCAAAAGATTCCGCGTCATGCGCGCCGCTCGTTGCGCGCATCGGAATCGCAATCCGGATTTTCAAGTTGTGACAGTTGGAAACATGTGTCCTCGTTCCCGGCTGCTAACGGAGAACCGCATCGGCTTCTCCCGCGGCGGGCTTTTGAAACGTTGGCGTGCGTGTGAGGTTCGATCGCGCTCAATGATGTTCGGGCGTCAGCACGATCCCCGAAGGACTCTTCGAATTTGTTCAATGACAATTTTGTAATCCACTTTTATTGGATGCAGATCAAGCCCTAATTAAGGCTTCATTAAATTTCGGCCTACGTGGAACCAGCCATTTGCCCAACGCCAGGATCGCCCGGAACCGATGGTCCTTGCGGTTCACCATAAGACACCAAGCCCGCCGAACGATTGTCACACTGCCCATTCACACCACTGTAATGCGATGACAAAACTGTAATTCTCGCGTCATGCTGGCGTCCTTTTCCCGCCCCTACACTTGCCCTGTTGGCGCAACTCTACCGCTGCTGTCAAAGTTCCACGACAATTCAGCACGCTTAACGGAGCAGCAACTGGTCGATTTGACGTGCCATCGCCTCGCTTACCGTATTCGAATTCCCGTTTCCTGATGCGACCTCAACTTGCATGGCCCATTACGGGTCGCGTGATGGAAGAAACCGAAAAAGGAGAATGATTCATGTCCGCGAAAATTTCTCGCAAGCATTCTCGGATTCACCCTCTGCATCTGTTCGCCGGACTGCTGGCGACAGCGCTCAGCGTTCCGGCGCTCCTGGGTCAATCCGTGCCCTTCCCGACCTACAATCCCGGCGAGAACACGAGCGCCACCACCGGCCCCACCTACTCCCAGCCCTTGACCAACCCGTGGGTCGTCAGCGACGGCACAATCATCACCCCCGCCGGAACCCAGGTCTACCTCGGCATCACCACCCGCGCCAAGGCCATCGCGCTCAACCCCACTGGCAATCACACCGCCGCCGTCCTTCAAATGGGCGCCCCTCAGGCTGTGACGATCTTCAACACCCAGACCGGCGCTGTGCTGCAGACCTACAGCGCGCCCTACACGAACTCTACGGGCGGGATCAGCTACGATTCAGACGGCAGCACCACCGGCATCACCTATACGCCGGACGGCAAGTACCTGCTCTTCAGCCAGGACGGCAATTACGGCCCCTCGAGCTACGTTGCCATCGCCAGCGTCAATGCCACAACGGGCCTGCTCACAAACCACGCCCAAGTAAAAGTCCCCATCGACATCAACGCCACGGGGAAACTGACCAACGTCACTTGCTATCCGCACAATGCTGCGGCCACGCCCCCATCGGGCAGCCCCGGAGGGACCACGGGCAGCTTTGGTATCCCCTGCGGCTACCCCTATTCGATTTTCTCGGATGACACATTCACCTCCTGTCCCATGGGCATCGCCATCTCCCCGGATGCCAAGACCGCCTACGCCGTGCTGGACAACAACGATACCCTGGCCAAGATCGATCTGACCCAGGCCACGCCGGTCGAAGTCACCGATATCCGCGTCGGCAACGTCCCCCACAGCGTCGTGGTCTCCCCCGATGGCAAGACCGCCTACGTCTCCAACGAGGCCGGCCGCATTGCTACCGCGACCGACTTCCAGGAATACTCCAACGGCACCCCGGTCGTCGCCGAATATCCGACGGGCGCCACCAAGACCGGCACCGTGTCCGTGGTAGACTTGGCCACTTTCAAGGTCACCGACAGCATCGAGACCGGCCTGCACCCCACCGGCATGGCCTTCTGGCACAGGAAGCTGCTGGTCGCCAATGCCTATGGCGACAGCATCTCCGTGATCGATACGGACATTAACAAAGAGGAGCGGAAGATCGACCTCGGACTGCCGATCGGCGTGCCAGGAGAACACAAATCCCCCTTAGGCGCAGGACCCAACTCCATCGCCGTCGATGAGAAAAGAGATGTTGCCTACGTCGCGCTTTACAATGCCAACGCCATCGCCGTCGTCGACCTCCGCCAAGGCGCGTGGAGTCCCGTTGAGGGCATGATTCCGGTCGGCTACGCGCCGGCCTCGGTTGTGCTCGACTCGGCGGACAACGCGTTGCTCGTTGCCAACGACAAGGGCATCGGCACCACCGGATACGGGGTAAAGCCGGCTCCAACCAACGCTGCCGAAAATTCGTACGCAAAATACTACGGCGTAACCAGCTTGAACACCCACCAGGACCTTGGCACCGTCAGCATCGTCCCCGTGCCCAAATACGACACCTTGGTAGGGATGACCCGGCAGGTCTTTGAGAACAACCACTGGGACCTGGCGGAAAATATCTGGTCGGCCGCGGGCGGCCACCCCTCTGCCAAGCCGGCGGTAATCCCCAACAAGATTGGCGATCCTTCGCTGATCAAGCACGTCTTCCTCATCATCCGTGAAAACCGCACCTACGATCAGATGCTGGGCGACGTCGTCGGCGGCAATGGCGATCCCACGCTGGCGGTATTCGGAGACAACTCGACCTACGCCGAATACCCCGTCATTACGCCCAACGCCCACGCGTTCGTGCAGCGCTTCCCGCTCTTGGACAATTTCTACGATCCCAGCCGCCAGTCTGCCGACGGTCACAACTGGATCCTCCAGGCCATGGCTCCCTACGCCGACGACATCCAGTCCCCGGACTGGCTCCGCGACTACCCCTCCAACGGCGGCGATGCCATCGCCTATCAGAAGAAGGGCAACCTGTTCGATGTGGCAGCCGCGGCTCACCTCAACTTCAAGAACTACGGCGAGTACGTCGAGTACAACACCTTCAACGTGCCCGGTTGCACTCCGACTAACAATACGCAAGCAAACAGCTATAATGGCCCCGGTCAAGCCGTCGCATTGCCGTTCGTTGTTTCGGACAATTGCGAGCCCAGCTGGACCCAGTTCTACAACGACACTTTGTTGTACGAGGCTGGCAAGGAACCCCAGCTCCAGTACTTGAACGACATCGGCTCCGTCTCTCCGCTCCCCGACGTAATCAAGTACACGGTCCAGAACTTCCCGCAGTTCGATCTCGGCATCCCCGATCAGTACCGCGTCGATGTCTGGAATCAGGACTTCCAGAAGGACGTAGCGGCCGGTTCGGTGCCCCAGTTGGAATTCATCTGGATTATGAGCGACCACACCACCGGGCCGCCCAACGCTACCGCCGAAGAGGCCGATAACGACCTGGCCGTCGGGCGCATTGTCGACTACATCAGCCACAGCAACGTGTGGTCCACATCCGCGATCTTCATCGAGGAGGACGACGCGCAGAACGGCGTCGACCATGTTGATGGTCACCGCAGCCCCGGCTATGTCATCAGTCCCTACGTCACGCAAAAAGTGAACTCAGATGGCACCGGAGCCGGTGTCACCGAAGAAAGCACCTTCTACACCCAGGTCAACCTGACCCGTACGATCGAGCAGATCCTCGGTCTGAAGCCCATGAACCAGAACGACCTCGTGGCCTCGCCCATGAAGACGCTCTTCGTCGACAATCCTCCCGCGCAGAACTTCCTGCCCTGGACGCACGTGCCGAACCAGACCCCGCTCTGTTACGGCGTTGCCGGGTATTCGGCCCCGGCGAGCATCACTCCCAGCCTCAACACCTGCAGCTCCACAACCGCGGCCCTGCACGACAGCCCTGATGTCAAGGCTCTGCGTGCTGGTTGGCTCAAAATGAAGGCTCAGGTCTTCGCCGTCAAATATCACATCCCCGACTCCTTGGACCCGGACACCGTCAGCCACTTCGACTGGTACGAGGCCACTGGGTTCAAGGTCCCCTTCCCCGGCGAGAAAAAAGTTCGCCCCGCCAGCGACTTCAAACTCAAGGTGCACGCCGCTAGCGCTGACCTGGACGACTAAAACACGTTCCAACTGCAACCCCCCTCTCCCCGCCCACCGGGGAGAGGGTTTTTTATTCGCGCCTCAACCGCAACCGCCCCACCGGAGGCTGGCGGGAGCTTCAACCCCGCACAAAGCCACCAACATCAACGCCGGCTTTACAGGCTGCGGAAAAACTCCTGCTGCGTCTCTGTTTTGAAAGGGCACGGCCGGGGTACGGGGAGCCGGGGCGGGTCGGCGGCCTCATCGCGATGAGCGGGATAGCATAAGCTCCAACCAGGCAGTCTTTCTGATACCCGATCCCCCGTTCAAAACGCACTAACCACTAACCACTGCCTTTCTGTTTCCACGCCGACCGCCTTCTCTGAATCTCTTGCAAACCGGAAATCTGTCGATAAACGAGCCAGTAAAAGTGTTTCCCGTACGGAGGAATCGGCAATGCTGATCGGCCCCATTTCATCCAACACCTCAAGCCCAAAGGTGCTGAACCCGCAGGCTGCGGCTTCGTCGAAGGCCGCATTATCGTCTACTTCGGTAGCGTCCGCGACATCGACAACGGCTACGAGCGCATCCACGGCGAGTAGCACCAGCACAGCGGCGCCCGCCACCAGTGCGCACAGCCACTCTTCCGGGGGAGCGAGCGCAAGCAGCAGCTCGGCTGCGGAAACACTGGTTACCAGCTACTCGACCACAGTCGGCGGAACGCAGTACTCGGGCAGCGTGGAAGAGTCTGGCGCGGTGTATGTGGCCTCGGTTCCGGCTCTTTCCGGAGCGACGGCGAGTGGATCGAGTCTCGTGGCAGCTGAAAACAATCTCACTATCCGGGTTGATGAACTCGTCTGAGCGATGAGCTTGACGTTGGCGCCTGCCCTGACCTCACCGGCCGGATGTGCTACGGCAACCCGTATGTCCTATCCTCGCCGCTCCCTAACCACAAACCACTGCTCTCCCTACGGCACTATATCAACACCCCGCCAGAACGCCACGTACCCTTTGATCTTCCGCGCCGTGGGTTTGGGATCCGGATAGTACCACGCCGCATCCGGGTTGTCCTGCCCGTTGATCAGCAGGCTCATGTAGCGCGCCTGACCCTTCATAGGATCGGTTGAAGTCGTGGAGCTGGGCCGAAAATACTCCCGCCTGAGGCTGCCCTCGGGAAAATAGACATTTCCCTCTAGCGTCTCCGTCGTCTCACTTTCGGCAATCACCTTGCCGTTCCAGATCGCTCGTGCCATATCCAATTCCGCATGGGCCTCTCAAACGGCAAAAACGGCCGCAGAAAGGCTGACGGATACGACACTACCAGAGATTGCGCGGTGGGTCGAGTCCTTCGTTGATTCAGTTGTCCCCGCGGAACCTACTTGGCTGCTTGAATCGCGTCGATGTGGACGCTCTTGGCCGCCTCGTCAGCGGTCGCGGTCACCGTCACATGGTCACCGTAAAAATCCTTCACCGCTTCCGGGTTATCGATCGACCAAACGGCCTTGTCCTTCTCGGTCACGAAAACCGGCTTCATGCCGCCCGCGATGCACTTTTTCACGCACTCCGCGCCGCTGCCCATATGCTTGGCGCCGCACATCGAATCGGAGATGTAGCCGGTGATCTTGCTTGAATCGGCAGCCATGGCCGCGGTCACGGTCAGGGCGAAGACAGCTACCACAATAAGTACACGCTTCACGAATTACCTCCGGGGATTTGGGGACCCACGAACAGCTTCAATCATCCTCCATCCGCAGCGCTTTACACAAGTGGTCCTGGATTGATTTTTCCTTCTATTCAAAAAACCCCCAACCGCTTTTCTATTGCGCCGACATCAGCTGGCGTCTCGCCTCCAGGCTCTTCACAGTCGTCTCGTACCGCTGCGCCGCCGCGGAAAACCTGTTGACCAGCTCTGAAGTTTTCACCAGGAACCCTGGGTTCCGCTCCCGCACCGCTTCCAGAATAGGCGCAAACTTGGCCAGCAGAAAGAACCCCTCGCCATTGCAGTCCACAAAAAGCTCTGCCGACACCGCACCGTGCAGCACCATCGCCGCCGCCATCTCCCAGTAGCTCAGCACCTGCCGCAGATGCGCATTATGCGGGTCCTGTGGGTTAAGAAGCACGGCAAACAGCTCATCCGCCGTCGTCGGCCAGAACTCGCCGCCCACCCAGGCACGCGCATCCCGCATCACCGATTCGGTGCGCAATGCATAAAGTTTTAAGATGATCTCCGCATCCGCGGGCGTTGCAAGCATCCGTTCCATTCAGGTCTTCTCCGATGCCCCATACTACCGGATTCAACCGGAAATTGCCGAACGCCTTTTTCCCGGCCGGGCAATACGCGATCAAACCCGCCGCTTCGGCTTGACTTTCATCCCCGTCGCAGCCCCCGCCGCCAGCTCCTCATCGGTGTAATACCGCCCTGACTGATCCAGCGCCCCAGCAGCCAGCCGCCGCGATACCTCGGCCAAGGCCCGACCAATGGCATCGTGAAGCTCACGCGACGTAAGGTTTTTCATGGTGCCGCCTCCTGAATCTTCGCCCCAGCGCTCAAAATCCGGTCTCTGAAATCAGGCACAACCCCAAGCCCACCGCAGAACAAACAAGCTGACGGCTGAAAGCTGATAGCTGCCTTTCTACGCCACCACCAGCTCCTTCTTCCCGCTCTTCTTCTCCACCACCGGCCCATGCGTCACTACCGTCGGCGGAGGCGGCGCATTCCCAATTCGCTTCGAGTAGCTGCACACCACCTTCGCGCCCTCTTCTGCCGGAGCGGCAACCGCCTTCTTGCCCCGCTTCTTCGGCGCAACCTCTTCCTCGGCGCCCTTCTTCTTGTTCGGGCACTCCAGAAAAATCCCCGACTTCAGCGTCTTCTCCACCAGGTACGGGCTCCCGCACTCGGGACACTTCTTCGCCACCGGCTTCAGGTTCGAGGTGAAATCGCACTTCGGATAATTCGTGCAGCCCCAGAACACATTCCCGTGCCGCGCCTTGCGCTCGGCCAGGTCCCCGGTCCCGCACTTCGGGCACTTCATCCCTTCAATCAGGTTCTGCTTGATGTACTTGCACTTCGGATACCCCGAGCAAGACACAAACTCCCCATACGCCCCCTGCCGCAGCACCAGCGGCTTGCCGCACTGCGGGCAGTCCTCGCCCGTCGGCTCCGGTGGCTTCTGCTGCTGCTTCTGGCTCAGCTTCCGAAACGTCTTGCACGGCGGATCGGCATTATAGTCCGGGCAGCTCATGAAAGGCCCGAACAACCCGCGCCGCAGGATCATCACCTTGCCACAGTTCTCGCAATACTCCTCGGTTTCGCCCGCCTCCTGCGCTTCGGGAGTATTCAGATCCGGCTTGGCGGCAATGTTCTCCTTGGTAAACGTGCAACTCGTCGGGTCTTTCTTGTTATAGGCAGAACAGGCAAAGAACGTCCCGAACTTGCCCCACTTCAGCACCAGCGGCGACCCGCACAGCTCGCATTTCTCTCCCGTCACCTGCTCCATCCGCTTGATGTTTTCCATGTTCTTGCCGGCATCTTTGAGCTCTTCCTCAAAGTAGCCGTAGAACCCGTTCAGCAAATCGGTCCACTTCTCCTTGCCCTCTTCGATATCGTCCAGCTCGGTCTCCAGCTTGGCCGTGTACGCGGTGTCGAAGATGTAAGGAAAATTCTTTACCAGCAGGTCGCACACCACCACGCCGATCTCGGTCGGATAGAACCGTCCCCGCGATCCGCCATGCTTCACCACGTATTCGCGGTCCTGAATCGTGCTAATGATCGACGCATACGTCGACGGCCGCCCGATCCCCCGCTCCTCCAGCTCCTTCACCAGCGAAGCTTCGTTATACCGCGGCGGCGGCTGCGTAAAGTGCTGCTCGTTGTCCAGCTTCTCCAACTCCAGCGCCTTCACGCCATCCAGGCTGGGCAGCCTGTTGCTCGATTCGTCGTCCTCGTCCTTCTTGTCTTCCGCAACCTCGTACACCTTCAGGAAGCCGTCGAAGCGCAGCACCGACCCGCTCACCCGAAAATCGTATGTTTTCCCGTTCTTCGCCGATTTGGCCGCAATCGTCGCCGTCGTCACGTCGTAAACCGCAGGAACCATCTGCGAGGCCACAAACCGCTGCCAGATCAGCCGGTAAAGCTTCAGTTGCTCGTCGCTCAGGTACCGTGCAATCGATTCCGGCGTCCGCGAAGCATCCGTCGGCCGAATCGCCTCATGCGCATCCTGCGCGTCCTTCTTGCCCTTGTAAGCATTCGGAGTCGCCGGAAGATACTTCGCGCCCAGATGCTTGGTCACCCACTCCCGCGCCCCGGCAATCGCCTCCGGCGCAACGCGCGGAGAATCGGTACGCATGTAGGTAATCAGGCCCAACGTGCCCTCGGCGCCCACATCCACGCCTTCATAGAGTCGCTGCGCCACGCCCATCGTCCGCCGCACATTAAATCCAAGTTTGTTCGACGCGTCCCTCTGCAACTGGCTGGTGATGAACGGCGGCAACGGCCTGCGCTGCTTCTCCGTCGCCTGCACTGTAGCCAGCGTCCACTTCGCTTTTTCCAGAGCCGCCAGCGTCTCGTCCATCGCCGCCTTGCCTGCCAGGGCGTTCGAGATCCACAGCGCCTTCCCGTCCTTATCTGCGCCGTTCGAAACCCTGACCGGCTCTCCGTCGATGCCCACAAAGCGAGCCTTGAAGCTCTTCTCCGCCTGTCTTTCCGGGTGTAGCATCGCGTCGAGAGTCCAATACTCCACCGGCTGAAACGCGCCAATCTCCCGCTCCCGCTCCACAATCAGTCGCACAGCGACCGTCTGCACGCGCCCAGCCGACAATCCCCGCCGCACCTTGTCCCATAGCAGCGGAGAAATCTGGTAACCCACCAGCCTGTCCAGCACCCGCCGCGTCTGCTGCGCGTCCACAAGATTCTGGTCCACGTCCCGCGCATGATTGAAAGCTTCCTGCACCGCCTTCTTCGTAATCTCGTTGAAGGTCACGCGGCGAATCTTTTTTCTCTCTTTGGCGTTCGTTCCAAGTTGCAGCGCCAGGTGGTACGCAATCGCCTCGCCCTCGCGGTCCGGGTCAGGCGCCAGAAAAATCTCGTCCGCTTTGGCGGCCAGCTTTTTCAGCTGGTCCACCACTTTCTCTTTGCCCGGGGACACCACCAGTTCCGGCACAAACGTCCGATTCTCAAGCTCCACGCCAATTTCGTTCTTGGGCAGGTCCATGATGTGCCCCACCGAGGCCCGCACCTCAAAGCCCTTGCCCAGATACTTCTCAATCGTCTTCGCCTTGGCGGGAGACTCGACGATAACCAGTGATTTGCTCATTTCCATCCTTAATCTCAATTTGCCTAGTTCACTCTACCTTGTCAGCCCTGTTT
>Ga0181517_10000361_pt1 | contig 62352 bp, 48 predicted proteins | sample PEATcosm2014_Bin_31_FD_119748 | JGI IMG/M metagenome (GOLD analysis project Ga0181517, IMG submission 119748) | Peatland microbial communities from MTU Mesocosm Facility, Houghton, MI, USA - PEATcosm2014_Bin01_30_metaG | ecosystem: Environmental > Terrestrial > Soil > Wetlands > Peat | place... | reverse complement strand
TGCCGGCGGGCGCCCTCGACCATCGCGATCATGCGATCCAGAAAGGCCTGCCCCTTTTCCTGTGTCACCCGAATGACGACGCGGTCGCTGATCACCCGCGTGCCGCCGGTGACCGCGCTGCGGTCGCCGCCGCTCTCGCGGATGACCGGCGCCGACTCGCCCGTGATGGCGGATTCATCGACGCTGGCGATGCCTTGGACCACCTCGCCGTCCGCGGGAATCGAGTCCCCGGCTTCGCACACCACGAGGTCGCCTTTTTGCAATTGAGGCGCGGGGACTTTCTCCTCGCGGCTGTCCTTCAGGCGCCTGGCCAGGGTGTCCTTGCGGGCCTTGCGCAGGCTTTCGGCTTGCGCTTTGCCCCGGCCCTCGGCAACGGCTTCGGCGAAATTGGCGAACAAGACGGTAAACCAGAGCCAGATCGCCAATTGCGCGATGAAGCCGCGCTCGGTTGGCGACGTGAAAATGCCGACGGTGGTTAAGGCGGCCCCAACCATGGTGACAAACATGACCGGGTTCTTGACCATCAACCGCGGTGCGAGCTTCTTAAAGGAGTCGCCCAGCGCCGGGCCTACGATGTTCCAGTCAAAGAGTGAAGGAGCTTTGTGTGTCATAAACGTCAAACGTGATGCGTGATGCGTGATGTGTGGAACCGGTCCCCTTGGATCAATACAGTTTTCCCTGGGCGGTCTGGAAATGCTCGACAATCGGGCCCAGGGTCAGCCCCGGCAGGAAGTTGAGAGCACCCACCAGCAAAACCGTCCCGAGGAGCAGCACGACGAAGGTGAGGCCGGAGACGGGGAAGGTGCCGGCGCTGGGCGGGGCAATTTTCTTCCGGCCCAGCGAACCGGCCATGGCCATGATGGGTATAATCATCAGGAAGCGGCCAACCAGCATCGCCAGACCTATCGTGGTATTGTACCAGGGGGTGTTGGCGTTGAGGCCGGCGAAGGCACTGCCGTTGTTTCCGTTGGCGGAACTGAAGGCGTAGAGCATCTCGCTCAGGCCGTGCGGGCCGTTGTTGTTGAGGCCCGCCAGTCCCCATTGGCTGACCGAGGCCCAGGCGGCAAAGCCCAGGATGGAAACCGCGAGGACCAGCAGCGCCAGCATCGCCATCTTCACCTCGTACGATTGGATTTTCTTGCCGAGGTACTCGGGCGTGCGCCCGACCATCAGCCCGGCGATAAAGACAGCGAGCACGACGAAGACGAGCATTCCATACATGCCTGCGCCGACGCCGCCAATGATGATTTCACCGAGCTGGATGTTGAACAGCGGGACAAAGCCGCCCAGCGCGGTGAGCGAATCGTGCATGCAGTTGACGGCGCCGCAGGAGGCATCCGTGGTAATCGTGGTGAACAGGGCGGAGTTAAAGATGCCGAAGCGCACTTCCTTGCCCTCCATGTTGCCATCGCCCATCGCCAGTCCGAGCTGCTGATGGATCGGGTTGCCCGCGGCTTCCGCATGCCAGCACACGAGCACTCCCGCCAGGAACAGAATCATCATCGCCGCCCAGACCGACCAGCCATGGGCCTGGCTTTTGACCATGCGCCCCAGGTAATAGGTCAGCCCGCTGCCGATGGCGAAAATCGAGAGCATTTGAATGAAATTCGAAAACGGCGTCGGGTTTTCAAACGGATGGGCCGCGTTGGCGTTGGTGTAGCCGCCGCCATTGGTGCCGAGCATTTTGATGGCGACCTGCGAGGCCATCGGACCTTGCGGGATGACCTGCTCGGTGACGGTCTGCTCTTCCATCACCGCCTTGCCATCCGGGCCTTTGACGGTCTCGCCTTTATCATTCTTCTTTTCCACCTGGATCTTCATCGGCTCGAGGAGCTTGACGGTGGTGTAGCGGCTGAAGTTCTGGATCATGCCCTGGGAAACCAGGAACACGGCAAACACCAGGCAGATGGGCACCAGCAGGTAGTAAGTTGTCCGAACCAGGTCCACCCAGAAGTTGCCCAGCGTTTGGGCCGTGTGCCGGGCGATGCCCCGGATCAGCGCCGCGGCGAGGGCAATGCCCGTGGCGGCGGAGCCGAAGTTGTGAATCACCAGCGCGAGCATCTGCGAGAGGTAGGACATCGTGGATTCACCGGTGTAGCTCTGCCAATTGGTGTTGGTGGTGAAACTGGTGGCCGTATTGAACGCCAGGTCCGGGCTCAAGGCGCCGAAACCCTGGGGATTGAGCGGCAGCAGGTGCTGCAAGCGCAGAATCCCATAAGTGAACAAGCAACTCACCAGGCTGAAGAGCAGCATGGCAAACGCATATTCCTTCCAGCCCTGCTCTTTGTCGGACCGGACACCCATCAGCCGGTAGGTGAGTCGCTCGAAAGGTCTGACCACGGGGTCCAGCCACGTCCGGCCGTTCGCGTCCAGGACCTGGCCCAGGAACAGGCCCATCGGTTTCGTAATCAGCGCCAGGATTGCCACGAACAACCCGAGCTGCAGCCAATCAACAGTTGAATTCATAATCGGGTCTCCTCAAAACTTCTCCGGCCGAATCATGGCCACGAGCAGGTAGATGAACAGCAGCAAGGCAATAATGCCGACGATAAGATTTTCCATAGGCCACCCTTACATTTTCTCGCACAGGCGGACATACAGCCCGCCGACCACGAAGAACAGCACGACCACTCCGATGTAAATGACATCCATCATAGGATTTGACTCTGTTTCATTTGTTTTGCCTGGCACCCTGCCACGGCCTGACGCTCGGCGGTAATTAAAAGGGGTGCCCAAGGCGTCAAAATCTTATTAAAACCGAATGCCGCGCCGGACCCGCCGCGGCGCCGGTGTCACCGCCCCCTTGTAAACCAACCGAAGCCGCGCCGCGGGTTCGTTGCGATCGCGGTTGCGTGTCGCCTGCTTGTAACCCAGTCGTAACTTAATGAAAATTGATCTTCGACTCGATTCGGGGATATTATCCCGGCACGAGATTTTTCCATGAAAGTACTGCTCAAGGATGAAGAAACCCGGCTTTATTACGGGGGGCAAGACCGTTGGGTTCCCAAAGCGGACGATGCCCTGAATTTCGGAGTGATCGCCAAGGCGGGCGAGAAAGCCAAGGAATGCCAGGCCCATCCGACGAACGTCGTGTTGAGGTACGAGAATCCTGAGTGTGAACTGGCGCTCAACCCTGTCTTTTGTGTACCCTGGATAAAAGAGAATTATGCCAGACAAAAAGCCCGCTAACGAAAACCAATTCCTGCCGGCGCAGGCCGCCGAAGCAGCCGGGTTGGTCGATTACCAATCCGGCTCGGTTGTCAGCCGGGAGATTCTGAAGAGGCCTTCCGGGAAAGTGACTCTGTTTGCGTTCGACGCGGAAGAGGGCCTGAGCGAGCACACCTCGCCTTTTGACGCGTTGGCCCAGGTGCTGGAGGGCGAAGTGGAGATAACCATTTCGGGCAAGCCGAACCGCCTGACGGCCGGGCAATTGATTCTCATGCCCGCCAACCAACCGCACGCGCTCAAGGCGCTCAAGCGCTTCAAGATGCTCCTGACGATGGTGCGCTCCTGAGCGCCATCGCGGGAGGCCATCCGCGGCCGGCGCTCATTTCGCGTGGATAAGCGAAGCCGCCGCCACGGCGGCGGCAACGCGCTGGACTACGGCAGGGTCGAACACGCTGGGGACGATATGATCGGGCGCGAGCTGGCGGGGAGGAACGCAATCCGCGATGGCACGGGCCGCCGCCAGTTTCATCTCCTCGGTCACACGCCCGGCCCGGACATCCAGCGCGCCGCGAAACACGCCGGGAAAGGCCAGCACGTTGTTGATCTGATTGGGGTAATCGCTGCGGCCGGTCGCCACGATGAAGGCGGTCCGCGCCGCCTCTTCAGGCATGATTTCAGGCACCGGGTTGGCCAGCGCAAACACCATGGGCCTGGGGGCCATCCGTTTCAGGGCTTTGGTATTCAGCAGGCCGGGCGCTGACACCCCGATAAAGACGTGGGCTCCTTTCAGCGCCACGTCCAGACTGCCTCGCAGGCCGCGCGGATTGGTATGAGAGACCAGCCACTGCTTGCTGGCGTTCAGCCTGTCCGCTCTGCCCTTGTGGAGAATCCCTTTGCGGTCGCAAATCACCAGGTCGCGCGCGCCCGACCGGAGCAGGATCTTGGCGGTGGCCACCCCGGCGGCGCCGGCGCCTGAAATCACAATCCGCAGCCGGTCGAGCTGCCCGCCAGTCAGGCGCAGGGCGTTGATCAGACCCGCCAGGACGACAATAGCCGTGCCGTGCTGGTCGTCGTGAAACACCGGAATGTCCAAACGCCGTTGGAGCTTCTCTTCAATCTCAAAACAGCGCGGCGCCGAGATGTCCTCCAGGTTGATGCCGCCAAGTCCCACGCTCAAGTTGACCACGGTGTCGACAATCTCCCCAACACGTTTGGTTCGCAGGCAGATCGGATAGGCGTCGATCTGCGCAAACTGCTTGAAGAGCATCGCCTTGCCTTCCATGACCGGCATCGCCGCCTCAGGCCCGATATCCCCCAGCCCCAGAACCGCGCTGCCGTCGCTGACCACCGCCACCGAGTTGCTCTTGACCGTCAGCGTCCAGACTTTGCTCGGGTCGGCCGCAATGGCCGAGGAGACGCGGGCCACACCCGGCGTATAAACCATCGACAACGTCTCCTGGTCGCCAATGGCCTGCTTGCTCTCGACCGAAATCTTCCCGCCCCGGTGCATCTGAAATACCGGGTCGCTCGCTTCCGCAGCCTCAAGCGGTTGCGGAGCCAGAGATCGGCTCCCCAAGGCACTGGATTCGACTGATCCCAACATAAAACCCCTTTGCTCCGGCTGGCTTGTGCTCCTTGCCTTACCTGTCGTCAAATAGCCCTGCGGAACAAAACCACAGGGTCCGGCCATCCTTGCATTGCTTGCTACCCCCTTTACCAGGAGCACGGGCTCCAGCAAGGCGAGCATGGGGAACGACCAACACGACGCCACTCTAAGCAAGCCGGCTACCGCTTTGTATGGGGTAAACTGCTTACTCGAAAGGCGTCGCAGGACTATCACGGATCGGAATCGGCTGGCCCGGAGCGTCGATGGCGACATAAACGACTTCGGCCCGGGTGACGCGGACTGTCTCGTGGGGGGCGGTGCCGCGGCGGGCTTCCACCGTCACTCTGACCGTGATCGAAGTGGTGCCAATCCGGACGGTTTCGGTGTAGAAGCTCACGAGGTCGCCGACAAAGACCGGCGCGAGGAATTTGACCTCGTGCATGGCGACGGTGACGAGTTTTCTATCCGAATGCTTGCGCGCCTCGACCGTGCCGGCCTGGTCGATGTAGCTGAGGATGATGCCGCCAAAGATGGTGCCCAGCGGGTTGGTATCCCGTGGCATCATCACGACCCGAATGGCGGGATCCGCGGTGTTTGGCGTGAACATGACGGAACTATGCCAGAACCCGGCAATTATGGCCAGCGGTGATGCCTCTCATTTCAGCGCGGACGCAAGGGTGGCGCTGACCTCGTCGGGGGCAAAGCCCTCGGCGACCACTTGGCGCGTTTTGTCGGTCAGGATGAGCCAGGGCAGGGCGCCGGCGCCCCAGGCGTGGCGGGTCTTGTCAGCGTCGGCTTTGACGGAGACAACCGGGTAGGGCAAAGCGGCTTCCTGCTTCCAGGCGGCAAACGCGTCGTCCGCCATCGCGCCGACTTGGAGAATCACGGTGACCACTCCCTTTTCCTTCAGGGCGGCGGCTTGCTCGCTCAGGAGGCGCAACGCGCGGCGGGAGGGGCGCTGCTCGGCGTCAATCAGCACCGCCAGCACCGCTTGGCCCGAAGGGCAATCGGCAGCCGCAAAGCCGAGAGCCGCCAGGTCGGGCAGCGGTTTGCCTTTAAGGCTGACCGGTTGGGGAGCCTTTGGAACCCCACCCGAACTGGACCGGAGATAGAAAAGGATGTTCGTGTCTCCGCCTTCGGTGGTCGTGTTGCCATAGCGGAAAGTGGGGCCTTGGCAGTTGGCATAGAGTTGGATGGGGCCGGCGCAGACTTTGTCGAAAGCGAACCGCCCTTTGGCGTCGGTGGTGACATTTAAGCTGGGCTGTTTGCCGCCGTAACTGCCGACGGTGGCGTTGGCGACCGGTTTGTCATCGGCATCAAGCACCACGCCGGCGATGCGCTGGTCGGCAACCAGAAGCTGAAGCGGTTCCAGTTCAACCCGGGTTTCGTCCGCGGGCGCTTCCACGGAACGGTTGTCCTGGCCAAAACCCTTGGCGCTGGCGTTGACGGTGTAGCGGCGGCCGCGCGGCAGTGCCTTGAAGGTAAACCGGCCGTCCGCATCCGCGCGAACCCTCGGCTCCAGCGAGGAACCGAAACGTTCCGTATGAAACATTACCTGCACCTCAGCGTTGGAAATCGGCTTGTCGGAGTCGTCCGTGACGCGTCCGGTCACTTGGAGGCCCGGTTCGAGTTTCAGGTCGGCGTTGGTCGCCTCGGGCTCGACATCGAGGGCGGTGGCGAGGTTGCGGGTCGCGTCGCGGGCGATAAGCACGCGCTGCATCCCCTGCATCTGGCTGAATTGATTAGGGTCGAAGTTCAGCTTGAAATGTCCCACCGCATCGGTCGGCCGCTCGCTGCCATTGTACGGGAAGAGCAGCACTTCCGTTTTCGGAGCAGGCTTGCCGTCCGGATCGGTGACGGTGCCCGAGAACCGGCCGGTGCCGGAGCTGACGAAGCGCGCGGTCGTGCCGAGTTGGATGGTGATATTAGTGTCGCCAGCCTGGGCGGAGGCGTTGCCGTACCGTTGGACGCGGGGGACATTGGCGGAGAGGTTGAGCGCTCCAGCGCAGACCTGGTCGAAAGCGAACCGGCCTTGGGCGTCGGTCAGCGTGTTTTGCCGGGGCTGGCTCTCGCCAAAAACAGCGACCCGGGCGCCGGCCACCGGCTTGTTGTCGGAGTCGAGCACGACTCCAGCGACGCGCTGGTCAGCCACGGGCAGTTCGAAGGGATCGAGTTGGACGCGATGGCTGCCACTTTCCAGGACGATGCCGCTGCGGCTGACCGTGCCGAAGCTTTTGGCTGAGACGACCACTTGATAGCGGCCATCCGCCGGCAGGGCAGGAATTTCGAACCGGCCGTCGGCATCGGCGCGAGTGGGCGATGAGCCGATTGGGGTGGTAGCCCTCTCGGATTGGACCATCATTTGGACTTGAGCGCCGGCAACTGGCTTGCCCTTGGGATCGACGGCTTGGCCGGCCACGGAAATGCCCGGGGCGAGACGAAGGTCGAAATTGGTGGCGTCCTCATCGATGTCGATGGGAAGCGCGACGGCCAGGTTGCGCGCCAGGTCCCGGGCGACGATCAGATGCTGAAATTGTCCCCGCATCGGGCCCTGCCCGTTAAGGATAAGCGTAAAGTGCCCCTGGGCGTCCGCCCGGCCCGCACCCTGATTGAAGGGCAGCAAAGTTACCACCGCTTTGGCAGCCGGCTTGCCCTCGGCATCCGTCACCGTGCCGCGAAGAATTGGCGCGGCCTCGAGCGCGACTGCAAGCCGGTTGGTCTCGCCTCGCGCTACCGAGATCGGCGATTGGTAGGGGCGCATGCCGCTCTTGAAAACGGCGATGCGGCAGTCACCGGGAGGCAACCATAGCCGGGTCACGCCGCGAACCGAAGCTTGCGCCAACCGGCCGGCTGCTTCGTCATAGGCGGTGACTGAGGCGTCTTCGATCGGCTGGCCGGTGGCTTCATCCGTGACGGTCACCTCCACCAGCCCGCCTTGGACAGCAGTGATTTTCACGTCCCCATTGGTCCGGCCAGTCTCGACGGTCACCTCGACGGATGAGCAAACCCAATCGGGAAAACGATTCGTATCGGGGTTGGCTTGAAGCGCGTAGTTGCCCGGGCTGAGGTCGGCGAGGCGAAAGACGCCGTCCGGACCCGTCGTTGAATGGGCCGGGGCTGCGCCTCCAAACCAGGTTCCGCCAACCGAGACGCGGGCTCTGGCCAGGGGCTCGCCCGTCGTTCCACGCACTACCCGCCCTTCGATGACTCCGCCCGGTTTAAGGGTCAGCACGATGTTGGATTGTCCGGCGTGAAATCTGAGGTTGTCCGGGTTCAAGTATGGCTCGAATGCTTGGTCAAGGGCCAGGCCAGGCTTGAAAACGGCCAGGGTCAATGTGGCATCGGAGGGCAACCCGCCGATCTGGAACTTGCCGTCCGCCCCGGTGCGTGCCGCCAGGTATTGTTTGCCCTGCTGCGAAGTGAGCAGTTCCGAAAACTGGCCTCCATAGTATTCCTCAGATCGAAAAGCATTTCCGACCCAGACCTGAACGCCGCGCACCGGTTTGCCCGACGCATCCTGGACGACGCCGGAAACGGCGCTGGGATGCGTCAGCGTCACCGTAACAGCATCCTCCGCCCGGCTGGCGAAAAGCCCGAAGGCAGAAAACCTTGATGCCCAGCCCAACGACAGCCCCTGCTTGCGGACGACCAGCCGTACCACGCCTTGATTCGTGACGGAAAAAGTTGCGGCGCCATTGGTATCGGCGGTGCGGCGTTGAAGCAGCGTTGGCGCCTTGTCCTCATCGGACATCGACGTTGTGGCCTCGCGATAAAGTTCCAGCCGCGCGCCGGCCACGGGCCTGCCTTGGGCATCGACCACTCTGAAAAAGTATTGGCGTGGTTTGGAAACCTGGTTGGTCGCGGAGGCCGGCGTGGCCGCCCGGCAGAAGCCGAGGGCTGCGCCAAAGAGGAAAGCCACCGAGAGAGATAGAATACTTTTCATAATGACTTTTGGTTCAGGGTCCTACTTCGCTACGACGGCGAGTTTGGCATCAAGCTCGTCCTGAGGGAAGCCTTCAGCGACCACCTGGCGGGTTTTGTCCGCAAGGACGAACCAGGGCAGGGCGCTGGCGCCCCAGGCAAGGCGCGTTTGGTCCGGGTTGTCTGTGAAAGCGCCGGTTGGGAAGGGCAAAGCGGCTTCCTTCTTCCAGGCGGCAAAGGCCTCGGGAGACATCGATCCGGCTTGGAGGACAAGTACGGCGATTCCCTTTTGTTTGAGGGCGGCGGCTTGGTCCCCCAGCAGGCGCAAGGCGCGGCGGGAGGGGCGCTGCTCGGCATCAACGATTACAGCCAGCACCGGCTGATCCGGCGGGCAGATGGCCGAAGTGACACCAAGCGGCGCAAGGTCCGGCAGCGGTTTGCCTGTAAGCGAGGCTGCTTGGGGCTCCTGGCGAATGCGGGATGCGGTGGGACTGAGGTGGATGGCGATGTTAGTGTCGCCGCCCTGAGCCATGACGGTGCCGTAGCTCGCGAGGCCGCCGCGCTGGCTGTTTGCCGAAATGCGAATCGGCCCGGCGCAAACTTTCTCGAACGCGAACCGGCCCTGGGTGTCAGTCATGAGGTTGAGGGCGGGCTGGTTGTTGCCGAAGGTGTGGAGCGAAGCGCGGGGCACTGGCTGCTCCTCAGCATCCAGCACTACTCCCGCAATGCGCTGGTCCGCCACGAATAGCTCGATTCGTTCGAGCTCGATACGGGTCTGACCTTCGGCTGGTTCGACCCGGCGCCGGTTCTGGCCGAAGTTCTTGGCCGAGGCAACCACGTCGTAGCGACGGCCTGGCGGCAGAGCATTCAGTTCGTAGTGGCCCTCGGCGTCGACGCGAACGGGGCTGCCAATTAGGGCACCGACACGCTCCGTCCAAAACATGGGCTGTACCTGGGCGTCGATGACCGGTTGGCCATTGGTGTCGTTAATACGTCCGGCCACAATGAGCCCACGCTGGAGCTTGATCTCGACGTTAGTCGATTCGTCATCCATCTCGAAGGCCGCGGCCAGGTTGCGCGCCAGGTCGCGGGCGATGACCACACGCGGCGAGGAGGAGAGGTTTCGGGACCGGTCCAGCGCCAGCGAAAAACGGCCCTGGTCGTCGGTTTGCTTCTCGCCCTGCCAACCGAAGGGGAAGAGGCTGACTTTCACCCGGGCGGCAGGTTTGCCGTCGGGATTGACGACAGTGCCAAAGAGCTTTGCGGCGCCATTCCGTTCTACTCCCTGCACCGCTCCGAGCTGCACGGTAACGTTGGTGTCTCCTCCCTCGGCATTGGCACGGCCATAGCCGCTGCCACGGGGGCTGTTGGCGGAAATGAGAAGCGATCCGGCGCCGACCTGGTCGAAGGTGAACCGGCCGCTGGCATCGGTGCGCGTGCTGAGAGAGGGTTGGCCCTCCTCTTTGCAATAGACGTAAGCCTCGGCTACGGGTTTGTTATCCTCATCGACGACCACTCCCGCCACCACCATTCCCTGTTTGCCACAAGGCAGCGGCTTTTCCTCGGCCGCCAAGGCGGCGGCGGCCGCGAAGCAAAACGACACGGCAAGGCACAGCGAATGGGTCTTCATGATCATGTCTCAAACCGCCCGAACAGCTCGAGTCCCGAACTTCACGAGCCGTCTCCGCCCTTGACGATACCGGCCTGCTCAGGGCGCCGTTTGCTTCCTGTCCGCGGCCTTGCTCTCCTTTGGAGCGAGAGTCAACGGAGGAGGCGGCAGCACCTCGAAGGGGCTGGCGAAGCTAACCGTGGCTGTGACGGGACGTTGGACCTTTTTGGGCTCTCGCCATGAGAGCGAACAGACGCTGCCTCAGCCAAACTCGAAGCTGTTGGTCGAGCGATACGCGCCGTCCAGGCTGGCCAGCACCATCTTTGGCCCGGGCGGGCGATCCTCGCCCTTGGTGAATTGGATGTCTTCCTTGTAATGTGCCTGGAAGCCGAGGTTGAAAGCCACCTGGTTGGTCAATTCTGTGGCCTTGAGCTCCATTTGGATCGGCTCCCCAACCTGGAGCGCGCAGGGTTGAGCCTCGCCGACCTTGAACTTGCCGCTGTCGTCCGAGCCGTAGGCTGTTAGCCGCCAGGAGGCGCCTTTGGCGTCCTTGCGCTCGATGGCCCAGCGCATGAGGCGATACGAGCCGGCCGGCAGCGTCAGCTCCCCTTTGACCGGATGGCGAGTGAATTCGCCGTTCTCGCCATAGGCGACAAATTCCGAAATGCTCTCCGGCACCCGCACCTTGCCCAACACCACGTCGTCGGCCGGCTGGATTTTCACAAACGCACCGTCGCGCGCCGCTTCGATGCGGAAGAACTGGTTGTCCACTTCCAGCAATTTGCCCAGCAGATGCTCGCCGTTCTTGTCGCCTTCAACCTTCACCGAGTCGCCTTCGACCGAGTCCGACGCCCCGTCGTTAAAGGCGCCGTTGACGTTGCGGTCGATGAGTTCGAGATGCCGCTTCTTGCCGGCGACCTCAATCGTGCCGCCGTAGTAGCCGGCGGAGCGAATCAGCAACCGCGTGTCGTCGCTTTCAAACTTCATGAACTGGAACAGCAGATGGTAGGCAATCGGGCCGTCCTCGCCTTTGAAGACGACCTTCAAGGGACCGAAATAGCTGTAGTATTCCTCGACGCGCGTGGCTTTGACGAGGGCTTTGTCATCCAGGCGCCCGTTGCCGGTCGAGTCGAAATAGACGAGATCGTAGGGGCCGGACTTGCGCGTGCGGTCGAAGCAGATCCATCGGCTGCCATCTTTGCCGTCCAACGGGCTGTTCCACCGCGCGAAGTAGGGCCGGGCGTTGAGCTTTCCGGGCAAGGCCACATTGGCCGGCGGGTTGGTGGTCAGGTCGAGGTAGCGATAGCCCCGGCCCTCCGACGTGGTATGATACTCGAGCCACTGCTCCTTTTGAGCGTGCGCGCTGGTTGCCAGGACCAATCCCCCGAGGACGGCCCACCTCTTCAGCCTCCCGAACAGTTTCATAGGATCAAAATACTAACTGCCGCTGCTGGCTCCTTTCCTAACACACACCCACAAAATGCCAAGACATTTCCCGCCGCCATGCGGCGGTCAAAAACTCCCAACGCGGAGACTATAAGGCATCAGACACCATGATGCAACCGATCGGCTGAGATGAATACGAATCATATATTGCCAACCCAGTAACAAGATAAGGTCAGTGAGCGCTCGATTCTTCTGCCTCGTCCTTATCGTAGTTTTTCTCACTATCAACTCTCTCCATGGGTACCAGCAAAGGCAAGGCGAGCCGCTGGCTCAAGCCGTTTCTCTCCATCTCCTGCTGGCCCTCCAGCGAATACCGGGCCCAGGGGATCGCATGGAGCCGGTCCGCCTCAATGGCCTTCCCCGTGAGCTCACAAATCCCATAGGTTCCCCGTTCAATGCGGCGGATGGCTCCGAGCACCTCGAAAATGATGTCCTGCGTTGCCGTCGCCGTCACCAGGGAGAGGTTTCGTTCGGACTCATCGGAGGCGGCGTCGGTGAGATCATCCAGTTTGACCCGCGGGGTTTCTGCTGCCGAGATGTCTCGCGCTCGCAATCGGTCTCTTTCCTCGCACAGCCGCTCGTAATGCTTCACCCATTTGGGAGGAACCCTGGCCGCGCGGTTTGATCCTAAGATGTCAGCAGTTCTTGTTGCCATACAGGTCTTATCGACTAAAGCCGGAGACTATGAAGGAGGAAAAAGCTCAGACCGGAGAGTTTTTTGAGCCCCCCCGCACCACTGCCCGTCCCCGGGCCTGGCGCCGCGTCCGTCCCCGCGTCTTCCAAGCACCAACCCGCGCTTCAGCGTAACGTCATTTTGCGTGTAATTGGAGGTATCATTTCGTACAAAGGACCTCCCTGGTTCACTTGTCCAATCGATTAGAAAACGACAGGTTTCAGGCTAGAAATCAAACGGACTCAACGATGAAGGACTCAACGATGAAGAACTCAAGCGGAGCTATTCCTTGCGCGCCAATCGGATCCATCGCCTCCCGGAAAACAGTGTCCCGCCGGCTGAACGGCGCCAGCAACCGCTTCCGAAGGAAGACCGCAACGACGCGGCTTGCGCTGAACGCTCTTGCCGTGCTCGGCTTCTGGCTGGCCTTTACGTCCGGGCTGCGCGCCCAGCTTTACAACTTCACGACCATTGCCGGAACGCCCGGGCTGGATATCCGCGACGGCACCAATGCGTATGCGCTCTTTGCCAATCCCTTTGGCGCCGCGTCGGATGCGTCCGGCAACATTTACGTTGCTGACAACGTGACGAGTGCCATTCGCCGGTTGTCGCTTGTGGGTACGAACTGGGTGGTCACGACCTTGGTAGGAGGAGTCGACGGCTATGCTGATGGAACGAATGGAGCGGCACGGTTTTGGGATCCGCAGGGGATCGCTGTCGATTCGTCTGGCAACATCTACGTGGCTGACACCGCGAACAATGCCATCCGAAAGATTGCTCCCGCGGGCACCAACTGGGTGGTTACCACCTGGGCTGGATCATGGCCACCCACCAGCGGTACGGCCGATGGCACAGGTCCAGCGGCAAAGTTTAATTCCCCACAGGGGCTTGCTGTCGACCATAACGGCAACCTGTATGTCGCCGACACCGGGAACAACGCTATCCGGCTCGTCACACCATCCGGTTCTGTTGGGACCGTGATGACGATTGCAGGGACCGCCGGCTCTTTATTTCCTTCCCCTGGCCCGGGAGGCTTTGCGGATGGCAGCGGCACAAGTGCGCGGTTTAATTCTCCGGCTGGCATTGCGGTCGATGCCAAGACAAACATCTATGTTGCGGACACCGGAAACGATGTCATTCGGAGGATTACGATCAAGAACCGCGCTTGGACGGTCAGCACGCTGGCCGGCTCGGTCACGAACCGCGGAGGCATGGATGGCAGCAACAGTGCGGCGACCTTTAACCAACCCGGCGCCGTTTGCGTTGACAGCGCGTCGAACCTGTTCATTGCTGATAGCTACAATGATACCGTGCGCCAGGTTTCTCCATCGGGGACGAACTGGATTGTCACCACGGTGGCGGGACTGGCCGGGCAGCCGGGCGCGGTGGACGGCACGAACTCCGGGGCGCGCTTCAAGTTTCCCTTTGCCATTGCTCTGGACCCCACCGGCGCCATTGTGGTGGCCGACACCTTCAATCAAGCTGTGCGCCGCATCGTTGTCAGCCAGACAAATTTCGCGGTAACGACCATCGCCGGAAATCCCACCGCCCGGCAGCAGGATGGGCCTGGCGCCAATGCCACCTTTTGGATGCCGAGGGGAATGGCCATCGATGGGCGCGGGAATCTTTACGTGGTGGATCCATTAAATCAAGACATCCGCGAGCTGAGCCGGAACGGCAGCGGTTGGATCGTCAGCACCATCGCGGGAATGCCCGGAGTCATGGGAAGCGCTGACGGAACGAACAGCGATGCGCGCTTCTGTTGGCCGAATGATCTTGCGGTTGACGGCGCCGGCAACGTTTACGTGGCCGATGCCGAAAACTTCACGATCCGGCAAATGGTTCCGGCCGGCACCAACTGGATTGTCCGGACGATCGCAGGCTCGACTGGCGTGTCGGGATCTGTGGACGGCACAAACGGCAATGCGCAGTTTTTTTTACCTCTCGCAATCGCCGTAGATGTTTTCGGCAATCTCTTTGTATCAGACGCTAGCGCGCTGCGCATGGTTTCGCCCAGCGGGACGAATTGGGTGGTGACAACCCTACACGGCTCGCCTGGGCAGCCGCAAGGCATCGTTGTCGATTCCGGAGACAATCTCTATGTGTCGGATCCGATAGGTGACGCGATCTCGAAGGCCACTGCTTTCGGCACAAATTGGGTGACGACTGTCATTGCCGGGGGGAGCGCTGGCAGCGCCGATGGCACGAACAGCGGCGCCGAATTCTCCGGTGCGGTTGGTCTGGCCCTGGACGCGTCGGGCGATCTTTACGTTGCGGACACGCACAACGACCTGATCCGCAAGCTGACGCCAATGGGAACCAACTGGGTGGTCACCACCATTGGCGGGTTGGCCACCAACGCGGGAGCGATCGACGGCCTCGGCGGCAGCGCCCGGTTCAATTGGCCGCAGGGCGTCGCGGTTGATCCAGCCGGCAATCTGTATATCGCGGACACCGGCAACGGCACCATTCGATTCGGCGAACCCTTTCCAACCTTGCATATCGCTTTGTCGGCCACCCAGGCCATCCTCTCCTGGCCCCTCTCCACCAACACCTATGTGCTGGAAAGCACGGGCGACCTGTCATCCTCTGTGTCGTGGACTGCGGTGCCGGCAGCCGCCACGACGAATAACAACACGGTCACGGCGATGGATCCGGTGACTGATTCGACAGTATTCTACCGGCTGCATGCACAATGAGCGAGGGACGTTTTGTCCAGCGTGCCGTGAGGGACCATCATGGTCTCTGGCGCCCCCTCCCATTAGTTATTGGCTCCAGCGAGGGGACTGTCCAGGAACGAGAGGCCCCAACCGCTTCAGCGGTTTACCAGTATGTACCATAGGGTGAGCTGTTCCGCGTGGCATAAAGGGGCCTTCCTAAGCAACTTCACCGAAATACCTTTGGCAGGCAGGATGGCGTGGATCGTTGGCGAGGCATTATGGAAGCGAAATGGCTGCTGGCAGCAGCTTTGGTTGGATTGATCGGTTTAGGGTCGCTAGCGATTCTTTCGCGCCTGCTGATCCTCGGCATGCTCGTCCTGTGGACAGTAGCGGCCCTCATTGCGGCTGGATTCCGCCGGGTGGCAGCGTCGGTTCACCAAGCCCCGCCGACGGCTTCCGCGCCTCCCAATGAAGGCGGCTCCGTCCCAAGACCTCCTGGATAATTCCGCCGCATTCTTATCGGGATCTGCTACCTTGTCTCGTGAAGCGCATTCTTTACATCGAGGATACCACTGCCACCAGAATGCTCGTAGAGAGACAGTTGATCACGGTGGGAACAGTTTCTGCCGCTTCCGATCTGGCCCAAGGGCGGCAGATGCTCCAGGAACAGCATTTTGATCTGCTGCTGTCGGACATCCTGTTGCCGGACGGCAATGCGCTGGACCTGGTTCGCGAGTTGCGCCGCAAGTATTCTTCCGAGCAGTTGCCGGTCATCCTGGTTTCCTCTTCGATGGACCATTTGTTGCGCGTCCAGTGTTTTCAGGCGGGAGCCAACGATTGTTTCCCCATGCCCACTCCCTGGCAAGTCCTCCGCGACGCCGTGCAGCGGATGTTGGAACACCCTTATGTCGGCTCTTCCGGCATGGAGGCCGTGGCGGTGACGTGGGTTGAAGGGGCGGCTGACGACAGCTTTTGGCTGTTCTGCCCCGAGTTGAATTTGTGCCTGCATGGTGACAGGCCGGACGCCTTGCGCGACACCATGGCTGAGCGCGTGCGAGCGGCGGTCGCCGGCAAGAATGCCTTGCCTTTCGTCACCCGGGTGAAAGTCAGCGAACGCCTCGTGACGACCGCCCCCCTTCCAGCGAAGACGCCTGGACGCTAACTACGAAGGTTCCATCGTGAGGCTCGTGTTGCCCAACCCGGCGGCTCCAGGCAATGGACGTGCTACGCCATGCCTCGCCGCTTTCCCCCATGCAGAGCATTGGAAAAACTCCGGACTGCGCTTAGATTGGAGCGGTGAAACGAGGGCGATTGATTATCCTCCTGGTCGAGGACAGCGACCATGACGTTTTCTTTGTGCGCCGCGCTACCGAGCAGGGCGGCGCGGGCCACGAGGTCTATGCCGTTCCTGAGGGCGGGGAGGCCGTTCGCTATCTGCAGGGAGAAGGGCAGTATGCGAACCGCCAGGAATTCCCTGTCCCGAACATCGTTTTGACCGACTTGAAAATGCCCGGCATGAACGGCTTTGAATTCCTCCGCTGGGTGCGGGATCACTCCGAATACGGGATTATTCCCGTCATCGTCTATAGCAGTTCGTCCGTGGAGGAAGATGTGCGAGAGGCATACAGCCTCGGGGCGAACTCCTACATGGTCAAGCCCTCCGACTTGACCGCCATGATCGACCTCCTGCGCGCCACTTGGGAATTCTGGTCGCGGTGCGAATGTCCGCCGATGCCAGGCAAACGTTGAAGGCGGCGCAAGACTGCGCGGTTCGCTTGAGGAAGGGCCGGTCCTGAAGGGGAAATTAAAGTGGTGCCCGCGACAGGACTTGGAGAGCCGCAGCTTACCGGCCGCAGAATGCGCCTTGGATCAACCTGAGAGGAATTTGCTTTTCGAGTGCCCGCATGTGCTGAGCGCTACGCGGGTGAGTGAGTCCTCGGAGATTCCCGGCTGGTTTGCCATCACCCCTGTCTTGGTGCTTTGCTGGTGGCTCTGGATGCCAGGCAACACCTTGATTGGCCCTGGCTTCAGCGGGGAAGCGGCCGCTTGGGATGCAGCACCGGCTAGTGCCTTCTTATCCACCCACGGACATAAACCATTGGCTCGCAACGGACAATCCGGGGCAACACCCACCGGGCTTTCAGACTGGACATCAACCTGCGTGGCATCCTTGCGCCACTGCCCGGGACTCGCGGCGAATCGCCTCTTAAAGCAGGTATTAAAAAGCCCCAAATGATTAAAACCGCACTCCTCGGCGACGTTTATCACCTTGGCTTCCGGGTTGCGCAATAATGCGGCGGCTTTCAGCAGGCGCATCTCCATCCTGAGGGCCGCTACCGAAAGGCCAAAATGCTGATGAAACAGGCGGTTAAGATGCCGCCGACCGCAGCCGAACCTGTCAGCCAGTTCTCCTACCGAAAGACCCAGCAGTTCGGCCGAGGAAAGCCCCTCAAAAACCCTAATCATGTGCTCGTCCGACCGGACAAACCCGCTCCGTTGCGCCTGCGCGGTCTTGAATTCCAGCGCCAGGATCACGGACGCCACTCGCAACAATTGGCTGCGATGCTCCAAGTTGAATCGCGAGGGAACCTCCTCCACCAAGCGATGACACTCGATGGCGCCAAGGCTGGACGCTGCATATAGCCTAATGCCTTTCAAAGTATCGAGCACGTCGTGTAAGCGCCCGATCTCCTGGCTTCCAAAAAGCGGATAGAGCTGTTCAAATGACAGGGAAAAGTATCGGAAGACAAAGCCGCTCTTATCCAGCGGTGAGAACTTGCTCCAAGGAGGTCCTTTAAGCACGACAACATCTCCCGGGCCGGACTGTTGGACCACGCTGCCAGAACTGAACCTTCCCACCCCTTCCTTTATGAACAAAAAAAAGAGCCCCTCCCGCTTACAGCTCCACTCGTCGGAGGCTTTAAGCCTGGTTGACTGCAAAACGAGATGGTTATCCGGATGCATTTGGCCCAACCCAATCCCCGTCGTGCCCTGTCATATTCTCCCCAGGCCGGCCACGCGAAGCAGAAACCAGCCTGCCTTGCTTCGATAAAACTGTCTGTACGCAATCTTGCGTACGCGAAATCCATTATTTAAACGTGATGACTGGCTGCAGATAAGGCATATGCGCTTAATTCAGAAGGATTTGGAGCAGGTTTCCCCCTGCTTTCCTCCTTCCTATGGCAACAAAACTTTTGGCGCAATTCACATCACCGGCTTTGTGGTTTTGACATTTCTTTTCCGGAGGTGATCTGGTAAAAGGGGACTTTAAGCAACCATCCGGAGAATATGAGTCAGCCCTCCCACATACTTCTGGTCGATGATGACCCCGTAATCCTCGATCTTCTTTCCCAGTTCCTGGTTACGCGAGGATACCGGGTGTCGACAGCATCCACAGGCCAAGAGGGTCTTCAGCTAACCTGCGAATCCCACCCCGATTTAGTTCTGCTCGATGTCAACTTGCCGGACAGGAGTGGGATCGAGGTCTGCCGCCAAATCAAGGGGGATGCGAGCTTGCAAGATGTGTTTGTCATACTGTTTTCGGGGCAGGCCGTCACCACTGGCAACAAAATTGACGGGCTCAAGATCGGCGCTGATGAATACATGCTCAAGCCTTTGGACATGGATGAGCTATTGGCGCGGATTCGGACTCTGATCCGGCTGCACGACACAACTGTCGCTCTGCGTGCCAGCCAACAACATTACCGGCACCTTATCGAAATCCTCCCCGATGCGGTCGTGCTGATTGATCTGGAAGGCCGCTTCGTGAGCCTCAACCCCCAAGGCGCCGCGATGCTGGGATTTGACCTGCAAGAAGAGTTGCTCGCCCGGAACATTTTCAGCCTGATCCCGCCAGAGGAGCACGAGCGGGTCCGGGGCGCCCTGGCTGCGACATTGGCTGCCGGCGTCATACGGAATTTCGAGTACTACATGCTCACGAAGAGCGGTCAGCGCATCCCAGTCGAGTTGAAAGCCACCGTGCTTAGAGACGCTAGCGGCCAGTCTTCCACGGTTCTGGGCGTACTGCGGGATATTTCGGCACGCAAGCGGAGCGAAGAGCAGATCCAGTTGCTGGCTGATGCCGTGCAGAGCACTCAGGAGTTGATCTGCATCACCGATGCTGAGAACCGGTTCACCTTCGCCAATCGGGCTTTCCTTGAAGCCTACGGCTTCACCGAGGAGGAACTCCTCGGCGCGAGGCCGGACATTCTCTATGCCTCCAGCAACCCGCCCGGGCTGAGCGACGAGATCTTTCGCCAGACCCTTCGCGGTGGTTGGAAAGGCGAATTGCTGGATCGCAAAAAGGACGGAACCGAATTTCCGGTCTTGCTGACTACTTCGCGAATTAAGGACAGCACGGGCCGAATCCTTGGGCTGGTCGGGGTTGCCATGGATATTTCGGACCGGCTGCGGGCGCAGAAGCAGGCCGCGATCTTCTCCCAGCTAGGCTATGGCCTCAGCGCCGCCAACACCGCCCGACAGGCTGCCGATATCATCCTGGACGTTGCCGCTGCCCTCTTTGCATGGGAGGCCGCCAGCGTCCACTTGTACTCCGCCGACCGAGAGCTATTCACGCCCGTCTTGGCCCAAGGTGCTGCCGCGAATCGGCAGGTGACGGTTCCCCCGAAAACCCCGGCTACCGAGGCGCTCATGCGCCTGGTCATCAAACAAGGAGCCCGACTCTCTGGTCCCTCGGCCGACACCGGCTCTGGGCTCGCTTCCGGGATGCATGTTCCCATTCGCTCCAGCGGGGCTGTTTTCGGGATTCTTTCCATTCAGAGCACCAAGCAGTGCGCGTATTCCCCAACCGATCTGGGCCTGCTCCAAATGGTCGCCGACCGCTGCGGGGACGCGCTCCGGCGCATCAACGTGGCCGAGGCGCTAAAACAAGCCGAAGCCAGGTACCACAGCATTTTTGAGCACGCTACCGAAGGCATCTTCCGCAGCACCCTGGAGGGGGGAATCGAGAGTGCGAATCCCGCTCTGGCTCGTATCTTCGGCTATCAGTCACCCGGGGAAATGAAGGCTGCTATCACCGATATCCCCACCCAGCTTTATCCCTATCCCGAGCAGAGAGCCGAGTTGACGCGCCGGCTTCAAGCTCTTGGCGAGGTGCGTAACTTCGAGGTCGAGAACCTTCGGAAGGACGGGGCCCGGATTTGGCTCTCTATCAACGTTCACGTCGTTCGGGATGCCGCCGGCAAGGTGCTCTGTTACGAAGGAACCATCCAGGAAATCACGGAACGCAAACACGCGGAGAACCTTCTCCAGACACAGCGTGATTTCGGCCTTTTCCTCAATACCTGCGACGATTTGCAGTCTAGCGTGGAGCATTTGTTGAAACTGGCGTTGCACAATGAAGGAGTTGATTGTGGAGCGGTGCATTTGATGGACCCGGCCAACCGAACTCCGGAACTGGCAACGTCTAAAGGTCTGTCTGCGCGCTTTGCCAAGCACGCTCCTAATGCTGGCGCGGGCCCAGCTTCCGAAGGGCCTCTACGCCAAGCGGCAAGCGCTTCCGAGGAGTGCACCGCCTCCGCGTTGGCACACATCGTGCATGCCTTCGAGCAGGAAGGCCTGTTGATGGTAAAACCCTTCCTGATTCAACATGGCGGCCAGGTGGTTGCCGTCCTGACCTTAGGTTCGCATCTTCACGCGGGAATTGCAGCCCGATCCTGCCGGGCCATCGAGGCGATTGCCGCTCAAGCCGGCGGGGCCATCGCCCGAATTCGTGCGGAACAATCGTTACGCGCCAGCAGCGAACTGCTCGAGAAGACCCTCAACAGCCTGCCTTCGGCCGTTTTCATCATTGATGGAACTACTGGCATAATCCATGACTGCAACCTGGCGGCAACGCGGATTTTTGGGTACAGCCGCCAGGAACTTATTGGACAAACCACCGAAATGCTGCACGTCGATGGAGCGATGTTCAGAGAGTTTAACAGTCGGTTTCGCTCGGCGCTTAAGGCCATAGACTGCCTTGAAGCGTTTGAGTTCAGGATGAAACGAAAGAACGGTGAAGCTTTTCCCACCGAGCACACGGTGATGCCGATTCGAAATGAGTCAGGACGACTTCTCAACCGCATCAACGTTGTCAACGACATCAGCAAACGCCGGGAGGCAGAAACGCAGCTCAGGCTCCTGCCCCAGCGCATCATCGGAGCCCAGGAAGAGGAGCGCCTTCGCGTTGCCCGTGAACTCCATGACGGCGTCAACCAGATTATCGCCTCAGCCAAAATGCGTTTGCGCAGCGTCCAGGATCTGTCGGTCGCCTTCAGCCCGGCTGCCACTGAAATACTCCGGCGGTGTGAAAAACTGCTGGTTCAGGCGCTCGAAGAAAACCGCCGCATTGCCCACAATCTCCGGCCTAGCGTGCTGGACGAACTCGGCCTGGCCGCCGCTTGTCAGAGTCTCTGCCGCGAGTTCCAGTCGAGGACGAATCTGACGGTCAAGTGCAGCATAGCCGACCTGGGCCGTCGGCTGCCGTTGGCAGTCGAGTTAAACCTCTTTCGTATCGTGCAGGAGGCTCTCAATAACCTGGAAAAACACGCCCAGGCTAAGACCGTCCGACTGCGGCTTGCTCTTCAGGACGAGGCTGTGCTCCTGAGAATACAAGACGACGGGCGCGGTTTTGTTCCCGACGCGGTTGCCAACCGCACGGCACAACGGCGTGGCCTTGGGCTTACGAATACCCGCGAACGAGCCATTTCCCTGGGCGGCACCAGCCATATTAAATCCTCGCCGGGTCAAGGTACCGTCCTCACGGTGCGGATTCCGTTGGCCTCGTGTCCCCCGTGAGCGGCGGGGCGCGGCAGGTCAGCTTGGCGCTTCACGTCTCCCCCGTCTCGACCCAACAGACCGCGTAACGAATCAGTTCGTTGTCGCTCTTCAGCCCCAACTTTTGCTTTATCGCAGCGCAGGACTTAATCACCATGTGTTCGTTCAAGCGGAGTTGTTTGGCGGTTTCCTGGCTGCTCCTGCCCCGGCCCAGTGACTCCAACACCGCCAATTCGCAGTCAGAAAGTCGGTCGATTCGGGTCTCTCCTGCCTTTGGAGCAGATGTTCCTGGGGACGCGGACATGCCTGCCAGCACCTCCTCGCTTAGGTAGATGTGGCCGCTGAGCACATCGCGAATGGCCACAACCACCTCCTCCGGGTCCTCTTGCTTCATGATGTAACCGTCTCCGCCAGCCCGCATCACTCGGTCGGCGTACAACGCCTCGTCGTGCATCGAGACCGCCAACAGTTTTGTTTTGCGATCGACGGTCCGAAGATCCCTGATCAAGTCCAATCCACTCCGCCCAGGCAGGGTAATATCAACCAAAACCAAGTCCGGCCTGAGGCGACGAATGGACTTGATGGCATCCTCCACAGTGCTTGCGTGTCCACAGACCTGCAAGTCGGCTTCTCGATTGATCAACTGCACCAGGCCCTGCCGAAACACGGGGTGGTCTTCGACCAGGAAGATCGTGTGCGCCGCCTTGGAGGAAGGCGCCGCCTGTCTCTTAGGTGTGGACCGGAGGCGAAGTCGCGCTGAGGGCTTTGCTTTCATCGTTGGCCGTCTTTCGTTGCTTAGAGCATGTTGAGTTTCCAAGCCGTGAATCGAAGCTGAATCACTCTACTCCATCCCCCGATGTAAAGTCAACTCTGTTGGTGCTAAACGATGGGGGCCGGCATCCCTGCCGGCCCCCCACACAACGAACCAATGTCCTCCCCTGCCTAAGCAGGCAAGGGCGGACTTCTCTACTCAAGCCCGGCGGCCACAAAACCGCAGCCCGAGTCCGAACAATCCCAGGAAGGCAATCGCAAACGTTGAAGGCTCCGGCACAGCCAGCCCGGCAATTTCATTCTGCTCGCTGATGCCCGTCGTCCCCATGCCGCCAAGAGAGAGATCCCACTGCAGCGCCCAACTGACGTCGCTTCCGGTCACAGGGCCGCTGTTGTTGCTGTTAAGGCTATAGGCTCCTGAGCTGATCCGGGAATAGAGGCCGCCGTTTCCGTCGACTTCCCCAAGATCTGCCTCAGGCGTGATGGCGGATTGCTCGACCGTGCTGCTGACTTCCGTGGTGCCTTTCCACTGGGTGGCGGCAAGGAATCTGCCCCAAAACGGATCCATGGTGAGTTCTGCCGTATCTCCCCCAGGGGTTCCATCCAGGTTGAAATCGGAATATTGGATGAGAGACAGGTTCAAGGCGGATGGTCTGTTGTTCTGGATCCCGATACTCTCCCCAATATCGGCGCTCCCATTGCCAAAGTCCGTTAATGTATATGTCAGCGTGACGTTAAAAGCCGTGCTGCCGTAGATAGCGGTGAGCGTACTCGTCGAGGCCGAGTCGGTGGCTACCGTAACAGACGGTGAGCCAAGCGAACTAAGAGCCAAGTTGTTGCCCCCGACGTTAAACCAGAAGTTTTGGAGGGCTAGCTGGTTGACGGTGCCATCGACAGTCCATGAGGTCAATCCGCCCTGGGCGGGATCAAAGACGGCTGATGAGCCGCCAGCAGAGAACGGGGTGGTCCCCGCCTTTCCTTCCGAAATCATGGCTGCCAAGGCAACCAGTGACACTGCGCAAGAAGTTGAAAAACACCTCGCCCCCATCGATCCCTTTCGGCCCGCTCTCATACTCTATTTCCTAACGTTGTTGTTGGTTAAACTTTTGACTAAAACTATGCTCCTCTTTTACCTGAAATGATGCGTCAAGTCAACGCGCTTCTAACACTCCTGAGCCTCTTCAATGCGCATCGCTAATCCTGATAAAGAGCTCCGAAATGTCCGGTTTTGCGCGGGTTTTGGCGTTTTGTGGCCTCATGGTTCGACTCCTCCATGTCTCATATATGATACTACATGTCCGCCATCCAAAATGGCACTAGTATGGCATCAGGTTTGGTTCAGGCCACCAGCCCGCCCCAATTGGGACCAGACGGTTTGCGAGCGTCAGCCGGTCCAGGAAGACCTCAAGGGAATCATAACGGGTGACAATCAGGAACGCGTCCCGAGGATCAAGACAGCTCCAGGACACAGCATCTTTTCTGATCAGTTTGCCCCCAGATTCTCTTTGCAATGCTTCCAGAACGGCCTCAATTCGACGATCTATCGCTATGGACAGCAATTCGCGGGAGATTGAATGAGTAATGAGCTTGTCAACGGCTTTACGTTCAATCTGGCGGATGCGCTCCCGCGTGAGCGCTTTAATGGCGCCAACCTCCTCCAAAGTCAGTGCGCGCTGGCCAGAGAGGCCATGCCGCATGATAAGCACGTTGCGCTCCTTTGCAGTCAACCCTGCGGTGATCATGGCTTTCTCAATAATCGCCATGGTCGATGGCATATCCCCCAGTCCAGCCACAATGCTTGCAGCCGCCTGCCCTGGAGGAGCAGGCGGTGGGCCGGCAGGCCCGTCAGGTACGACTTCGGCCCACAATCTCCAGAGGATTTCTGCCAGCCCTACGCCGCGTTTAATACCGATCCCACTCGTTGCTCGCAGAAAAGACTGAAAGCTGCGCTGGCATAGCACATCGCGAACCCTCAGCAATTTGGTCGTCGCCAAGGGGATTCCTAGAGAGAGTGAAAGCTCAGAGAATGCTCTGTCGACGTGAGGCGTGTTGGCAAGGTCGCGTTGGAGGTGGCGCCAAAACAGTTTCATGCGCTCGAGCGGAGCGTCGGGAATTGTGGAGGATAGCGCCACACCATCCGTTTGCCGGGTGGTGGAAGTGAATAATGGGGGCTTGCTTGCGATGAACGCACGAAGGCACTCGTCGAGTTCATTCAAAGTCTTCTTCCCGACGTTTTGGCAATTCTCCCACTCGGATTTCGGGCAAGCTACGATGTCGGAAAGGACTTTGCACTGCTTTTGCTGAATTGCGTGCATGGCGCGCGCGCTCCACGCGATTGCCTCGACAGGGATACCTTCGAGCGCGCCGAAGTCGTCGGGGGCCAAGGACCAATCGAAACGGTTTTTGCCGCGGTGATCGGCTGCGACGACTGCCTGGCTTGAGGTAGGTACGGCCTCAGATGGGGAGGGATTCCCGCCAATCCCGCTTGTCGTTTCGGTTTCTGCACCGACAAGCGTCCCCTTTGACAGCCCGATTTGAGGGTTAAGTCTCAAGGTTTGAGCATCGCGAGGACGCCGGGGCCTGGCGGAAGTGATGCCCGGCGCCTTTTTTAAAACGTCACTTGAGGAGGACCTTGTGCTGCCAAGGAGGGTTTCAAGTTCCTTCAGCAAACTCTCGCCCCGGTATCCTTGCCCTCGAATCTCCTGCTTAGGCAGACCGTGAAGCTCGCCCCAGAAATGGATGCCCAAACACCTTAAAGCGGTGCGAAGCGAGGGAGAGACCGGAATGTCCGAGATTCGCAGTGAGCTTATGTTGCTGGGAACAAAAAACATTATGAGCCAATGTTCTGATTCAGCTAATCGATTTTGCCAAACGGCACGATGTTGACGTTCTGAATAAACAGAAACCAAAGTAGCTCGTGCGAGCCAGGCGCTCCTGAGCGAATGAAAGACCTTAGCATATCTACAGTCTCTAACTGGAAGGAGGGAATTCGCAGAAGACCCGCCTGCCACGAGTATCCTAACTGGAGTGACAGACTGTTGCAATACATTTACCGGTGGAGATGAAGAAAAGCATGATTTCATGTTTGCATTGGATATGTCCTGTAACCGTACTTTCATGTCTCAAATAAGAATTGACGATTCTGCGCGATCTGGTTTATATGTCTTCCGGTTGGAGAACCCGATATTCATGTAACCCATGGTTGCCGATACTCGCGCATTTGACTCACATGGGAGTATGGGTTTTTATTGTGGTTGAACCTCACTCCTCTGCTGACCCTCAAGGAATGCATAAAAAGCCTGCTGTTTTGCAGTTTGGCGGATACTACCGCTTGATCTGAACCACAGAGCCCCAGATTTCACTCAACGGAACGTGCCGTATGCCAACTGATGTCCTAAATATGTCTGTCCGGGTCTCAAAGGTGTATAGACAGGAAGCTCGACTCCGTATTTAATACTTGGCGCAGTCGCTCGGCGGCTGTCCTTGAGGGAATTCAGTAGGCCTACCTCTAATCGAGGTCGGTCGTCGGTGTCCGTCACGGGATTAGGATTTGTTGGTTGATGAGTTTATTTCGGCGGACCATGGCGCCGAGGAAGAAGAGGCTAGCGCGATTGATAGCAGGCAGTAAGCATATCAGAAGCCGGGAATGCCGCGGCTTTGTGTGGCAGCTTTGCGTACGCACCACTGTAAGTCTCCCCCCTGGAGGGATGTGCGGAAGAGGTGACGGTACGCGCGCTTCTATGGACTTGAGTGGCTTTTATGTCGTCCGGGTTGCGACGGCCTTTAGCCTTGGGAAAGATTTCTGCGTTAATGTTTTGAAAGCCTGGAATGACTTAAGCCTCAGCAAGCACAGGGTTTTGGAAGGGACGAATGCATCCGGATAACCATCTCGTTTTGCAGTCAATCCGGCTTAAAGCCTCCGACGAGTGGAGCTGTAAGCGGGATGGACTCTTTTTTGTGTTCATAAAGGAAGGGGTGGGAAGGTTCAGTTCTGGCAGCGTCGTCCAACGGTCCGGCCCCGGAGATGTTGTCGTGCTTAAAGGACCTCCCTGGAGCAAGTTCGCACCGCTGGATAAGGGCAGCCTCCTCTTCCTGTACTTTTCCCTGTCATTTGAACAGCTCTATCCGCTTTTTGGAAGCCAGGAAATAGGGCGTTTGCACGACGTGCTCGATACTTTGAAAGGCATCAGGCTATATGCGGCGTCGAGCCCGGGCGCCATCGGGTGTCATCGTTTGGTGGAGGAGGTTCCCTCGCAATTCAACTTGGAGCATCGCAGCCAATTGTTGCGAGTGGCGTCCGTGATCCTCGCGCTGGAATTCAAGACCGCTCAGGCGCAACGGAGCGGGTTCGTCCGGTCGGACGAGCACATGATTAGGGTTTTTGAGGAGCTTTCCTCGGCTGAAGTGCTGGGTCTTTCCGTAGGAGAACTGGCTGAGAGGTTCGGCTGCAGTCGGCGGCATCTTAACCGCCTGTTTCATCAGCATTTTGGCCTTTCGGTAGCGTCCCTCAGGATGGAGATGCGCCTGCTGAAAGCCGCCGCGTTATTGCGCAACCCGGAAGCCAAGGTGATAAACGTCGCCGAGGAGTGTGGTTTTAATCATCTGGGGCTCTTTAATACCTGCTTTAAGAGGCGATTCGCCGCAAGTCCCGGGCAGTGGCGCAAGAGTTTCGTGCGGGTTGATGTCCAACTCGAAAGCCCGGTGGGTGGTGTCGAGGATTGTCCGTTGCGAGCCAACGGTTTATGCCCGTGGGGGGATAAGAAAGCATTAGGTGGCGCTACATCCCAAACAGCCGCTCCCCTGCTGAAGCCAGGGCCAATCAAGATGTTGCCCGGCATCGAAAGCTACCAGCAAAGCACCGAGACGGGGATGTTTACGAGTCAGCCGGGAGTTTCTGACGACTCACTCAAACGCGAGTCTGGGCGGATTAGGCTGTGAATTTTGAAGTAACCCCTATGGCCGCATCCCGCAAGTCCAACCCGTCGCCGCGCCGTCAGCATCCGCCTGGGTGTACCAGCCGGAAAGTCCCGAGGGTGTCTGCGGGCGGCGATTGTTATCATTGGCTTGCCGTGGGGGTGGCGCTGGCGGCCCCAATGGCCTCGGCGCAGGAGGCTCTGCGCAACTCGATAGCCGGCGAGGCGGCGGCACAGGCCCGGCGCCTGCAACTGGAGCCACTTCCTTACACCATTAAGTCGGGCGACTTTCGGCTCTTAGCTACCCCTGCTCTGGACGTTGACTGGAATGACAATATCCGCTTGGCAAAGGACAATCCGGAAGAGGACCTCATTGTCAGGCCGACTATGGGATTCATTGCCAACTACCCGTTGACTCAACGAAACCTCCTGCAGTTGAACGTGTCCGTAGGCTACAACGAGTACGTTCGGCACAGCGACCTAAGCCAGTGGTACATTCAGTCGGGATCGGAGCTGTCTTTCGATGTGTCCGTGAAAGATTTCCTGATCAACTTTCACGACCGCTTCAGTTACATTCAGGATTCGGCTCAGGAAGCGGCTGTGGCCAATACGGGGAGTTACGGAACCCTTCAAAATAGCGCTGGCGTGAACACCACCTGGGACCTGGAGGATGTGGTTCTGAGCCTGGGTTACGACCATCAGAACGTGATGTCCACCGCTCAGGAGTTTAATTCCCAAAACCATGCCTCGGAAATGGTTGTGTCACGGGCCGGGTTGAAGTTGAATCCCAGGTTGACGACAGGCCTCGAGGGAACAGCGGCGTTCACCAGTTACGAGGAGAAGATTCTCAACAACAACCAGAATTACAGCGCGGGCCTGTATGCGGATTGGCAGCCTGGGCCGGCGTTGCATGTGCAGCCCCGCGGAGGCTACACCATCACGCACTTCGATCTAACGAGTCTTTCGGGCTTCCAACCGTTCCCGCAGCCGGTGCGGACTTCGGACCTAAGCTCATGGTACGCGGACTTGACGGTGAGCCACCAGGTAACTGAAGCAATAACCTATTCGTTTAGCGCGGGGCACGAGATTCGCCTGGGAATCCAATCCGACGCGATCGAGGACTCTTATTTCCGCCCGGCAATCACCTGGAGCGTCGTCCGGAACGTGTCTCTGACAACTTCTTTCTTTTATGAGCATGGAAACCAAGGCGAGGGCAATATTTCGGGGAATTTCTCAGAAACCTACGATTGGTATGGCGGGGTGTTGAGCGTCGGCTACCCCGTCATGAAGAAGCTGAAGATGAGCATGAACTACCGGCTGACTCTGAGGTCGTCGGATGTCCCGAGCCGGGAGTATGCCCAGAACGTCGTCGGCCTTCTGCTGACTTACCAACTTTGATGAAGGCGATAAGGCAAATAGGGTCTGTCAGCACGGCTCGGCTGCGGTACGGAACCGACTGCGCGGAGTCCAGTGCCCGTTCACGTTGCTTGCTGCCACGCGTTCTGCCGAACAATTCGCCCGGTGAGGGCACCGGGCCTACAGCGCAGCGCGTTTTTGAGGCCATGCTTGTAGGCCGCGTGCCCCCACGCGGCGTTCCGGGGATTCTTCGACATACGGCTCGCGCGTGCGCATGTGGTTTGCTCCTATTTCTGGCATGCGTCGCCGCTGGGGCGGAGCCAAGATTCACGGAGTTGCCGGCAGGATTTGTCTCGGGGACGAATGTTGCTTCGACAAACTCGGCTGTGCCTGCCGTGGCGATTACCAATGCACCTGCGAGCGCTGCCACAAACGGTTCCGCGCCGGCCGCCACCAATGGCATGGAGGCGCTGGACGACAAGCACAAACTGGCTATTGGCGACCGCTTGAGCTTTCGGATCATTGAGGATCAGGACGAACCCCGGCCACTTTTCGTAACCGATTCCGGCGATATGGAAGTTCCTTATATCGGCCGGTTTCCAGCGGAAAACAAGACCTGCAAGCAGTTGGCTGCGGAGCTTAAAACTGCCTTGGAGAGGGAGTACTACTACCAAGCTACGGTCATTCTCGCGGTCGATGCCATGGTCAAGACCCGCGGAAAGGTGTATTTGGTGGGGCCGGTCCGCATCCCGGGGCCGGTTGAAATGCCCAGCGACGAGACCCTGACCCTCAGCAAAGCTATCCTGCGCGCGGGCGGATTCACTGATTTCGCGGACAGACGCCACGTGCAAGTCACGCGTAAAGGCGCCGACGCCGGCAAAAAGCAAACCTTTGTCGTCGATGTCGGCCAAATCTTCGATAAAGGCAAGATCGAGCGCGACGTCGACCTGGAGCCTGGCGATCTCATCTATGTCCCGGAAAGGACCATAAGGTTTTAGTTGTGAACGAACTCCTTCCAGCGCCTCCTGATCCCGGCTTCCAGTTGGCCGGTCCCATGGAGGATGGCGCTATGCCGGCGCCCGGGTTTCCGGTGGGGAAGCTCCTTCTTTTCCTGCGCAGACTTTGGTGGGTGCCGGCTGTGACCTTCGCATTTGCGCTGGCCGCCGCCGGCTCCTATATCCTGTTCTGGATGCCCCCTACCTTCGTCTCTTCCAGCACCATGTGGGAGACCGAAAAACTCCGCTTGCCCGAAGGCGCTCTCTTTACGGAAGACCCTCAAAGTTACCTAGGCACGCAGACGGAACTCATCAAGAGCGGCCGGTTGTGGCAGATGGCCTTGGCACGCCTGCAAGCCTCCGGCTCAAATGCTGTTCCCCTGGACAAGGAAGGCAAACCTCTTACAGTGAAGCTCAACGTCACTCAGGTTCCTAAGAGCACGCTTTTTACTGTCACGGCCAGCAGCTCAAGGCCGGATTATGCCCGGACTTTTCTCGACGCTCTGATGAATGAGTACCTCGACTACAAGAAGACGATTCGTAAAACAGTCTCCGGTGATACCCTGGCCTCCATCTCTGAGCAGGTCCAACGCCTCGAACGCGATCTCAAGTCCGACCAGGACGCCCTCACCGACTTCCAGCGCAGCAATAACCTGGCGGTCCTGCAAGAAGAGGGCACGATCGCCGGCACCTATCTCGCCAAGCTGAAAACCCAGCTTTCCGATTACAGGCTCGACGCCCAGCTCCTGGAAGCCACAGCTCTGGAACAGCAGGCTGACAGCTCCGCCAGGACAAACTCCCTTCCATCTTCCATTGGCTCGTTCCGTGGAGACGATTCCGCTTCCTCGTCTCCTGGCAACACGGAACGGCAGACCACCGTTAAGGATCTCGAGCTGCTCAAGATACAACGCGATGCCCTGAGCAAATACCTGCGGCCCAAGCACCCCAAAATCGTGAAACTCGACGAGCAGATTGCTCAAGGCCAAAGGATCCTGGATATGTATCGGAGCCAGAATCGGGAGCAGCTTCTTGCCACCCGGCAGGCCCTCAAGTTGAAAACTGATAGTGTCCTGGAAGCCACCAAGGAATGGGAAGTGAAGGTGACGGAAGCCAACCGGCGAATCGCGGAAGCTGAGCGCCTGAAACTCAACATTAACCGTGCCCAGAGCCTCTACGACCGCCTCATTGGGCTGCTCCAGAATGTTGATATCAGCCGGAACATCGACCAGGAGACCCTCGCTATTCTCGAGCCGGCTTCCGCCGCAAAGCGCTCCTACAAACATGAGTTGAGCACGCTGGCGCTTTCAGTCTTTGGTGGGATTGGCTTGGGCATCGGTATTATCGCTCTTGTTATGGTGCGCGATGACCGTTTCACCTCCCTCGTCGAAGTCAATAAGCAACTTGGGGACAGCACCGTGGGCCAGGTGCCGGATATGCCTCAGATCGACGGGAAAACGCCGCTCCTTCTGGGGGAAGGGGAGGATCGCCATATTTATGCTGAGTCCTACCGCAGCCTGCGCTCCGCGCTGATGTTCCTGGCCACCGACGGCAGACGTCCCAAGACCATACTGATCACCAGTGCCTTGCCCGGTGAAGGAAAATCGACCGTGGCCGCCAATCTGGCGCGGACGATGGCCATGGGCGGCTCCCGCGTGCTGCTGGTTGACGGCGATTTGCGCAAAGGAGTTCTTCATGAACTGCTCGGGCTCCAGCGAGAACCCGGCCTGGCCGAATTGCTGAGGCAACCCGATGCCCCCGGCATTATCCAGACCAACTGCGAGCCGAATCTAGCCTTTATCGCCTCCGGCAAGCGCATGGCTAATCCGGGCGATCTGTTCCTGGGAGCGGGGCTTGAGAAGCTCCTTTCCCGCTGGCGCGAGCAGTACGATTACGTCCTCATCGACAGCAGCCCGGTTTTTGCCGCTGACGACGCCACGACCTTGGCGCCGAAAATGGATGGGACGCTATTTGTGGTGCGGCGCCAATTTGCGGGCGCCCGCCAGGTCCGTGAAGCACTGGAACAGCTCCAGCAACGCCAGGCCGGGATTCTGGGAGTTGTCTTTAACCGCGCAGACACATCCCATAAGTCATATCACTATTACAAGTACGCCGAGTATTACGCGAAAGATTGTCCATAGTCCGTAGTCCGTTGTTTGTAGTCCGTGGTCAGAAAACTGAGTTTAGTTGGCAGACGTAGATCGTTCGCCCGAAGAGAAGGGCGCTGCGAATTGACGGGGACGGAGTCTGCACCGAGGGATCTGTCATCGGCCGAGAGGTCAGAGGTCAGAAGTCGGAAATCAGGAGTCGGAGTTCAGAGGTCGGAACTCAGAGGGTAAAGGCCAGCGCCGAGGGGCTCAGGCCGCTGGGTGAAGGATGAGGCAGGTCGAGTTGTGCAAATCAGGTCAGCAAAGGATCTCGTCGTCTATCAGAAGGCATACCATCTGGCGATGGAGGTATTTGGTATGAGTAAGGGCTGGCCGGCGGAAGAAAAGTACTCCCTCAGAGACCAGATTAGACGCTCATCACGATCGGTTTGCGCCAATCTGCGAGAAGCCTGGTCGAAACGCCGCCATGAGGCGCACTTTCTAAGCAAGCTGGCCGACTCGGATGGGGAAAATAGTGAAACCGACACCTGGATCGATTTTGCCAAAGACTGCGGCTACGTGTCGCCTGGCGACCACGCTCGATTAACCGCTGAGTGCAAGGAAGTTGGAGCGATGCTGGGTGCCATGATCAAAAACCCGGCCCCCTTTCTGACCCCTGACCGCCGACCTCCGATGTCCGACCTCTGACCGCTGACCCCTGGCCTCTGCCCTCTGCCTTCTGACCTGCGATGTTCACCGCCCCCGATGAAGCCCGCTTGGCAACCAAGCAACGCTGGCGATGGGGCCAGCGTCTGGCTCTGGGATTCGCGCTGGGATGCCTGCTTCTGCTGGCTCTCTACGTATTTAGGGGGCCGCTCTGCATTGGACTGGCCAGGGCATGGATCGTCAATGAGCCGATAGGGAAGGCGGATGCGATTGTGGTGCTGGGGGGCGGATTGGAGAATCGGCCGTTTGCGGCCGCAAGACTCTTCCGGGACAGGTTTGCGCCGAAGGTTTTGTATATGGATGTGAAAGCCAGCCCGACCTCGGAGCTGGGGATAACGTTACCGGAGCGGGAGATGAACCGACGGGTGTTGCTGAGCAACGGGGTTCCAGACACGGCGATGGAGGGCATCGGCAATGCCGTAGCGAGCACTTACGATGAATCGCTGGCCGTGCGTGCTTGGATTGAAAAGACGGGGGCGAAATCAATTATTATTCCGACAGATAACTTTCACACGCGCCGAGTCCGATGGCTCTTTCGCAAACAGCTCAAGAGCACAAAAGCGCAAATCCGGGTTGTGGCTGTGGAGCCATTCGAATACCAGACCACAAACTGGTGGCAGAGGGAGCAGGGGCTGATCGCATTTCAAAACGAGTCCATAAAAATGGCCTACTACCGAGTTAGGTATTGAGTCCTGGATAGCGTTACTTTTTGGTATTAGGAATCGCGGTTAAAATGACACTCGAACAATCAGTTGGCTCTGGGACTGAAATACCTCGTGCAAATCTAGAGGATCGAGTTACCGATGCTGATGTACCTACAGCTTCCACCCTCCCTCGAGACACAAGCTCCAAGCCAACGAAGGTCCTCCTCATCCACGGCGCAGGAGCGGCTCCAAGAAATGTTGGCGATGACGCGCAGGCTTTTGCAACCGCCGAACGCTTGGAAAGGCTACTCCCAGGTTGCACAGTTCTCCCGGCCAGGATGTATCATGAAGATGATGGTTCGCTTTGGCCAGGACGCCAATTGGTGCCATCACCTACATTGTATCTTCTTGGAGCTAGCCGAATTGTGAGCTCCAGCGTTAATTTCCTGAGGCGGATCTCCCTGCTTCGATTGGCCGCCTGCCTTAGCCACCTCAATCTCCTGAGCAGGGCAGTCCGCTTGTTGTTCGCGGCCAAGTGCGTCAAAGTCTGTGGAGCTGTACCGCTGCTGGACCCAGTTGGATGTGAGGCAATCCAGGTTCTGAGAGACTGCGACGTTGTATACTGCTCGGGTGGGGGGAATCTCAACGATTTGTGGCTACGTCAAGAGCTGTTTCCTAGGGCGGTCATTTACAGGCTGGGGCATGCACTTGGGAAGCCGGTGTTTGTCTCCGGTCAGGGGGTAGGGCCTCTGAAGAGCCGTTTAGGTATCTGGTTGCTCAAATGGGGCGCCAAGCACGTGAAGATTTTCGCGTGCCGGGACATGGAAGAGTCAGTCGCCCAGATGCGTTCCATCGGCGTCGCTCCTGAAATCGTGCAGGCCTTTGGAGATGATGCTACCGATCTGCGATCCGCCGGCCAGGCCCGCGGCGACGCAATCTTGAGATCCGAAGGAGTGCTGCGTGACGGATCCCCATTGTTGGCGGTGCATGTGCGGCTAACGAACTATGTCACGGATTTCCGTGTGACTGGCGCTCCGTTCACCGCTTCCCTTTGCGATAGTCTCGTGGAGCAACTAAACTGCCGGATTGTTTTTATTCCGATTACTCACCGCTGGGAGCGGTCGTATGACCGGGACATCGGCGATGCGTTCGAGGTGTTCTCGCATATGATTCATCGCGACCGTGTGGCGTTCATTTGCCGTGCGACATATTCGCCGGGTGAAATGAAGGCCATTATCTCGTCCTGCTCAGGGCTTATTGGTTACAGCTATCACTCCTGGGTGTTTGCACTAACGTCAGGTCGGCCCGCATTTGGGCTATTTCACGGTGAATATTTTAGGAAAAAATCCGTTGGACTATTCGCGTGGTATAATCATCTTGATTGGATCTGGGATATCAATCAGACAAGTGTGGAGCATATGGTCACCACGATTTCAGCAGCACTCCAGACAAGCTCCGATCACAAAGAACGACTCGACGACATAACGCGCTCTCTGCTTCGCCGCGTGGAGCGGCCAGTCCTCTCGGCAGCAGACCTTCAGGCTTGCAAAAAGCAAGAAGTTCAGGGGCACAGCTAATGTCCTTGACAGCGCAGATAGGGAGGTGGCTGGGTTGGGGTGCTATTTGCAGAACAGATGCGTTGACCGAGCCGTTGGCTCTTGGCCATCTTCTTTTCCAGAGTGACAGGGCTGACCCAGTGGCGCAATGGAAACTTCACGAGGAGTATCAAATTCGTGAAGAAATAACTGCGCATGATGGAACGTTGCGGTTTTCGACCCCCGCTGAAACAGCCGATGAATGGGCTTATGTTTACCTTGATCCCAGGGATTATCCGTGGAAGGACTTCTCCTGGCAATTCAAAGTCAAGAGAGAGACTCGATTTCGTGAGTTTGCGTTCAATTTTAGGTACCAGGACTTTGATAACCGGTACCGGTATCGCTTCGAAGACGACAAGCTATACTTTGATAAGAAAGTGCGTGGTGAATGGTATAACAACATTAGTTCTATTCTTTTTCCAATGCCACTTGGCCAGTGGCACCAAGTCCGCATCGATGTGTGCGCATCTTTGTTTCGGTGCTATGTAGATAGCCGCTTACTTCTTGAGAATGTGGACACTGATCTTGCTACCGGCTCCATCTGTGTGATCCTTTGGGAGGATGACGGCCGAACTCCCATCCTCGCAGAGGTTGGACCCATGAATGTTTATTCACTGCGACCGGGAGTCTGCCTGTCTCTATCCAAGGCGGGCCATTTTGCGGTCTCGTAATTGCCGGCTATGCTTGGTGCTCCAACCGCTTCACGTTTTCCCTATCGCTTGGTCGTGTTGAATACCGCGGCGAGGTACTCGGGTACGTTCATCAGCATGGGCGTCACTTTTTTACTGACGCCATTTTTGGTTCACACGTTGGGGCGAGAGCTTCTCGGGCTACAGACGCTTGCAGGCCAAGCTTTGCAATTCCTTGGGTTGGTGAGCGCGGCAATGGGAATAAGTTATAGCCGGAGCGCGACCGTTCATCACGCTCGGCGAGAGTTTACGGAGATGAACGGTACACTGGGCGCAGCTTTCTGGCTTTCCCTCATTACGGCTACTTTGTTCGCCTGCGGCACCCTGCTGGTCGCTGCTTTTGCCAAACAATTCTTTGGTCTCTCGGAGGCGATCACGCCGACGGCCCGCATGGTTATCCTTATCACCGGGCTGACTTCATCGCTGCAGATTCTTACCGGCGTCTGGACAACCCCATTCTACGTGTCGCAGCGGCTCTACTGGAACGATATCGCTGGTAGCATCGCGACTGTCGGAGCCGCCGTTGCCGTGGTCATTGCCTTTAAGGGCGGTCACCCATCAATTGTCCTGTGGGCAGCTCTTGCCAACGGTTTTCGGTTGGCTACAACTTTTTTTCTTTTGATTCCCTTGGCCCGTCGTACCGTGCCAGAGTTTAAGCCAAAGCTGGGTCTCGCTGGAATCGTGCTCCGTTGTCGCGGCGTTATGGGCTTTGGCTTTTTTGCTTTTCTGGGGGGGCTGGGCTACCTACTGTATTATTCTACCGATTCGATACTGATTTCCAATCTCGGCGGTCTCGGCACTGGGAGGATAATTGAATACAACTTAGGGCAGCGCTGGGACCCAATGATCCGCATGTTCATCAGCGGGTTTGCTGGCACGCTTACACCTGTGTTGACGTCGCTGGTCGCTAGCGGGGAGCACGGGCGCTTGCACCGTACGTTGGTCGCAGCCACCCGGTATTCGCTTGCTCTCGCGTTATTCCCCTGTCTTGTTCTGGTGGTTTATTCCGGTCCATTCATTGCCTGCTGGGTTGGGCGCGACTTCGCCGGCAGCGCGCCGATTATGCGGTTGGTTCTGGCCGGGACCGCCTTGTCCATCCCTTCAATTGTGGGGTATGAAGTGCTGGTGGCTCATGCGCGCATCGGCTTGGCCGTTTCTTCCACGTTGGTCGGCGGCGTACTGAATATCGCCCTCGCGATCTTCTTTGTAAAAGTGTTGCATCTCGGTTTGATGGGGCTGGCCCTGGCTGTTTTTATCACTATGGCGTGCCGTAATGCCATTTACACGCCCATGCTGCTCATCCGGATCTCCGGATTGTCCGTTCGGAGTTACTTCGTTGAGGGCCATCTCCCCGCACTGCTCGGAGCTGTGCCGTTTGTCGGTCTCGCTTTAGCGTTGCGTTTTGCCTGGGAACCGCGGAGCCTTTGGGGGATTTCCCTCCACTTTGGGATTTGCGGTTTGGCCTACCTCGCCTGTGTTTGGTACATTATGCTCACTCTCGATGACAGGGTGCGGCTGGCTGAGTTTGTTAGAGGAGCCCGAAAGAAGTGCCGCTTGCTGGTTCTGGGGCAAGCGGCTTCATAAGGGCAGGAAGTCGATTAAATGCCTGAGAGTCCTATGGACGCGACAGTAGCCATTTGCACTTACAACGGGAGCAAGCGATTGCTGTCGGTGTTGCAAGCGCTAAGCGGCCAAAAGGCTGGTGCTGCGGTTTGGGAGGTGTTGGTGGTTGATAACGCGAGCAACGACGATACGAGCGAGGTTGCAGCACGGCATTTTCGTGAATTGAGGCTAATCGGCCGGGTGGTTCGCGAAGAACAACTGGGTTTGTCCTTCGCCCGATGGCGAGCGGCGATGGAAGCTAAATCAGAGATCATCTGCTTTCTCGACGACGACAACATTCCCAATGAGCATTTTGTGGCTAATGCCGTCGCAGCCTTCCACTCTCGTCCGAAGGCCGGCTCGATCGGAGGGAAGGTCTTGCCGGCGTGGGAGAGCAAACCCACTGCCCTGGCTGTGGCAGTAGCGGGATTTGCCTTGGCGGTCTGCGATCAAGGGGAGAGAGCGTTCCGTTATGAGCACATCACCTCTGGTCCGGTGGGCGCCGGCATGTGTGTTCGGAGGGAGTTGCTTAAGCATATCTATTCTTGCCCGGCATTTCTGACTGAGATCCCGGGCAGGAAGGGGAGATCGTTGTCATCTGGCGAGGATACGGCGCTGGCGGTCCGCATTCACAAGGCCGGCTACGAATGCTGGTATGAGCCCTCACTCGTGATCCATCATATGCTCCCGGCGCACCGGATGCAGAAGGACTACCTGCTTCGGTTGTTCGAAGGGATTGGTCGCGGTCAATCTGCGGTGCGACGACTTCACGACTGGAAGGCACGAAATCGGGTCGTCGGCTACCTAATCGCGGCGAAGGACCTTTGCCGGTGGTTGGGAGGGAGAGTAAGAGGCCCTTCTCCTATGCTAATCTGTGAATATGGCGCGCTAGCTACGGATCTACACGACCTGTATCAGCGGCAGACCTTGGGGCGTGCGCTTCACTTTATACAGAGCTGAACAATTCTGTGCGAAGGTTTCGAGTCGCAGTCCAGTCGTTTCGCCGCGAAAGCTCAAAAGGCTGGAGATATGGAGCTAGCTGGTTTTGCGAGCGGTTCTATTTGCGATATGTGCGCCGCTACCCACTCTCCGTGTCGCGCTGCAGCAATGACGACTTATCCCGACCGCTTACAGTAGTCGTACCGGCGGTCGACAAGGATGCGTCGGTGTTGCCGCTTTGTCTTCGCGCGGCCAGAGAAATGATCCGTCAAACGGTGAAGAGTGTTTTGGTGGTGTCGCCAGAATCAAGAATGATCCGAGATATCGCGGCGCGGGAGGCGTGCGTGTTTGTGCATGAGGATGAGATGTTGCCGGGTTCCGCGCCTGACCTCAAGACGCGTGGGTGGATCCTGCAACAGTTGATTAAGTTCAATGCGGCGTCTATGGTTGAAACCGAAGACTATCTAGTTTTGGACTCGGATACGGTATTCCTCCGCCCGCAGAGTTTTTTTAGCCGAGGCAAAACGATCCTGAAATTCTCTGACCAGTACGAGTTAAATTACAACCTTTCGTTGGAAATGCTCCTCGGCTCGCCGCGACGCTTTCCCGTCTCATTCGTGACCCATCATATGATTTTTAACCGTTCTCAGGTTTCACTGCTGCTGCAGAGCGTGCAGCAGAGGTTTGGCCGGCCGTGGCATGAAGCGCTAGTGGAGGAATTAGATCGTCGGCGTCGGGTTTGGTTCTCAGAGTTTGAGGTGTATGGGAACTTTCTTGTCCGTCAGAAGGCATTCCATCGTGATTATTCGCTCCGTTACTGGCGGGGTCTCGATTCACGACATTCGGAGCTCGGGGGCTTTGATGACAGGCGCACTAAGGAATTGGCGAGACGGTACGATTCGGTTTCGTTCCACTGGCACACACAATGAATGGCATTACCAAAACGTCGAAGACATGCGGTGAGGCTTCAATGCGGCTCGTAACGTTTGCTGAGGGCTCTGGAACAATGGTTGCGGCTCGTTCTGTCGAATTGTCTTGAAAGACGTTTCGGAGAGAATAAACAGAGGGACTTTGCAAAGCGCTCCATGACGCTGTTACGTCGATGCATTTTTGTTGGCAACCCTATTTTGTGAGAAACTATGGCGCCTGGATTCATTTGGATACCCTGCGCTCCCGCGCTCCCCTCCGCCGCTTACTGGCCAACACCGAAACAACTCCATGCTGTGCCGCACCGGCAAGCACCGCTGCAAGGTCGACCATGAATTTCGTCTGGGTTTCTCCTTACGCCCCACAGGATAGGAAGGGCGGATGGCGCTCCTTCAGTCACCACCTCCTGCTGGCTTTAGAAGAGCTCTTAGGCCCCTCATGCCGAGTTGCTCCGGTCTACGTGCGCGAGGATTGGCGAAAGAAGTGGATCAGCCGAATCCAGAAGCATTTGGGCATTCCTCGAGCCTACACATATTTTTCGCGGACCCGGCTGGAACGTTACCGGCGACAATTGCAAACAAGGATCCCTGACTCCAATCAAAAGCCATTGATATTCTTCGGAGCTCTGCCCTTCGTGGCATATGTTCCCCGAGCTCCCTATTTTATCGTTTCTGATGGCAGCTTTCACATAAATTACCACGATTACAATCAGGATCACAGCCATGATCCAGCGGACATAAACCGAATTTGCGAGGCGGAGGCGGGTTTTCTTAGGCGGTCCGCCGGCGTGCTGCTTACCTCACGGTTCGCCGCAGACCGGATCAGGCGTGATTATGGGATCTCAGGATCATTGCTGGATGTGGTGGGTATAGGGCCAGGAAACGTTCCCCCCCCGCCGGCCAAGGTGGGGTGCGGGGACTTTGTGCTCTCGGTGCTGGCGGATTTCGCACGCAAACAGGGCCGTTTTGCCTTCGAGTGCGTTGCGGCGGCACGCTCACGCGGGATTGCGGTGCGACTCAAGTTCATTGGGGACAAACCCCCACGTGACATTCTGAATGCAGACTTCGTCGAGTACGCCGGTTGGCTCGATCTCGACAGGGAACCCGACCGAGACCGCTTTCGTACCGAGTTGAGCTGTTGTCTGGCCCTGATGCTTCCGTCGCGAGCGGACTTGACTCCCCACGTAATACCGGAGGCGTCCTTGTACTCAAAGGCGACCATAGCAGCAGCCGTCGGTGGTATCCCCGAAATGATTCGGGACGGGGAAACCGGCTTGCTCTTTTCTCCCGAGGAGGGTCCTGAACAAGTCGCTGAAAGATTAGGAAGGTTCTTTCGGGATCGCTCCCGCCTGAGGGAAATGGGCAGTGCTGCACATCAATGGTACCAGGAAAGCTGGAACTGGCCGAAAGTCGCGGGGCGCATCATTGAACACGTAAAAAGGGCTCTCCCAAATGACCTGCATGGGCACTTCTAGGACAATTGGTGTATGCATTCCCACTCGAAACCAGGCCGAATTCATCGAGGATGCTTTGGCTTCGGCATTCTGTCAGACGATCGCCCCTTGCGAAGTGGTTGTCTCGGACGATGCCGGCACGGACGATACTGAGGGGGTAGTGGAGAGCTTCCGCCAGAGACTGGCCCTCCCTCTCAGGGCGCGGTTGCGCTATGAGCGCAACTCAGCCGTGCTTGGCATCGGCGGGAATTTCGACCGCGCGGTACGCCTCACAGATGGGGATTTTGTTATTAAGCTCGATTCAGATGACCTCCTGGAACGGAGGTTTGCGGAGGTTCTCTCAAGGCACTTAGAGCGGAGTCCTGCGGCAGGTTGGGGGCACTGTAACGTTCTCAATATCCGTCCTGACGGGGAATCAATCGGTCTCGCGCACACGAGGAAAAGGAGCGGCTACTACGACCCGATGACGGCGTTGCCGGCCTACTTGCGGCACAATGACACCTGCCACTGTGTCATGTTACGAAAGGCCGCTTATCTCAAGGTAGGCGGCTATCGCCCGGAAATGAAGACGTGCGAGGACTGGTTGCTTTGGCTGGAAATGCTGCTGGGAGGTTGGGGGTATTGCTTTGATGAGCTCCCGCTGGCGCGCATGCGCAAGTACAAGGCGCGGCGCGAGCTTATGTCAAATCGGAGAACCAACTTCATTGCTTCTGCTAGGATCATGGTTTCGCGAATCGAGTCCGTCTGCCGGAAAAATTCGGCGGCGCTAGGCATGGCGCCCGATGCGGCACTCAGCCGGTTTCGCGCCGCAACCGCCAGATTATGCGTATCCTCTGGATGCGACGAAGGCGAGTCTTCCGTCCGGAGAGACCTGTTCAAGGCTGCGTATGAGTTTGACCCTTCGGTCCGAACTCGGTTGTGGCTTGCCTTCGGGCCGCGCGTTCCTGCGGGGTTGACGCGGTTGGGAACAATACTCGCGGGCGTCCCGCGCAGCTTTGCTCGGCCCGTGGCGCAGGCTTTGCACCTGCGCAAGGCTCCGTAACGGAGCGGGGAGCGGCGGTGAAAGTTTGATCCCCCTAAGAGCGGGATGCGCCTTAGGCGCGCACGAACATTCGACGATGGAAAAAAGGTGCTCACAACTCGACTCACTTCGGTGTCTTGCCATCATGCTGGTGCTGGCTCACCACTATGCAAGCGGACCTGGTGCTCCCTTATGGTTTAGGAGGATGGTTGCCATTTGGCAAAGGGGGGGGTGGATCGGGGTCGATCTATTCTTTGTGCTGAGTGGCTTCCTCATCTCGGGCCTGCTATTTGGAGAGTATGTAAAGCGTAAGCGAATCCACGTTGGCCTCTTCTTAGTACGACGTGGGTTCAAGATCTATCCGGCTTTCTGGTGTTTGCTCGCCGTGGCGGTTTTCGTGACCCGGCTGGTCGGTGGTGGTTGGCCAGAGCCGATGGCCATGGTTCGTGAATTGCTTTTCGTTCAGAACTACTGGCCGGGCCTGTTGGATCACAGTTGGTCGCTGGCAGTGGAGGAACATTTCTACATCCTGCTCCCCCTTTTGTTGCAGTTCATGTGCCGACGTGGAGCCCCTCCGGATCCGTTCTCGGGAATTGAGCGGTTCACCTGGGCTACGATGCTTGTTGTTTTGACGATGCGGATCCTGTACTGCGCGTCGGGCCGATACGAGTTTGTGCCAGCGGCAACAGCTTCTCATCTGCGTGTGGACGGGTTGTTGTTCGGTGTTTTGTTGGGTTACTGGTATCATTTCAAGGGCTCTTCCTTGTCAGCATTCGTGCGAGACCATAAGCACCTGCTCTACTTTGCTGCGTTGGCAGCTTTCGTGGTGGGATTTGGATGTTCGCGTGAGTGGCCTTTCACGCATACGATAGGGTTTACGGTGTTGACATTGGGATTTGGTGCTCTCCTCCTGCTTCTCATCTTCCACTCGGTGCCGCGGCAGGGCGCCGCCAGGCTTGCGTGGGTCGTTCTGGGCTTTGTTGGGGCGCACTCCTACTCGATTTACCTGTGGCACCGGTTGCTTCAGCGTGCGGCATACTGGCTATGCCGAAATTGGCTAACTGCACATTGGGTAGTCGATGTGGGTGTCTATTTCGGCTTATGCCTCGCGGGGGGTATTGTCGTGGCCAAGATCATTGAATTCCCAGTTTTGCGCGTGCGGGATCGCTTGTTTCCATCACGCAGCCCAGCGCTATTGACTCCCCCCAATGTGGACTCGGCCCCCAGCGTGATAGCATGAAGACACAACAGCGTGTCTCCTCGCTCCCCATTGCACAGTATGCAGCTGAAGTTCCATGGGCGATGCGGCGCCAGGTGGGGAGCACCCTGAGCACATGAGTCCGCGAACCCGAGTGGTGGTGGCTCAAAAAGGGGCCCGTGAGCACTTCTTGGTAGCCCGGGCACTGCACCGAAATGGATGCCTAGCACGTTTGGTCACAGATTGGTACGCACCTGAGAATGGCTTCTTCAGCCAAGTACTTCGGGCGGTGCCGGGCTCCAAGATCCGAGCGGCCCTGGCAGCGCGGGCTGACGATCTTCCCTACGAACTGGTTCGCCCGTTGCGCTGGCTGGGGTTCACGAATAAATGGCGGGAGCGGGCGGCCGCCCGAAGGGGTTGCGTCTTTGATGGCTACGACAGGACCGACGCCGCGTTTGCTCGGGCCGTAGCACGCTTGCGGCTGCCCGAACACGAGGTTTTCTTTGGTTACTCCTATGCGAGTCTGGAGGCGGTTGAGGCTGAGAAGCGGCGTGGCCGGCTGACGATCGTGGATCAGATCGATCCAGGACCCGAGGAATTCCGAATGGTTGCAGAAGAGATGGCACGGTTTCCAGACCTCGCCGGTCCGCCGATCATTTACCCTACCGAGCACTTTGAGCGAGCGCGGCGCGAGTGGGAGCTGGCAGACGTGATAGTGGTCAACTCGGACTGGAGCCGGGGGGCGATTGTGGCTGAAGGCGCCGACCCGGTTAAGATCGAGGTGCTGCCGTTGGCGTACGAGCCTGTTCCTAGGTCAGAGGTCGGAGATCCGAGGTCTGGAACCAAGAGCCAGAGGCCAGTAATCGGTAATCCTCTGGCCGGTGGCAAGCTCAGGGTGCTCTGGCTCGGACAGGTGAATGTGCGCAAAGGGATCTACTACCTGCTGCAGGCCGCCCGCCTGCTTGAGCGCGAACCCGTGGAGTTCATCGTAGCGGGCTCCTTGGGCATTCGACCAGAGGTGGTCGCCGGCGCACCGGGCAACGTCAAGTGGCTGGGGCCGGTGCCGCGAAGCCAAGTGTCGGAATTGTATCAGCAGAACGATGTATTTCTGCTTCCTACGCTTTCTGATGGTTTCGCCATCACGCAGATCGAAGCGCTGGCGCATGGCCTCCCGGTTATTGTGACACGAAACTGCGGAAGAGTGGTGGAAGATGGAGTGACGGGCTTTTTGGTTCCCCCTCGCGACTCAGAGGCGCTCGCGGGGACCATAGCGAAGTTCATCCTCAACCGCCGCCTTGCCTCCGAAATGTCCCCGCGATGCATCGAGGCGTCTAAGGTATTCTCCATTGACGCCTATGGGAAGAAACTGGTGCAATTCATCGAGAAACACACTGTCAGGAGGAGGCCAAGCGAGGACACTTATCCTCTTGCTTCTGGCGTCCCAAAGGTCATCCTATAATCCGTTGCCCGTAGCCCTGTGGCCTCTTCAGAATTAGCCGTCCTCCATGTCGCCCTGAACCCGGTAACTGGGGTTTGGAGCGTGATGAAGGAATTAGCGCAGGCACAGAATCGCGCGAGTTCTTATGCCGCGGTCGGGATAGGCATCATAGCAGACCGTGCTTGGCCAAGCCTCTGCCGGTCAGAACTTCAGTCCTTGGGGCTGCCGCAATACTTAGCGAGCACACCGAAGGTCTTCGGCACAGCCCAATTCCTTTGGCAGAGGGTCCATAGGCCACCGCTGCACAAGTGGGTAGATCAGCTCTTGGCGTCATCAGGCGCGAAGCGCTGCATCGTCCACTTTCACAACGCGTGGCTCTCGGGGGTCTTTCTGCCGCTTGCAAGCGCATTGCGAGGTCGGGTGCGCGTGGTCGCAACTTTTCATGGTGTCAACGCACATTTTCACCGTCAGTTGATTCGCCAGTGCATACACCGATGGATGGCCTCCAGGCTGGTTACTCATCGGGCCAAGCTTACTTCTGTCGATAGAGGGAACCTGCCACGGGCCGAGCGGTTGTTGAACCTGGATCCGGAAAAATTCACGATTATACCCAACGGAATCGCCGACACCCAAGCGCGTGGGTGTCCGCATCTCAATGGGGCGAGTACCCTGACAGTTGGGCATGTTGGCAGCATCGTGTCGCAAAAGGGGTGGCGTGTTCTTGTAGAAGCCGTGCAAAGGCTGCGGACGGGAGGCTGCGACATAAATGTAATATTGGCTGGCCGGGGTGAGGATGCGGAGGAAGCGTGCCTGCTTGCCAAAAACAGTGGCGGCTGGCTGAAGTACGAAGGATTTGTGGCTGATCCTCGAGAATCGGTCATGACTCGTCTGGATGCGCTGGTGTTGATGTCGGAGCAGGAGGGGTTACCGATGGCAATCATCGAGGCGTTATCGGTAGGGGTGCCCGTGATTGCAACGGCTGTCGGCGGTGTGCCCGAGGCGGTCATCGATGGCAAGAACGGGCTTCTGATTCCTCGCTCCGTTCCAGCTCTGGCGCAGGCGCTGGAGCGCCTCGTGCAGAATCGAGAATTGCAGAAAGCGATGAGACTGCAAGCTCGCCAGCAATTCGAAAATAACTTCGAGATCTCGAGGATTGTTTCGCGTTACCACGCTCTGTACGAAGAACGAATATGAGCGGATCCATTGAGAACCTTGCGATACTGATTCCAACCCGGAACCGGCCTGGAATCTTAGGTGGGACGCTAAAGGAATTGCAGACCGCAGGCCTGGGAAACGTTCCGCTCTGGGTTTATGACGATTGCTCCACGGACGCAGAGGGGATCCGCAGTGTGGTGCGAGGGTGGCCAGGCGGGCAAGTGATTCGCGGTCTGAAGCGAGTCGGTCAGGCCGAGGGGCGGAATGTGCTGATGCGCTCTTGCGGCAAGGAGTTCGGGCTTTTCCTGGACGACGACAGTTTTCCCGTTTCGATGGCTGGATTCGTCCGGCATCTCGAGACTCCCCGGGATCCCAGGCGGGCCATCGTGACATTTCAATACCTTGATGTGCCAACCCAAAGGCTTTCGGTTGCGCCTGACACCGGTGAAGGCTTCACGGGATCATTTCACGGCGGCGGAAGCCTCTTTCACATTTCGACCGTGTTAGGTTTGGGCGGTTTCCGGAGTTTTTTTGTTTATGGTTACGAAGAGCCCGAACTGGCAATGCGCGTTAGACTGAGTGGCCGCCACATTTGGTATGATCCGACAGTCGTGATCCACCATAATCATTTTGAGACTCCCAATGAGCGCAGGGATCACCAGGAGTACGACTATCTTTATGCAAGGAATAGCATCCTGATGTCGTCCTTGAACATGCCGCTCTGGCTTGGGTTGCCACATGGCCTTGCGCGATCGGTACGCCGCTCTTTTTTTAGACGTCGGAACGCCCGGACGAAGATTTGGGGCACATGGAGCGGAATTCTCCTCTCCTTCTCTTTATGGAGGGAGAGAACTCCATGTTCCAGCAGGCAGGCGTTTGACTGGTGCCGATTCTCAAAGACAGGTGCGAAATGAAACCTATACAGGCAGTCTTATGGCCTCGGCCCACGCGGGTGATGAAGGCTCCCCCTATGGCGAGGCTCACGCCCTGGCCGCCATTCTGGAATTGTCAGCTAACGAGATCTGAGTTTATGCTGCTGGCGGTTGTTACAGCGCTTGCAGGCGCGATGCATCTGAGGCCGGTCCTGTACTCCGCGTTGGGAGTGCCGCTAACTTACCTCTTGGCGGCCATTTCCTTTCTTAGCCCCGTTACCGGCTTTTTCTTTATCGCGTGCGGGCAATTCCTTCCCTTTCCTGAGGGGTCTCCCCATAATCCGGCCCAAGCCGGCGTGTTGGTTTGGCTGCCGATGATTCTGTTGAGGTATCACCGCGTGAACCTCCATGGTGCCTGGCGTCTATGGCCCGTGCTGCCTTGGTTGGTTTGGTTCGCGCTGCTGACCGGTGAGGCGATTTATCTTCCCGGCAGCGACTACGTCAAGGCGATTGTGTATTCACTGATTGCTTGCCAATTGGCGAACGAGGCGAGGGGACAATGCCTGAAATGCTTGTTCGGGCTTTGTTTGGGGGCCTTGCTGGTCATGACTGCCTACTGGGCTAGCCAACTCGGCCTACCCGTGGAGGTCCAGGACTGGGGTGGAGATCGCGAGGGGTTTGCCCGGATGGGCGGCGTCCGGGCGGATGCGGTTATGGTCTGGCCGGCTTTGTTGCTCGGGATTTCCGGATTGATTGGAATTCAGATCGCTTTGGCCTCCCGTCACAGCCCACGGCAGTCGCCGGAATGGCTGGCCTATGGTACTCTGTTCCTATGCGTGGCTTCGCTCCCGCCTTTGGTTTCCACAATGTCTCACGGTGCCTATGCGGGGTTCATTCTGGTGCTTATTGCCCTGTGTTGGGCAGGATGGCTGGCCGGAAAAGAGGGGGCCTTTCGGAGCGTGAGGTTTCGGAAGTTGATCAAATGGGGGGCGGTTGCCTTGGTCATTGTCTTGGTCTTGTTTGCGGCTGATGCCTTCCAGATACGCACAAAAATGTTGAGCCTGGGAAAGTACTACAAGAGCACAGCGGGCGAAAGCAGCGTGGCAGCATCACGGACTGGGGTTTGGCATGACGCAGTCAACACCATCCTGAAATACCCTGTGTTGGGCATCCGCGTGACTGGGGACCGAGAGGAGATCACATCCGAATATGCATCCAGCGGTGGGTACCTCTCCCATAATGTCTTCCTCGATTACGGGCGCTACGCCGGGATTCCGTGCATGCTCCTGTTGGGTTGCTTTTTCTTTTGGCCTGCCCTAGTCATGTGGCAAACGGGGGCCTTGGTACGCTTTCTTCCATTTCTACTTGCTCATTTCGCAATGTTCATCTTCTGGATGAGCTTGTCCTTCCAGTTCTACAAAACCTTTTGGGCGCTTTGGATGCTCATGGCCATCACTGTGGCTGGCAGACCAGAGTTGAGGTGCCACTCAAAGCCCGTCCGGAAACCTTCGCTATCACGGTCCCAGGCGCAGGACACCTTGAGACCCAAAAGAGGACACGTGGTGCGGTAGCCGAAGGACGTCGCCTAGAGCCGCGTTGACTCAGCGCACCTTCGAGTGAAAGTGTGTCGCCTGACAGCTTTGGCGCAGATTATGCTTTAACCTCGGAAAATGCCTGCGCGCGGGGGGCTTGACTGAGTTTTGCGGTTGAATGTACACAACGGTTATGAGAAGGACGAGCGTGCAAAAGGAGATGTTCAGACTTTTCGGTTTTTGCGCAGTTCTCTTGTGCGCGACATGCCAGGACGTCGTGGCAGGGAGGCTGGATCCTACGAACTGGACCGTCTATCAAATCACAGGGGCTCTTGTGCCACCTTCCAATTTGCGAATTGCACAGACCAACGGCAGCCTGACGAATACAGCGCCGGTGGTTAAGGGGTCGACGAGTTCCCTATCGCTCCAAGTGCTAAGCGCTGTAGCCGGTGGCAATCCCTCCACAGTGACAACGCTAGGCAACCAGTCCAGCCTTTTCATCGATATGGGCCAAACCACGGCCGTCGATCGCGTGTTTCTTACAGGGGCTACCACGAATCTGGCCCTGTGGCCGAACTGGAGTCAGCACACAACTAATCCGCCGCTCGGGTTGATTCTTGTTTTCGTTGGCAACAGCTCTGCGACGATGAAACAGGTCGCGGAGCTCACTGTGCCGTATGATGCTGGTAACCCGGTGAATACTGAGGTCGATCTCCGCTTTAGCCCGCAAACGGGGCGTTATCTAAGCATTCAGTTCCAGACCAATGTCACCTGGGGTGTGAATCACTGGCCTGGCTATGCGCTCTCCTCACAGCCACCGGCTACTACCAATCTGGCGTGGAATGTGGGCGACGTTGAAATCTACGGTTTTACTGGAACGGCAACCAATGAAAACGCTGTGGTGCTGCCAACCGGTGCATCGAACGCTCTTGCGCTCGCAGCGAGTGAATTGAGTTATTATCTGGGCGAATTAACCGGGAAACCTCATCCCATCATCGCGCCGTCGGCTACGAACCAGTATTCCGGAACCATCTATCGGATTGTGGATCTCAAACCCTTGGCGCCGATTTACAACACCATGACGAACAATATCGCGGCGGGACTTCTGCCGTATGGAGTGAATGTGCAAACAAATGGCAGAGAGGTTGTTTTCAGTGCCTGGCCATACCGATGCGTGTTGTGGAGCGTATGGGAGTTCCTGGAGCAGCAGGGAGTACGCTGGGTGTATCCCGAAGGACATGGAGACTTTGTGCCAGGGACAAACGGCATAAATCTCGGGATCTTGCCGCTCCAGTTTGCACCCGCAGCCAGAAGCATTTACGCCAATTGGGACGCCAACAGTCTTGAGCCGTGGGCTTCCTGGATGTTACAGTCAGTGAGACAAGGATATCTGTATCCCTGGCGCAACCGCTGGAACTTCAGTTGGAACGGTTATGGCCCGCTGGGAGGAAGCGAGATTCCAGCAGCGGCCGCCCCGGGAGGGTTAAGCACGAACTACACTGAACGGTTCTCCGGTTATCCCCATAATCTCAGCGCTGTGCTGCCTAACCGAATTCTTCTGGCGGAGAACAGCAACTGGTGGGGATATGACGCATCACTCGGCTACAGTGTAAGTCCCGGGACCGAAAACATCACATTCTGCATGAACAACCCAGCGGTGATAAACTGGGTTGCAAACAAGCTAATAGCCGTCGATACGGCTTACCCGATTCCAAGTCAATGGCCCTTGTGTAACGCGCACTTCGAGAATGCGTACAACCTGCTCCCGTTGGACGCCACTCATTACTGCCAGGATACGAATTGGTGTATTCCCGCCAATGGCCCGGCGGTTCCCAGCGGAGACGCATGGGTGAGGGTGCTCTCCAACTCCGCCTCCGGTGAGTATTACAGTTTTGCGCTGGGAGTCGCTAGTAACATCAGTTACCTGGGTTCAAGCGCTATGGTCGGCGCGCTAGCGTATGCCGATGTTTACGAACCTCCTGTGAACATATCTGCTTTTCCCAGCAATGTGCAGGTGGAAGTATGCATGTATGGCGCCCCCGGTTTGGCGATGCTGTCGCCCAACAATGCCAGCACGAAGGCAGCCTGGGACGGGTGGAGCTCGAAGTGCTCCCGTCTGGCGACATATGATTACACCCTGCTCCACACCGATATGTGGGAGCCAGACCCCCGATTACCTGTTCCCCTGGTAGCAGGGATAGTTGACCATGCCCAGTACCTTGCGCAGCTAGGAGCTTTAAGTGGCGGTTGTCAGGTCACCTTGCCGAGTCTTCCCTATAATCCGTGGAACTTCTATGCTTATCCGCGGATCCGCTGGAACACGAATCAGACCCCAAGTCAACTGCTTCAAGAGTTCTTCAATGCCTATTTTGCGGAGGCTGCGGCTCCCATGCTTTCCTACTACACTGCCATAGAGAGCTACCAGTTCACAAATAATGTGAATATGCACAATGTTCCAGGTTATTGCTACGGAATCACCCCCGGTTCGTTTCCATTGGCCATTTTGGCTTCGATGCAAAGCAGCCTTCAGACAGCCGAGAGTGTGGCGACCAATTGGGTTACTATAGGGCGGGTGGCGAATGTCCAAGCAGGGTTTAATTGGGTCATCTCGCAACGTGGGCTGACAGCAACAAATTTGAAGGACGTCTCCGGCTATCCAGTCGTATCAACGAACGGAGCCTATATAATTAATCTGTCCAGCATGGTAGCTCCCACCAACAGACCGCAAGGGAATTTTGCCTACTGGAACACGGCAGGGTACTGGCAGTATTTGGCTCAGGGAACGATTCAGACAACGTTGAACTTTGCGCAGGCTGGTACATACCAGGTAGTGGTAACGGCGTTGGGAAATCTTAATATGGGAGCATATCCCAGTCTCAATGTTTACCTCGGTCCGAACATGCTGTCAGCAAGCATCAATTCGTCGACGTACACGAACTACACTTTTTCTTTTCCTGTTCAGCCCGGCGTGTGGGATCTTGTTCTGGACTATAATACTGCGCCGCTTAACGGCAACCGGTACATCGATATTGACCAGATACAAGTCCTCCCGCAGTGAAGCTTTTGTGGTGCGATGGAGTGACTCGTAACTCTGAACTGCGAGGCTGATTGCGGAGGGCAAAGCAAGGGAGGAAGGATAGGAACTCGTGAGTATAACGCGAGGACTATGGCAAGAGCTGATGATGGCGGTGCGTGCGCAGAAGTCGGGAAGCTGATTGTGGTGTTCCATCGGCTCGGCCCTTACCATTTTGCGCGGTTGAAAGCAGTGGGGAGGGTTTTCCCGACGGTAGGGCTGGAGCTCTCTTGCGCGGATGATACATACGCCTGGGATTTCATTGAGGGAGAGGACGGGTTTCAGAGGATTACGTTGTTTGAGGACAAGGATTCGCGAACGCAACCTGCGGCCGAAATCGTGCGACGCATCCGGGCAGCATTGGAGGACTGCAATCCGGCGACTGTAGTGGTCCCAGGTTGGGCGGATGCAGGTGCGCTGGCAGCCTTGGAGTGGTGCGTGAAGCGGCAGGTTCCGGCAGTCATTATGTCGGAAAGCACCGAGTGGGATGAGGCGCGTGTTCCGTGGAAAGAAGCGATTAAGGAACGGGTAGTCAGGATGTGTTCTGCAGGGTTTGTGGGCGGCCGGCCACACGCGGAGTATCTGGTTCGGCTTGGGATGCCTCGGAAGCACGTCTTTCTGGGGTATGACGCGGTCGATAACGATTACTTCCGGCGTAAGGCCGAGGAAGCGCGGGAGCTGGAGGCCGGAGTACGAACCAAGTGTGGTCTTCCGGAACGTTTCTTCCTGGCGTCGGCAAGGTTTGTGGAGAAGAAGAACTTGGCGCGGTTGATTGAAGCTTATGGGCTATACAGAAAAAAGGCGGGCGGTGCTGAGCGCAAGAAGGAGGTCTGGAGCCTGGTTCTCCTCGGCGATGGAGCCCTGAAATCTGACCTCTGTCGCCTGATTTCTGACCTCTCTCTGCAGGACTGCGTGCTCATGCCCGGATTTAAACAGTATGATGAACTGCCAGTTTATTACGGGCTGGCAAGCGCGTTTATCCATGCGAGTACGGTGGAGCAGTGGGGATTGGTGGTGAATGAGGCGATGGCTTCAGGGTTGCCCGTGCTGGTTTCCAATCGCTGCGGGTGTGCTGCGGACTTGGTGCGTGAAGGTGTAAATGGGTTTACGTTTGATCCGGACAGTGTCGAGCAGATCGCGGCATTGATGTGCCGAGTGTCCTGGGACGGGACGCGGGAGGGGGAACAAAATCGGGGGCGTGTAGACCACGGACTAATACCCTTAACCGTCCATCGGGAGGCCATGGGCAGGGCGAGCCGTGAGATTATCGCTGGGTGGGGACCCGAGCGGTTCGCCGACGGCCTCCGCCGTGCGGTTGAAACGGCAATCGATGGCCAGATCCCACGCCCCCGGGTGTTTGATCGTATGCTGCTTCGGATGTTGATAGCGCGGGGCGGAGCGTAGATCGTGTTTGATCAGTCATACGTTCTATGGTGAGTGTGATCCACGTTACTTCGTGGTTGTCACGACGGGGGGGCGGGATTCCTCCGGTGATTTGGTCTCTGGCACGCGAAAACCAACGGTTGGGACTCAACGTTTCGGTGGCTGGCCTGGAGGACGAATTCGTCCAGGTCGATTGTGCAGGCCATAATGTGAAGTTTATTACAGGGGCGGTTATAGGCCCCGGGGCGATGGGGTTTTCGCCGGAGCTTCGGACTCGACTGCGCGCTCAGACGGGACCGGGAAGTATCATCCATTGCCATGGGCTGTGGATGCACCCCGGGATGGTCGCCCGTCGAGCGGCTGAGTCCAGCGGTTCTCGTCTGGTGATTTCGCCCCACGGAATGTTGGAGCCGTGGGCCTTGGGAAACTCCCGCTGGAAGAAGTGGCTTGCCGGGCGACTCTTCGAAAACAGGAACCTGCGCTCGGCCGGATGTCTTCACGCCCTGTGTGAGGCTGAGGCATGCAATATCAGGAGCTATGGCCTTCAGAATCCCATCGCCGTCATTCCCAACGGTGTGGATTTAGAGGACTTTATTTGTTTGCCGGCCTATGAGGCCATCGAGAGGGATTATACCGCCTTAATTGGAAAAAAACGGATGCTTTTCCTGTCCAGAATTCATCCTAAGAAGGGATTATCGCACCTGATAAGAGCGTGGCACCGAGTGGCGCCCGCGTTCAAAGATTGGGTGTTGCTCGTCGCTGGGAAAGGACAGCTCGGTCATGAAGCTGAGCTAAAAGTGCTGGTCTCAGAGTTAGGACTCTCCGACTCCGTGCTGTTTTTGGGTCCCCTTTACGGTGAGGCCAAGGGAAGGGTGCTGGCAGGCGCCGATGCTTTTACCCTGCCTTCGTTTAGCGAAGGGTTAAGTATGGCGGTTTTGGAAGCTGCGGCGTGCGCCCTGCCTGTGCTCTTGACACCCCAGTGCAATTTTCCCGAACTTGTCGCCGCAAGGGCGGCGCTTGAGGTGCAGCCCAACGTAGAGGATTGCGAAAGGGGCTTGCGGCGTATGCTATCCTTTCCCAGGCAGGAGTTGAGAGAGATGGGACTGCGTGGACGGGGATTAATCCGAAGGGTTTATACCTGGCCTGACATCGCGGATCGAATGGCTGCTGTCTATGCCTGGCTGCTGGATGGAGGACCTCGACCCGATTGCGTGCATGTTGACTAGCCAGACACGGGACCAGGAGTTTCCCAAGCCGGTTAAGCTGGCCGGTTTTCACCCGTCCGATTTCGATCGGGGGGCGGGAGTTATCAAGGAGGCCTTATGGCTAATCATCAGACTGGTTTTGTTTCAGTTGTGTCCGTTTAGCTTTTCGGCTTTGAAGAGAGCAGTGCTGAGGTCGTTCGGGGCACGGATCGGGCGAGGAGTCATCCTCAAACCACAGGTGAAGATCACCTTTCCCTGGAAACTTGAAGTCGGGGACTCCGTCTGGTTGGGAGAGGAATGCTGGATATTGAATCTGGAGCGGGTTGTTATCGGCAGCAATGTATGCATCTCCCAGAGGGCTTTTCTCTGCACGGGCAGTCACAATTACAAGCTGCCCACATTCGATTTGATCGTGAAGCCTATCACGATTGAAGATGGGGCATGGTTAGGGGCCGCTTCCTGGGTGGGACCAGGGGTAACCGTGGGATCGCACGCGGTTCTTTCGGCTGGCTCGGTGGCAACGAAGAACCTCGAAGCCTGGGGCGTTTACCAGGGGAACCCGGCGGAATGGGTTAAAGCACGGAACAATAGAACCGCCGATCGTGGGTTGTCGTTTTCATCGGCCATCTCTCCGTCTGACAAGGCACAAGTGAAGACTCAGCCGTCAGCAGAACGCTGACCTTGAAAGCTAGACTTCGTATGAATGAGAGCGGGCAAGACTTGGAGGCTGCGCCTGGACAAGCGCAGGGGGACAGGGCAAGCACCATGGATGGGGAACGCAAAGCTCAGAACGGGGACCTTAAGCCGCGGGAGCCCTCGCGGCTAAACTCGCGCAACGCGGGATCGTCGTTCCTCTTCGTTTTGCTGCTCTTGCCATTTGCATATCTATGGTTCCGACTGGTTGACAATCTACGGCCCGAATGGACTACCAACCCGCAGTATGGCTTCGGGTGGGTGGTGCCGATTCTGTGCGTGGGGTTGCTACTTCGCGGTTGGCAGGCGGTGAAGTTGCGAGACACACAGGACCGCGGACCAGAGGTCAGAGGGCAGTGGTCGGCCGCTGTTCTTTTCGCTTTGCTCGCTTTCCTTTACTTGCCGACACGTTTGGTGGAAGCGGCTACGCCGGAATGGCGGCCGATCCAATGGTCGCTTGGAGGAATCGCGATTGGGTTAACTCTCTGCGCACTCAGGATGGGAAGGGGCCTGGAAGGGCTTAAACGAGCGGCTTTTCCCGTGTGTTTTTTCCTTGTTGCCATACCATGGCCAACACTCATCGAACAGCCCATCATCCAGGGGCTAACGCGGTTCTGCGCGGCATTGGTAGTAGAGGTGATGGGGATCTTTGGCATCCCGGCGATGCAGCATGGAAATGTGATCGAGGTTGCCAGCGGGGTGGTGGGGATTGACGAAGCCTGCAGCGGCATTCGGTCGTTTCAGTCCAGCTTGATGATTTCCTTGTTTTTAGGGGAGTTTTATGCTTTGAGCCGAGTGCGGCGATGCTTGCTGGTGCCAGCCGGCTTTGTCCTCGCGATCGTCTTTAATGTGTGCCGAACTTCGCTTCTAACTTGGGTGGCTGCCAAGAAAGGGGTCGCGGCGATTGACCAGTACCATGATCCGGCGGGCGTCACGATTCTTTTGGCTTGTACGGCTGTGACGTGGGGCATCGCATGGGCGTGCCGAAAACCAAAGCCCGGAACTCCCAACCCGGGATCGGAAGGAGCAAAAGCAGAGGGAAGGACAATGCAGGAGAAACCGGCGGCGAACGGGGGCTGGGCGGCGGTTCGCCCATTGGCTTATGGTCTGTTGGTGTGGTTGGCAGTGGTGGAAGGTGGCGTTCAGGCTTGGTATCGCGCGAGGGAGGCCATGGTTACGCCGGGTCCGAAGTGGTCGATCGTTTTCCCGCGTGCGAACCCCACGTTCAAGACCTTGGCGATGGACGAGAAGACCATGAGACTGCTGCGTTTTGATGAGGGAGAACAAGGCACTTGGAACGAATCCGACGGGACCGTGTGGTCGGCTTTTTACTTCGGTTGGCGGCCCGGTCGTGTTGCGGGTTATTTGGCCAAGCGGCATACACCGGAGATCTGCATGCCGGCAGAGGGGTTGAAGCTCGTTGCGGGGCCGGAGTTGATGCTGACAAAGGTTAATGGTGTTGAGTTGCCGATGCGGCATTACGTGTTTGGAACGGGAGGAAACGCGTTGCAGGTATTCCAGTGTCGCTGGGAGGAGGGCATGGGGAAAGAGGCCTACGTCCAGCACGAGTCGGCGCGGTTCAACCTGTTGCGTGGTATCTGGGCCGGGCGCGGCATTCATGGGCAGAAGGTGATCGAAATCATCGTTTCCGGCTGTGAGGATTCGGAACAGGCCAAACAGGCTCTCGTGCGGCAACTGGAGAAGATGATCAAGGTCGAAGGACGCGCCGCGTAGAACAGAGTGTAGACTCCGGATTAAGCCAAGCAGAGCTATGCGGATCACCCTGGTCAACCAAGCCTTTTATCCGGATATAGTTTCCAGCGGGCAGCATTTGACGGATCTGGCCCTGGCGTTGGCTCAACGCGGGCATGAGGTGACGGTGTTGAGCAGCCAGCGGGCATACGACGATCCCCAGAAGGTCTTTGCCAAGCTTGAAACCTGGAACGGCATTCGAATTCATCGACTGTTCAGCACCGGTTTTGGCAAGAGGGCGAAATGGAGACGATCGGCAGATTTTGCCAGTTTCATATGTTCGGCCTGCCGGCGTTTGTTCTTCCTTCCAAGGCAGGACTTGGTCGTGGCGATGACTTCACCACCACTGATTTCATTTGTCGCCGCTTGCTTTGCCCGGCTGCGGGGTTGGAGGTTTTGTTACTGGGTCATGGACATGAATCCGGACGAGGCTCTGGCAGCCGGCTGGCTGCGGCAGAATTCCTTAGCGGCGAGGTGGCTTGAGTGGTGCTCCAGGTTTAGCCTGCGCTCCGCGTCGGCCATCATCGTTCTGGATCGGTTCATGCGTGATCGCATTCTGAACAAAGGGGTGGAGGGGCAAAAGGTGGCTGTCATTCCCCCTTGGTCACATGACGCGCAGGTCTGCTTCGATATCGAGGGGCGAACCCGTTTCCGGGACTCCCACGGCCTGGCGAATAAGTTCGTGGTCATGTACTCCGGCAATCATAGTCCTTGTCACCCGCTCGATACGATCCTCGGTGCAGCGGAAAAACTGGCAGGCCGGGACGACGTCGCCTTTTGTTTTGTCGGCGGAGGCAGCGAGTTCTCCAGCGTCCAACAATTCGCTCGGGATCGAAATCTGTCAAATATCCTCTGTTTGCCGTACCAGCCGATGAGCGAATTAGCCGGATCGCTCTCAGCGGCGGACTTGCATTTGGTGCTGATGGGAGATCTGTTCGTCGGTCTCGTGCATCCCTGCAAGATCTACAACATCATACGAGTGGGAGCGCCTCTGTTGTACATTGGCCCTGAGCCAAGCCACGTTTCAGACATTCTCCAAAGGGCCAAAGGAGATCTCGTTTGCGCTCAGGCCAGGCATGGCCAGATCGACCAGGTAGTTCAGGCCATCCTCCGCTTGAAGGAGGGAGGGAGTCGATTGAATCGAGATCGTGGCTTGTCGCTGGCGAATTGCTTTTCTGAAGAAAGGCTGCTTCGAGAGCTTCTGGCGGTGTTGGAGTCAGCGGGCAAACACGAGGGGAGGGAAGTAGTGACTGGAGATGCGGTGAGCGTGCAACGCCGCGACGGCGTGGAAACACCCATTCCTCCCCTTTGACATATGTTCAGTGATTTTGACAAGTATATCGCGGTATTCCTGACCGGGTTGGTCGTCACCTATATCCTGACTCCATGGGTCCGGGTGCTAGCCTGCCGGTATCAGATCGTCGATCTGCCGGGCGAACGGCGGCCGCACAAGCATCCTACCGCTCGGGGCGGCGGATTGGCTGTGGTCATTGGAGTGCAGGCCGCGTGTGTCATGGCACTGGTTTTCCCATGGCCGAAGATGGCTGGGGGACTAGACGTGCATTGGTGGCTGCATTTCAGCGCGGCCTCGCTGGTCTTGCTGGTGGTCGGCCTGGTAGATGATATCCGCGGGCTGGGCCCATGGCCGAAGCTGGGTGGCCAGGCGGTAGCCGGATTGCTCGTTGCCTTGTCTGGAACCAGGTTCGGCAACTTCCTTGGATATGAGCTGCCGGGTCCGGTTGATTCCCTGCTGGTTGTCGTGTGGCTGGTGGCTGTCATCAATGCCTTCAATCTTATCGACGGGTTGGATGGCTTGGCATCGGGACTGGCCATCATCTCTGCGACAGGACTTTGTGGGATTCTGCTACTCGCACACCAGCCGGCGGATGTGCTGGTGCTGCTGGGGTTGATCGGCGCATGTCTGGCGTTCCTGCGCTACAACTTTCATCCAGCGACGATTTTTCTCGGAGATACCGGCAGCATGTTCCTGGGTTTCATTCTGGGGGTGGTGTCATTGCAAACGCTCAACAAGAACACCTTCATCCTGTCCATGACGATCCCAACATTGGTGTTAGGGGTGCCGATTTATGACACGTTGTTGGCAGTGTGGAGGCGATCGGTGCGGCTATGGCTGGCGGGAGCGCAGCCCGGCGAAGTTTCCAAAGGCAAGGGGCTCATGCAGCCAGACCTCGAGCACTTGCACCATCGGCTTTTGAGAATGGGGTTGGGGACGCGGCGGGTGGCTACGGTCCTTTTCATGACGAATGCGGGCTTGGTTGCGTTTGGCCTCTTAATCACAACCTTCCAATCCCATTCCGCCGGCATCTTCCTGATCGCCCTGTTAGCTGGGGTGTATCTGCTCATGCGGCACCTTGCGGTCATTGAGCTGCGTGATACAGGCAGGGCGCTCTTGATTGGTTTGCGCCGCCCTACCCACCTGGCCCTTAAGGCGTTGTCGTATGAAGTCTGGGACATGGGCTCCATGGGCGCAGCCTTGGCGCTGTCGATGTGGGCCTTTGAGCAACGACAGGGGGATTTCCTGCATGCCTGGTTTCTGGATTTACCTATATGGGTCACACCGACGTTCTTGTTGCTGGCGTTGTCGCGAACCTATCTGACGGTCTGGACGAGGACCCGAATGCGCGACGTGCTGATGCTCATCTTCTTACTGCAAGGCGGCCTTCTGCTGAGCCTGGGGATTGCCCTTGTCATTGACCCTGGCAACGCGCTCCAGTGGATGCTGCGGGCTCTGATCGTCGGAGGGGTGAGCCATCCAGTCATTGTAGGGGTGCGTGTCATTTACCGGTTTGTCGAAGAGGTTGTTGTCTGGCTGAAGGTACAGAGCGAGCCAAACCAGAAGGGCGAACGGGTCCTGCTCTACGGAGCCGGAGGCAGATGTCAGCTCTTCCTCAAGGAACGCGGCTTCAACAATTCCAGGAGTTTTGACAAGCGAATCATTGTAGGACTGATCGATGATGAACCGTCCCTGCAATCGCGCTGGGCCTATGGATATTTGGTACTGGGAAACGTGAACGATCTCCCTCGGTTGATACCTCTGCATCATATCACCGGGCTCATTATTACCGCCGAGCTCAAACCCGAATCACGAGCGGCGTTGCGGGAAGTGGCCGATCGGCTTGGAGTGGGTTTGACTGAGTGGGGCTTCGAGGAACGGAAAGTCGGGGTGCCCGTATCGGCCCGGGTGCCGGCCCCTCCGGCCTCTGGTGCTCAACTTGTCCCTTCCGCAAATCCCAGTCCGACTCAGACTAGTTCAACTACGGCTATGGCCAATATATAATTATGCGAAAAGTCATCCTGATTCTCTTGTGCACCACTGCGGTGTTGCTCGCCGGGTATGTGGGCTATAGGGGCTATAAAGTCTGGAAACAAAAGCACCTGGTGACCATGGCTCGCGGGTTTATCACGAAGTCCGACGGCAAAAACGCCCTGCTCTGCTTGCAGGAAGCGCTCACCTCAAACCCCAGGAACCTGGACGCCTCCCGCCTGATGGCCGAGATCCTCGAGGAAGCGCGGTCGTCAGCCGCAGTCTTGTGGCGCAGCCGGATCGTGGAGGAAAACCCAAAATCACTCGATGATCGTCTCGCGCTGGCGCGGACCGCCTTGACCATGCGCGACTATTCCGTCGCCAGCAATGCCCTCGAAGGAGTCGATGCGGTCGGCAAGCGAAGCGCTGTTTATCACAATGTCGCCGGCGCGGTGAGCGTGGCTGCCAATCAACCCGTCCAGGCCGAGACGCATTTTCTCGAGGCAATTCGGCTCGAACCCCAAAACCCGGTTCCTCAATTGAATCTGGCTGTTGTCCGGCTCCATGGAACCAATGAAGCGGAGATGACGGAAGCAAGAGCGACGCTCAACCGCCTTTGTGTCAACCAAACCAACGCGTCTCTCCATTGTGACGCCTTGCGCGAGCTGGTCATGGACGCGATCCGATTCAAAGAAAATGATCGGGCACTGGCGCTCTCCCGGGAATTAGTGCAACAGACAAACTCTTCGTTCCGTGATCGGCTCCTGCGCCTTGACGTGTTGCGCGTAAGCGGCAACGCCGAGTTCAAGTCGGCCCTCGCTGGTTTCCAGCGCGACGCTGCCGCTGATCCAGCCAAGATCGATGAAATGGCCACGTGGCAAATGACCCGCACCGGACCGGCGGACGCCATGACCTGGATGCAAACCTTGCCGATGAAGACCCAGACCAATCCGCCAGTGGCACAACTACTCGCTGGATGCCAGATCGCGCTCCAAGACTGGCGCAGGTTGCAGCTTTCGTTGGAAAAGCAGAATTGGGGTGAACTCGAGCTGATGCGTCATGCCTTCCTGGCGCGAGCCCTCCGCGGTCAGGACTTGGCCGATTCTTCAAAAGCCGAGTGGGAACTGGCGTTAAAGGTGGCGGGGAGCCAAAAGCCGCCTCTCGCAATGCTGTTGCGTTTGGCGTCGCAATGGAAGTGGCAGAGTGAAGGCGAAGAAATCCTCTGGACCATTGTCAATCACTACCCGAACGAGAGGTGGGCCGTGCAGGCGCTCTCACAGGCACTCTTCGTCGGCGGGCGCACACGGTCTTTGATGTCCCTCTACAACCAACAGGTCAAGGCCTATCCCTCGGACCTCGCGGCCAAGAACAATCTGGCGATGACCGCCCTGCTCTTGGAAGCACTTGAGCTTAAGCCTCACGAATTGGCGCGGGAGGTCTATGAAAAAGCTCCCACCAACGCTTCGTTCGCCTCTACCTACGCCTTTTCGCTCCACGTTCAGAAGAAGGACGCCGAGGCGCTCAAGGTGATGCGCCAGCTTAGGCCTGAAGAGCTCGAGAACCAGTCCGTTGCCGGCTATTATGGGCTCATCCTCAAGGCTACCGGCGACAACGCGCGGGCCAGAGTTTACCTCGACAGGGCTGCAAAAGGTCCACTACTGGGAGAAGAAAAGAAACTCTTCGAGAAGGCCAGAGCTGGGGTTTGAAAGGCCGGGCCAAGGCTCTCAACACCGCGAGACAGCCCTTATCGAAGGCAAGAGCTACCGCATGAACAGCCAAATCGAAGCCCCGTGAGTGCGCTGTTCGTTTTCGCCGGCGACAGGTCAAAGAGCTGTCGCCATTTTTGTGTACCGATTTAAAACGACCGAACATTTTCAAACCGGTGCACCAGCGTGGGTGGCGGCGAGAAAAGCTGAAAACCGTCAGTCGGAAAGTAATGTCTCTTGCTGCGAGCCCGTACTGAGATCCAGGCATGGGGCACTCTGCCGACTCCCAATCCGGAAGCACGCACGCGGATCGAAGACAAAAGTCAGGCCGGTCTTGCGACCGTCCTGACAGCAAAGGGACATCGATGTTTCGTGTGAATCACGCGTTATGCGGTGACGCGCTTGCGCAGAATCCGTATGGTGCTCGCCCCAAACGGCAGGAGCAGCAGCGTGCCGGCGATCATCGTCGTCGGCTCAGGAACGACGGCCCTTATCGTCGCATCGCCATATAGATTTACACCGGTGTTGTCGTAGAGCTGATATGTGCCGTTTGGAACAGGAGAGGAAGCGCCATTGCTGAACAAATTGAGCTCAATTGTGCTGTTGCCGGGCCCTAGGAACAATAACCCAGGGTTTGTCAAAAATGGATTTTGGCCGGACAGTACTTGATCATCGTAAATAAAATACCCTGATTGTGAAACAAGAGCTGCAGTCGAGCCCGGGTAATTGGGGTTCGGAACAAGACCATAGTTGCCTTGTGTAAAGGGAGTATTGAGACCTGATACCGTAATGCTTCCAGCCGTGGCCTCGAATGCGCCTCCCCCAAGGGGATCTGCGGTAACCGACGCAACGGCCAGTGTTGATCGGTCGTTGCTGGTAAAGGTTATGTCAAACAATGAGGCGCGAGCCTCAGCCGCGATGACCAGCGCGGCCGCGATTATTGCTAGTTGTAGTTTTCTCATTTATATCTTTCAGTTTTTGACACTCGCGGAAAAGCGACCTCTGGCTCGACATTTCAGCCAAGCTCGCAGGCTTCCCTTATGCGATTGCCAGTGTTGTTATGGATTATTCGACCGACCTACTACGGTGCTCATTTTACATAACAACCGATTCGATTCTATCGCATCTTAGGACATGTTTGATCATGATCAAGACTCCAATTCCGCTTCGCCAGGATCTCCGTTATTGGCACAAAACGGACAGCGCTCGGCCACTTGTGAGACATGGGGCAGATCAGAAGCTGAGATGTAGCATCCATAGCAGCATTTGGGACACGAGATGGAGCGAGCGGGTCGGCTTCGCTCCGTGCCCGCTCTTGGTCCCCAAAATGACCGCAGCATTCCGCTGGACCAGGCGCCGCCGTCCTGTACGAATGCCGCAAAAAAAAACGTAACTGCTCAGGTCGTTTGACGGTTTCTTCGATAAGTTTTTGCATTTAATTTGGCCGGGGTTAAAGTACTGCAACATGGAGCAGTTGCCGCCCCGACCTAAGATCCAGCGTCTGT
>Ga0181517_10000355_pt1 | contig 62753 bp, 58 predicted proteins | sample PEATcosm2014_Bin_31_FD_119748 | JGI IMG/M metagenome (GOLD analysis project Ga0181517, IMG submission 119748) | Peatland microbial communities from MTU Mesocosm Facility, Houghton, MI, USA - PEATcosm2014_Bin01_30_metaG | ecosystem: Environmental > Terrestrial > Soil > Wetlands > Peat | place... | reverse complement strand
GAAGGACACCCCTACCCCCCTCCCCCCTGAGATGGGCGTTTTCTGGGGGTCCTCTCGGCCCGTCCGAAGAGATAAGTAATTTTGAATCAGTACTATGAGGGATGTGCCTGTCAGCTACCCCATTATCTTAATGGTAAACAGAAACCCCTGAAAAACGCCATTTTTCGTTGCTCTTGAGGGGTTTTTGGGCGAGTTTGACGAGAAAGTGAGGAGTTCTTGGCCAGCGCCACAGCGGAACCAGAGCTGGTGCACTTCGAATGCACACCTCTCAAGTCGACACGCTGCCGTCTAGGTCTAGGACATGCTCTATGACAGCACGCGGCCCAGAAATCCCTTGAGTCCCCAGCGGCCCAGTGCGGCCAGGAAGAATACCAGCGCGGTGAGAATAGCCCACCATGGCATGTGCGCGATGCTGGGTGTGACGGCGGCGCGAAGTCCCTCGCTCATATAGACAATCGGGTTGAAAAGCACCGCTATCTTGAGCCACTTGATCTTGTCGAGCCAGGCCCACGGATAGTACACGCAGCCCAGAAACGTAATCGGCACCACGATGATGCTGAAGACCAGCCCAATCTGCTTGGGGTTGACCGTGGAGCCGATGACCAGGCCCAGTGACCCGGCGAGCAGACTGGCCAGCACCAGTACCAGGGCCAGCAGGAACCAGTTGGAGATGTCTGCGCGCACCGGCACGGCAGGAATATAGATGGCCATGGGAATCACCAGCAGGGCCGCAATGATGCTCTGCATGGCGCTGAAGCAGACCTTCTCAAGAGCCACCGCCCACAGCGGCAGCGGGCACATGACGCGGTCATCGATCTCGCGGGTGATGCCGAACTCCGACGACAGCGGCAGAGCCACCGCGGCGATGCCTGAGAACATGATGGCTACTGCCATCAGTCCAGGCAGGATGATAGTGCCGAAATCGGTCTTGCCACCGCCGGCCGCTAAAGGGTTGCCTCCGCCCATCCGGGGCAGAATAAAGGTAAACACAAACAAGAAGAGCAGCGGCTGCATTCCCACGCGCAAAAGAAATGGCAGAAACTCACGCGTAAGCACTCGCAGATCGCGCAACAACAGTCCCAGAAAAGCCTTGAAAAATATCCCCGAGTCGAGGACACCTGCCTGGGAATTGCCGCGCTGCAAATTGGAGGCGCTATTCACGCAAATCCCTCCCGGTGAGATGAATGAAGACGGTTTCCAGGCTGGGCTCGGCTATAGTCAGGTCGCGCAGCCCAAAGCGCGCCGCCTCCTGCACCAGCTCCGGGAGCAGGCCATCCTGCGCTACAGCCATCACGCGCAGTCCGTCGGCGGTGGCCTCGGCGCCGCGCACGTCGGGCCGCGCCTTCAGCATAGCCACGGCCACCTCCAACCCCTCGCGGGATTTCAATTTCAGATCGAAAACGGTTTCCGCGCCATAGGTCTGCTTCAGCTTCTCCGGCGTCCCCAGGGCCAGCACGCGTCCATGATCGATAATCGCCACGCGGTCTGAGAGCGAGTCGGCCTCTTCCATATAGTGGGTGGTCAGGAGAACGGTAATGCCCTCTTTGCGCAGCCCCTCCACCGCGGACCACATGGCCATGCGGCTCTGGGGGTCGAGACCGGCGCTGGGTTCGTCCAGAAAAAGCACGGTGGGCCGGTGCGCGATGGCACGCGCAATCTGCACGCGCTGGCCGAGGCCGCCGGAAAGCTGCGCGGGGTACACGGCTTGGCGCTCGGTCAGCAAGAACTGCTCCAGCAACTCCAGGCTTCGCGCCTTGGCGTGCCCGTGGCTGAATCCGAAGTAGCGGCAGTGGTAATAGAGGTTCTCATAGACGGTCAAGGAGCGGTCAAGGGTGTTGAACTGCGGCACGACACCGATGTGCCGCCGCGCATGAGCAGGATGGCGCACCACATCCACCCCGGCAATGCGCACAGTGCCGCTGGTGGGCAAAGTGCGCGTGGTGGCGATGGAGATCGTGGTCGTTTTGCCGGCCCCGTTCGGCCCCAGGAGGCCGAAGATCTCGCCCTGCTCTAACTCCAGATCAATTCCATCGACAGCCACGACGCGCAGCTTGGACTCGTAGATCTTTGTCAGGTGCTGAATTTCGACAATCAATCCGATTCACCCACAAGACGGAGGGAAGTACGTATGCTAATCCAGTCTAACCCAATGAGAGCAAAGGTTGAGCCGTGTCGGCGAAGATGCAGCGATGCGATTTGGGATTGAACAATGTGATCGCTGTCACGCATATTATTTCTTCACCTAAGAAATCTATCTAACTCATTCCAATACCTTATCTAGCTTTCTTGAACGGCTCCCTACTTTCTCCGGACAAAAGTCGCATTGACCGTCAGAAACGATGCCCGTAACGTCTAACCATGACCAAAAGCAACATAGCGGTCATGTTGATTACAAAATAGTGGATAACCTGCAATTGCATTTGATGATAAGCAGGTTAAGCCCAGTTCGATTAAGACTCGACGTCGCATTGGAAGGTTATATAAGTTGACCGCCTAACTTCAACTCATGTTTTGGCGGCCGCAATATATACAAACGGAAGTGGCATGGGAGCCGGTGGTAATAGTAGACCGGCCACATATCTTAGAGGTTCTTATGAAATATACAAGAATATTATTGTGTCTACTGGTCGTGTTGTTTGGGTTGTCTGGTTGTGGTGCTAACCCCTCCTTTAAGTCACCAGCGGAAGTGAATGCTGTTGAATCGAACCCACAGGATTGGTATCTGCTCTACGGATCCGGTACTCCTGTTCACCCAGAGGCCTTGCCTGCAGGAGCGTGGTCCTTTGACTTTCCCGGTACTGACGGCTCCGTGCATTACATTGAGGTTCCTTACGCAGCAACCGAGGACCTGATTGGAAGAACGTTGACCATGACGTTTCAGGTTGTCTCAAGGGGCGCGATTTACGATGCCAATGTGGAGCCGAATGAAGGTGGTCATGCCTCCATTCACCTGTTCATCGAGCACCAAGACGATGACTTTACAAATGACTCATATCGCTGGTGGTGCGCGGCGAGCGAATACCCACTTGGCTCGCAAGATAACCAAGTTCACACTGTTTCTTGCCCACTGGATTACACTGCATGGAGCTGACCTGCCCCCATTTTCTCAACCACTGATAACTGGAGCTTCCCGATTTTGGTTTAGCTCCGAGATTATCTCGCAGCCGCCGTCGTCGTGGCTGTGTAAATGTGGGAGGCGTTCTTTGCTTTCCACATTTGCATAGCCTGCTTGCCGGAACTCCTCCGGCGTCCTGTAGGCGAGCGAACTGTGCGGACGTTCGCAGTTGTATTCCTGCCGCCAGGTTGCAAGAGTGCTCCTTACATCATTCAACGTGCGGAACCAACTGGTGTTCAGGCACTCGTCGCGCAGCCTTCCGTGGAAACTCTCCACATGGCCATTTTGCATCGGCCGGCCCGGCTGGATGTGCACCAGCCCCACTTTCCAGTCCTCCGCCCAGCCCAGCATGCGGCGCGAGGTGAACTCCGGGCCGTTATCCGAGCGCAGGTTCTCCGGCCGCCCACGTTCTCCGATCAGCCGCTCCAACACCCTGGTCACGCGCCCCGAGCCCAGGCTGGTGTCGGCCTCCAGCGCCAGACACTCGCGCGTGTACGCATCGACCACGCTCAGGATGCGCACCATCCTTCCGGTCGCCAGGCCGTCGACGATGAAGTCCATCGCCCACTCCTGGTTGGGCCGGATCAGTCGCGGCGCCAGGGCACGATCCCGCACCAGACGCTTGCGCTTCTTGCGCCGAACCGCCAGCCCCTCCTCCAGATACAGCCGGTAAACACGCTTCACGTTGACCTCGTGGCCTCTACGTTCGAGCAACACGTGCAACCTTCGGTAGCCGTAACGCGGCTTCTGCCGCGCCAGCTTCACCAGTTCGCCTCGTAGCTCCGCGTTGCGATCCGGCCTCGGCTCATACCGATAGCTCGACCGCTCCACGCCCAGCAGCTTGCAGGCCGTGCGTTCGCTCAATCGGAATTCTGACGAGACGAACGCAACGTCTCCTCTTAGACCGGCAAGCTCCAGCCGTTTTTTCGTATGACTGCCTTCAGCGCCTCGCCGTGCAGGCTCAGCTCCGCCACCAGCAGCTTCAACCGGCGGTTCTCATCCTCCATCGCCTTCAGCCGTTGCGCCTCGCTGACCTCCATGCCGCCGAACTTCGACTTCCAGCCATAGAACGTCGCCGCGCTGATCCCATGCTCCCGGCACACATCTGCCGTCTTCACCCCAGCCTCATGCTGTTTCAAGATCCCGATGATCTGCTCTTCCGTGTACCGGCTCTTCTTCATGCTCCATCCTCCCGCTTAGATTACGAGAGAACTCCAGTTTCCACTGGTAGAGTTTTGCGGGGGCAGGTCAGAGCGATGTTTTGGGACGTCACAGTGAGAGTGATTTTGCGGAAACCATGGCGCACATTGGTGCGGTGGGTATGACTTGTGGTGGCACAAATGGATTGGGCCACGGATGTAGGGTTCTAGACGGTGCTGCGCAGTTCCAGTCGATTAACTATCAGATTCAATAAGTGAGATTCATTGGCAGGTTGCTCTATGGCAGATCGGGTGGCTGCCAACCGCGCTGTTAGTCAGTTGAAGTTTCTCCGCCTGAACTGTCCAGCCGAGCGGTGCGGCAGATTTCCATGCCATACTTCGCTCACGCTCACAATGCGCACCATGGGCAGGTGGCGAGGTACGCGAGGTGGCGATGGGGATGATGGTTTTATCGACCCGTTAGGCCGATAGAAAGTCCGCCCTGCCCTAACTCCAGGTCAGCACCATCTACGGCCACGACGCGCGGCTTCGACTTGTAGATCTTTGTCGGGTGCCGGATTTCGACAATCAATTCTCCTACGGCCGGGGAGGGAAGTCCGTATGCCTCTTCAGATTGGCGGACCGGCCAGCGTCGGCCGACGCAGCTTGCCAAGGAATGATTGCAATGAGGGAGACATGCCGCGTATGTAAGAGCGGCCCATGTGGAGCTGTCGTCAGGTCGGAGCTCAATCATGGGTCCGGCGCAGGGTGAGGGCTCATGGGGCGCCGTACCATTCCCCGGTAACACCAATTCAATGGCTGGTCCAGACACTCGGGAATATTTTCCACAGCAGGAAACGCCGCGGCAACTGTGTCAGAGAGTGAGTATGCGACGGTCCGGAGAGAGCGCCGTAGCAGCATCTCGAACGCAAACTGATGATATAAAATATGTTATGGTGGACCTGGTGCGACAAATCGAGAATTGAGCAATCGAAAGTCGGTCATAGAAGAGCGATACTGGTAATATGCCATTAGTACCACTATGGTTGTATCGAGAAAGTGACATAAGACACATAAAATGATTACTTAAGGGCCTAAGATCCTTTCACTGAGCGATAGAAAGGGATTCAACGAGTCCTGCAAGCAATAAGGGACTCGTGAGGCAGTCTCACCCTTTTAGCTAGCGCCTTAGACTCATTGGCTGTGTAGATTCCGGGCGGGAGCTAGTCGAGGAATCTGTAGGCGATGCACCACTTTCTCCAGCGTGCTGCGTGATTCCTAGAAGGCTGCTGTCTGCCACTAAGCCGACCAGCTCGAAGCAGAGAGGGCATTCATCGGGATGAGCGATGAGAGCGGGTCTGCAAAGGGGGAGACGATGCAATCGACGAGCAGCGAGCGGGGCCAGGCGACGGTACTTATCTGTGCCATTCTCAGCCTTCTGTTGCTGGGATTCGCGGCTCTTGCATTGGACGTGGGTTATCTGTTCAGGGAAAAGAGAATGGCGCAGGCAGCGGCTGACGCGGCTGCGCTTGCCGCAGCGGAAGAATTGAACGCCGGCAATACAGGAAATGAGCAGGCAGTGGCCAACACCATGGCCAAGCTGAACGGGTTTGACAACTCATTGTCTACAAATCCAGCCTCGGTTTCTGTATCGACACCAACAGCAGGGAACTATGCAGGCTCATCATCTTATGTCCAGGTTGTCGTTACGAAGCCGATTCCGACCTTCTTCATGAGTGTCTTTAATAACAGCTTGACCAGAATGACTGTGTCTGGGCGGGCGGTTGCCGGTGGCGGCCAGGTCAGCCCTACCTGCATCTGCCTGGAGAGCCCCTCAGGGATGGATCTTAACCTGAGTAACAACGCCGTCTTATCAGCAAGCACCTGCGGAGTAACTGTCGACTCGAGCAGCAGCAATGCGGTGGGGATCGTCGGCAGCGCTGAGCTAAGCGCACTGTCGCTGGGCACGGTATCGAATTCCTGGGACAACTCAAATAACATCAATAATAGTGGAACCATATCTTCGACCACGCACATAGTGCAGGGAATTACAACCCAATGCAAGCCGACTATCACTCCGCCGACGCTACCGACCGGGATCACCTGCAGTAACAACCCAATTGCAGGATGGACCCCTGCAAATAACTACACGGGAGCTTACACGCTGCCTACTGCGACAGATAAGCCGGTAAGTGGCGTGGTGTGTTACAGCAGCCTGGATACGACACAATCCTCCCAAGTCTCATTTACTTCCGGCTATACCTATTACATCACGGGAAATCTCACCACCGGCAGTGCACCTTTGAGTGGGAATGGTGTCACCTTCTATGTTGGAGGAACCGTGAATATCGCTAACGGAGTTAAAGCTACTCTTTCCGCCCCTACAGTTAACGGTGTTCCGCAGACGTTGCTTTACGCAATGGGCAATAGTGTCACCATTCAGGGAGGATCGAACTCAGCATTCTCCGGGCTGGTATACGCGCCCAATGCAGCGGTAACTTTGAATAACGGCACCGGCACCACGATGAATATGGACTTTGTTGCGCAGACTCTCTCCGTAGCCGGCGGAGCGACCTTGACAAGTTATTCCACCGCGAATCTGGGGACGTTGAATATCTCGGTTGCCAAGATAACGGAATAAACGTTACGGAGTAAAGATCACAGAGTAAAGACAACGGAGCATTAGATGAATAAGTTAATTCAATTCGTCGCGGGATCATTTCAACGGAGGACCGCCCTGCAAAGTTGGTTGGAGCGCTTACGGACCGAGAGCGGAAACGCTACTGTGGAACTAGCGCTGGTAATGTCTATCTTCGGTATCCCGTTCATGGTCGGAACGACGGAGGCTGCATTTCTAGTCTACGATTCCATAGAGGTCTCGAATGCTGCGAACGCAGGAGCCATGTATGGCATGCTTAGCAGCACGAATGCATCGGATGGTTCCCAAATTATAGCTGCCGCGCAAGCCGAGGCTCCGGATCTGGGCACCAGTATGACTGCCACGCCCACGGCCTACTATGCTTGCTCTTCGGCGCCGGGGGGCACACAATACACTACGCAGTCAGCCGCCACCTCTGCGTGCAGCGGTTCCTCGAATCACCCTCTGCAATTTATCCAGGTGGTGACCATCGCAACGATTACTCCTCCGATCAAATTCCCGGGATTTCCGCCAACAGTTACGATTGCCGGCTCATCGGTGATGGAAGTGCAGGAGTAGCCTTGACCCTCCGCGACACATTTCGATCGAGGTCCGATAAGGCCCTAAGTGGGTGGGGCCGGTTCACAGCGAGAGCGTTTGATCAAGGGCGCCAGCTCGCCATGTGGCCCCGCGGGAGAAAGAGTAACCATGCACAAAGCGAAGACGGGCAGGCCATGGTGGAATTCGCCATCACCTTCAGTATTCTGATCGGCTTCGTCTTCGCCTTTATGGAATTGTGCATGATGCTGTACTCGTATGACATGATCTCGGAATGTGCGCGGGAGGGGACTCGGTATGCCATAGTACATGGGGCTTCTTGTCTAACTCCGACAAACGCATCGTGCACCGTGACGGCAGCAAATGTAAATTCGTATGTGTCGGGACTTGGCTGGGCCAATCCGGGGGGGCACATGATTGTGGCCACATCCTATCCAGACAACAACGAAAATCCCGGCAGCCGGGTACAGGTCACTGTGACATATAGTTTTCCCATCATGCTTTCGTGGGCGCCAGCCGGATCGATTTCGATGCAGAGCTCGTCGCAGATGTACATTATTCAATAAGCCGTGCCTGACTAGCATTGCGCCCCATCTAACTACCCATTCGCGGCGGCTAACTATCGTCTTATCGTGTTTGCTGCTCCACTTAGCGTAATTGGACTGGTGATTGAAAGCATCCGCCGGTGACCGATGTGCGCCTTTCGCGCTTGCACGGCGGGACCGGAGAAGTCGAACGCAGCCTACGAACCCCGCCCCGATGAGCGGCCGCTTACTGAAAGGCATCCGGCCTTGTTGTGGGCAGCGGCGCTGGTGGCTGTCATCGCCCTGCTGGGCGGAATTGTGTTGCGCTCAGTGAAGAGGGCTACTGTAAACCGCGGGGCCTAATTCTCGGAAGCTGACTCCTCGCGACAAGCAATGCCGGATACGTCTTGTGGCGTGTTTGTCGAATGTGGTCCCGGAATTGACGCCAACCTTCCAGGCAAAAACAGCCCCGGCGCGAGGCCGGGGCTGTGGGAGAGACGGAAAATTCGGAGGGAACTGGTGCGGGTTACGCCTTGGCGATCACGCGTTCCACTTCCTTCAGACGGGCGGCCTTGCCGCGCAGTCCGCGAATGTAGAACAGCTTGGCACGGCGCACCTTATAGCTGCGAATCTTTTCGATCCGCTCAATGACCTTAGAGTTGAAAGGAAAGATGCGTTCGACGCCCTGGCCGAAGCTCATTTTGCGAACGGTAAAGGTGCCCTGGGGGCCGCGATTGATGGCGATGACCAAGCCCTCAAAGGCTTGCAAACGCTCCTTATCGCCTTCCTTGATCTTGACCTGGACGCGAATCTGGTCGCCGGGCACGAATTCGGGGAGATCGGTGCGCTTGAGCTTGTCGGCCAGGCGCTGCATTACGGGATGAATGGACATAATGGTTTCCTGCTGATGGACTCAGAACTTTCAGTCTAACAGAGAACGGGATTCCGTGCCTAATCTGGCCCCGCCATTGGCTTTGCGCTATAGTTGCCGGGTATGAACTACAAACGCGATCTGCTGCGCCACACCGTGGCGACCCTTGCTTACCGGGCAGCCCGGGCCCTGGAAAATTCGACAGACGATTTTGGCGCATATGCCCTTGCCGGTCGCCGCCCGGTGGAAATTCTTGCCCACATGGGCGACCTGTTTGACTGGGCGCTGACCATCGCCCAAGGAAAGCAGCGCTGGCACAATTCCACGCCGCTGGCGTGGGCGGAGGAGCAGAAGCGATTCTTCGCTTCTCTCGAGGCCTTTGACGCTTATCTCGCTTCTGAAGAGCCAATTCAGGGTTCGATCGAAGGATTGTTTCAAGGGCCAGTGGCTGATGCGCTTACGCACACGGGCCAGTTGGCCATGCTGCGGAGGCTGGCCGGCTGTCCCATCCGCGGCGAAAATTACTACGTGGCCCGGATTCCCACTGGGCAGGTGAGCGCGCAACTGCCTGCGCCTGTGAAGCCATTCTAGCGGCAAGGATGTGGCGGCCCAGTGTTTTCATCGTAGGAACGGAATGTAAGCCCGGGTGTTGGCCTGATAGTGCGCAAACTCTTGGCCGAATCGTTCGGCAAGCAGGGTGTCTTCTGCGCGCACGCGGATTTCGGTACCCGCCAGGAAGAAGATCAGCGAGGCAACGAGCAATGGCCACCACGCATGGGCGGTTCCAGTGGCGAGCAGCATGCCTAGCATCGATGCATAAATCGGGTGGCGAAGCCAGCGGTAGGGACCGGTCCTGATTAGTTCATGATCCGCACTGAGCGCCGCTTCGTAGCGCCACTGTTTGCCCAGATGGCGGGTAGCCGCCCACGCCAGAGCCACCGAGGGCGGACCGAGAATCATGGATGCAATCAGAGAGGCAAGGGACTTTTGGAATCCCTGCGGCTGCACGAAAGTCCATACGCACGCGAAACCAAGCATCACCAGCCCGATGCCCCAGCGGGATGCGGGTGCACGGACGACCTTTTTTTGCCCGGCAGCCTGTCGGCGCGGCTTTACAAACGCCAGCGACCACGCGATCCAGCAGAGAGCGAGTTCAATGAGGGCGACAATCTGCAGTGTTGGCATAGTCGGATCACCCGCCCTCCTTGCGAATTCCATCCAACAGGCGGCGGTCCTCGGCGCTGAGGGTGGCGTGTTGCAGCAGATCGGGGCGATTGGCGAGGGTCTTGCGCAATTGCTGTTCGCGGCGCCAGAGACGTATCTGGTGATGGTCGCCATTCAAAAGCACCTCCGGCGCCTGCACGCCGCCAAACTCCGCCGGGCGCGTGTAGTGCGGATAGTCCAGGAGGCCGCCGGAACCGTACTGTGATCGCGGCACGCCTTCGGTGTCGCTGGTGATCTCCGCGTCGGGCACGCCAAAACTCTCGAACTCGCCTGAAGCTTCGTTGCCCAGCACACCGGGCACCAGGCGCATCACCGCGTCCACCACCACGGCGGCGGCCAACTCGCCCCCGCTCAGCACGTAGTCGCCAATCGAGAGTTCCAGATCGCAGTAAAGCTGGTTGATGCGCTCATCTACGCCCTCGTACCGCCCGCAAATCAGCACCAATCGATCGAGTGCGGCCAGTTCCCGCGCCATGGCCTGCGTAAGCGGGCGGCCCTGCGCTGAGAGCAGGATGGTGCAGGTGCGCGGCGGCTGGCCTCCAGACGCGTTTTCGCGCGTGGATTTCGGCACCACGCCCAGAGACTCCAGCGCCTCAGCCAGCGGTCCGGGCTTCAGCACCATGCCTTCGCCGCCGCCAAAGGGCCGGTCATCCACGGTGCGATGCCGGTCGTGGGTAAAGGCGCGCAGATCGTGCATATCCACCGTCAGCAACCCCTCGGCCTGGGCGCGACGCACTATGCCATGCGTAAAGATGCCCGCGAAAAACTCCGGAAAGATGGTGACAATGTCAAAGCGCATGGTCATACCACCCAATGATATAGGCAGAATTCTGGTCGTCTGGCTCTACAGCAATTGGAGAACCGCTATACTGTTGGCCAAACCAATGACTGACTTCGAAACGCTGCTAAGCCGCTGGCAATCGGCGGGCGTCCTCGATGCGGAGGTGGCTGGCCGCATTCGCGCCTGGGAAACGGAACAGAAGCGCCCAGCAGGGTTGCGCTGGCAGGGCACGGTCGCACTTACATTGGGAGCCATCCTGCTGGCTAGCGGTGTGGTGCTGTTTGTCTCGGCCCACTGGGATCAACTGGGCCCTAGCTGGCGTTACGCCCTGGTGATGGCGATGGTGGCTGTCTTTCACCTGGGCGGCGGAATCGCGCGGGAGAGATTTCACGCCCTCTCCACTGCGCTGCACGCTGTCGGCACTGTCTCTACCGGGGCGGCCATTGCGCTAGTGGGCCAGATCTTCAACATCCAGGAGCATTGGCCGGCCGCCATTCTGTTGTGGGCGGTGGCTGCGCTGGCCGGATGGATCCTGCTTCACGAACAGGTGCAGCAGACGCTGACACTTTTGCTCTTTCCGGCGTGGATATTTTCGGAGTTGGCCTACTACTCCGAAGGACACATCGGCGAAGACATCTACCTGGGCCGGTTCCTCTTTGTCTGGGCCATTCTCTATCTCACTGTCTTTCTTCACTCGCGGCGCAAGGCGGTGCAGGGAATTTTGTTTGCAACCGGCGCCATCGCCGCAGTGGCCGGAATCACGCTGCAACTTGAAAGCTGGCGGTCCTGGTCGTCGAGCCAGTCTGTTGTGCCCCTCCATATCCGTGTCTGGGGCTGGGCTGCCTTTGCCGCCCTGCCGCTGCTGTTCTCGCTCGTCCGCCTGCGCGACAGCCTCGTTCCTGTGGCTGCGGCCATAGCTTTCTCGCTAGCGCTGCCCTGGTGTAACCGGAGGTGGACCGAGCGTTACGACTACGGCAACGGCTATCACGGAGCCTACACAGCTAGCGCGCCCAATCTGCTAGCCCACGCGCTGGTAGCAGCGTTCGCCGTCTTTATCATCTGGTGGGGAGTTCGCCAGGCAAGCCGCGCACTGGTCAACCTGGGCATGGTGGGCTTTGCCATTGCGGTGGCGTGGTTCTACTTCAGCGACATCTTCGATAAGGTGGGCCGTTCGCTGGGCCTGATAGGCCTGGGCGTGCTCTTTCTGGCCGGTGGATGGTTTCTCGAAAAAACGCGGCGCGGCCTGATCCAGTACATGGGGCGAAGCGATGCCGCCGCAAGGGAGGCGCAATGAAAATCGCCGGCATCAAGCTATCTGGGACTTCGATTGCGTTGCTCGTGATCCAGCTTGCGATCGTATCGTCTATCGCCGCCAAATATCTTTACCAGCGCTGGACCTGCCCTCACGTCTGGGCTCGTACCGTAGCCTATGATCCGGAGTTGCTGATGCGGGGGCGGTACCTGGGCGTGCAGTTGATCGTGGACGGCTGCCAGAGCACGCTGCCCTCGGCGAAACAAGCTGCCTTTCCGCGCAACATCGATGGCACTACGCGGCCCAACGGCTATTCAATCCGCGCGCCGGAGGCCGTCCAATTCTCAGCGCAGCTCAAGGTCGAGGGAGACAAATTGCTGGCGATCCGGATTCAGGACGAAGACCAGCGGGCCGGTGGGCAGATGGTCGCCGTTTGGCCAAGCCAATCCTGCGAAGAGATGCGCCTGGAGCAGCCGGTCGACTTCTACATTGCGGAGCACGCGGCGTCACCACTACCCGTCAAGCCCGGTCAGGAGCTGTGGATTGAAGTCACGATCCCGCCCAAAGGTCCACCCCGGCCCACGCAACTGGCAATGAAACAAGACGGCGTGTGGAAGCCGCTGGCGTTTCAGTAGACTCGGCGGGGAACGCACATCAGCTTTTCTCCGGCCCGTTCAAATCCAGCAGACCCTCGGGCAGCGTCATTTCCACGCGCTTGGCTTCCAGGTCGACCGTACGCAGGTAGCTCTTGGCAAAGGGAACAAGAACCTCTCCGGCCGTGCCGCGTACCACCAGAAGCGCCACGGGTCCTGCGGTGCGGTCCACATCCTCGATCTCGCCCACGATCACGGGCGCTGCGCCCGCCACATCGACCAGGACGCAGCCGATCAGATCGCCGATGTAGACTTCGTCCTCACCCAGGGGAGCACGCTCCGCCAAGGGAACGGCCACAATCAGCCCGTTGAGAGTCTCCGCCGCTGAGATCGAATCGATCCCGGCAAAATGGAGCACGATGCCGCCCTTATGCAGCCAGTCCCCCACCAGTTCCACCTCGCGCGGAGCCGGAGTCGGGCTCGACGCCGTGTGGGACGCGCCTTCTTTCAGCAGCCAGAGGCGCCGGCGTTCGACAAATTTCTCAGGAAAATCGGTGAGGAGATCAGCGAAGACTTCGCCTTTGCGCCCCTGCGGATGACGAATCCGCGCCAGCCACACCCATTGCTCCGCCGCAGTCATTTATGTCTCCAGCGGTCCGTGGCCCAAACATCCGAAGCCATCTCAGACTTCGTCGTCCTCTTCAAGGATGTCGAGCGTATAGCGGTGACGCAGCTTCATGCTCACAGCGCCCAGGATGGTGCGGACGGAGCGGGCTGTACGCCCCTGCTTGCCGATGACCTTGCCCACGTCTTGAGGCGCAACCCGGAGTTTGAGAACGGTGTTTTCTTCCCGGTCCACGGATTGCACATCAACAGCTGCCGGTTCATCCACCAGGGCCCGCGCGATTTCGCGAACCAATTCCTCTACTGCGACCATATCGAGTTGGGCCATGCACTTGCCTCTGACCGTATGCGTCCAAAAAGATGCGACTTGGATCGGTGCGCGAATAGTAGCACACCGGAGGCTGTAAGTAACAGTTATCCGGCGGCATACAGCCGCGCACTTGCGCTGCGGTGAAAGAAGGGGATGGAGGTCAGGCCGGATCGGGCACTGGCACCGGCGCCGGATGATTAGCCAGCAGCTTGGCCACGGTGGGCGAAACCTGCGCGCCCAGGCCGCGCCAGAAGGCGATGCGCTCGTGCTTCAGCTCCACTGACATGGGGCTGGTGCGAGGGTTGTAGGTGCCGACTACCTCAATCGATCGACCATTGCGGGCGCGGTCCTTTTCGATGACCACGATGCGGTAGTAGGGCTGCTTGCGGGCGCCAACGCGCGCCAAACGAATCATTACCACGGCGATACGGTTCCTTTCAGAATCCAAGACTGTTGCAGTCTTGCCACCCTCCGAGATGAAGCCCTGTTCGCAGGACTCCGATTCTCTTCTGGGTCTTTCTGGCCGACCCAGAGGCGGCGTGCCAAATAAAGGGCCAGGCGCATGCGCCTAGCCACGCAAGACTCAACACCTAAGTATCGCCGATATTGGGCGTTGAGGCAAATGCGGTGGACTGCCGGGCAATGTGAGGGCCGGGACAAGTCACTATGAGATCGGTCTAGGCGACTGTTGGGGATCGATGGGCGAGAACGGCTTGTCCGGATACAACGGCTGCGAAGGCGGTTGAACTGGACTGTCAATCGGTGGCTTTATCATCACAACCTCCAGGCCCAGATTATGGCTGAATCGGGGCGCAACATCCGCTTTATTTGCGGATCTTTCTTGCCGGCGCCTTTTTCCCCGGCGATTTCTTTCCGGGCTGCTTCCTCGCTGAGGGTTTCCCGGTCAGCGAAGACTTCTTGGCGGGCTTCCTTTGGCTTGTCCGAGCAGGCTCGGATTTGGCGCCGCTTGACGCCTTCTTCCGCGGCGGCTTCGGTTTCGGCGGCTCAATTGGCCTGAACGGCTCGTCTGGTTGCAGCGACTCAAAGCCGCCAGCATTCACTTTGCTCATAGTGCGGTCCACACATAGTCCGGTGGAATGGCCTTTTCAACCTCTTCGCGGATGCGCCTAGTCAGTTTCATGTTCTGCTTGCTGGTGTCAGGCAGACCATCGGCGGTGCGGAATGCCTCGTCGGCAAACTGGACCTGAAGCTCGGCATCGCGTTCGGATTGGGCGGAGTGATTCAGAAAACGGAGGGCAGACTCAAGCTGGCGCTCGGCGTAGTGCCAGGCGTGTACACGAGTGGTCAACTCGTCGATAGTCTGGTTCCAGCCAAAGACCGGGGCCACCACGGTGGCCACAAAGGCGAATGCGCTGAGCACCGCGGCGGCCTGTGCCAGGCGCGTACTCAGGGAGGGGAACGACGGTGTGAGGCTGAAGAGCGCAGCGGCCGTGACGGTGAAGACGCCTATCGAAACCTGCGTCCACAGATTCCTCGTCTTGGCGCGTTCAAGCAACACCGTGTAATAGCGCCGGTTGAATTGCGCCAGGCGGTAGTTGTAGAAGAGGCGGCTGATTTCCTCCAGGTAGGGGTGCGTTGCCGGTGCTGCGGCTGCGGCCATATTTATACCTCCCGGGGAACAGGATTCTGCAGGCTTATTATATTCCGGGACTAATATTCTGCCCCGCCGGAAACAGGAAGCGCAGCATCGGCTGCGCACGGCGAGACCAGCTTGCCTCGTCGTGACTGCCGCCGTGGATGCGCTCGAAGTGGAGATTCTCGTCCGGCCGCCAGCCATTGGCCTTGAGCCGCCGGGCCAGGTGTTCGGCATCGTGCAGGGTGCGATTGCCCTCCCGATCGCCCACATCGAGCCAGATCCGCGGCCGCTCCCAAATCTCGGGCGCCCGCTCGTTCAGGTAGCCGAGGATGCTCTTGTGGTTCCACCACACGCTGGGCGAGAGCAGCGCGAGCCGGCCAAATTTTTCCGCGTGGCGCAGACCCATATAGAGGGTCACCAATCCGCCCAGTGACGAGCCGCCCATTCCGGTTCCCTCGCGATCGGTACGTACCCTGTAGCGGCCAGCGATCCACGGCATCAGCTCGCGCGTCACCAGCAGGCTGTAGGAGTCAGCCTCGCCACCGCCCATCTGCCAGTTGCGCTCATGGGTGTACTCGGCCAGCCGCCGGCCGCCGGTGTTGTAAATGCCTACAATCACCAGCGGCTCCACTTCGCCGGCTTCGATGGCCGCGTCGGCCTGCTCACGCAGTTCCCACGTCCGGCCGGGGATGAACGATGTCCGCCCATCAAACAGGTTCTGCCCGTCGTGCAGGTAGAGCACGGGATAAGCGCGTTCCGCGTGTGGGTTGTATCCCGGCGGCAAGTAGACAATCAGGTCGCGCTTGTCTGGCAGATAGATGCTGGCGAATTCCCGGTGCAAATGCAGGCGCGGATGCGCCACATCACCCGCGCCTGCCAGCAATCCCTCAGGCGTGCCTCCATTTGGTTGTGGCTGCAGATTCAATCCTTACGGTCCTTTGTCGCTTATCGGCGCCGGGAGACCAGAAATAAAGTCACACCCGTGGCTGTTACAGTATCAAGAAAACAGCGGTTCTCCAATCGCACGCGTATGGGTGCAAAGGTGGAAGATAGCCTTTTCGCGGCCACAGTGCGACAGTTGTCGGGAGAGATCGCGGAGCGCACACTGAATGAATCGTGAGTATCACAAATGGCATTCCAGCCGCCTGGGCCGGGAGATGGAGTTGCTGGTCTTTGGGCATGCTGGGCTACCTGTGCTGGTTTTTCCCACATCCGGCGGGCGCTTCTACGAGTTTGAAGACCGGCAGATGATCGCCACGCTCGCGGGCAAGATCGACGCGGGCCAGTTGCAAGTCTATTGTGTGGACTCGGTGGACATGGAAAGCTGGTACAACCGCCAGGTGCCGCCGCGCTGGCGCATCGCCCGCCACGTGCAGTATGAGGACTACCTGATCCATGAGGTGGTGCCGCTGGTGCACGTCAAAAACCACGACCCACATATGGTTGCGGTGGGTTGCAGCTTTGGCGGCTATCACGCGGCCAACATCGCCCTGCGCCATCCCGACATCTTCTCTGGCATGTTATCCATGTCCGGCGCGTTCGATCTTACGAACTTCCTGCATGGCTACTACGATCAGGACTGCTACTTCAACCTGCCCACCCACTATTTGCCCAACCTGAGCGACCCCTGGTACTTCGACCATTACCGGCACAACAACTATGTACTGGCCACCGGGTGGGACGATCAGTGCCTGGGACAGAACCAGAACCTCGACCGGATTCTCAGTAATCGCGGCATTCCTCACAAGCTCTACATCTGGGATTCCTGGAACGCACACGACTGGCCCACCTGGCAACGCATGGTGCAGGAATACCTGTGAGTCCGCCCGCGCCGGTGGCAAGATGAAACGGTAAACTGAGAGATCAGGAGGCTTCCCCCAGTGAGCGAGCTCAATCCTTATGAGAAGTTTCTCGACGGCCGCCCGGTGAAAACCATTTTGTCTGCGACACCGGGAGCGATTGCGGTGCTACTGGAAAAGCTTGACCCGGCCAAAGTGACCGCTCCGCCCGCACCCGGCAAATGGAGCGCGTCGGAGATCGTGTGCCACCTGGCCGACTGCGAACTGGCCTTCGGCTTTCGCTTGCGACAGACGCTGGCTGAAGACAACCACGTGATCCAGCCTTTCGACCAGGAAAAGTGGGCCGCACCGTATCGCGGAATCGCGGTGACCCAAGCCCAGGCCGCATTTGCTGCGCTGCGCAACTGGAACCTGGTCCTGATCAGCCGCGCATTGCCGAACGACGCCGCCAAGCCGGTCACGCATCCTGAGCGCGGCTCCATGACGTTTCTCGACATTGTGGAAACCATGGCCGGGCACGATCTGAACCACCTGGCCCAGTTGCGGCGCATTGCGGGAGCCTGAGGCCCGGCCCCGATCTTCCGGCACCCTGAGCGCGTGGCGAGTTCACGCGGACCTTGCCTCTCGATTCATGCCTATGCAACAATGCCCCTCATGACGGGCAATAAAAAGGTCCTTGAACAGCTGAATCGTGCGCTCCGCGAGGAGCTAACCGCCATTAACCAATACTTTGTTCATGCCGAGATGTGCGAGAACTTCGGCTACGAAAAGCTCTCCAAGTACATCAAGCGCCAATCCATCGACGAGATGAAACACGCCGAATCGCTGATGGAGCGCATTTTCTTTCTCGACGGAACGCCCACCATGGAGCCTCTGGCCCTATCGATCGGCCGCAACGTGAAGGAAATGATGGAGGGCGATCTGAAGCTCGAGATCGAAGCCGTGGCCCTGTACAACGAGGCGATCCACATCGCGGTCGAGAACAAGGACAATGGCTCGCGCGATCTCTTCGTCCGCCTTCTGAAAGACGAAGAAGAACACGTGGACTGGCTGGAGGCACAGCTTCACCAGATCAACGAGATGGGCTACGAGCGCTATCTGACCATGCAGACCGGCGAGGAACATTAGAGCGAAACCAGAGTCACTGTGACCTTTGGCGTTTTGAACGGGGTCGCGTCGACTTGAGAGGCGTACCTTCAGGATTCACCGACTCTGGTTTCGCTGTAGCGCTGGTCAAGAACGCCTCACTCTCTTGTCGAAACTCACGAAAACCACCCCCAAAAGCCATGAAAAGGGGCGTTTTTCAGGGGCTTTTGTTTACCATTAAGATAACTGGTCGCTGGCGGGACAATCCTCTATGTTGATGATTCGGTATAGGTTAACTCCTATACTGAATCAAAAGTGCCCCCGGAAATCGCCCATTTCAGGGGGGAGGGGGGTGTGGGTCTGTCAGGGTACGGACCGGACACATCCTTGACTGCTCATTCCCTCATTTCGATTGTGCGACTTCGACGGGTTATTTTCTGCAAACTGGCTTGGCACAGCGGGTGAGCGGGCGTGGCCACCCACCCATTCCACGATGAAACTGAGGAATGGATGGGCACCCGTCGAAGAGGAATGTCCGTGACGGGGACAGCATATATCCCGCCCTAGCGAGCTAGGACGGGGCACCCCGATCTGTGGTGGGAGTTAATTAGGGCGGGCCGAGGCACAACCTGCCGGATGCCGTCCCCACAGCTCAGTCCCGACTGCTGATGGCGCCCCCTCACTGAGGCGGATTGGCTAAGGGAGGGACTCCGGGCACTCGGCGCGATGGGAGCACCATAAGCGGTAATTGAGTAACAACCGATAATAGGAGCACAGCCATCAGTTCGTGGGGGCTGCGCCGCTCAATGGCGAATAGAGAAAGCGCCCACAGTGCGGCGTATGCCAGAATCCACACCCTGCTGACGCGAAGATCAAACAATCTTCCTGAAATTGAGAAAAACCAAAACGCTGCAAGGCAGACCGTCATTGCAATTCCGAGCCAGTAGAATCCAGGATCGTCCTTAGAAATGAAGCTGTAAGTCTGAATAATGGTGGAAAGAAGACCCAGCGTTGCGGAGGCAAACAATGGCCTACTCGTCAAACGATTTCTTATCGCGGGCCTAGCGCTCATTGGATGTTACCTCACAATGCCCTGAAGCTCGTCGTCCGGCTATCGCCGGGTGCCCCAGGTCTCGATTTTGAGACTTGGGATCGATCGACCCATCCCGGAGCGCCCCGGAAGGAATTACCTTCTGCGGCTCGCTGACCAGAAGATGAACATGTTCCGGCATGACGACATACCCGCATACAACAAAATCGAAACGGACGTGCATCCTCTTCAGAGACTGCTCGAACAGGCTGCGCGCCGGGGCGGTGTCGGGGTAAGGAAGACGATGGTAATAACTGAAAGCGATGAAGTGGAAACAGCCGGATTGCTGGTAACAAATCAGGCCCTTCGTCATGCCAACATCTTACATCCGGTGTCTCAGAAGCCAGACATGGGACACATTTTGAGAGTTGATCTATCCCATGTCTGAAAATCCAGACATGGGGCACCCATTGTTATAGCTAAGTCATGGGTGGGGTACCCGGCACGCCGATCTGTGGTGGGGTTAGGGTGGTTGACCCGCCAGCGACGAAGACCCGTCGCTGGGGCCCCGAGACCTGGGCCACTGGCTCACACTTCGCCTACGCGCCAGCCTCGATCACAGCAGCCCTAAGCACCGTTCTATTTTGATTTCGCGGGACCCTGCTTTTTGCCGGAGCCGGTCTTTGCAGCCGCAGCCTGAGGTTGTCCTCCGCCGTGATGGCGCTGATGGTGCGCAAGGGCCTTCGCAATATCTTCTGGTGACATTGTGCTTTGACTCGGAATATGCAGGACATCGCTCTGCACCGAACTGGTAGATTGAGCATTTTCAGTTGGCAGGTTAGTTGGCATAGATCCCTCCTTGTTTGAGGCAGGAGGCTCCATCTGGAATCCGCCGTATCAGGTTGCAGACGAGTTCCTGCCGTTCCGGGCAGCGAAAACCAAGCCCTCCGCGGCACAAACATCGCTCTGGGGCAGGCCGCACAACGCGTTCGCGCTGACCAGCTACCCGGATGAAAACGCCCGCTGCGCGGACGCTCCCACTCCTCAAGCATAGTCCTATTGCACAATGACGAAAAGCTGCCCCGAACCCACTCTAGAAGTGGAACTTGTAGCGCAACTGGCCGGAGATCATTCTCGGGTCGTTGAAATGGAAGCCGCCAATGGTGATGGAGTTATCCAGCAGCACACGGTGATTGGTTACATTCAAAATCGACGCGGAGAGGCTCCAACGTTCGCCCAGACTGCGACCCACTGAGGCGTCGAAGGTGGTGTGGACCGGAAGGTACGGCCCGTCGAATGGGCCCTGGTTGGCTCCGGCCAGTCCATTCGTGAACCCCGAACCGTAATAGACATTGGTGGCAAACCATGTGCGCGCCGGCAGATGCGCGGTGAAGCCCGTGTTGAGCGTGTGACGCTGATCGTGATCTACCGGCGTGTAATTTGGACCCAGATTGCAGGCCGGGTCGGTGGGCAGACTGCATGCAAAGCCGCCGATGATGTTGCCGCGCTGCTCGGCAATCTGGTTGGAGTATGCGAGGTGGAACTGACCGAAATGCGCCAGTTGCGGCGAACGGACCGTCAGTTCCCAGGCACGAACCAGCGCGCCATCGACAGCGATGGGAAAGTAGATGTTCGATTCGCCGACATTGGCGTGGTCGAGGAAGTTGTTGACCCGATTTTTGAAGGTGTCCACATCCACGAACCATCCCTTCCAGGGGATCTGCACGCCGAACTGGTGCTCCTCGTCGCGCTCCGAGGGAAGCGGTATGAAGGTGTTCTGACCTTGCTGGCTGTTGACGTAGTTGAGGAACCCACTGGAGACAGTCTCAATTGGCGCGGGCTGGAAGAAGTGGCCGTAGAAGCCGCGCAGCACCCAGTGCAGCCTGGGAATTTCGACGGTTGCGCCAATGCGTGGATAGGCCGCTGACTCGGTGTAGCCTGCGTGGTAATTGGAAATGCGCATCCCGCCCAACAATTTGATGTATCTTCCCACCTGCAGATGGTCGGAAAAATGCAATTCAATGATCCCGGCGCGGTCGGTCGCGGTGGTATTGGGCACGCTGTTGGCGGAGTAGCTCTGGTCGTTCACGACCAGCCCAAAAAGATCGCTCTCCGCCTGGTAGAACGTGTAAAGGCCGGCGGAAAAATTGTTCGGCCCTGCATCTATTCGCAGATCGGCTTGCCCGCCCGCGTAATTTGAGGTTTGATGCCACGTCGTCGCTACGGGCTGGTCCGTGCTGGGCGAGTCGTAGTTTGCCTGGTTGTAGTGGTAAAAGGGCGCCACCTGAAACAGCGCCTTGGGCGAGAGCGTGTGCACCCAGTTGGCGATGACGAAAGAATCACGCTCTGTCTGGACGTCACGCAGCCCGAACGATTGGTAATAGCTCGAGGATTGTTCCCAGTCGTTTGCGTTGGGGTCGTAGGGAATCTGAAAAAAGTCCTGGCGCAATTGCGCGTCCAGCCGCAATTGGTCTTTCGACGTCTGGTTGCGCAGAAGAGAAATAAAGCCGCTCTGCGAATTGGTAGCGTCGTGATCTACGGCAGCAACCGGCGTGGCCAGGCCGTAGTTTGCGCGGGAGCCTGTGAGGCTCGCATACCATGCGGTGCGCGCAGAGTGATCGCCAAGCGAGAACTGGGATTCGCCGCTGTAGAGGTTGCCTGCTGAAAGCAGCAGTTCTGCGTCGCGGTCGCGCTCAAAGCCGTTGCGGGGCAGCACGTTGAAGACGCCATAGGTTCGGTCGCCGACCTCGGCGGTATAGCTGCCGCGCTGTGCCTCCAGTTCATCAATGTCCTTGGGATCGATGGCCGGACCTACGTTGGAATCGATCTTGGTGTTGGGAATGGCGACGCCGTCGACGAGCCAGCTCGTCTGGTGACCGCCGCGCATGTGCAGCATGTCGTGTGTCATATAAGCGCCGGGCACGTAATCGGTAATCATCTCCATGCCGATGGTGCGGCTTGCACCGGGGGTTCTCTCGATCTCCGCACGGGTGATGAGCGTGGTCGGAGTCACCGAATCGTTGCCTGCGGCTGAGTCGCCGGATGCTTCTACAACTACCGTCTGCGTTGCCGGCGCGAGCGGTAGTGGGACGTGCACCACAGGCTCGGTGCCCGAGGCGACGGTCAGCGGTTGCGTGACGGTTGCAAAGCCGGGCGCCTTCACTTCGAGTCGATAGACGCCGAGGGGCGTTTGCGGCAATTCGAATTCTCCATCGGACCCGGTGGTTGCGTGCAGGACGAAGGCGGAATCGACTGCCTGAAGAGTGACCTCGGCACCGTTGACAGGACGGTGTTGCGGATCGTGAACGACCCCACGCACGGTGGCGAAGACAGTGGCGTGTGCCGGGATGGACGCGGCCAGCAGCAGGGCACTTGCCAGGGGAGCAAAGCGCATGAAGAAACAACCTCCGGGAATGAAGCGGCTAAGGCGCATGGGTCCGTAGCTTTTTGCAGCCAGGAATGGCTTCGGCGGCGGGGGCCAACATGAGTACCGTGGATTTTTTCAGCGGGGAACGGAATTGAACTCCGGTTTCCTTAAGAGGAAACGAGGCCCAACACCGTGGAATCAGAGGGAGAAACGGGTTGGAGGTCCGCGGTCGGTGTGGGTCCTGATCCGGCTCGTCCGCGCAGCTGCACTGCACAGGCTGTACACGTGAAGCTGAGCAAGCTCAATAGGCTGTCCGGTCGGTGACGCCGCAAGCGCGTACACCGGCGCCGTGATTGCGCCCGAGTCGGCGGGGTACAAAGGACAATGCGCGGGAGCAGTGAGGACCCGAGCGGAGCCGGATGAGGCTTGAACCATCCGCGTCCTCATCGCATCGGACATCGCGCAGTGGTGCGCGCCATGACGGCGGCAGCAAGCAGGCAGACGCGATTCGGCGCCGGTGTCAACGATCGCCATGAGCGACCCTAGCCCGTAGAACAGGACGAAGAAGATTGAGAGCCCTCGCCGCATCTGGTGTTCATGCTACATGAGGAAGGGATTCAGTAAGCAAGGGGTAATTTCGACCACCCCCTCAGGTATCATCGGTTTATCGAACGTCTCAAGCGCTTCATAAAAGGAAACCTGGTGTCAGAAGAGAGAGCTTTCTTATCGCCGGTAAATCTAGCCCAGCAGGGGACGCAAGAGCAGCACACTCTGCCGCCGCTGCGTATTGCGATTTTTGGTTTTGGCACCGTGGGCAGTTCGGTCGCCCGCATCCTGGTTGAGTCGAAGCCGGAGGGGCTGGAACTGACCCATGTGTACAACCGGAATGTAGCCCGCAAGCGGGTGGATTGGGTACCGTCGAGCGTGGTGTGGAGCGAGGACGTCGAAGCTGTCCTGGCATCGGATGTGGATGTGGTGGTGGAACTGGTGGGCGGGCTGGACCCCGCCGGCTCGTGGCTGCGCCGCGCACTCGATGCCGGGAAGAGCGCGGTGACCGCGAACAAGAAGCTGATTGCCTATCAAGGCGTGGAACTGGAGCGGCTGGCAGCAGCCAAGGGTGGCCACCTGAAATATGGCGCCGCCGTGGCCGGGGGGATTCCTGTAATTCCAGGGCTGGAACAAGGACTCGCCGGGGATCGCATTGAGCGCATGGAAGGCATATTGAACGGGACGTGCAATTTTATTTTGAGCAAGATGGAAGCCGGTGCCGAGTTCGCAACAGTGCTGGCCACAGCGCAGGCCAAGGGCTATGCCGAAGCTGACCCTCTCGAAGATGTAGGCGGATTTGACGCCCGCGCCAAACTGGCCATCCTGATGCGGTTGGCACTGCGCGTGGTGGTCGACCCGGATGAGATTGTTCCGCAGTCCATCACGGCGGTTACGGCCGTGGACTTCAGCTATGCGCGGGACCTTGGCTGCACCATTCGCCAGGTTGCGCGCGCCGAGGAACGGGACGGCACGGTGGCGGCCACCGTGGGCCCAATGCTGGTGGATCGGAATTCCCCGATGGCTTGGTCGCGCGGGATGGAGAACATGGTGATTCTCACCGGCCACTACGGCGGCGATGTTGTGTTTTCAGGACACGGCGCCGGTGGACATCCCACTGCGGTGGCCGTGGTGAGCGACCTGATGGCCCTGGCGCATGGCTCGCGACGGGTCCCAATTCCTTCGGTCCCGGCGCGCATCGGCGCCGAGTTTGAGGTTCCCCACTACATCCGTTTCCTGGTCATTGACAGGCCGGGCATCGTGGCGGAAATCACCACCGCCCTGGCCAAGGAGCGCATCAACATTCGCGCCATCGTGCAGAAGCCGGGCTATCCGCAACACGCTCTTCCGTTCGTGGTTACCGTGGAACCTTGCAAGTCTTCAGCGCTGAAGCGCGCGCTGGCGAGCATTGAGGAAAGGGAATTCCTGCTGGAGAAGCCGCTGGACCTGCAAATGCTGGAGTAGCGCAGTGGGCGGTGTTGGTAAGGTTGGTGGGCTGGCGCAGATGACAGGTGGACTGAAAGTGGGCGAGGGAAGATCATGATCAACTCGATCTATCGATGTGAGATTTGCGGCGCCGAGAGCAGCAATCCGGTGCGGTGGATTGTGATCCATTGCAGTGAAACTCAGCTGATCATCCACAAGTGGACGAAAGAGGCCGCCGACGCACCTCATGCCCGCCACTACTGCGGCGAAGCCCACGCACAGGTATACGTCAGCCGCTGGTTTGAGTCGTTCTGCAGCTAGTGTCCCGCGCCGGACTGCGCCGGTCCCGTGGACTCGCGGATGACCAACTCCGGGGCCATCACGATTTCGGCGGCGAACGGAGCATCGCGATTGGCAATGCGCTCCAGCAGCACCTGAGCGCCGCGCGTACCCATCTCCGCCAGCGGCTGGCGCACTGTGGTGAGCGAGGGCGTGGAGTAGGCCGCCGACTGAATATCATCGAAGCCCACCACTGACACATCTCCCGGAACCGAAAGCCCCGCATCTTTGAGCGCGCGAATGGCGCCGATCGCCGAGATGTCGTTGAAGCAGAAGATAGCGGTGAAGTCACGCGTCTTTTCCAACAGGGCCTTCATCGGCTTGTATCCGATTTCGGGGGCCATGGGGTGGTAACCGGTCTTCATCGACCAGCCGGCTACGTCGATGCGAATCACGTGTGCGGGATCAATCCTGAGTCCCATCTCGCGAGCCACCTGCTGGATCGCCTGCCATCGAAACTCCGAATCGGGAATGGCATGCGGACCGCGCATGAATGCAATCCGGCGGTGGCCAAGTTCGTAGAGGTAGGTCAGCGCCTGCTGCACGGCGCTCGCGTGGTCAAGGACGATATTGGTCACGTTCTCAACCGCGCTGTGAGCGGAAATTGCCACCACGGGAACGGGAACGGAGATGTGGTCGGCGGGCGTGTTCAGCACCAGAAAGCCGTCCACCGCGCGCTCCACCAGCATGCGTGGATATTGCTCGATGAGTTCCCGTTTCCATTCGTGACAGGCGGTGAAGTAAAAATAATGAGCCCGGGTCAGCTCTTCTACCACGCCGCTCATCACGCGGGTGAAATAGCCTTCGCTCAGATCCGGCGCCAGCACGCCTACGCTCATCGATCGGCTTTGCCGCAGCGACCGGGCAAAGTAGTTGGGCCTGTAGTTGAGGCGTCCGGCTGCCTCTAGTACGCGGTTACGCGTCTCCTGAGGGATGGACTTAGCCGAAGGCGAGTTATTCAGAACCAGTGAAACAGTGGTCTGCGACAGCGACAGGTGCTCGGCCAACATTTTCAGGTTGACGTGTCCCGATGGCGTCGAACTCTTTCCCTTAGCCATGTTGGAGTTCTAACACGTTTTGCCTATGGGCAGACATCGTTTCTCACTAGATACATCGATTTTCTAAACGGAATCACCGAACAAAACATGACTGGGCATGCGCGGGCCGCACAAAAGCAATTTCACTCGCGGTATACACCGCTGAGCCGGCCCGCAGGCCTTCACGTCCGATTTGTTCTGCGCGCAAACGCCGGACTACGGCGCCTGAACGTGGTTCGAGCCGGGCTTGAGAGGCCAGCTCTTGCCATTGAAAACGAAGCTTCCTCCCAGCTTGCCCGGCAGAGTGATGGTGGCATCCAACCCGGCGCCCTGGCGGCGGTACTCCACCTTGATTGTGCCCTCAGGATGCGGATACGTGGCTGTGAGCGAGTTCAATGGGCCCAGATGCGGAGCGATGCGAACCGTGGCAAACCCAGGGCTGGCGGGCTCAATACCTGCCACCAGCGTCAGCATGTCGTAGACCGGATGCGCCGACCATGCGTGCGAGTCGGAGCGAGTGTCGCCCGGGATCTCAGGCCAGGTGCTGAAGTGCAGCGGCAGCAGCTTTCGCCAGGGGTCCAGCGACTTGAGGTATTCGTCCGCGAGTCCCGCATGTTCCAGGGCGCGCGCGAGGTAGAAACGGAAGTAGTAAGAGGCGCCCATCACGCCGTTGGGAGCGGTGCCCGGCTCAATGGCCGTCATCTGGTGCAGCACATCCTGTTGGCGGGCTTTGGGGACTACGTCGTAGAGGACAGCCAGGATGTTGGACTGCTGGCTGAAGATCTTGCGCTCCGAATTGTCTGCGATGAGGTCGCGCTCGGCGCTCCAGCACTTGTCATAGATACCAGTCCGTACGCGCGATGCGTGCGTCTTGTAGCGCGTGGCCAGCAGCGGATCGCCCAAGCCCTGCTCCAAGCTGGCCGCATCCTCCAGCGCGCCCAGGTATTGGAGCGTTGTCGCGCAGGATTCGCCCTTCGCATCGTAAGTAGGAATCTCACCCACTGGAACCCAATCGATAAAGCTCCACCAGGGGAGAGTGCCGAGCAGGCCGTCTGGCTGCTCGTAACGGGCAAACCAATCCATCACCGCCCGGCTGCCGGGGAGCGAGGAACGCACTGGCGCGGAGTCAGGGCGGTAGAGCCAGTAGTCGTGCAACATACCCACCCACAGCAGAGAGAACGGAGGAATGGTCTGCGGCAGGGAACTGGGATAGCGGCTGCGCGTGAGTCCATCAGGAGAACGCGACTGGTCGAATGCCTTGATGGCCTGAAGGCCTAGGCGATCGTCGCCGGCCATGGTGTAAGAAATAAGCGCCTGGATGCGCGTGTCGCCCACGTACTGCAACTGTTCGTAGTAGGGCGTATCCATATAGGTTTCGTGGGCATCGAGCCGTGCGGTATGCCAACTGATTTTCCAAATCTTGTCCAGGTCCGCGTCGCCCGATTGAAAAGTCGCGCGCTCTTCGAAGGGATAAGCAGTGAAGTGGGCGGAAAGGGATTCCAACTGGAGCGGATCGTCCGCTGTCTGGATGTCGAGGTCGAGGTAGCGCCAGGTGCGCCACCACAGCGACTCAAACGTGCGGCGAGCGCCGCCATCGGGCAGAAAGACGTCAGACAAGCCCAAGGCCACGCGGTCATCTACTGCGTCGCGGTCGCCCTTGTGCCCGTTCTGGTCGTACAACGCCTCGGAATACGTGAGTCGAATATGCGCGCCCTTGCCGCCGGAGACCGTCAGCAGGGGATACGCGGTGGTCAGCGCTCCGCGATCGAGCATCACATGGACATGGCTGCCTGCTGGCACCGTTTCCGGCGCGTCGGGAAAGCCTTTGAGAGCCGGCAAGTCCGTGCGCACCACGTGTCCGGCGTCAGTCGGCGCATATTCCATATGGGGCAGGGTGTCTGGGACCAGTGCCCAGGGATTGTCGCCCGTAGTGTCGGCAGAGTGCGCTACGTTGACGTTGGAAAAAATGCTGTCAGGAAGGGGCGAGGCTACCGGAACCCAGGATGCCCCACCGGCAGATGGAGAATTCCAGGCCCAGTCGTAGTGCGCGGCATCAAGCTCCTCGCCGGGACCGGCAGCCATATACTCCTTCAACTGGATTGAGCTGCGATCCATGGGCCGGTGCCCCGGTTCCATCTCAACCAGCCAGCCCTCCGGCGTGCTGATTGAAGCAGCGCCTTCGGCCTCGCTTTCCAGCAAGAATCCTGTGCGGTCGCTCATCTGGGCAATGGGCGCGAAAACGCCGAAGTTCCAGACGGTTGCCGTGACCAGGTTCTGGCCCGACTGAAGATACGGCGCCAGGTCGAACCGCTCGTAGCGCCAATGGGTCAGATCGCCGCGCGCCGGTCCGTCGCCCACACGATGGCCGTTCACATACAAAATAAAGCGGTTGTCCGCGCTCACTCGAACCGTGTAGGTTGCGGGGACGCTGGCCAGGTCCAGGGTGCGGCGAAAATGCAGCACCACGGGATCACGCAAAGGCGCTGCGGGGTGCGTGACCCAGGCGGCCTTCCAGTCGCGATGGACCGGATCGACCTGGCCGGAATTTTGGCCGTAAAGCGATGTGGAGGCGAGGACGAGGGCGATTACCGCAAGAATTTGGCGCATGAAATGGAACCTGCCTGTTTCCAGTTCAATAGCTTATCGGAAAACCCTGAAACCAATGGAGAAATAATTTCAGCGCGTTGTCGTCCGGACGTTTGTGAGGCCAATTGTGGCGCGAAGTCTCGCCTCTCCGCGGCGTTGGGCCTGGCAGCGCGATCGGAGGCCGGGTGCTTCTGAAACGGCCGACTCCTCGGTTAGCCTCCAATTCACCCGATATTCGTCCTGTATGCATTTGATTTAGCAGCCTTGTAACCTTCTATTCATCTTTGCCCGGTAGCCTAGTTCTGGTGACCGTCCACGTGCCCGACATACGTATCTCCCAGCCTCAACTTCAGCCTGAACCGCCAATTCCAGACATTCAAAAACTGGCGGGGGAGTCTACGTCCGATGTTTCGGCAGTGCGCAAGTTTCTGCTTTCCCGCGGCAACTCCTCCATAGCCGATGCCGTATTTCACTGGCTGATGGTGCTGTGCGGATTGAGCATCTTCGCCATCGTGGCGCTGATCGCCGTTGAACTGGTACTGCGGTCTCAACTGTCGTGGCAGAAGTTCGGGCTGAGTTTCTTTTACCAGGCGTTCACCGATCCTGAAACGCATCTGCCCATGTTCTGGGACCCGGTGAATGAGCACTTCAGCGCCCTGCCATTCGTGTACGGCACGCTGGTCTCTTCCTTCCTGGCGCTGCTGATCTCGGTACCGCTGGCCATTGGCCTGGCCATTTTTCTCACTGAGATGTGTCCCCTTGCACTGCGCGGCCCACTGGCCTTCCTGACAGAGTTACTGGCGGCGATTCCCAGCGTTATTTACGGTCTCTGGGCAGTCTTTGTGCTGGTGCCGCTGCTCAGGACGCATGTCAATCCGTTTTTGATCCATGCTTTCGGGTGGACGGGTCTTTTCAATGACGAGAATCCCACGGGCCTGGGTTTTCTGTCCGCAGGAGTGATTCTGGCCATCATGATTCTGCCCATCATCTCCTCGCTCACCCGTGAGGTCATGACTGCCGTGCCCTACTCGCAGCGCGAGGCGGTGCTGGCGCTGGGTGCCACGCGCTGGGAGATGATCCGCATGGGCGTACTGCGCAATGCGCGCATTGGCATTGTGGGAGGCATCATCCTGGGCCTGGGCCGAGCGCTCGGCGAAACCATGGCCGTAGCCATGGTCATCGGCAACACACCGGAGATTCATCGCTCGCTGCTGTCCAACGGAAGTACGATGTCCGCGGTGATTGCGAATGAATATGCCGAAGCTGTGAGCGATATGCATTTTAGCGCCCTGACTGAAATTGGACTTGCGCTTTTCATCATTACCATCATCGTGAACGCATTGGCCCAGTTGTTGATTTGGATGGTTACGCGAGGGACGCCTTCGCAGGTGCACTGAGGAGATCCTGGTGAACGAGGAGAAGTTCAAATTCCGGTCCCGGATGCGGGCGTTGACAGACAACTCAGTCACAGCGTTGTCAATTCTGGCTACAGTGATCGTGGTTGCCCCGCTGGTAGCCATCTTTGTTTATCTGGTCTACAAGGGAGCCAGTTCGCTGAATCTGGATTTCTTTACCCAGATTCCCAAGCCGGTGGGCGAAACCGGAGGCGGCATGGCCAACGCCATTTGGGGCTCTGCGCTTCTTTTGCTGCTGGCCAGCACGATCGGTGTTCCTGTGGGCATTGGGGGCGGCATCTTTCTGGCGGAATACGGGCGCGGAACCAAGCTGGCGAACGCGGTGCGCTTTACCGCCGATGTGCTCAACGGCGTACCTTCCATCGTGATGGGTGTTGCGGTCTATGCGCTGATCGTTAAGGCGCACATTCCCTTCTTGCCCTTCACGGGGCACTTCTCCGGCTTCTCGGGCGGCGTTGCGCTGGGAATCATGATGATTCCCACCGTTTGCCGGACGACCGAGGAGATGTTGCTGATGGTGCCGCACGCAGTGCGCGAAGCGGCACTGGGCCTGGGCGTACCCAACTGGCGCTCGGTCTTGTCGATCACCGTCAAAACGGCTTCACCCGGCATTATCACCGGCTGCATGCTGGCGTTCGCGCGCGTTGCAGGCGAAACGGCACCCCTGATTTTTACCGCGCTGGGCAATTCGTTCTGGAGTTCGAACCTCAACCAGCCGATCGCTGCTCTTCCCCTGCAAATCTATGTGTACGCACTCTCGCCGTACGACGACTGGCACCGCCTTGCCTGGGCGGGCGCGCTTGTCTTGATCGTGCTGATTGTACTTGCGGTGTCGCTGGTACGCTACGTCACCAGCCGCGGCGTTTTGAAAGGGGCAAGCTAAGTGGGTGTCGGCATCGAGGTAACAAACCTGAATGCGTGGTATGGAACCAACCACACGCTTCAGGACATCAATCTGAACATCCCGGCCAATCACGCCACCGCGCTGATCGGCCCTTCGGGCTGCGGCAAGAGCACGTTTGTGCGCTGCCTTAACCGGATGCACGAGACCAACCCCATTGCGCGGGTCACCGGCACTGTCCGCATCGGCGATCTGGACATTTACGTCGACGCCAAGCCGGTCGAAATCCGGCGTCGCGTGGGCATGGTTTTTCAGCGCCCCAATCCCTTCCCGACCATGTCGATTTACGACAACGTGGCCTCAGGGTTGAAACTGAACGGCTACAGCAACCGCCGCGCACTAGACGAGATCGTTGAGAAATCGCTGAAGAATTCGGCGCTGTGGGACGAGGTGAAGGACGATCTGAAGAAGAAATCCGGCGCCAGCCTTTCCGGCGGACAGCAGCAGCGGCTGTGCATTGCACGCGCTCTGGCCGTGGACCCCGAGGTGCTTTTGATGGACGAACCGGCCTCGGCGCTGGACCCGGTTTCTACTTCGAAGATTGAAGACCTTATCTTTCAGCTCAAATCGCAGTACACTATCGTGATTGTGACCCACAACATGCAGCAGGCGGCCCGTGTGGCAGAGAAGACTGGCTTCTTCCTCAACGGTCGAATGGTGGAGTTCGACTCCACACACAAAATCTTCACCAATCCCAGCGACAAGCGGACTGAGGACTACATTACGGGCAGGTTTGGATGACACGCATTCGTTTTCAACAGAGCCTCGACGAGCTGAAAGAAAATCTGCTGGTGATGGCGGGACTGGCTGAACAGGCGATCCAGCGTGCGATTGAGGCCTATCGCGTGCGCGATCTGTCGATTTGCGACTTGGTGACCCGCAGCGAAAATTCCATCAACCGCCTGGAGCGTGACATCGACCAGGCTGCGCTTGATCTGCTGGCCATGGAGCAACCCATGGCAATCGATCTGCGCTTTATTTTGAGTGTCATCAAGATCAACGCCGACTTGGAACGCGTGGGCGACGCGGCCAAGGCCATCAGCGACAGGGTGCGCAACATGGAGCAGATGGCCGTGGCCGATTTGCCGGTCGATATTCCCCGCATGGCCACCCTGGCTACTGAAATGGTGCGCAAGAGCCTGCAGGCGTTTATCGAGGGCGACGCCGACCTGGCTCGCACAGTGCTTACCATGGATGACGCAGTGGATGCGATGAATCGCGCGGCCTACAAGGCGCTGACCAAGGTGATGGAGGAGCAGAGCCACATTGCCCCCCAGGCATTGAACGCGCTCATGATCTCACGTGCTCTGGAGCGCGTGGCCGATCACGCTACCAACATTGCTGGAGACGTGATCTTCTGGGTGCAGGGTGCTGACGTGCGCCATCACAAGAGCTTGGCCAAGCAAATGGAAAGAGAAGCCAAGCAGCTTGAAAGAGAAAAGGAAAAAGAGAAGGAAGGAAACGTCGCCGGCTGACGGCTCCTTACTCTTTTATCTCCCACCAATCCAGCAGCTCCATGCGCGGATAATAGAGTCCGGCGCGCAGTGTCGCATCCTTGCCGTGCAGATTGCGCAGGAATGCTGCATACGCTTCGATCTGGGGCGCGAATAGCCTGCGGAGCCGGGGCAACGCTTCGGATGGATCGAGGCCGTCGGCGTGAGCGGTTTTGTAGTCGATGATCCACCACGCGTCGGCGCCCTCTGAGAGCGGTTCAAGCCCGGCGCGAAAGACTCGATCCACCCGCACCGAGCGAAGGTCTCCGGCCACAACTCCGGCCCACGCGGCCTCGCTGGCAGCCTCAGTGTGCGGCGACAAGATCCATTGGCCTTGCAGATCCTCTGAGGCCTTGAGCACACTGTCGAAGGCCCGGTTCGCAATCGACTCAGCTTCCAATCCCTTCACCCCGGCCGCGCGCACCTGGGCTGTGATGCGTGGCCGTAGCCGTTGAAGGGCGTCGCGCGCCGCGTTCCATTCGTGCGTTGTACGCAGTTGAGCCAGTTCCTCCAGCAGTTTGTGGACGGCACTGCCGAATGCCCGCGACAGCAGTCCGCCCTCATGGCGCTCGTAGAGTCGGGAAGCACCCACGCCCACAATCTCTTCTGCCTCGTTGTCAGACTTGCCGCTGGCGGGGGAGAGTTCAAAATTCACAGGCAGACGGCGCAACAGAGTCGGTCTCACTGGAGAAGGCATAATAGCCAGGCCGCTTCCGCTCGATGCGGCAATGGATTCCACCGTGGAGAGCTCGACCTCTTGCTCTGCCAACTCCTTACTCCAAGCGATGAAACGAGCCCGGATATCGTTTTCGAGGGCAGGCCAGGCTGTGGCCAGCAGGCTCCCTTTCGGCTCAACAAGGCTCGGGCTGCCGTCTTCTTCTTTGTAGACAGGGCGTGCAAAAAGATGAAGCTCCTCGCGGGCGCGGGTGGCGGCCACATAGAGAATGCGCCGCGATTCCTGCGCCTCCCGCTCGCGGCACACACGGTCAACCCACTCCTTGGCCTTGCCCCGGTCAGTGCCCTTCGATTGAATCGGCGCAACCAGAAACTCGGTGATGTCGCCGGACTCGTCCGGCCGCGCCAGTCCTCTCTCAAGCCATGAAAGCAGCTTGCCCCGGCTGTTGCCTCCACCGGCTTGCAAATCGGGAACAATCACCACCTCAAACTCAAGCCCCTTCGATTTGTGGATGGTCATCAACTGCACGCCGCACTCGCTGCTGGCCTCAGGGTCAGGCATAGCCGTCAGTCTTTCCAGTGCCGCATCCAGTGCCGATCCCAGCAAGTCCTGCTCGCCTTGCGGCAGGTGGTCCAGGCAAGCCCACAGCATGTCCAGGTTGGCGCGCGCCGTGGCATCCACGCAGTTCGCACCGCCCAGCTCAAGCCACACCTGCTGCAGCAACGTCCCTAAGGACGCAGTGGGCAGGGAGGCGCGCAATCCGGGCGCGGACTCATGCGCCTTCAGCACCCGTTCTGCACCCTGCCGTCCTTCTGCGCTCAGCAGATTGATTCGTTCCGCCAGCAACTCGGGAACTGGCCGATCAAGCACCGCAGCGTCATCGGCGCTTGCCAGCGTGTGCAGATCGTCGAGCGTCAGGCCACACCATGGCGCGCGCAACAGTCCCAGCCACGCAACGCGATCCTGCGGATTGAGCAATGCGCGCGCAAGCGACAGCGCATCCAGTACTTCGGGGCAATCCTTCAACTTCTCCAGTTCGACGGCGCGAAAGGGAATCGCCGCATCGCGCAACATCGCGGCAATCGGCGCCAATGCAGCGCGGGCGCGTCCCAGCACGGCGACGCGATATTTCTCTCCGCGCACCCGCGCTTGTTCCATGTGCTCCATGTGGCTGCGAATGAGCGCGACAACTTCCTCTGTCTGCTCCTCGCGGGCTATTTCTCTTTGCTCCAGGGCATATGGATCGCCGAATTTGCCACGCTTGGTCTGCGGCACAAACTTGAGGTGCAGCGTAAGTCGCGCATCAGGGCCGCTCATAGTGTTGCGTGCCGGGTCGGACGGTGAAAACGTGACGCCGCTCCCGTCATTCGCCTCAAAGACCCGCTCAAAAACTTCGTTGAGCTGTTCCACCAGAGACGGCTGAGTTCGGAAGTTGGCTTTGAGACGAATGTTTTCGAATGGGAATGAACTGCCTTCCGGGATCTCAAGTCCGAGTCTTTGCACGCGCGGAAAAAGTTCAGCATCGGCATCGCGGAAAAAGTAGATGGATTGCATGGGGTCGCCCACTACGAAGACGGTGCGCCCGGACTGGTCTGGCCATGCGCCGACGAGGCTGGCCAGCAGTTGGTGCTGGCGGCGGCTGGTGTCTTGAAATTCATCCACCAGCAAATGACGGATTTTGTCGGCGATGTTCAGCGCCGCATCATTGGGCTGCCCGTCCTCGCCCATAAGCACGCGCTGGGCAATCTGAGCCACCTCAACAAAGTCAACCGATCCCGCCTCGGCGAAAACGATTCTCAGTTGGCCTGCCGCATGGCGCAGCAGCGTGAAGCATGCGCGTACGATGGCCCAGTCCTCATCGGTGTAGCGGGCCGGCGGCAGGCTGCGGATGGTGGCCAGGGCCGTCTCAAGTCCATCCACCTCCCTGAGTCCACCAATCAATTCGAGCAGCCGATTCTTTTCGGCCTTGCGATCCGCAGGGAAGCCGATAGATTTGTCCACTCGCTTACGAAACCCGCCGCCGTTGGTGAGCACGAGCGACGCCAGGCAGGCATACGCAGTGCGCGCCTCTTCAAGCGCCTCGTTGCCCATGAACGACCCGGCGGGGAACTCCGCAAGTTCTGCAAGTCCCTGGTGGATCGAGCCGCCATCTTGCCGGCACGCAAACCGCGCCAGCGCGACTGCCTCGTCGCGCGCTCCTGCAACTTGATCCACGAGCGAGGAAGCCCCGATAAGCGTTTCGCGAACAGAGTGCGTAAAGGGCCGCTCCAGCCGCTCGCGCAGGCCCTCCCAATCCTGTTCTCGATCGAGGACAAAGTCTTGCATCCAGCGGTCGCGCTTTTCCAGCATTCCCACCAGCAGGTCTTCCATCTCCTGCCAGCCGTTATCCCGCCACAGCAACAGGTCTTCAATCGCCGAACTCAACGCCGCGTCGTCCCCGCCGATCCCTTCAAGCGTCAGCCGGGCTGCACGGCGATATAACTCCGCTGGTTGCTCGCTGATTTGCAAATCACTGCTTACGCCGCTGAGCAATGGTTGCTGCAGGGCAATCTCGCGGCAGAAGGAATCGATCGTCGTGATACGGAGTTGCGCGGGAATATCGAGAAGTTGCCAGCCGAGCACGCGGGAGCGTTCCAGGGCGCGACGGGCCAGAGCGTTCATTGATAGCTCGTCGCCTGCGGGCGTGGATGCGTCGTCGGCCGCGGCCTTCTCCAGTTCCGACAGAATGCGGCGACGCATCTCGGCGGCGGCCGCTTTGGTAAAGGTGATGGCAACAATCTGGCCGGGCTCGTCCACCTCGGCCAGCAGGCGCAGAAAGCGCCTAGTAAGCAGGTCTGTTTTGCCCGATCCGGCTGGTGCCTGCACCAGGATGGAACGCCCTGCATCGAGCGCCAATTCGCGTTCAGGCTGGTCCGGAGGCAAAGGCAGGGCTACGAGTTTATTCATCGTCGCCCTCCTCGTTCTCGCCCTCATCTTCTTGCCGGGCCCGAATCTCCTGGATGCGGCACAACGTTTGCAATCCGCATTGCTGGCAGGTCTTCGGATACTCACGCGGGTCCACCTCCGCGCGGCCTGCCACAAAGTCCCTGGCGAGTTGCTCGATGTACTCTCTCCAGTCGATAAGTTGTTCGGCGGTGAGTGCGTCCTTCACCAGCGCAGTGCTTCTGCTCAGGTTCGGTAGTAACGTATTCACTGCATCGCCCACATGGCCCGCAAATGCCCGCTCTCCTGTGCGCACCTTGGCGAAGACCAGTCCACCCAGTTCTTCACCTGTGGGCAACGCAAAACCTGCGTAGAGCGGTAACTGCACGTCGTCGGGGCGGGGAAGGTCCCAGTCCTTCGGCGAAACGTCGCCTGACTTGTAGTCGATCACCAGCATGGAACCGTCAATCAGCCGGTCGATACGGTCCAGCCGCAGGCCGAGAGTGATGCCTGCAAGTTCGATGGGTCGTTTCGCCTCCGTATCAGCAACGGTGAACGGAATCCGCGTGGCTTCAAACTCCAGCCACTCCGTTACCAGGCGAGTCAGCCGCTGTTCTTCCAGTTCCAAATAACGCTTGGGCATGCGCTGGAGGACTCCGTCAGGCATTTTTTCTTGCAGGATCTTGTGCACGTGTCTCGCAACGAAAGTCTCTCGATCATGCACGGCCTGCAACTCGTCGAGGCTGCGCAATCCGTTCGGCGGACCACCCCACACCGCATGCAACACAGCGTGGAGCAGTTGACCGCGCTGGGCCGCGGTGAGCCCAGCCTCGGCTGCATCCCACGCCTGTGCGCCGAGCCGCGCGGTGGCGAAGGCTTTGAACGGACACTGCGATTGCGAACTGAGCACGCTTGATCCGCCCTTGACGGTTTCGAGGGGGAAGGGAATTCGGCTGAAATCCTGAATGCACTCGGTCAAATCTGGTTGAGTTGACGGTGGGGCCAACTCGCCAGGCAGCGTTTGCGGTGCTTCGGCAAGCTGTGTAATCAGCCGCGAGGGCCGGGTTTCCGTGCCTTCCTTCTGGCCCGCAACGCTGAAATAGACCACCGGCGCCGCGGCGAGCAAACGATTCGTCACGGCGCCGGCAAATTCCCAGTCCTGGCGCGGCGTGGCGTGAGGCATGCCCGCTTCACGCTGCACCTGCGTCGGCAACAGCGGATGCATGGAGCCGGCGGCGGGCCATGTGTCTTCGTCTGCGCCCAAAAACCAGATTGCATCCGCGGTCAGTCCTGCCGACTCTGCCGGTCCGGCAATCTGGATGGGTGCGTCGCTCGACTCCGGGGCATAAAGTGTTTCGTCCAGCACACGCTTGAGCGCGGATAGGAACTCGTTCCAGCCCATCCGGCGGCCATCGAAGCCCAACGACCCGCAAGTGTCCAAAGCCTGCTCCCATCGGCGATAGGCCTGAAACTCTGCGCTTGAAAGCCGCCGCTCGCCCGGCCAGCCTGCATCCTGAAGCAGCTGCGGCACGAGTCCCGCCCAGTCCAGCGGACTCTGCCGTCTTGCCTCAAAATCTGTGCGCCGCCTGGCCGTCGTCATGCGTTGGAGCCATGCGTCAGGGAACATCTCATAAACATGCCGGCGGCTTGCGAGAGCCTCCAGCGTCCACTCCGTTCGTGCCAGTCCCCGGCGGCGCAACGTCCGCATGTACGCTTGCAGCGCGGCAATTTCTTTTGGGTCGGGAGCCGTCAGTCTGGTTGAGAGCAGCCAGTCCACTTCATGCTCTTGGAGCGGGCCGCTTAGCCAGCGCAGCAGCAGGTGGGCGGCGCGAGCCAGCTCAACCTGGCTGAGTGGAATTCCAAGCGAGAATTCAAAGCGAGGTTTGGCACCCGGCGCACTGAGCTTGAGAAATGCGCGCTCAAGCTCGCCACGGTGCGCCGAGATTTCCTGCGAAATTACCAGCAGGCGTGCGTGCGGATTGGCGGCAAGCTGACGGTTGCACCAGAGGGCGCAGGCCTCCAGTTCTGTCTGACTGTCGGCTGCAGAATAGAAATGGATCTCGTGCGCAGGCTCATCCTGCGTTGCCTCCTGCCACGCTCCCCAGGCATCGAACAGGGTCCTCTCAACCGGGAGCAGGCGGTCAAACCCGGCTGCCAGCAGAGGCGGCCGATTCGTCTGATCCGCCGTCAGTAATGCAATCAGCGCCAGCGGCACGCGAACAGGACTCAGCAAATTCCCATCGCGGCAGACCTCGTCAAAGGCCGCGAGCCACCCGCTGAAGGCCCCTGCATCCTGGTCCCAACCAGTGCGCGCGGCGGCTTGCAATGAACGCGGAGCATAGGAACAGAGCAGTTCATGCGCCTGCATGGCCATTTGGGCCAAACGGTCGATCGGCCCCGGCAGAATGGTGGCGAGGTGCTCTTTGCTGCGAACGATATCCGCCCACAGCGCCTGCTCCTGCGCGGCATTTAAGATCATGCGGCCGTCGAGAGTCCGCTCTTCCCAGGTTGTGCGGGTAAAGCTCGTCCAGTCCAGAATGTTGGGCGCGGGCCAAGCTAGCTGGCCCTCTGCGCGGCGGCGGCGATGGAACGCAAGACGAAGCGTGCGCGCGGCCCGGTCACTGGCCGTGACTACCAGTCCTCCGTCGCTGAGCCAGCGGTCGATCTCAGCTCCCGCGAGTGTCCCCATTTCTGCGTTATACGCTGCCCGCCGGGGTGAGCGCCAATTCCCCTCGAATGCCGCCGAAAGCCTATTTTGTCGGCGGCGTCAGCGGCAGTTTCAACCACGCAAGGCCGATGCTGCGTCTCATGTGCGACACGCCATTTCCTCCCGGCGCATCATAAAAGATCGCCAGCCTGTTGCCATAGCGCACCACGGAGGGAAGGCCGATGCAGCGCTTCGACCACTTGCAGTTCTTCCCGTCCAGTACTACCGCTTTATTGGCCGCATTCCAGTGGTTCAGATCCTTTGACCAATACACCCATATCGCGTCGGTGTACTCGCCGTCCTGGTCCAGCCCGATGTGATCCGTAAACAGAAACCAGGTCTTATTCGATTGCTCAAAGTAGAGCGAAGTATTCTCCACCTGCTCGCTCGCGGGCACAATCGGCGTCGAGTCAATCTTCCACGCGCCTTCAAGGTTGGTTGTGCGTGCAATGCTCAAAGTGCGCAGGATGGGCCGGTCTGTCGATGCGCTGAAGAATTGCAGATACTCTTTTCCAACCGGAATAATCTGTCCCGGACTGGCTGTTGCCGAGTAGTAACTCCCCGGTTTCGGCCGAAAGGGAACCACCTGCGGTTCCTTCTCCCACGGGCCCGTGGGTGAAGAGGACCGCGCCTTCATGGTGAGATAAGGAAAGCTGGGAATACGATCCGGAGCCGGCGTCACATGCGGCGTACCCAAATAGAACATGTGCCAGGTATGTCCGTCGAGGTAAGTGGTTCCATACGATGCGCTGGCTGAATCCTCTGAGCCCGGCGCTCCCAGTTTCATCACCGCACCTTTCTTCGTCCAGTGGATCAGGTCGCGGCTGGTCGCCAGTGCTGTCAGCCAGCCTGTCTCCCCGGCCGCATCGTAGTGCATATAGAACGTGCCGTTGTGCTCGAACACCCACACATCCCGCGCACCGTATTTATCGCAGTTTCCAGGGCCGTTCCCATAGGGCAGGATCACACCCTGGTCCTCGGCATCATAGCGCAGCGCCGCGTCCGGCCTTCCGTCCGGATAGATCTTTACCCCACCCAAATTGGTGCTGGCCGCCGCCAGAACCAATGCCGCGAAAAGCGAAAAACGTCCCAACCCTGTCATGCGCGCCATCCTGTTTATCGAAGATTTGTTTAACGAATCGGATTCGCCGCTAATTCTATTCCTCGCTCATTGGCTTCAGCGAACGCGCCTGCTGCGAGCACTGGCGCAAACTGAAAGCTCGCCGGACCATGGCCGTGGCCTCGGCCTGAGTTTCTTTGCCGTCTTCTCCTCCGCAGCCGGTTGTACACTGGTCTGTGATTCGCCGATTGCTTGCTTCCTCATTGTTCGCTGTTGTCGCGCTGGCCGGGTGCCACACCGGGCATAAGACCGCTACAGACTCCGCCGCCAATCCCTCCTATAAGGTGTACAAACTGCGCGGCAAAGTGGTCTCCATCAATCCCGCCACAAGCGAGGTCACGCTGAACCACGACGCCATTCCCGGCTTCATGGATGCCATGACCATGCCGTACAAGCTAAAGGACCCCGGCATTCTAGGCGAACTGCACCCCGGCGATGTAATTACCGCAGACGTGTTGGTTTCGCAGGACGCGGATGCGAATGTGTTGCTGGATCATATCGTCGTGGTGGCCCAGGCAAAGCCCGATTACCGGCCCACCATCTTCTACCACGTTCCCGCAGCAGGCGACGCCGTGCCCGACTTCAAATTGCGTAACCAGGACGGGCGCAACATCCATCTGGGCCAGTTTCGCGGCAAGCAATTGCTCATCACCTTCATCTACACGCGCTGCCCGCTGCCTAACTTTTGCCCTCTGGTGACCCACAACTTTGCGGTAATCGATAAACAGTTGGCCGCCAACCCTGCGCTTTACAGCAAGACTCACCTGCTTTGCGTCAGCTTCGATCCAGTCCACGATACGCCGGAGCGCTTGCGCGCTTACGGGTCCAGCTACATCGGGAGTGATGCGAAAAACGCCTTTGCCCACTGGGATTTCGCCGTACCGCAGGCGCCGGAACTGACAGAGATGGCAAAATTCTTTGACCTCGGCATCACCGATGAGGCCGATTCAACCATCACGCACACGCTTTCCACCACGCTCATCGGGCGCGATGGCAAAGTGATGCGCTTTTATCCCGGCAACGAGTGGACCACAGACCAGGTAATCGCAGATGTGAAGCAGGCGGCTACGGGCGCTTGAAATCGAACTTTAATTTAATAATCTGAATGGGAGTGGATGGACGATGAGCGGTGGATTGGTTATTCGCCAGGATGCTGAGTTGGATTTTCTATCGTTGGGCGCGCTGGTTCATCGCCTCGATCCGGGCATTGTGCCTTTTCGCAAAGCCACGGAGTGCAAGATTCACGTCAGCGGCGGCGAGTTCAATGTGGCTGCCAACCTGTCGGATTGCTTCGGCCTGAGAACCGGAATCGTCAGCGCCATGTCCGACTATCCCATCGGTGATCTGATTGCCGAGCGGGTGCGCGCCATGGGCGTCAAGCCGTATTACAAGCACTTCAAGCACAACGGCGTCACGGGCCCCAACATGGCCGCCGTCTACAGCGACCGTGGCCACGGCCTGCGCGCCCCGGTGGTCTTCTACAACCGGGCAAATGAGGCCGCTGCGCAACTGAAGCCGGGCGACTTTGACTGGAAGGCGATCTTTGCCGGAGGCGTCCGCTGGGTGCATTGTGGCGGCCTCTTTGCGGCTCTTTCGGCCTCTACGGCGGCTCTGGCGGCAGAGATGATGAAAGCTGCCAAGGAGGCTGGCGCCGTGACTTCGTTCGACCTGAACTTCCGCGAGAAAATGTGGAGCATTCACGGCGGCAATGAGCGCGCGGTCGAGGCCATCGGTCACATTGTCGAGAACGTGGACGTGCTGGTGGGCAACGAAGAGGACCTGCAGAAGGGACTCGGTATTCCGGGACCGGAAGTTGCTGCCAAATCCAAACTGGACCCCAGCGTCTTTTTTGGCATGATCGATCAAGTGGTGAAGAAGCATCCGCAGGCAAAGGTGGTGGCCACCACGCTGCGTGAGGTGCACTCCACCAACCGTCATAGCTGGAGCGCGGTCGCGTGGATTGATGGCAAGACCTTCTCCGCTCCCACGGTTGAGCTGGACGTTCTGGACCGTGTAGGCGGTGGCGATGGTTTTGCTTCCGGCTTCTTCTATGGCCTGCTCACCGGCGAGACGCCCGAGGAAGCGCTCAAGTTGGGATGGGCGCACGGCGCTCTGCTTACTACCTTCCCCGGCGACACCACCATGGCCACGTTGGACCAGGTGCGAGCGTTCGCAAGGGGCAGCTCGGCCCGCATTCAGCGGTAGAACGGGGCTAGCCGGTCCCACATTTGTGCGCCGATTGACAGCCTGATTCATCTAAGCAACTGGTACGCTTGTAGTGTGTCAAATGAGAGGTCTCAAGTGGCAAAAGTCACGTTGTTGTTTGCGGTGCTTTTGATTGCTTTGGGTTTGGTGGGTTTTCTGGGCACCGGCAGCCAGCATCCCACCGCGCTGATTCCCACCTGGTTCGGCTTGGCGCTCGGCGTCTTCGGCTGGCTGGCCATGAGCCCCAGCGAAGCTCGGCGCAAGCTCTACATGCACATTAATGTGACCATCGGCCTGCTGGGTTTTCTGGGCGCAGGTTGGAGAGCGATTCAAAGCTACGGGAATGCCAGGTCTGCCGGGATTGAGCCCGATCACGCTGCCTTGGCCTCGCAGATTACGATGGCCGGCCTGCTCCTGATCTACGTTCTTCTCTGTGTACGCTCGTTCATAGACGCACGGCGCACGGGGAAGGTCTAACGCATGGGGACAATGCGTCACGGCGGAATTGGGATGAGCAGCGCAGAACGCTCGCCGCGTGGAGGCGGTGCGCGTGCCAGCCGGGCAGACTTGCCCAAGCGAAAGCCCAGCCTGAAAAAGTTGTGGCCGCAGATCTGGTCGTTGATTGCGCCGCGCAAGGGTCTGCTTTTAGCCGGAATGGGCCTGATGGTAGTCAACCGCGTGGCTGGACTGGTATTACCCTTTACCAGCAAGCCGCTCCTTGACGTCGTCCTCAACCAGGCACATCCGCGCCCCGATTTGCTGCCGCGCGTCATCGCCGTGGTCTTCTCGGCCATGCTGATACAGGCCATCACCTCGTTCTCGCTCACCCAACTTCTCTCCAAGGCCGGCCAGCGGCTCATCGCGGATATGCGCCGCCAGGTGCAAAAGCACGTTGGCCTGCTTTCAGTGGCCTACTACGACGAGAACCGCACCGGCACTCTTGTCGCACGCATCATGTCTGACGTGGAAGGCGTGCGCAACCTGGTGGGTACGGGGCTGGTCGATTTTTTGGGTGGACTGCTGACCGCCCTGTTGGCGTTCATTTATCTGCTTCATCGCAGCGTCGTGGTCACGCTCACCGTCTTCGCCGTGGTGGGCGCATTTGTTTTTGTGCTGCAATATGCTTTCAAGATCATTCGGCCCATCTTTCGCGAGCGCGCCAAGATCAATGCTGAAGTCACCGGCCGTCTTACTGAATCATTGGGCGGCGTGCGCGTCATCAAGGGCTACCACGCCGAAGAGCGCGAGCACGACGTCTTTTCTGCCGGTGTCGACCGGCTGCTCTCCAACGTGATGAAGTCGCTCACCATGACCAGCGTGCTGGGCTCGGCCTCTACAACGGTGCTCGGACTGGTGTCCGCGTTGGTCATGTGGCTTGGTGGGCACAGCGTACTGAGCCGCGCCTGGACCGTCGGCGATTACTTCAGCTACAACATGTTTCTCGCCTTCATGATCGCGCCAGTCTTCCAGATCGTAAACATCGGCACCCAACTCACTGAGGCTTTTGCAGGCCTGGACCGCACCGGCGAAATCATGTCCGAACTCGAAGAGAATCAGGTTCCTGGCCGCACTGAAAAGATGCCGCCGGTCCATGGCAGGGTCGAGTTTGAGAATGTGGAGTTCGCGTACGACCCGGAAAAGCCGGTCCTGCACGGCATCAGCTTTGTGGCCGAGCCGGGAACGGTCATCGCCTTGGTTGGTTCCTCGGGCTCAGGTAAATCTACAATCATCAGTCTCATTTGCGCTTTCCACACTCCCTCCAAGGGTCGGGTCCTCGTGGACGGTGTGGACCTTGCGCACGTCGACCTCAACACGTTTCGCTCCCAGCTCGGCGTGGTGCTCCAGGATTCGTTCCTGTTCGATGGCACCATTCGCGAGAATGTGATGTTTTCGCGTCCCGATGCCACTGAGGAGCAGTTTCTCTTCGCCTGCCGCACTGCCCGCGTGGACGAGTTCGCTGAGCGTTTCCCGGATGCGTACGAAACCATTGTGGGTGAGCGCGGGGTTAAGCTCTCAGGCGGCCAGCGCCAGCGGCTCTCCATTGCGCGCGCCCTCCTGGCGGAGCCGGGAATCCTCATCCTCGACGAGGCCACCAGTTCGCTCGATTCCGAATCCGAGGCCATGATCCAGGCTGGATTGAGCCAGTTGATGCAGGGACGAACCACCTTCGTCATCGCCCATCGTCTCTCCACCATCCGCCGTGCCGACCAGATCCTGGTGGTCGAGAACGGCCTCATTGTGGAGCGTGGCAACCACGCGGAACTCTTCGCGTTGGGCGGGCGCTATTACGACCTCTACACTCGCCAGCACGGCCTGGAGGCCAATCTCTTCCTCGCTCCCGGCGAAGGCGACGTTATTCCGGCCTAGTTTGCTGCACGCTGGAAGTACGACAAGAAGCCCCAAGAGCGTCTCTCGGCGACAACGTCGGAGTCCCACCTACGGAAACGCCGTATCAGTACTTGACCCGCGTCTCATATCTTGAGAAACTGATGATGGGTCATTCCCCGAAAGCAAAGGACCAAGATGCGAGATGCGGCCCCCCAGGGCACCTATAAAGTACAGGCGTTAGACCGGGCATTTGCCGTTCTGGATTTGCTCGGAGAAAGCGAAATGCCGCTCGGACTGGCGCAGGTTGCCTCGTCCTTGCAACTGCACAAGAGCACTGCACACCGCTTCCTGATGGTTCTCGAACGCCATCACATGGTGGAACGCACCAACGGGGGCAAGTTCCGCTTGGGTCTAAGGCTCTTCGACTTCGGCAATAGGGCCATTGAACAGTATGATTTGCGTGACCGTGCGCAACCGCATCTGCGCCGTCTGGTGGCCGAAACCGAAGAGACCGCCCACTTGTGCATTCTTGAGCAGGCGCGGGTCATTTACATCGACAAGATTGAACCTGCCCGCTCCGTGCGCATGATTACGCGGATCGGCTCCAGCAACCCCGTGCACTGCACCTCTGTGGGCAAGGCGATTCTCGCGTTTCTGCCCGAGGAGCGCATCGCCGACATTCTGCGCCGCACTCGCTTTGAACGCTTTACAACTCGTACCATCGCGACCCCCGAGGCTCTGCGCACTGAGATCGAAAAAACCCGTCGGCGCGGCTATGCCGTGGATGACGAGGAGTTGGAGGAGGGCTTACGTTGCATCGCGGTGCCGCTGCTCGATGCCCAACGCCAGCCTGTGGCTGCAATCAGCGTCTCCGGGCCGTCGTTCCGTGTAACTGCGCAGAAGCTGCCTTCCATCGCCAACCACCTGCTCCAGTGTGTGCGCGGCATCTCGATCGATATGGGTTATACATCGGCTGGCCGCAGCAACCGCGCTGCATGGACGGCCTGAAGGCAAAAGCATCCGCCACACCTCCGGCGCTTATCCCCGCAGCGTTCGTGGTCACCATTGGGCTCATTCGTGGGCGTGTGTTTTCAAAGAAACGAGATTTCGATTGGCGGGCAATGACATGGAAAGCAAACCCGCAGTTCATCTGTTAAACTAGAACCCGTCGCTGGGGTTGAAGATTTGGCGTCCATCGGGTGTCCGAAAAGACCCGAAGTCAAGTTCAGACCAGCGAAAAGATAGAACAGAGCGAAAATGGCGAAATCTGCGAATCCGCTCATTCTATGTGACATAAATCCAAATTGCTTAAAATGCAATCTGGGGACGTAGCTCAGTTGGTTAGAGCGCTGCCCTGTCACGGCAGAGGTCGCGGGTTCGAGCCCCGTCGTCCCCGCCATACATTCCAAAGGACCTACGGAAGGTATGGACCTAAAGTGACAACGAAATCTGGCACAATAAGCTTCCTAACCTGCACTTTGAGCCTGTTTTCCTGAATCAGTTCTGCCCATAATCCCAGCTTCAGTGCCTTTACCCGAGACCATCATCTTTACAACCTTGCCGTGTGCGGCTCGCTTGGAGCAAGGCGACGAGTGGCACCTTGATCGAATCAACTTTCGAGGACAGAGGTCGCGCGTCCGTTAAAGGTTCGATGAGGCCGCCATGTCTTCATGGACGGCAGTTGGAGCCGATGCCCGGCTAACCTTTGGGTTCCTGCAATGCTGCAAGGTGTTTGGAGGCGTGCCTGCGTTCGCATTCAGCTCGGATGGTGAAAACTGCTCCAACTGACGGCTTATTCGCACTTGTCCGTCGGTCAGGAAGGTTTTTGTGATGGGGATAACGCAACACCTGCTTCGGTGGTGAGCACCCGGAACACGAACGTCTCCTGAAGATACAGTTGCACGGTGGAATCGGTATGGCTGAGATAGCCGATCGAAACATCTTGTCCGATATTGAGTTCGAAGTCGCCGCCTCGGGTCGTCAGAACAAACGCGCCCTCAATCGCAGGTGCCCATATCAACTTACCGTCCACGATCCGCTTCACGTGCTCAAGCACCGGATATCCGTGATCGCGGGTTTCGGCGAGCGCCGTGTATTCGTCGGCTCCCAGCACAACCGAGTAGGGTCCATTGACACCCACCAGCCGTAACTGGCTCAGCGCATGGGCAACCGCATCGGGATAATCCCGCACATCCGCAGGCAAGGCCTCGATGGGGTTGCTGATGCTTTCCCGGATACCCTGAATATTCGCGTCGTTGTATCCGTTGAAGATCGCACGATCTTCTGCAAAGGCAAGTTTCTTCGCGGCGTCCTTCGCAGGCTGCCAGTCGGAGTCGTCGGAACCACGTTCCACGTCGTCGATTGTCTGACGTAACAGTTCAAACGGAACTCGCAACTCTACCAGCGGTTTCACCTCGCGTTGTCTTGCGAGAATGCCCTCTGCGGGAGCGGAGATTGACTTAAGATGCCCGGTCCCAACTCCGGGCAAAGCGATTCCTGCCTGCGACGGAACGTCCACGACACGTCGCCCGGCCAGATACCGCTTCAGCGTTCTGGTTGTCTCTTCCTCAATCTCCGCCCACGCTGCATCAGAGATGGGCGCAAGTTCCCGATGAAGGTTATTCATCTGTCTCTCCCCTTAGTGATCCTATGCTGAGTGATGTGTCGTCTACGGCAACCGGTCCAGTCGTAGGAACTGATGAAATCCGCTCGGCGGGTAGCGCCTCCGCGCTTTTCGCTGCATTCGATGCATCGGTGGTGACGTTGTCGAGAAACGTACCCGTAGGTACGAAGAACAGGCTGCCCGTCACAGGGTGGCTGAAATCAAGCAGCCGGTCGTAGTTCCCAGGGGGACGGCCGACGAACATGTTCTCCAGCATGGTCTCGGTGATCCGCGGCGTGCGGCTGTAGCCGATAAAGTAGGTCCCGAATTCGCCGTGGCCGGGACGCCCAAAAGGCATGTTGTCCCGCAGGATCTGCAGTTGACGTCCATTCTCCTCGATAACGTTGAGCACATTGTGCGCGTAGGCGGGCTTGTCCGCGTCGCTCAATTCTACGTCCGAGAGCTTACGACGACCGATGATCCGCTCCTGCACCTCGACCGGGAGTGCGTTCCACGCCTTCAAGTCGTGAAGATACTTCTGCACGATGACATAGCTGCCGCCTGCAAAGGCCGGGTCTTCGCCGGCGATGATTGTCGCCTCGCGCGCCATATCTCCTCGCGGATTCTCCGTGCCGTCGACGAAACCCAGCACATCGCGGTCGTCGAAATAGCGAAAGCCGTGTACCTCGTCGGCCACGGAGACTACTTCGCCGATGCTATCCATGATCTGCGTGGCCAGTTCGAAGCACAAGTCTATGCGTTTGGCTCGAATGTGGAAGAGAATGTCGCCCGGCGTGGAGACGGCATGCCGTCCCCCGGAGCGAATCTCGCGGAAAGGATGGAGTTCGGCGGGACGAGGTGCTCCGAAGAGTTTGTCCCAGGCATCTGATCCGAATCCGGCGACGCAAGTGAGACCGGCCTCCGCATCACGAAACTCCACTGCACGAATCAGCCCGGAGATGTCCGCGCAAAAGGCGCGCAGGCGCGTGTAAGCATCCTCGTCCTGGCGGATGCACAGCACCAGAAAGATCGCCGACCGTGTAAGCGGACCGACCACATTCTGTGGAAGAACAACCTCGTTAAGCTCGCTGGGTGTATCCATTTCATCAATCGCAATCTACGTTTACGTTCATTTCAGCATCACATTTGGCTTTGGCGGCGTCGATTAGGGGGCATTCCTTAATCGCCATGAGATAAGCCTTGCCTGTGTCCCGTGCCTCTTCGCATCGGTATTTTTGGCTCGCGGCTCACCGTGAGCGAAAGCATATCAGCCAATAAAAATTGCCACAAGACTTGCAATCTTGGCGATGGTCCCAGTGGAAATATCCACAGGCAAACTTTACAGATTACCTGTATAGATGAGATATTGATCTGGTGAGCAATCGAAAGCCTTCTCCTGAGACTGACCGCGCTTCCACTCTTGCTGCCGAAATCCGTGCGGTATACCGCAAGCTCAAGCTGCGCTACCGCGAGCATGGCGGACGCAACGATCTGACGCTGTCACAGATATCTGTTCTACTTCGACTCGAAAAGGATGGTCCAGCTACGGTTTCAAGTCTGGCGCGAGCGGAAGGGATGCGTCCTCAATCCATGAGCGCTGTAGTGACGCCGCTCGACGAAGCCGGCCTGGTGAGTGGTGCGCCTGACCCGACCGATGGTCGACAAACCTTGATGTCTCTCACGGCCAAATGCCTGAAGTTGCTTCAGGAGGGCAGGGCCGCGAGACAGGACTGGCTCACCGCGACCATCGCGCAAAAGCTTTCTGCCCAGGAGCAGGAGAAGCTTCAGGGAGCACTCGAACTGCTTGCGCGGCTTGTTGAGGAGTGAACCTACTCTGTCCTGCGTCGCGCCCATGCCGAATTCGTATTCGAGGAGAGGAACCGGATGCCGCTTACTACTCTTGACCCCAGCACCGCGTTGATCGTGATTGACCTGCAGAAAGGCATCGTCGATGGGAATTTCATTCATCCCATCGGCGACATCATTGACCGGACACGCGCGCTGATAGGTGCGTTCCGTGCGAAGAACCTTCCAGTCGTGCTGGTCAATGTGGCGGGACGGGCGCCGGGCCGGACTGAACAGGGTCCGCGCAGCAGCCAGACATTTGCCGAGGGATGGACCAACCTTCTGCCGGAGCTGGATCAGCAACCGAGCGATATTGTCGTCACCAAGCGAAGCTGGGGCGCATTCGCAACAACGGATCTTGAAGGCCGCCTTAAGGCGCGAGGCGTTACCCAGGTTGTTGTGGGTGGAGTGGTGACATCCGGTGGCGTTGAGGCAACCGCCCGCCAGGCCTACGAGCAGGGATTCAACGTAACCCTCGCAATCGATGCAATGACCGATGTCCGCGAGAAGGCGCACCGGTACAGCATCAGCAACGTCTTTCCTCGTGTTGGTGAGACCGGGTCTACACAGGAAATCATTTCGCTGCTGGAAAGAAGGAGCGCTGCATTATGAATTGGCTTTGGCTTGTGTCGTACCTTTTTGGGGGCGTTTTTACTGCAAACGCCATTCCTCATTTTATTGCTGGCACCATGGGGCGTCCGTTCCAGAGTCCCTTCGCCAAACCATCCGGCATAGGGCTTTCCTCTTCAACGGTCAACGTTGTTTGGGGGTTCTTCAACGCTGTGGTTGGGTATCTGCTGGTCGCGCACGTCGGCGCTTTCAATCCGCGGGCGACAAGCCACATCCTCGCGTTCGGCCTGGGCGCGCTGCTCATCAGCATCTTCTCAGCGCGTCACTTCGGCCAGTTCCATGGGGGCAACATGCAGTCGCGCCCATGAAGAACCCAGTGGCTGGCACCTTTCGCTCCCTGAGAAGCTTCAACTTCCGCTTGTGGACAGCGGGCGCCCTTGTTTCCAACGTCGGTACGTGGATGCAGCGCGTCGCTCAGGATTGGCTTGTGCTGACGCAACTTACCCATCACGATGCGTCAGCGCTGGGTATTGTGATGGGCCTTCAGTTCGCCCCGCAACTTCTGCTCCTGCCCTGGACGGGATTAGCTGCGGACCGGCTCAATCAGCGCAAGCTCCTGATGCTTACCCAGGCAACGATGGGTGCACTTGCGCTCCTCCTTGGAGGTCTCACGATCGCAGGAGTCATCCAGCTCTGGCACGTGTATGTGTTGGCCTTCCTGTCTGGTTCCGCGGCTGCGCTGGATGCGCCGGTGCGACAGACCTTCGTGGCAGAGATGGTGGGCGATGCGGACCTCACGAATGCCGTGGCATTAAACGCAACCTCGTTCAATGCTGCCCAGATGATTGGTCCCGCCATTGCCGGCTTGCTCATCGCAGGCGTTGGCATTGGATGGGCCTTTCTTCTGAATGGACTCTCATTTGCGGCGGTTTTGATTTCGATGTCTTTCTTCCGTCTCTCGGATCTGCATCCAAGCGCGAGGGCGCATCGTAGCGCATCCGGATTTTTGGAAGGGCTTCGCTACGTGTGGAGAAGGCCGGACCTCAGGGCGATCCTGATCATGCTGTTTCTGATCGGCACCTTTGGTTTGAATTTTCCGATCTTCATCTCTACGATGGCCGTGAATGTCTTCCACTCCGATGCACGCGCATTCGGCCTGCTCTCCTCCATCATGGCCGTGGGCACCGTCTCAGGAGCCTTATTTGCTGCCAGCCGGAGGAAACCGACATTAGCGTCTCTTATGGCGGGGGCCGGTGTCTTCGGGCTCGGCTGTACCCTGGCCGCACTGGCGCCGGGATACTGGTGGTTCGCGGCTACTCTCATGATCATCGGCGCGGCGGGCCTCATCTTCGCCAACGGCACGAACAGCATCATGCAGCTCTCGACAGAGCCAGCCATGCGGGGCAGAGTTATGGCCCTGAGGGTTGGCATTGCACTCGGGGGAACACCGATTGGCGCACCAATCGTCGGCTGGGTTGCCAACCACTTTGGCCCTCGCTGGGCGCTGGGTATTGGAGCTGGCTCGGGCTTCATCGCTGCCCTGGTCGCTGTCTACGTTCTGGCCCGCCGAAAAGAGCCACTGCTCGTCCAGTAATTTGCGCGGTTTACCCAGCGCTTTCCACGCCTCTTCAATCTCGGCAAGGTCCATGGTTTGGGTCGCGGTCTTAAGCCCGGCGGGTCCGACAGCTTCCAACACCCTTTTGATAGACCCAAGCAGCGTCGGGAATGGAACGCTCTTCACACCGCTGCCCATCGACTGGATCGCAGAGGACCGGAGGGCCGCACCGGGAAGCGCAATCTCTTCCTCACGGCTCGCACCACCCACGTGCACGAAGCGCACCGGAGTCGCATCTTCCACCGTCTTCGCAATGGCGATAATGATCGTTTTTCTGAGCAGATCATTAAATGCTAAGGACTGTTTGCGTCATCCGGTGATGGCAAGCCCCTGGATTATCGGCCACTCGAAATCAATGAGCTTATTCACGGAACCGCACATGAACGATCCTTGCAATCTGCCTTGCCATAGCAGGAGACAATTTCTGCCGGACCGGTTCGGGGAGCTGGTCATAGCCTCCATCAAGCAGCGGAAATTCCTCCACAAATTCCACCTTCGGATTGAGAGCCGATACTTGCTTGCTATCGTCCAGTCCCCATTGCATTTCTGCCTTCATGCTCAGCTTGGATATAAGCGAAAGCTTGTATTGGGCGAGTTCCTGCATGAGTGACGAAGCCATCGTGTGAAAGACCATCTCCTGTCCGGGAAAATTCTCGGCCAGGCATGTGAATATCTTTTTGTGTTCGTCCTCCGTGAAGTACATGAATAGTCCCTCCGCGACAAACAGGACTCGGCTTTTCGCGTACCGTTTGATCTCCGTAACCCAGTGGTCATCAAGAACGGACGCTGCAATCATCCGGTGCCGCCTGTTTTCGGGCTCGTGGAGTTTCTGCCGAAAGGCAATCACACCGGGTAGGTCGAGTTCAATCCATTCGACCCGGCCGTTGTCAAGGCGATGGAAGCGCGTATTTAGTCCGGCGCCCAGGTTCACCACCAATCCGTCCCGTGCCTTTTCGAGAAAGCTTCTTACCTGTTCGTCGAAGATGGTTCTTCTTTTGTCAAAGAAGGCTGCTCCCAATGCTGTCATCCAGTTCTGCGATAACCCGACGTCGAACTTGCTCCAGTCGTAAGCGATGGCATCGTGGAATCTCTCGGCAATCTCATCCTTGAAACTGCTGGACTCGCTTTTGCTCTCCTTAGCGTAGTAATGCAGTGGAATCAGCAGCGTTTGAGAGACGCCCTTAAGGTCTTCAGATTGAATCTGTTGCATCGGTTCTTTCTCCTGTCCGTATACACCCCGGCCCTACAACCCAAATCTCGATTGCAGGTTAGGTACATGAATGTATCTAATCAGAAATGTTGACCGATGTCAATAGGGTACAATTACGTATCTAATGGTGGAGTGGAATGAAGGATCATATAGTCGAACGGCGGCGTGGTAAAGCGCTTGAAGATGCGGTGCTGGATGCGGCGTGGAGCGAGTTGATCGGCGGCGGTTACGCGAGTTTCACGATGGAAGCTGTGGCGACGCGCGCTCACACCAGCCGCCCCGTGCTGTATCGCCGCTGGCCGAATCGCGCCGGTCTCGCAATCGCAGCGATACGGCACATCATGCATAAACATCCTCTGAATATTCCCGACACAGGAAATGTGCGCGGCGATCTGATTGCATTGCTGCAACAATTCACAGAAAAACGCGCGCTGTTCGCAGCCTCCTTCTCTTTACAAATGAATGAGTATTTCTCTGAGACGAACACCAGCATGGCCGATCTGAGGGCGAGCGTGCTCCAGGGCGATCACAGCCAACTCGCTGTCGTGCTTGCACGAGGAGTGGATCGTGGTGAGATCGATCGAAGCAAGCTGACGCCCCGGATTGCGTCGTTGCCTGCCGATTTGTTGCGGCACGAGGTCCTGATGACCTTAAAACCGGTCCCCAAAGCCGTCATTGCGGAGTTCGTCGACGACATCTTCCTGCCATTGGTTCGCCCGAAACCGGCACGCGAGATGAAAAAGTAACGAGGCGGCAACGAAAGTGGAGAATCTAAGCATCCGCATTTTGGTCCTTAACGAGTGGTAAATCGCAAATGCATTCATTGAGCCGTGATTCCAATGACAGCAGAACGCAACATCGCATCAGCCAGTGCGACCCGATTGACCGCGCAGCCAGCACAGATCAATGAGATGGTTCTCACAGATGCCGCTGTTGTACTGGTTGATGGTCGCTTCATGGATGCATGCCAAGCCTGGTCCAGAGCCGCCCGAGCGCGAGGAATCCATGTTGTGCTGGACGGAGGGAGCTGGAAGGAAGGCAGCGACGAACTTCTAAAGGACATCGATACGGCAATCTGCTCGGCGGTCGCTGCGGAGTCGTGCCGATTCAGGGGAACAAGAGAATGGATGAAATAGTCTGGCGCCGGGGATGTGCACTATTCAGACTCTGGTTCACAGGTATTGTGACGATAACTTTGCCAGAAGCACGTCGAGACAGCAAAGAGCAACTAATGAGTCTGCTTGTTCAGGAATCGTTCTGCATAGTCGAGCACTTGGGATGTACTGTATTTGATTTCAACCTCGAAGTCGGATAGTTTGTGTCGGAAAAGAATTCCATAGCCGATGCTGGGCGCTGTAACGATTAATGCCAAATAAATCGCCGCTTGGTGGCTATATAACAAAGCGACGATGGGCGAAATGGCTCCGATCGCTTCAAGGTATCTGATTGGACCTTTCAAACGAGCCAAAACAAGGTCTGTCTCGCGAGTCATTGCTCGTTCAACCCGCTTCACAATTTCGGCACTAGTATCCTTGCCCATGTCATTGCGTAAGGAGATAAGTCCTTCCTTGGCCACCGCAGCAACGTGGGAATCCTTCCACTTTTCAGCGATGTCTATCGCCTCCTGAAGCTGCGATCTTTTGAGGCTGTCTTCAATCCCCGGAGCAGCTTGACGACTTGCTGAACGTGCCTTGCTCATAGCGAAAATGCGTCTCAGAATAATGGCCCACGCCATGACTCCGAATAGCACGCTAACCGCAAGAAGGACGTGATTCATCGATTCATCCTCCACATCAGCGACGAGTCAGTCGTCACTGGCTCTGGGCGAGTGGTTGTGCTTACAAGTCTGCATTGTCGAAATCCGAGATAAGCGACGCAGGTTACGGTGGTCAGTCAGGATTGTATCAAGACTTCGCAAGAGCACCTTTCTTTAAGGTTGGGCAATTAGGGTGAAGTGCTCGGGCTCCTTACAATCCAGGGCCTGTTATTCGAACCGGACCTTGGTCGCAACGAAAAGACGCCGCCTTGAATTGCGAATCTTTATGCACTTCGCTCTTCGCCGCAGACGCGCCAGCACGAAGAGTGATAGCCACCCTCCGCCGTCCACGCCGGCGTCGCGGACGTTATCAGAGCGTCGTAAATTCGTCTAGCAGTCGCAGATATAACCGATAGTCGTCCAGCGAAACAGCAGGCGGGGTCTGGTGGTCGACGCTGGGCAGAAATCCGCCTGTCCGCATCAACGGAACCAATCGCTCGAACTCCTCCCGCATCGCAGCCTCTCCCAGGTGCATGACCAGCTTGTTGTAGTGGCCCACTATCCTCAACGTTGGAAACGTCTGCCGCAGCGCTATGCCATCCACTTTAGCCTGGCGTTCCAGTGGCAGCACGCCTTCCACTCCCACCGATTGCAGCCACGGCACCAGCCTCGTCACATCGCCATCGGTGTCCACAATTGTCACGGCATTCATCTCTTTGACCCGTTCCAACAGGCGCAGGTAGTAGGGCGTCATGAACTCGTCGCAGATGCGCCTGGAAACCATGGGTCCGTGGTTGTACGACATATCCTCGGCAATGGTAATGAACGTGGGAACACAGGCCTGGCCAATTTGCTCCAACAGGCGCAGGTTAAACTCCACCAGATCCTGATTGATGCGGTGAAGCAACTCTGGCTGATCGGCGTAGGCCAGCATCAGCTTTTCGAAGCCAAGCAGCGTGCGCGGAAACCAGAAGAACCCTTCCAGCGTAGCCCACACCACGACTTCGCCCCGCGCCTGGGCTTTGGCCCAGGGCCGCATGGCGGAGATCGCGGAACTGTGGTCTGGATACAGCGAAGGCAGGATACGTAGGTAGTCGTCCATGTCGGAAACGGTGCCTTCGACGTGGTGCTGAACCGCCTCAATTGTCGAATCGGTGGTACTGAACCAGAACTGCTTATAGGGGTCGAGGCCAAAGTACTGCGAAATTTCGAACACATCGTTCAACTCCACCGGCAGTCCTTCTTCATGCCAGCGGTCGATCGTCAGGTCCCACCACATCGCCCATTCCCATCGAGGTATCCGGTCAACAGGCTTGAAATCCATGAGTGCGCGAAAACGTTCCACATGATTCATCACTAAATCCTTGCTCTAATCAGAACCCTTCTTGCCATCTCGACCCAAAAATCATTGCCCGTAGAGAAATCCGCAGTGAAGCCGGTTCCAAGAGTGCCTATTCAGTGGCGCGGTCTGGCTTGCGTCGACCATAGCACAAATCAGGTTGCTCCCCGCACGCCGGCTAAAACCATAGCCTGGCATCTTTGTGTATATACCTTGACACGTATATGCTCTGTGGAGTATGCCAAGAGAGTGGAATCTGTATTCGAAATCATTGCAGAGCCGAACCGTCGCGCGATATTGAGCCTCCTGGTCTCGTCACAACAGTCGGTTGGAGACATCGAGCGTCGACTTCGTATCTCGCAGCCGACCGTGTCAAAGCACCTGCGAGTGCTGCGCGAGGCCGGTTTCGTAGAATCCACGGTGGACGCACAGCGCCGTCTCTACCGGTTGAAGCCTAAACCACTTCAGGAGGTGGATGCCTGGCTGGCTCCGTTCCGTCGGTTCTGGTCCGCTCACGTGGATGCTCTCGAGCGTCACCTCGACCGCATGGATCAACCAACGCTCACAAAAAGGAAGAGGTAGTAACGCGGCAGCGCCCGCGAATTCGACAATGTGAGGGAACCGATGAAAATCAAACTGACCAGCGTGTATGTCGACGACCAGGAAAAGGCCCTGCGCTTCTATACCGAAGTGCTGGGTTTCGTAAAGAAGGCCGACTTCAGCCAGGGGCCGTTTCGCTGGCTCACCGTGGCCTCACCAGAGGACCCGGACGGCACGGAGCTGCAACTGGCGCTCAACAGCAACCCGGCAGCCAAAGCCTACCAGCAGGGCATGATCCAGCAACATCAGCCCGCGGCCATGTTCTTCACTGACGACCTGCAGGCCGACTACGAGCGTATAAAAGCGGGCGGTGCCGAGTTCACCATGCCACCCACAGACGTGACAGCCTCCAAGATTGCCACGCTGAACGACACCTGCGGCAATCTCATTCAGCTCACGCAACTGAAGCGTTGGTAGGGCGCCCGCTCTGAAGATTCCCCAGCGGGATGGCCCCTGTGGATGCCGACCGACACAAGGAGAAGAAGGTGACCGATCGCGAGCGGTACGCACCGGGTCCAGCCGGCGGGGTGCAGGTCCGAAAAGACGGAGAGAAATGGACGCTCATTCTCGTCAGAGAGCTGCGTCACCCGCCGGAAAAAGTCTGGCAGGCGCTGACCGACCCAGTGCACCTGCGCGAGTGGGCGCCCTTTGAGGTTGATGGGAGCCTGGGCAGGGTTGGAACCGAGGTGAATCTCACTTGGGCGGGAACAGCCCAGGTTTCCCAAACAAGAGTGACGCGAGCCGATGCTCCCAAGGTGCTTGAGTACAGCGATATCCGGTGGGAACTCGAAGACTTTGGCAGCGGCACGCGCCTCACGCTCTGGCACAGCATCGATCGCCGCTTCATTTCGTGGGGCGCCGCGGGCTGGCACATCTGCCTCGACGTCCTAGAGCGGCTCCTCGCAGGAGCGCCGGTTGGGCGCATCGTGGGCGCCGACGCCATGAAGTTCGACGGCTGGCAGCGCTTGAACGCCGAGTACGCAAAGCAGTTCGACGTTAAGACTCCCGGTTGGACGCCCAACGCCCCAAAGCGTTGAGGCATAGGAAGGAAAACCCCATGGAGTCGGCCCTGCATCCGTAACAGCGGTGATCCCTGCCGCAAGAAAGATGGTCCTAAAGCCATCGCCAATCTGGTAGCCGGTTCCCCACGTATTGCCCTGAAACACATTCAAATAGATAAGAACTGCGTCCAAAAGTGTCGCGACAATCGAAGCGAACGTTATCAGAACCTCTTTCATCACCTCTCCTCAATTCGGAAGCAGTTCTGCGCTTGGGTCTGGAGTGCCCTGAGCAGCACAAAGCCCAGGTCCGTGATGGCCGGGGTTTCTTACCTTGGAGCTCCTTATATTTAAATTCCCAAAGTGTTGAGATTTATTACCAAAGTGTTCTACTAAAGTTAGATATAGGTCACTAGTGTGCATTATTGATGTTACCTTCATCCCAAACGAAGAGTGCGAGGTCCCTCAGCAAGCTGCTGGTTACATCGGGGATTGATGGGAGAAGGTCGCCTCAACTCTCTGTGGAATGAAAGAGCGACAATGAACAATCCAAATGGCCTGAATGGTGGACCATCGGCACAGATAAGTTCCCAGGCATCCGAGTCAGCCTCAATCCGAAAGACCAAAACAAAGCGATCAAAACTCATCCGAGTGCGCAGATTGCCCATAGGTGGCGAGCGTGGCAGCGCTTTAGTTGAGATGGCCTTGGTGATGCCCATCATGTTAATGATGCTTACCGGCATCTTCTCTTTCTCAGTGGCTTTGTATCAAAAGCTCCAGTTGGCCGAGGCTGTCAGCAATGCAGCGCGAGTCATGGCTTCGGAGCGCGGCGACACTGACCCATGTGCGACTACCGCCGCAGCTATCTACGCGGCGGCGCCAAGCCTTTCGCAATCCAATCTCACCCTGACCTTTACTCTGGGCGGCACCAACACCAGTGGCACGATCACAGGTGGCAAGGCCTACGGGGGAACTAAAGGTGCGGCACCCTCATGCACTGCTGCCGGGAATGACGGAGCCGCCGCGATGCAGGCGGGCTGGCCAGTCCAAATTCAGGCCTTCTATCCCTGTACCCTTAGCATCTATGCCTTTCAAGTTTCGAGCTGCAACCTTGGATCGCTGAACTCGGAGGTTGCCCAATGAAGCGCCGTATTTCCCCATGGATGACGCGAGGACTCAAGGATGAGCGCGGACAGATGGTTCCATGGCTGATGCTGCTGAGCGGAGTGCTCATTGGCGTTGCCGGCTTAACCATTGACCTCGGTCACGCGTATATCTGCCACCGCGAACTTCTCGCGTCCACTGATGCTGCCGCGCTGGCAGGCGCTTACGCGTTGATTCAACCTGGCGCCACGAAGGCCACAGTCACGGCTGCGATCAACAGCTACGCCTCAGTTACCAACGGAGCAAACGCTACACCCGATCTGCCGAGTGCCGTCACGGCAATCAGTTTCTCATGCGTGACGGATTCTGCCATGGTGCAGGCACCGTGCGCGGCCTCTGGCACGGGGTATAACGTGGTCCAGGTTTCTCAGACAGCCAAGATCCCGACATACTTCATTCAAATGCTTTCGCTTATGGGCATCAAGTCTGCGCAGTCGATGACGCTGGGTTCAACCTCGTCCGCAACCATGGCAAGCGGCGCAAACGATCTGGTCAATGTCGCCATGGTGCTCGACTCAACAAATTCGATGAGTAAATCGGAAAGTGAAACCGGCTGTACAAGTTCAAGAATCAGTTGTGCGCTGAACGGAATTCAGTACCTGATGGGCCAACTCGCTCCCTGCACTCAAGCCACTTCAAAATCCGGCGTGACATGCACTGCTTATGACCGGGTGAGCCTGTTTACCTATCCAAACGTGCAGGCGAACGAGACATCCCTTGACACCGCTTGCACAGGAACTATGAATAAGAATTACATTTTGCCTTACACCACACCGGCGGTGCCGACGAGCGGGCAGACTACGTGGACGGCACCCTCAGGCACAACGGCTACCTACCAGATCACCGGATATCTAAGCAATTGGAGTTCCAACAACCAAATAGGCGGCTCGTTCGTGACCAACTCGATTCTTGTGAACGCAACGGGGGGGTCTACCGGCAGCAACTGCAACGGCATACAAGCGTTAGGCGGTCAGGGCACGTACTTTGCAGGGGCGATCTATGCAGCACAGGCGTCCCTCATGGCGCAGGCATATCAGAATTCAGGATCCCGAAATGTGATGATTATTCTAAGCGACGGCGATGCCAATGCTTCAAGCGGATCGATGATTAACTCGAGCGGTCAGAACGTTGGAAACAGCGGCAACACTTACCCGTCTCTGCAGGATCAGTGTCATCAGGCAATCACTGCAGCGAACAAGGCGACAGCCCTAGGCACAACAGTCTACACGATTGCGTACGGCGCAGCGAGTTCCGGTTGCTCTACGGATACAGGTAGCTTGGCCATATCTCCGTGCGCGACACTTCAACAGATGTCTTCCGGCTACACGTCGACATCGAATATGCCCCATTTCTACTCAGACTCAAGCACCTCCACAAATAGCGGCCAGTGCACATCACAGTACGCCTTGAACCTGCAGGGGATATTTGGTTCAATCGCCGCACAACTTACGAAAGCTCGTCTTATTCCCAACGGCACAACCTAGAAATCAACCGAATGAAGTGAAGGCCGGGAGCTTTTCTCCTCGGCCTTCCGGTTTGTAGAAAGTCCGGTCATCGTCGGTCTCACGAATTGAGAGTCCGAGGTTCCCGCCCTGTATTCTGCATCTTTCATTGGTGCAAAATGTGTCAGGAAGCGGATTCCGAATCGGTTTCCTTCAATCTGGTTCTAGCTAGTTCGACTTTCCTTCGTTGATGGTGCAGTTCTTCGCCAAATATAAAAGTCTGAAGCAGGGTGACGATGATCTGCGATCGATTGAAGCTTGAGCGTGGATCGAGTGAGATAGGATTGCCCATATTCCGAGTCGCCCTTGATCAAGGAAACATCCGGTAAGGGAACACCCTGATTCGGAATTCTCAACCCCGGGAGCCGCTGGGTTTGATGTACCGGCTAGCTCTTCTTTGATGTCACGGCAGAGAATGCCGCCACCGCTTGAGCCACCCGTTTACTGCCGCAGTGCGGACACGCCACGCCGCCCTTTTCCAGGTCCGCGATGTGAAGTATCTGGGTGAACTCCTTGTTGCAATCCTGGCAGAGAAAAACGTATTGAGACATAGTCATTCTCCCGCCATATCATAGCGCTCCTTTTTGTCTCCGGGGAAGCATTTCATCATGCGGCGAAGCTCCCACCCGATTCCGCCAAACGATCTCCCGGTGCAGTACGTCTTACAATAAATTGGCTGGCTGCGGTGAACCCATGCAGAATCTTAAGCGTGCGGGCGGAGTCATTCCCTGGCTATTTCTCCTTGGCTGCATCGTTTCTGCCGCCGGGCAGACGCCGGCGGTCAGCGCTCCCATTCGCTTCACGGTCGTGGATGAAGATGGCGCAGCCGTATCAGGCGCGCAGTTGATCCTTCAAGAGCCGGGACGCGGTGAAGCTCGCCTTTCCACCGATTACGCCGGTCACAGCGTGTTCGTCCTTCAGGGCACCGAACCCTACCGCTTTCGTATTGAGAAGCCCGGGTTTTATGAAACGGTGATGAATCAGGCGGATCCGCTGGTTCGAGACGTCCGGGTTGTGCTCAACCACGAACAGATGGTGCTGCAGCAGGTCAGTGTCACGGCGTCGGTTCCGGGCATCGATCCCGAACAGACCTCCAATAAGCTCACCCTGAATTTGCCTGAGATCATTAACGTGCCGTACGTCACCTCCCGCGACATTCGCAACCTGCTTCCGTTCTATCCCGGCGTCGTCCAGGATGCCACCGGTCAGGTGCACGTGGCCGGCTCGGAAACATGGGCGACCCTGGACATGCTGGATGGATTCGACATACGTTCTCCCATCAGCGGGGTCCTCGCCATGCGGGTAAGCGCCGACGCCGTTCGCTCCATCGACGCGGAGACGACGCGCTACCCGGTGGAGTTCGGCAGAAGCACCGGCGGCGTGGTGGCGTTCTACACCGGGATGGGCGATAACAAATTCCGCTTCAACACCACGGACTTCCTTCCGTCATTCGAAGACGTCAATGGAATTCGCTTTGATAAGTTTGTTCCCCGTGTCACTTTTTCCGGTCCGCTGGTGCCGAACCGCGCCTGGTTCTTTGACGGAGTGGAGGCCGAGTACGACGACATCTATATCCGCGAGCTTCCCCAGAATGCGGCCAACAACCACCTCCTGCGCGGAAGCAATCTGGTCCGATTCCAGGTCAATGCGACGCCTCGCAACATTGTGTCAGGCGGCCTCTTGTTCAACGACTACCACTCTCCCTACGACGGCATCTCGTCGCTGGTTCCTCAGCAGAGCACCACAAAGCGCAATACCATCGCCTGGCTGCCCTACCTGCGCGATCAGCAGAGCTTCCACAACGGCGCGTTTCTTGACTTTGGGTTGGGCGTCGTGCGCTTCCGCGACGGATACGAGCCTCATGGCGACAGTCCCTTCCAGATCACCCCCGAACTTTTTCTGGGCAGTTACTTTGAGAATCTCACCAGCCGCTCGCAGCGCATCGAAGGCAATGCGGCTCTCTATCTGCCCCCTCGTCACTGGGCCGGGCTGCACAATCTGAAAGCCGGCATCGATCTCGATCACATAGGCTTCGACGAAACCGTCACTCGCGCCCCAGTCAGCTACTTGCGCCAAGACGGCACGCTGCTTCGGCTCAGTAATTTCCCCACAACCGCGCCTTTCAGCCGCCACAACTTCGAGGCTGGCGCCTATCTGCAGGACCGCTGGACTCCGCACTCCGGCCTGCTCATCGAACCGGGCCTGCGCTTCGACTGGGACGAGATTCTGCGCAGGCCACTTGTTTCACCGCGTCTGGCCGCCGTCTACGTGCCCGCGGGAACCGAAGGAAGAACAAAGTTGTCCGCGGGCATCGGCCTCTACTACGAGCACACGCAATTGGAGTACCTGGCGCGCGCACTGGCCGGCATCCGCTACGATACCTACTTCGCAGCCGATGGCATTACCCCGCAGGGCCCTCCGCAACAAACTCAGTTTTCAGCCAGCGACGGACCGCTGCATGAGGCGCGTGCGCTCAACTGGAGCGTCGCGGTGGAACAAAGGCTTCCCGGCTCCCTTTATATGCGCGCCGGTCTTCTCCACAAGGTTGTGTCCGATGAATTCTCCTACTCCAATCAGAGCGGCCCCGCAGAGCTCTCCGGCAACTATGCGCTGACCAATTCCAGAGAGGATCATGATAATCTGGCCGAGATCGACGCCCGTCGCACGTTTGCCGGCGGCTACACGCTCTTTGCGGCTTACACCCACTCCTCCGCTCACACCAATTCCGCAATCGATTACGTGCCCACGCTCTCCATGCTCGGCCCGCAGCAGAGCGGGCCGTTGCCTTGGGACACGCCGAACCGCGTGCTCTCCTGGGGGTGGCTGCCTTTCCTGGCTCCGGGCTTCAAAAAGCGTTGGGACTTCGTGTACTCCCTCGATTGGCATTCAGGCTTTCCCTTCACGTCAGTCAACGCCAGCTATCAGGTTGTCGGTGCCGCAGGATCACAGCGCTTTCCCAATTACCTGTCATTCAGTCCTGGGCTGGAGTGGCGCTTTCACTTTCGTGGGTCGTATTTCGGACTTCGCGGCGTCGTTGAAAACATAACCGACAGCGAGAACCCTTTCGTCGTGAACAATGTCGTCGATTCGCCCCAGTATGGAACGTTCAGCGAGTTTTTGGGCAGAGCGTTCACAGCGCGTATCCGCCTGATCGGCTCAAAGAAATAGCCTCCACCCGGCTCTACGGCCCGCATTGCACAGGATTATGTCCCGGCAGCGCATACTGGCTATAGGCGGAACCTACAATGACTCAAACCTCCACGGCGCCACTCATCTTGATCGAAACTGTCCCAATCCCGGCCCTCGACGCCCTCAAGGACGAGCCAACGCCGCAAAAAGCCCCT
>Ga0181517_10000354_pt1 | contig 62958 bp, 42 predicted proteins | sample PEATcosm2014_Bin_31_FD_119748 | JGI IMG/M metagenome (GOLD analysis project Ga0181517, IMG submission 119748) | Peatland microbial communities from MTU Mesocosm Facility, Houghton, MI, USA - PEATcosm2014_Bin01_30_metaG | ecosystem: Environmental > Terrestrial > Soil > Wetlands > Peat | place... | reverse complement strand
TCCGCAAAAGCAATCCTGGAATCGTTCCGAGTCCCCACTTGCTCCTCCACGACCCAATCCGCCACCGTCCCCGTTCCCTCACCACGAATCATTCCGCAGCGTTACACAATCGCCCCCCTTCAGCGTAGCGCAGACCTCTGGTCTGCTGTAGCGCAGACTTCCAGTCTGCATGGCCTGCCGGATAGGAAGCACACAGGTACTGCGGAGATCGACCGAAGTTCGGGCTCCCTCCTATCAAATCTATATCTCGTTGTCCATTAGCGAGATACAGCCAATCCACCATTTTTTATTTGCATCCCTGGCGATTGGAGAGTTAAATATCGATAAATGGTTCTCGATAGTTGGATATCGATTAAGAATTCTTTAATCATTGGGTTATGACATTCGACAATGCCAAGACGGTGCCGGAGCCGACGCTCAAGCGGTTGCCGCTGTATCATCGATACCTAAAAGGCCTGCAGGCCGCGGGGCGGGAGGCTGTTTCCTGCACGGACATCGGGGCGGAGTTGAAGCTGGACCCGACGCAGGTGCGGAAGGATTTGGAAGCGGCAGGCGTCGTGGGCCGGCCGCGGATCGGGTATGCGGTGGTGAACGTGATTGACGGCATCGAGGAATTTCTGGGCTGGAAGAAGGTCAACGAGGCCTTCCTGGTGGGCGCCGGCAGCATGGGCTCGGCGCTGTTGGGCTACCACAAGTTTGAAGAGTGCGGGCTTAAGATCGTTGCGGCCTTTGATTCGGACCCGGCGAAGATCGGCAAGCGCATTCACGACAAACACGTGTTGCCGATCGAGAAAGTGACCGATTTGGCCCAACGGATGCACGTCCTTTTGGGGATTATTACCGTGCCCGCGACGGAGGCCCAGGCGGTCGCGGATCTTCTGGTGGCCGGCGGCATCCGCGCGATTTGGAATTTTGCTCCCATCCGGCTGCGAGTGCCGGAGGGCATTATCGTTCACAACGAAGACCTTTATTGCTCATTGGCCTCGCTCTCGCAAAAGCTGGCCAAGGCCCTGGCGTCCGATCCTCCCCTCGGTCCCGCTCCCAGCGAGCTCCCTCGGTCCGCCGTTGCCATGAAATGATTTCATAAAATCCACCGTCCTGGGTCGAGTTGGCCCACGAGATGCTTTTGCAAGCATGCTTCCTGGCGGCGGAATTTTTAGTTCTGCCTAAAACCCAAAGATAGAAAGCACGATCGAATGATGAACAAGCGAAAGCCCGAACCTACCGGGCGGAAATTTGTTAAAGTCTGCGATATCCTTGACCGGCATGGCCGGAAGGCGTCGCGCCTGGTCCCCATCCTGCAAGCGGTGCAGGAGGAATATCGTTACCTGCCTGAGGAAGTCCTGACCTACGTCGCCACGGCACTCGATGTGTCGCCGGCCCGGGTTTATGGCGTGGCGACCTTTTACGCCCACTTTGCCATCCAGCCCAAGGGCAAACATCTGGTCCGGTTGTGCGACGGCACCGCCTGCCATGTGAAGGATTCCGTCCCCATCCTCGAGGCGGTGCGGAAGCGCCTGGGTTTGGAAGGCAAGATCAACACGACTCAGGACATGATGTTCACGGTTGAGACGGTGGCCTGCCTGGGCGCCTGCGGCCTGGCGCCGGTGATGGTCATCGATGACCAGGTCCATGGCCAGATGTCGCCCCAGAGCGCCGTCAAATTGGTTGAAGACGTGATCACGAAGGAGGCCCAATGAGCGCGCAAAGCAATAGCAACGGAGCCAATGGAAGCGGTCAAAAGCCTGCCCGCAGAGTCATTGTGTGCGCGGGGACCGGGTGCGTCGCCGGCGGCGCCAACGATGTGTTGCAGGCGTTCAGCCAGCAGATCAAGGCCGCCGGCATCAATGTGGTGACCGAATTCAAGCCCGAGCAAGTTGACTTGCGCCTCAACAAGAGCGGTTGCCAGGGTTTCTGCCAGATGGGGCCGCTGGTGACGATTCTGCCTGACGGCATTCTTTACAATAAGGTGAAGGTGGCCGATGTGCCCGAGATTATCGCCAAGACGCTGGTCGAAGGCCAGGCGGTCGAACGGCTGCTTTACGTCGATCCCGCCACCAAAAAACGCTGCCGCGGCACCGGCGAGATTCCTTTCTATCAGCGCCAGCAGCGGTTCGTGCTGAAAAACTGCGGCACCATCGACCCGGAATGCATCCAGGAATATATCCATAACGGCGGCTATGCGGCCGCGCGGAAGGCCTATTCGAAGATGACGCCCGAGCAGATCGTCCAGGAGATCACCAAGTCCGGCCTGCGCGGCCGCGGCGGCGGCGGTTTCCCCACCGGCCGCAAATGGGAAGCGGCCCGGGTGCAGAACAACCCGAAGAAATACGTCATCTGCAACGCCGACGAAGGCGATCCCGGCGCGTTCATGAACCGCAGCGTGATGGAGGGCAATCCCCACAGCGTGCTGGAGGGGCTCATGATTGCCGCTCGCGCCATCGGCGCCGATGAGACGCTGATCTATGTCCGCACCGAATATCCGTTGGCCGTCCACCGCATGAAACAAGCGGTTGAGGACGCCCGCAAAGCGGGGTTCCTGGGCGACAATGCGTTCGGCACGGGCAAGCCGCTCAGTTGCGAAGTCATGGAAGGCGCCGGGGCGTTTGTCTGCGGCGAGGAAACGGCGATGATTGCCTCGATTGAAGGCCAGCGCGGCATGCCGCGGCCCAAGCCGCCTTTCCCGGCCCAAAGCGGGCTTTGGGGCAAGCCGACCATCATCAACAACGTTGAAACCCTGGCTCACGTGGTGCGCATCATCAACGAAGGCGCCGACAGCTTCCGCAAACTCGGCACCGCCGCTTCACCCGGCACCAAGACCTTTGCCTTGACCGGCCACGTCGCCAACACCGGCCTCGTGGAAGTCCCCTTCGGCACCACCCTGCGCGACATCGTCATGAAAGTCGGCGGCGGAGTGACGGATCGCCGGGGCAAGATCAGCGCGGACGGCTTCAAGGCCGTGCAGATTGGCGGCCCTTCGGGCGGCTGCCTGACGCGCGAACACCTCGATCTGCCGATGGATTACGACTCGCTGCGCAGCGCCGGGGCCATGGTCGGCTCGGGCGGGTTGGTGGCGATGAACCAGAAGACCTGCATGGTAAGCATCGCCCGGTTCTTCATGGACTTCACCCAGCGCGAGAGCTGCGGCAAATGCGTGCTCTGCCGCGAAGGCACCCGCCAGATGCTGGCGTTGCTGGACGACATTATCGAAGGCCGGGCCACCGGGGAAACTCTCGACCTGTTGCAGAAGCTGGCCGTCGCGGTCCAGAAAGGCTCGCTCTGCGGCCTGGGCAAGACCGCGCCCAACCCCGTGCTCTCGACCATGCGCTACTTCCGCGAGGAATACGACGCGCACGTCCACCACAAGTATTGTCCCACCGGCCAATGCAAAGCGCTGGCCAAACCGAGCATCGACCCGGCCAAATGCAAAGGCTGCACCGCCTGCGCCAGGAAGTGCCCCGTCGGCGCCATCAGCGGCGAAAAAAAGCAACCCCACGTCATTGATCAGGGCAAGTGCATCGTCTGCGGCGCCTGCGCCGACACCTGCAAGTTCGAGGCGGTTGTGGGAGTATGAAAGCTTCAAACCAATGAGAATCCCAGGAACATTGAGCTCCGAAATCCCCCTCACCCTGATCCTCTCCCAAGGGGAGAGGGAACAGCGAAGGGCGATCTTCGGATGTTCCCAAGTCTCCGGATTTGCCAACAGACCGGCGACAATTCTGCCTCTCCCTTTGGGAGAGGGCCGGGGTGAGGGGGATTCGATTCCACAGCCCAGCCTCATCCATTCTAAAGCATAACGACTTTTACCAAATCATGACTACCACAGTTGCAGTGAAGACCCTGAATATCGACGGGCGCGAGGTGCCGATCAACGGCGAGCGCAATTTGCTCGAGCTCATCCGCAAGGCCGGCATCGACCTGCCAACGTTCTGCTATCATTCCGACCTGAGCGTGTATGGCGCCTGCCGGCTTTGCCTGGTGGATATCCAGGGACGCGGCATTCAGGGCGCCTGCTCGACGCCGCCCGAGGCGGGCCTGAAGATCCGGACGCAGACCGAGGAGATTCGCGACATCCGCAAGATTGCCATCGAGCTGTTGCTGGCCAACCATGACCAGCAATGTCCGACCTGCCCCAAGAGCAACTCCTGCCAGCTCCAGGACGTCGCCCGCAAGCTCGGCATCCGCAAGGTGCGGTTTAAGCCGGTGCATGAGCCGGCCGAGCTGGACTATTCGTCGGTCTCGCTCGTGCGCGACCCGAACAAGTGCGTGCTCTGCGGCGATTGCGTCCGCGTCTGCTCGGAAATTCAGGGCATCGGGGCCATCGACTTCGCCCATCGCGGCCACCAGGCCGCTGTCCTGCCGGCTTTCGGCAAAGGCATCGGCGAAGGTGAATGCGTCAATTGCGGCCAGTGCGCCGCCGCGTGCCCGACCGGCGCGCTCACGCCTCGGCCCGAGGTGGATGAAGTCTGGAAGGCACTTAACGATCCGGGCAAGACCGTGGTGGTCCAGGTGGCGCCCGCTGTGCGCGTGGCCATCGGCGAAGCCTTCGGGATGACGCCGGGGGTCTCGACCAGCGGCCAAATCGTCGCCGCGCTCAAGCGGCTCGGGTTCGACAAGGTCTATGACGCCTCCTTCAGCGCCGATCTAACGATCATCGAAGAGGCCAACGAGTTCCTCAAGCGCAAGGCCAAAGGCGAGAACCTGCCCCAATTCACGAGCTGCTGCCCGGCATGGGTGAAGTTCACCGAGCAGTATTTCCCCGACCTGCTGCCGAACCTGTCGAGCTGCAAGTCGCCGCAGCAAATGCTGGGCGCCCTTTGCAAAGCGACCCTGCCGGGCGAGCTGGGCATCCCCAAGGAAAATGTCGTCATGGTTTCGGTCATGCCGTGCACGGCGAAGAAATTCGAAGCCAAACGGCCCGAGTTCAAGCAGGACGGCCAGCCGGATGTGGATCACGTGCTCACGTCGCAGGAGCTGGCCCGCATGATCGAAGAGGCGGGCCTGCGCTTCGCCAAGCTGGATCCGGAGTCTTTCGACATGCCGATGGGCTTCAAGACCGGCGCCGGGGTTATCTTTGGAAATTCCGGCGGCGTCAGCGAGGCGGTCCTGCGCTACGCGGCCGAGAAGGTCACCGGCCAGAAGCTGACCAACCCCGATTTTCTGCAGGTCCGCGGCGAAGAGGGGATGCGCCTGGCGACCGTCGCCATTGACGGCATCGAGCTGAAGCTGGCCGTGGTTCACGGTCTGAAGAACGCGCGCGACCTGGCTGAAAAGGTCCGCCGCGGCGAGATCAAGCTGGACCTGATCGAAGTGATGGCCTGCCCGGGCGGCTGCATCGGCGGCGCCGGCCAACCCGTCTCGCGCGACACGGACGTACGCCGGCTCCGCACCCGCGGCCTCTACGAGGCCGACAAACACCTCGACCTGCATAAGCCGCAGGAAAATCACTACGTCACCGAATACTACCAGAAGTATCTCGGTGAGATCGGCGGGCACAAAGCCCACCACCTGCTCCACACCGAGTACCAGAACCGGCGCCGCATTGCCGACGAGCGCATCTCCCTGGGCGAAGGGCCCGGGGTTGAGAAGGTCCGCGTCAACGTCTGTGTCGGCACAAACTGCTTCCTCAAGGGCTCGCAGACCGTGGTTGGGGAATTGCTCCAGGAAGTCGAGAAGAAGGGCCTTCAGGACCAGGTCGAAGTTTGCGCGTCATTCTGCTTCGAGAAGTGCGCTCAGGGGCCGACCGTCGAGATCGACGGCAAACAGCTCCACCAATGCACCGGCAAGAAAGCCTGTGGCGCATTGGAGGAGAGGCTCAAGGCCAAACCCAAAATCGAATAGCGCCGCTGTTATGAGCCGCCAGCACGCACAGTTCTGTCCCTTGCCGGTGCGCGCGAACTGTGTTGTCAGCCGGCCCCGGGCCGGGCGGCGGCTGGATCCATTCTTGTCCTGGTTGGACGCCGGACACAGGGTGAGGACGGGCCTGGGCCCCCTCACCCTGACCCGATTTCTTCATCATACTTTTGCTTTATGAATACCAAGCTCTGCGACCCCGCCAAATTCATCGACGAGGCCAAAATCAGTGAAACACTCCAAGCCGCCCGGTCGGCCGATTCCACCCGCGTTCGCGAGGTGCTGGCCAAGGCGCGGCAAATGAAAGGGCTCGATGCCGTCGAAATGGCGGTCCTGATGGGAGTCGAGGACCCGGCGCTCATCGAGGAGATGTTCGCCTCCGCCCGACAGGTCAAGAACGAGATTTACGGCAATCGCCTGGTCTTGTTCGCCCCGCTCTACATCTCGAACCTCTGCAAGAACGAATGCGTCTATTGCGCCTTCCGCGCCCGGAACAAAGAGCTGGTCCGGCGCGCGCTGACGCAGGAGGAGGTCGCCAAAGAAACGCGCCTGCTTATCGACATGGGCCACAAGCGCATCCTGCTGGTCGCCGGCGAGTCGTACCCCAAGCAAGACGGGTTCAACTATATCCTCAAGTCCATCGAGACCATCTACAACACCAGGCACGAGCGCGGCGAGATCCGGCGCGTCAATGTCAATATCGCCCCGCTGACGGTCGCCGGGTTCAAACAGCTTAAGGACGCCAAGATCGGCACCTACCAGCTTTTCCAGGAAACCTTCCATCGCCAGACTTACGCGGCCGTCCATGTCGGCGGCCTCAAGCGCGACTACGACTGGCGGGTCACCGCCTTCGATCGCGCCATGCAGGCCGGCATCGACGACGTCGGCATCGGCGTGCTCCTCGGCCTCTACGATTGGAAATTCGAATTGCTCGCCATGCTCCAGCATGTCCGCCACTTGGAAGAGGCGTTCGGCGTCGGGCCGCATACCATCAGCGTGCCCCGCATGGAGCCGGCCGTCGGGTCGAAGATGGCCTTTTCGCCGCCGCACCCGGTGTCCAACGACGACTTCAAAAAGATTGTCGCCATCCTGCGCCTGACCGTGCCCTATACCGGCATCATCATGTCCACGCGCGAGAACGCCGAGACCCGGCGGGCCACCTTCGAATTGGGCGTCTCCCAGATCTCGGCCGCCAGCCGCTGCAATCCCGGCGGTTACGCCGAGCTTGGCGAGCATCAACAAGAGGAGCAGTTCCAGCTCGGCGACCATCGGTCGCTCGATGAAGTTGTCCGGGACGTTGCGTCGCTGGGCTACACCCCTTCGTTCTGCACCGCCTGCTATCGCCTCGGCCGGACGGGCGCCGATTTCATGGACCTGGCCAAGCCCGGGCTTATCAAGCATCACTGCGGCCCGAACGCCCTCTCGAGCTGCATGGAGTACCTGCTGGACTACGCGACGCCCGAAACCCGGCGCGTCGGCGAGAAGCTCGTCAACCATGAGCTGAATGCCCAGGAAGCCTCGGTGAAGCAAATCGCGGAGAAGTTGGTGGGCGAGGTCAAGGCGAACAAGCGCGATGTGTATGTGTGACCGAAATCGTCAAATCGTTCTAACGTTCTAACGTTCTAACGTTTTAACGCTTTAACCTCTTTAACGTTTCAAGATGTCTGAGTTTCGGACAGAACGGGATCTGCTGGGGGAGTTGAAGATCCCCGCCGGTGCCCTGCATGGCATCCATACGGCGCGGGCGCTGGAGAATTTTCCGCTCGCCGGCCGGCCGGTCCATGAGGAGCTGGCGCGCGCCTATGGCACGGTCAAGCTGGCCTCCGCGATGACCAATCGCGCGCTGGGGATCTGGGCGGACGACGCCCCCAAGGCGGATGCCATCGAGCGCGCCTGTCGGGAGTTGAGCGAGGATGCGCTGGCCTCGCGGATCATCGTGGATCGCCTTCAGGGTGGGGCAGGGACCAGCACCAACATGAACGTCAACGAGGTGCTCGCCAACCGCGCGCTCGAAATCCTCGGCCTCCCTCCCGGCTCGTACGATCGGGTTTCCCCCCTCGACGACCTCAACCTGCACCAGTCCACCAATGACACCTATCCGACCGCTCTCAAATTAGCGGCCATCCGCCTGTTGAAAAACCTCGAGCAGCGCGTGGTGGCGTTGCAGGAGGCATTCCAGGGGGCCGAGAAGCGGTTTGCGCACGTGGTGAAGGTCGGCCGCACCCAGTTTCAGGATGCGGTTCTGACGACGCTGGGCCGGGAGATGGGGGCCTATGCCGAAGCGTTCAATCGCGACCGCTGGCGGATTTACAAATGCGAGGAGCGCCTGCGCGTGGTAAACCTGGGCGGCACCGCCATCGGCACCGGCCTGGCTGCCCCGCGCCAGTTTATCTTTCGGGTGGTGGACACATTGCGCGATCTCACCGGCTTCGGCTTTGCGCGCGCCGAGAACCTCATCGATGCCACTCAGAACGCCGATGTTTTTGTCGAAGTCTCGGGTATTCTCAAGGCGCATGCCGTCTCCCTGGTGAAGATTTGCACCGACCTGCGCCTGATGGCCTCCGGCCCGGAGGCTGGCCTGGGCGAGCTCCGCCTGCCGGCGCGCCAGGCCGGCTCGTCGATCATGCCGGGCAAAGTCAACCCGGTCATTCCCGAAGCGGCCACCCAGGCGGCCATGCTCGCCATGGGGCACGATTCGGTGATTGCCGCCGCGTGCGCCGCCGGCAGCCTTGAGCTGAATCCTTTCCTGCCGCTGGTCGCGGCTTGTTTGCTCGAGAGCATCGAGCTGCTTGCGCGGGCCGATGACCTGCTCCGCCGCCATTGCATCGAGGGCCTTGAGGCCGACGAAGTCCGCTGCCGGCAGCAGGTGGAAAACTCAACTGCGGCCGCCACGGCGTTGCTGCCCGCGCTGGGCTACGACCGCGTTTGCGAGGCCGCCCGGCTGGCGCGCGAAACCCGGCGCACCATTCGTGAAGTCGTGCTCGCCCAAGGCTGGCTCAGCATAGCCGAGTTCGATGATCTCATTAGCCCCGAAGCCGTGTGCCGATTGGGATCGGAAATCCGAAATCCAAACGTCGAAGGAGGCCCCGTATGACCGCCTCCGCCCCCAAAGGCCTTCGGCTTCACATCGCGTTTCTTGGCCGGCGCAACGTGGGCAAGTCGAGCCTGCTCAACGCCCTGACCCGCCAGCAAGTGTCGATTGTCTCGCCGGTGGCCGGCACCACCACCGACCCGGTCGAGAAGCCGATGGAACTGCTGCCGCTGGGCCCGGTGTTGTTTATCGACACCGCGGGCATTGACGACGAAGGGGCATTGGGCGCTTTGCGCGTGGCGAAGACGCGCCAGGTGCTCGAGCGGGCCGACCTGGGCGTGCTGGTGACCGAAGCCGGCGTCTGGGGCGAATTTGAAGAGCGGCTGCTGGCCGAACTCCGCGCTCGGGGCACGGCGGTTATCGTGGTGTTCAACAAAACGGACCAGCCGCAGCCGGCCTCAGGCCGCGGTGCGACTCCGCTCGGCCGGTTCGCCGATGAAAAGATTCGCGTGGTCCAAACCTCGGCGCTGAGCGGCGCCGGCTTGCCGGACCTGCGCCAGGCGCTGCTCGACTCGGCCCCGGCGGACTTCATCGATAGCCCGGCCATTCTCGGCGACCTCGTCGGTCCGGGCGAGCTGGCGGTCCTGGTCGTGCCGATCGACAAAGAAGCGCCCAAAGGGCGGTTGATTCTTCCCCAGGTCCAGGCCATCCGCGATTTGCTGGACAGCGACGCTTTTTGCCTGGTGGTCAAGGAGCGCGAGCTGCGTGGCGCCCTGGATCGCCTCAAGAGCCCGCCCCGGCTGGTGGTGACCGATTCCCAGGCTTTCCTGAAAGCGGCCGCCGACACCCCCCGTTCGGTGCCGCTGACCAGTTTCTCCATCCTGATGTCCCGCTTCAAAGGCGATCTTCTGGCCCAGGTGGAAGGCGCGCTGGCGATCGAGCGGCTCCGCGGCGGAGACCGCGTGCTGGTGGCCGAGGCCTGTTCGCATCACCCGATCGGCGAGGACATCGGCCGAGTCAAGATCCCCCGATGGCTCACGCAATTCGTCGGCGGCAAGCTCGAGTTTAAACACGTCCAGGGGCACGATTTTCCCGCGGACCTCTCGCCCTACAAGCTGGTGATTCACTGTGGAGCCTGCATGTGGAACCGGCGCGAGATGCTCAGCCGCATCCTGCGCTGCCGCGAAGCCGGCGTTCCCGTCACCAACTACGGCCTGACCATCGCCTACAGTCTCGGCATCTTCGAGCGGGCGCTCGAACCGTTCCCCGCCGCGCGCGAATTGGTAGCGGCGAAAGGAGCGAAATGAACAAAGGAGTCGCAAGTCTTTCGAGAATGTGTGGCCAAGCCAAATCCCCCTCACCCCGGCCCTCTCCCAAAGGGAGAGGGGGAATCGTGGCCTGCCAGTGGACGAAACCAGGCGCCTCGTTACTCTCGAGAGTCCAACCTACATGTCCCCTCTCCCTTTGGGAGAGGGTTAGGGTGAGGGGGATTTCGATTAAGCCTCTCATGATCGAAACAGCTACAAAAGCCAGTCGAGCCCCATGACCTCCTCCCTGACCCAAACCGAAATCCTGGCGTGGCTGCGCGAGAGCGATCCGCAGCGGCTGGAGGATCTTTGGCAGCGGGCCGACGAGGTCCGGCGCGCCCATGTCGGGGACGCGGTGCATCTGCGCGGCCTGGTTGAGATTTCCAATCATTGCGTGCGCCAATGCGCCTACTGCGGCTTGCGCGCGGGCAACCGCCCGCTGGTCCGCTATCGCATGACTCCGGACGAGATCGTGGCCGCCGCCCGGCAGGCGGTGACCTTTGGCTACGGCACCGTCGTTCTCCAGGCCGGGGAAGATTTCGGGATCAGCGCCGGCTGGATGGCGGGGATTATCCGGTGCATCAAGGAGGAGACTCCTTTGGCCGTGACGCTGAGCCTTGGCGAGCGGGCGGACGAAGACCTCGCCGCCTGGCGCGAGGCCGGCGCCGATCGCTACCTGCTCCGCTTCGAGACCTCGGACAAAGCGCTCTTCGATCGGATTCATCCCGGCCTGCGCGACGACCCGGCCGACCGCCTCGCCATTCTGCGCCGTCTCAAGACGCTCGGCTATGAGACCGGCAGCGGCATTATGGTGGGCTTGCCGGGCCAGACCTACGAGAGCGTTGCCAGGGACCTGACCCTGTTCCGCGATCTGGACCTGGACATGATCGGCATCGGCCCCTTCATCGCGCACCCCGGCACCCCCCTGGGCAACGGCCGGCTGGTCCCAACGCCGGTCAATGGCGAGCAAGTACCCGCCACCGAGTTAATGGTCTACAAAGCGGTGGCGCTGACGCGGCTGATTCGGCCTGACGCCAACATTCCGAGCACCTCGGCGCTGGCGACGATTAACAAATACAACGGCCGTGAGCTGGGCCTGCAGCGCGGCGCCAATGTGGTCATGCCTAACGTTACTCCCGTGCGCTACCGCCGGCTCTACGAGATCTATCCCGCCAAGGCCTGCATCGACGAGACCGGCGACGCGTGCAGCAGTTGCCTTCGCGCCCGCATCGCCACCCTCGGACGCCACGTCGGCCAAGGCCCGGGCGGGCGGGGATCCGTGAGACGAAAGGAGACGGTATGCTGAGACACCAAAAATGGAACGTGTTCCAGACGCGGAGGCTGAACGCCCTCGAGCCTCGCCCCCCGACCCTCGACCCATAATCTTATGCCGCCTGATCCCCTTACCAGCATCGAGATCTGCATGGGCAGTTCCTGCTTCGCGCGCGGGAACAACCGGAACATCGAGGTCATCCAGGATTACCTGGCCTCGGAGAAGCTGCCTCCTGGCGTCGAGCTGACCGGGCATCTCTGCCAGGGCCACTGCAAGTCCGGGCCGAACGTCTCCATCAACGGGAAGATGTATCACGAGGTTGACCCGATTGTGATCATCGGCCTGCTCAACCATTATATGACCCGGAGCGGCTCATGAATTACCTCAATCCCATCTACACCGAAAAGCGCGAGTGCGAGGACTGCTACAAATGCGTCCGCAACTGCCCCGTGAAGGCCATCAAGGTCGAGGGCGGCTGCGCCACGATCATTTCGGAGCTCTGCATCTACTGCGGCCAGTGCGTCGAGGTTTGCCCCAATGGCGCCAAGCGGGTCCGGGACGACCTGCCCCAGGCGCGGCAGTTGCTCTCCCTCAAGCCGCGCGTGCTGGTGTCGCTCGCGCCCTCTTTTGTCACTGAGTTTCCCGACTGGAAACCCGCCCAGCTTATCCAGGCGCTCAAGCGGCTGGGCTTTTTTGGCGTCTCGGAGACGGCTTTGGGCGCGCAGCAGGTTTCCGCCCAGGCCGCCGCCAGGCTCAGCGCCGAGCCGGGCCGCGTTTTCTTTTCTTCGGCCTGTCCGACCGTCGTGAGCTTCGTGCAGAAGTATCGTCCGGAGGATTCGCGCTTTCTCACCAGCCTGCTCTCCCCGTTGCTGACCCACTGCAAGATGCTGCGCCAGGAATTCGGTTCCGATATCGGGACCGTCTTTATCGGGCCGTGTATCGGCAAGAAACTTGAGGCCGTCCAGCATCCGGAGTTGCTCGATGTGTCGCTGACCTTCGAGGATCTCCGCCGCTGGCTGGATCAGGAGAAGCTGGAGCCGGGAAAGCTGGCGGAATCTCCGGAGGATCGCTTCATTCCCGAGCCCGCCGCCGAAGGGGCATGGTACCCGGTGGATGGCGGCATGATCGCGGGAATGAAATCCGTGTGCGCGGTCAATGATTGTTCGTTCATGGCCTTCTCGGGGATCAATGCCATCGAAAAAGCCATCACCGGCCTCGGCGACCAGCCCCCCCGGGGCGGACTATTCCTGGAACTGCTGGCCTGCGAAGGAGGCTGTGTCAACGGCCCGCGCGTGCGCAACCGCGCCGGCACCGCCGCCAAGCGCTGCCGCGTCCTCCAGTACGGCCGCCCGCCGGAAACGGCCCTGCCTCGCGAGTCCAATCTCGATATCCAATCCTCGTTTGCGGTCGTCCCGCCGCCCCAGGCCAAGTACCCGGAAGCCCAGATCCGCGAGGCCCTCCGCCAGGTCGGCAAGCTGACCCGCGACGATGAGCTTAATTGCGGCGGGTGCGGCTACGATTCCTGCCGCGAATTCGCCGCCGCCCTCATCCATCAAAAGGCCGAGCGCTCGATGTGCGTCACTTATATGCGGAAGCTGGCGCTGAAAAAGGCCAACGCCCTCATCCAAAAAATGCCGTCGGCCGTCGTCATCGTGAACGAGGCCATGCGCATCCTGGAGTTCAACGCCGCCTTCGCGAAAATGTTCGGCCGGAGCGCGGACGCCCCGCCGGCGGGTTCCGACACCGCCCTGATCGCCCGGAGCGTCGATTCGCCCGCCACGCTCGAGGGCATCATGCTCAGCGAGGTGACGCCGTTTGCTCCATTGTTCCACAGCGTACTCAAGAGCGGCGAGGACATCCTGGACCGCGACTTGCGCTACAAAAGCACCATCCTCCACGCGACGATTTTCACCATCGAGAGACACTGCGTCGTGGGCGGCATCTTGCAGGACATCACCGAGCCGGCCGTGCGCAAGGCCGAAGTCATCCGCAAGGCGCAGGAAGTCATCCAGCGCAGCCTCCACACCACCCAGCAGATCGCCTGCCTGCTGGGCGAAAACGCCGCCGAGTCCGAGATTACCCTGAACTCGATTATCGAGTCCTTCTCCCCGGCCAAACCCGACGAGCCGAAAAGCGACAATGACTGGCGGAAGCTCTATAAACCCTAGCCGGCTTTTCCATGAACGGCGAAAGCTTTATTGACGTCGATTACGCGCACCGCGCCAAGAGGGGCCAGGTGGTGTCGGGCGACGTGTTCCTTTCCCGCAAGATCAAGGAAGAGGGCCGCATCATCTCCATCCTCTCTGACGGGCTGGGCAGCGGCGTCAAGGCCAGCGTCCTGGCCAATATGACGTCCACCATGGCCCTGCGCTACACCTCGGCGTTCGTCGATGTGCGCAAGAGCGCCGGCATCATCATGGACACGCTGCCCATCTGCGAGGTCCGCAAGATCAGCTACTCGACCTTCACCATCGTCGATCTCGACGACGACGGCCGCACCCGTGTCATCGAGCACGGCAATCCCGCGCTGGTCCTGTTGCGCGGCCAGGAACCGATCCCGATCGAGCGGACCGCCATCACGCTGGAGAACTGGAAAGACCGCACGATTCGCTACAGCGAGTTCGACGTCCAAATGGGCGACCGCATCGTTTGTTTCTCAGACGGGGTTACCCAGTCCGGGCTGGGCCGCAAGGGGATGCCGCTGGGCTGGGGCCAGGAGAACGTCATCCGTTTTCTCTGCCGCCAGGTGGTGCTGGAGGCCGAGATCTCCTCGCAGGAACTGGCCCGCAAGCTCGTCACGGAAGCGATGCTCAACGACGGTTCGGCCGCCAAAGACGACATCACCTGCGGCGTGGTCTATTACCGCCATCCGCGGCGCCTGCTGGTCATTACCGGCCCGCCTTTCGCCAAAGAGCGCGACAATGAGCTCGCCGAGATGGTCCTGGCTTTCCACGGCCGCAAAGTCATCTGCGGAGGCACCACCGCCAACATCGTCGCGCGCCTGCTCCATCGCCCCATCCGCATGGCCCTGGCCAAGCTCGACCCGGAGATCCCTCCCGCATCCGCCATGGAGGGAGTGGACCTTATCACCGAAGGCACCATGACGCTGGCGCGGGTGGCGGAGATGCTCGAGCGCGGCGCGGGCGAGCCGTGGCCTGAAAACCCGGCGCGCGACCTCATGACCCGCATGTTGCAGAGCGACATCGTCCAGTTCGTCGTCGGCACCCGCATCAACGAGGCCCACCAGGATCCGAATGTGCCGGTCGAGCTTGACCTCCGCCGCAACATCGTGCGAAAGATCGCCCGCCTGCTGGAAACGCGCTATCTCAAGGAATCGCGCATCCAGTTTATTTAATCAGCTTTCCTGGACGGCTACCGCTTCGGCCGCCCGCACCGGGATTGGCGCCGGTTGCAGGTGGGTCAGCGCGTAGAGCATCAGGTAGGAGACAAACAGGAACGTGGCGAAGAGCATCGGAAAAGCGAAAGAAACCGGCCGGGCAAACGGATCGGCCATCCAGTCGCCGATACCATGGTAGAGCGCCGCCGGCTTGACCAGCACGTCCCAGGTATTGAACCGCAGGAACCGGCCCAGATAGATGCCGAAACTGCCGAGGATCGCCACCGCGCCGATGAAAACCCAACTGACCAGCCGGCCGAACATCCGGGTCACCACCGATTGCATCAGGTAGAGCGAAAGGAAACCAAGCACCAGCCCTGTAAAGGCGAATAACAGAATCAACACCATGTCCACCCAGAAATGCTGGAAAAAGAACTGCCGGGTCAGGTGAAATAAATCCGTGAAGATGTAGGGGGCATTGGGGAAAAACAGCAGCCAAACCGCCGACAGACCCAGAAAGCGCCAATTGCCCCGGCAGTCGGTTTCGTACTTGTCGCAAGCCAGCAGCGCAAACACCAGCGGCAGCCAGGCCAGGAACAGGTTCCAAATTAGAAACGCGTAAAGGCTTCGGCCGGTCCACAGGATGCGAGCGATCACCAGGACGACGCTAATCGCTGAAGCGAAGCCCAGCGCGAGCACCGGCATCGCCGTTTCGCGTTTCAAAGCCAATCTAAATAATCTCATACCTATCTCAAATGCTTGTTCCTTTGACCGTTATCCTATCATCCCGCTCAAAGTGTGAAATGCGTAATAAACCCGATACGGTAGCATCAGTCATGCCTAAACGCCTGCGGGAACCGCAGATCCGGGGCTTTTAGCCTTTGGTTCCGAAGCGAACGGAAATGTTTGGGTCGCGGGCCGCATGTCGAGGGGGCGCGAGGCTGCGTTGTTGCGAAACTCCTTGCTCGATACCCGCGTCTGAGGGCTTTCGAGCTGAGGTTTAACGGCGGTGCGCTCCGGTTCCGGCAAAGGATTCGCCAGCAGGCGCTTCCGATAGGCGAGATGGCGCCGGCGTGTCACCTCTACCAGGGGCCACCAGACCTTCCGCACCAGCCGATGCTTGATCAGGTAATGCCAGAATCGGTTGGATCGCTTGTAAAGATAACAGCCTGCCAGGTAGGTCGGCAGCGCGGCAATGTTGCCCGGGCGCCGCCGCCAAATGGAGCTGTGGGAAAAGAGGCGGCGGTAGAGCCAATCGTAGCCGAGCAGCAACTCCTCGGCGGTCATCTGCTTCGGCTGAAACACGACGTGCGCAGTGTCGTATTGGCTCCAATCCCGATGCAGCAGCCGCCCTTCCGCTTCCAGTTGCCGGAAAAGCGGCGTGCCCGGATAGGGGGTGAGGATGTGGAAGGTCGCGCACTCGAGCTGATTGGTTTCAATCCAGTCGGCCAGCCTGGTGAAGGTTTCCTTGTTGTCGCCGTCGAAGCCGACCACGAAGCTGCCATTGACCTGAATGCCGTGCTCGCGGAGCAGCCGGACGCGCCGGGCGTAATCTTCCGCGCGGGGCGTGCGTTTGCGCGCGCGGGCGAGGTTTTCGTCCGTCAGGCTCTCGAAGCCGATGAACACGCCGTTGCAGCCGGCCAGGGCTATTTCGCGGATCAGGCGCGGATCATCCGTGACATCCAGCGTGACGGCCGTGCTCCAGATTCTGTTGAGCGGCCGCAATGCGCGAGCCAGCCGCCGCAGGTATTCCGGGCTCGAGCCCAGGTTGTTGTCGAGGAACACGGCGTAGGGCTGGTTGTCCTGCTCAAACTGACGCCGAATGTCTTCCGGATCGCGAACGCGATAGGGCATCCGCAGCCCGGAGGTCGAGAGATAGCAGAAACCGCAGCGGTTGTGGCATCCGCGGGTGGCGATTAGGCTGGTGGAGGTCAAAAACGAGTCGCGCGGCAGCAAGTCGCGGCGCGGCGCCGGGTCCAGGCTGTAAGGACGCTCATAGGTGGCTTCATAGCGCGGCTTCAATGCGCCGGCCTCGACGTCCCGAAGGATCTCCGGCCAGAGCTGCACGCCATCCCCTATGGCCAGCGCGTCGGCGTGCGGCGCGGCTTCGTCCGGGCATGACTGAAGATGCAGCCCGCCCAGAATCACCTTGCTGCCATGCGCGCGATACCAGCGGGCGAGCGCGTAGGCTCGCTGGGCGAAAGTCAGGTGCACGGTGATGCCAACGACTTCCGGCACCGGGTCAATCGGGGGTGGTCCCTGGAGCAGGTTCTCGTCCCAGTAGCGTAGCCGCCAATGGGCCGGGGTGGCGCCCGCCACCGAAGTCAGGGCCAGGCTCGGTGTCAGCACATGCTTGCCAAAGCTGCCGTGGGGTGACTTGGGATAAAACGGATTGAGCAGCAGCGCGAAGCGGCGCTCGGGCGAACCTGGGACCGCCGGTTCGGCCAGCGGCGGCGCCTCCGCCATTTCGCGCGGCCTCCAGAGCGGCCGCCGAGGTTGATAGAATGGATCATTGGGTACCTTTTCAAGCCATCCAAACCATGAGCTTTCCGACATGTCTTTCGCCTTTCCTTAATGCCATATCGCACTCCTGCCTCTCCCGTACGCGGCTCCTGGGCACACCCCATGCGTGGGCGCAGAATCGTCTTTCTGCGCCAGGCGTTGAGGTTTTTGTCCCTTGCGGAGAAGAATCTCCGCTCCCATTAAACTTTTAAGCCGCTTTCAATTCCCGCATCAAACCGGCCCCGGCCACGGCGGGCTCGGACGTTTCGTGCGTCCCCGCCGCCGCATAGTTCAGCAGCCATCGCTCGATATCGTCGATGGATGCGTCGGGTGTTGAGGTCCCTGCCGTCAGGCCCACAGTTTGGGCGCCGCCGAACCATTCCGGCCTCAAATCCTCGGTGGTCTGCACGTGATGCACGCTTGCGCAATAGCGCCCGCAGGTCTTCACCAATTCATGCGTGTTGTTGCTGTGCGCGCCGCCAATGACGATGACCACGTCGCATTGCCGCGCCAACTCGACGGCTGAGCTCTGCCTCAGCTTTGTCGGCCGGCAAACTGTGTCGATAAAGCGCACCTCCGCGTCGGGAAAGCGCCGGCAAATCGAGTCCACCAGCCCTCGAACCGTCTCGATAGGCTGGGTCGTCTGGGCGGCGATTCCGAAGCGCGGATGCTCCTGGAGCTGGTCAACATCCTCCTCCGAGAGCACGACATCGAATGTCTCCAGATCTTCGGTTATCCCGCGCACCTCGACGTGATTGCGTTTGCCGATAATCACCGGGTGATAGCCTTCCTGCACCAGCCGCCGCACAGCCTGGTGGGCGACGTGGACCAGGGGACAGGTGGCCTCCGTCACTTCCAATCCCAGCTCGCGCGCCCTGCCCATCGCCTTTTCGGAAGCGCCATGCGCGGTAACCATTACCTTGCGGGTCTCGACCTCCGCGGCCTGCTGCGCGATGCGGATGCTTCGGGCGCGCAGGTCCGCCAGAACCGTTTCGTTGTGCACCAGGTCGCCCAGCACCGTCAGCGGCTCGCTCCGTGATTCTTTCAACGCCAGCGCGATGGCGTCACGCACGCCAAAGCACATGCCCAGATGTTCAGCTCGAATGATTCTCATGTCGTAAAGCCTGGTGGATTCTTAAACTGCGGTAATGGACCGGGTCGGAGAACCGCTCCGCAAGGTCTGTCCGTGTTTATACTTTGCGTCACAAAGTATCCGACCACGCGTCTCCAAAACTGTTCAAAAGATTTGCTCACTTGGGTTTATTCTGCTGGATGATCTGCTCCAGCAGATTGATGTATTCCGTGAAGGCGCGCTTGCCCGCGGCGGTCAGGGCGCACGTGGTGCGGGGGCGGTTGTTCTGAAAAGATTTGGTAATCGAGACATAGCCTGCTTCCTGGAGGGTTCGCACGTGGGTGGTCAGGTTCCCGTCGGTCATATTGAGCGCGTCGCGCATCTCGGTGAACGACAGCTCGGGCGAGGCGGCCAGCATCGACATGATAGCCAGCCGCCCTTTCTCGTGGATGACGCGATCGATCTGGAGGAAAGGTTCCGGGTTCACGTTTCATTCCCACGCGGCTCGGTAAAATACAGATAGACTCCATAAGCCAGGTGGAGTCCTCCGAAGCACACGCCCATGATGCCGTAGCTGAGATTCAGCAGGCGGTCGGGCGGGGCGGACGCATCCAGCCATGGGCTGGCCAGCAGGCCGATGCAGCCGCCTAGGACGATAACCCATCCAAATAGCCTCATGCCGCGGGTCATGAAGAAACCCGAGGCGTGAAGGGCGCACCCATAGAGAATCACCCACGCCAGCGGCAGCCCCACCAGGACAAACGCCCCGGACAGCACGGCCGCCTGCGATGGATTCTCCCGGCTCCGAAGCGAGGTTGCCGCGACCAACGCCACTCCCAACAGGAATCCGACCGTCAACGGCGGCAGCATGGCCAGCGCCACCCGTCTCGTGGGCGGGGACCAGAACGGCTCGGCATGTTGCCAGGCCTGGCGCCGCACCAGCAGGAACGCGCCGAGCAGAGAGACAACCCCAACGCCATACCAGTAACCGACAAACCGCACCGGGTCCGACAGGGATAGCCCCCGCCCCACCACGGCCGCTGCCAGCCCCAGGACGCCGGCTAGAATCATCACCGGCGCCAGGGCCCGCCGGTAGAGCGCCGACCGTTCCATCAATGTGCGGATGACCTGCAAGTGTTCAGCAGCACGACTGGATTCCATATCCTTTACTTTGCACAGCAAAGTGTCGCGTGTCAATAGCGCTTTTTGGAAACGGGAGTCGGGGGCCGTCGCGTTCCGCCCTTCCGGTGCGCAACGCATCGCAGGACAAGAGCATTGGCTTTTAGCCGACGATCAGCTCATCTTTGATTCGATATGAGCAACGAACTGGTTGGGAAAGTCGCGTTGGTGACCGGCGCCAGCCGCGGCATCGGGCGCGCGATCGCGGTCGCGCTGGGCAAGGCGGGCGCTGATGTGGCGGTCAACTTCCTGAGCCGCGAAGCGGAGGCCAAGGAGGTCTGCTCTCAAATCGAAGCAGCCGGCCGCCGTGCGGTGACCGTTCAGGCCGATGTCTCCAACGCCGGCGAGGTGTCCCGGATGGTGGAGGCCATCCAAAAGCAGCTCGGCGAGATTTCGATCCTCGTCAACAACGCCGGCATCGGCCGTCCCCAGCCTTTGGAGGCCATCTCGGAGAAGGATTGGGACGAGATTCTAACCGTGAATCTCAAATCGATGTTCCTGGTCTGCCAGGCCGTCCTGCCCGCCATGCGGAAGCGGCGCTGGGGCCGAATCATCAATCTCTCTTCCGTGGCGGCTCAGCTCGGCGGTGTCGTGGGCCCGCACTATGCCGCGTCGAAGGCCGGATGCTTGGGGCTGACCCATTCCTACGCCGCGCTTCTGGCCAAAGAAGGGATTACCGCCAACGCCATCGCCCCGGCGCTGATCGAAACCGAGATGGTGACCGGCAATCTCAAAGCCACCCCCGATCGGATCCCGATTGGCCGCTTCGGGAAGATCGAGGAAGTGGCGGATGTCGCCGTCATGCTGGCCTGCAACAGCTACATGACCGGCCAGACCCTCAATGTCAACGGCGGGTGGTATATGAGCTGAGCCGGCGGCCGGAGTAACCCGCAGGGAGAGCCTTGAAAACGATCGTCCTGTTGACGGCACGAGATTAACCTGTAATTTTCACCGTGTGGCTGTAGACCTAACATATCCCCATATCGCGAAGGAACCCGGCAAGCCAGCGCACTTGGAACGTCATCCTCGCACGCGGGTGGCAATGGTTGTGGCAGACTATTTGTGGCGAGGATGGTCAGCGGATGAGATTGCACGGCAATATCCCTATCTCACGCTCGCCGAAGTCCATGCTGCCATGACCTACTATTTTGACCACCGGGAGGAGATCGACAACGAATTGGTCATCGAATACCGGGACGTCGAGGAGTGGAAAAAGACGCACCCAACGCCTCCGCTCCTGGTCCGCCTCAAACACCAAGCCAACTGCTAATGCCTGTCGGCCTCTATGCTGATGTGCATGTCCCCGGTCCTGTGATCCACCAACTTCGAGACCGCGGCGTGGACATTCTCGTGGCGACAGAAGAGGGGACCAACGAACTCCCGGATGAGGAATTGTTGACGGTCTCAACCTCACTCAGAAGAGTGTTGGTCACGCAGGACATTCGCTTTCGCGTAACGGCTGAGAAATGGCGGCGGACGAGTCGGCCCTTCGCCGGTTTAGTGTTCGCGCACCAACGTTACGTGAGCTTCGGACAACTCATCCGAGACCTGGAACTCATAGCCAAAGCAACCGACGCCGAGTACTGGCTTAATCGCATCGAGCAGCTTCCCCTCTGAGGCTTACCTCTGGATCTTTCTGCCTCCAGACTTTCTTGCCATGACTCGGATCCGCTTTGCCGCGTTACGGCGCGACCCGGGACTTATCTGGCTCAATATCATGGCGGATAAGCAATTAAGACCTTTCTCTGTGCCAGACCTCCCTTACGCGCTCCGTCGCTCCGTCGCTCGAAGAAGCTCCGCGAGCGCTTCGAACAGGTCTCCCACGCTGGTTATCCTCTCTGCCATCTCGTCCGGTATCGAAAGGTTGAACCGCTCTTCCACAGCCATGGTGATTTCCATGATGTCCAGTGAATCCGCGCCGAGGTCTTCCTCGATGCGCGCGTCCGGAGTCAACTGGGACCCCTGGACGCCAAGCTGTTCGACGAGAATGTCGAGAACCGCCTTCGTGTCCGTTTCGGATAACAGGTCATTCATATGTGACTCACTCTACCATGGCGGTACTACCTTGATAGTTGTATTACCGCATCCTACATTACTTCCTAGTCATGTTTGCCAAGCTCTTTGCGGAAAGCGGCCTGTCATTGGACCGCCTCAAGGCCCTGCTCGAGGTGGGCGCCGCCGGCAGCATCGTGAAGGCGGCTGACGGGGACCCGGTCCGGCAGAGCCAGTACAGCCGGCAGATTAAGGAGCTGGAGGACTTTTTTCGCACCAGGCTTATTGAGCGACAGGGGAAAGGGACGCGGCTGACGTCCGGCGGAAAGGAGCTGGCGCGCATTTCGCGGTTTTTCATGCTGGGCCTTTCGAACTTTCAACGAGGCTGCCTGGCGGAAGAGCAAACTTTTCGAATCGGCGCGAGCGCCACCTTTATCCGCCAGTTCCTGCTTCCGGCCGTCTCGGCCTCTCCCTTGCGGCAGGGCGGCACGAGCTATGCGACAGAGGTCGTGAGCGACGACGCAATCGAGCGCCGTCTGCACGATTTGACGCTGGATTTCGGCGTGGTTGCCAGGGCAGCGCTCAGCCGGCCGCTGCAAACAAGACCTCTGGGTGAGTGGAAACTGGAGCTATGGGTGCCCAAAGGCCTGCATCTCAGCGAGGCCAAAACGGTTCAGGCTTTTGAACAACGGCGTCTGCCCTTGGTGGTGGCCAGAGAAATCGACAGCCTGGACGTGCGGCCGGTCGCGGATTATGAGGCGCGTTTGGTCTGTGACAGCTTTCTGGAGGCAGCGACCTCTATAGAAGGAGCAGGAATTGCGGGGCTGCTTCCCGACTTTCTCGCGCCTGGCAAGACCACGAAATCTTTCCTTCGAGTTCACGTCCCGAGGATTGACTCCCGGTCCTTTCATTTTCACCTGGCATGGAACCCACGGCTGCTGCGCTTGAACCCTCACGCCACCCGGAAGCGGGATTGGCTGGCTGCGACGCTCGCCAAGGGAATGGTTGGGTGAACATTAGGCCAGGGCGCACTCCGAACGCTTCGGGTCCCGGCCGTAGCGGGTTCCGATTGGGCTGGGAGGATCGAAACGGTCGGAGTTAGCCGGTTTGCGGGGCCTGATGCGCCCGGGGACCCTGGCTGCTCCCGGCCAAACCGGTTCATGCGGAGCTTTGTGGATTGGGATCGGCCGGAATTGGTCAGGGTGATGGTGAAGGTCGCTTGCGGCGAATCATTCGTGTAGAGCTGACCGTGTTGGTCCCGGGCGTCCCACTCCACGTCAACGACGCCGTTCGACGTGGCGCCAGTAAAGGTTTTGATGGGTTCTTTTTCGAGCGATGCCAGCTCGATTTTGTAAACTCCATTCGACTCGGGCAGCCGGGCGTAAAGACCCGCCCCGCGGGAAGTGAAAAACGAGGCGGACTCAAAGAACTGACACAGATTGCTGGAAAAGAACGGCGCCGGTGGGCCTATCACCTGGGATTCGTCCCACCCGTTGGTGTTCGCCCTGTAGAATAGCCGCGCCTGCAGGGCGTGCAGTCCCGGGGGCTCATAGGTTGTGTTCCAGTTCAAGAGACAGTTGCCGTTGGTGGCTCGGGCGCAATCTTGAAGCGTGGCTTCCGGATCGGGCGGGTTCACGACGACGAGCGAACCGCTGATGCCGAGGCGGGCCGTGGCCAGACCAAATCACCCGGCTCCGCGGCGGCGCCTGGCATCACGGAACGCCGGTAGATTTCAGCCGGCGATTGGCGCGGCGGCATCGTTCCGCCGTGATCGATCGTGTCCAATCCAACCGAATACAGGATGAAGTGGCCGTCGGCCAAAAGACGGTAGCGAAGCGGCTTGCCATCCATGAAATCCGTAGGCGGACTCTTTAGATACTCAGGTGCGAGCTCCTCCAACCGTTCGGGGTACGAGCCGCGGCGGTTGTGGTAATGTTCGAGCGCAATGGCGGCGAGTATGAGCCGGCGCCTGGCTTCCGCCTCGGCTGCCATCCCTAATAGCCCCACGCCCCGCATTTGCCAACCCCTGGCCAAGCGCCCCTGGTTCAACATCATCTGGAGCCTGGAGTAGGGTCTCTCTGATTGAAAGGAGCCCTGGTTGGTGACCCCGGGAAGCTGGCGCATCTCGGCCCAGGTCGGGCTTTGCACCGCGCGCTGGAGTGCGAGTTCCCGGTCCCGGTAGTAGAGCAACAGCGCTTTTTCGTCCCGGTAAGTTCCGTAATGACGATAGCCGTACTCGCGCCAGTCGCGCGCAAGTTCGCTCCAGATGGCACGGGGAGACTGGCGCAGTGCGGTGAACGCCATTCGGGGGCCAGGTGGTTGCCGGCGCTCGAGTTGGCAGAGCGCCACCATGCCGGCACGGGCAAAGGCCGCAGTTTCGGGTAACCCTTTGAAAAAATCGACCGCTTCCCACTCCCGTCGGAGCGAAAGGAGCTGTTGGTCGCTCCAGCCGGGGGCCTGGAGCACCTGCCAGGTGACATCGAACGCGGTGCCGACGCAATTAAACCTGACGAGGTGCGAGACCTCCGCCGGTTCGGGATTCCAAGCAGAAACCAGGCGGGTCACTGCCAGGAGGTCGGTCCACGCAGCCTCTCGCTTTTCGTTGCGCAGCTCGACAATGGCGCGCGCGCCGAGCAATTGGGCATCGTTCTTCAGCGCCGCAAGGTGTGGGAGCAGCATGGTGGGGCCCTGCCTGGCCTCCAGGGGGAACCGGAGAGGGCCCGACAACGCGGCATCGCGTGCCGCATCCAATTCCGTTTTGCTTTCCTCCAGGGTCTCCTCGATGGCAGGCAGGAGTTGCTGGCCTTCGGTCTCCGGCAGGGAAGCCTCTTTCCAGAGCACCGCCGCGGAGTTGGAGCCTTCCGCTACCATTAACACCGGCTCGCGGCTCCTGGGCACGTCAGTCAACGCCTCGGCCCTGGCGCAACATTCGGCGGTGGCGGAGAAATCGAAATCCGCGAGATCCGTTTTGAACCCTTGCTGGCGCAGAGCGCGCCGGGTCGCCTCCACGCTGCCAGGCTCGTCGGAGGCCATGCGGAGCAGAACCAACGCACCGCACGCCACCAGCGCAAGGACTCCCAATGCAATCTTGCGAGGGGTACCCATGCTAATCTCGCCGATTATCTTGGAGCTTTTCCGCGCTCCAGGCAAGCTCCGGCCTCAATTCAGTCCGCGCCGGCTGGATACAGGTTCGGGAAATATTCGCCGGCGGCATCGGCGGGGAAGCCGAGATACAAGGGACCTTTCGGTGAACTCGAGGCGACCAACCTTCGCGCGATCAGGTCGCCGGTGACTTTCTGGGCGGTGCGCGGGGAGACGCCGATGATGCGCGCGACATCGCCGCGTGGGACTTCACCGCGGAGAAAGACTTCCCGGAGCACGAGAGTGGAGCCGCGCGGGAGTTCCTTCGCGGATTCCCGGCGTTCGGCATAGCCGGCGATCCGGCTCAGCATCCCGTCCAAGGCCAGCAATTCCGCCATGAACTCAACCTGGTCCACCGCCGTGGAGAGAAAGAACCCGCAGAATTCGCCCAGATAACGCTGTGAGAGATAACCGCGGCCGTCGAAGTCGTTCATTCGCTTTTCATCGGCATTGGCCAGGGCGGCCTGGTAATCCGCCTTTCGCCGGGCCAGGCCGCGGGAGATGGTCCAGAGCCCGTCGCTATCCACCCCCGCCTTTGCAAGCCAGGCGTGGGTGAAGAGCCGGACCACACGGCCGTTGCCATCGAGGAACGGATGTATCCAGGCCAGCCGATGATGAGCTGCCGCCGCGGCGATCAGGCTGGCGGGATCGCTGTTGACCAGCGGAGCATAAAAGTCGGCAAAGCGCCTCAGGAAATCCCCGAGTTTCCCGCTGGCGGGAGCCATATGCCGTCCAACGCTCACCTCGGCCTGGCGCAACCGGCCGGTCTGGACAGTATGGGTTTTTCCTTTTTGGCCTTCGACCCTGCGCAATTCTTCCGGCAGGCGCCGGTAAAACTCCTGGTGCAGCCAGCAAAGAAACTCGACGGAGCAGACATCGCCGGCCGCCATCGAAGGGAGCCTGGCATCCATCTCGCGTTGAACTTCCATATGCGCAAGATGCTGCACCTGAAGGCAGCGCCGGGATGGGTCGCTGGAAAAGTCGCTTCGAATCGCCGCGTCGATGTCCCTCGGCCTGGTGCGATGTCCCTCGATGAGATTGGAGTAATAGCTGTTCATCGACCGGACCAGGTCGGCCACGAGTTTGCGGGTGGCCGGATGCAACGAGCCGCGGAGCCGTTCGGCGCCGCGAATGAGGGCCAAGGCCAGCCTTGGCGATTGCCCGTCATCCTCCCCGGGCAGGAGCGGTTCCATGTCCGATGGATGATTGTAGAGCGTCTTTATAGCGGTCTGCGGTGTTACTTTTTTGCCGATCTGTTTGCCGATGAATGAGACCACATATTCGGCCTGTTTTCAAGGAATAAATCGGTTCCAAGCAACATCCTATGCCGCAATACTGCCGATGATATTGCCGATCGGGATTGGTCGTTACCAGGCTGCTTTTTGGAGCCAGTCCGGGACGCCGCCCAGATCGGCCGCGGCGGCGAAGTTGACCAGGTCTTGCGCGCGCTGCCACTCGTCCATTTTAATGTTCATCCCCGGTGGGAAAACCGGGGCTATGCGGCGATAGCGGTCCCGCAGAATCTGGCGGCATTGGTAATCGGCTATGTCCATGCTGGCATCGAAGAGAATGTTGACCAAGGGCTTTGCCCATTGAGCCAGGCCCCAGTCATGGTCCCCGCCTGAAATGTAGCTCAACCCCGTGCCCGTGCCCAACGAGAGCACCAGCAGATTGTCCAGGCCGGGACGCGGATCGATCTGCGCGCGATCATCCTGGGTTTGAGCGACCGCCGCCATGGCGGGATTGTTGGCCAGCACGCCCCCGTCGATGTAGTCCCCGTGCGAAGGGAAATAAGTCGGCGCGGCGCTGGTATCCAGGGCGACGTCCACCACCAGTTCGCCGCCATCCGAATCGGGACCTGGGAAATTGTGAAAGAATTTTGGACTCCAAAACTGCGTGGCGGGATTGGCCGGGTCCTTGTAATCCAATTCGAAGCTCGGGATGAGAACGCGCTTCTGCAATTGGTCGAGGGTGAGATTGCCGAACTGCGTTTGCAGGATCTCCCGCAAATTCGCGGAATCGTACTGGGCGCCGGCGATGTCGCCGATGTCCACGATGTCGCGCAGCCAGGAACTGTCGAAAATACGCTGGCCGTTGAGGACATAAAGATCCAAAAGCTCCTGCGTTGTCTTGCCGGCCGCGAGGCCAAGGGCGATGATGCCCCCCGTCGAGGTCCCTGCAAACAGGTCGGTCCGGGAAACCAGCCCCGGACAGATTTGCTCCAGTCGCTGCAGGAGTTTCAAGCTCACAACTCCACGGATTCCTCCGCCGTCAAATGAGATAATTCTGTAGGCCGCCATAGGGAATGGGATGTTCAGCAGACCACTAGCCTCGATCGGCTGCGCTGTCAAGCGGAGGCCATGGCTTCCATCGGCTCATATCGCTGCGGCGCGATGGTGTGGTTTGGGATAGGGTCCTCGGCACAGAGGTTGCTGTTCTGGCAGTGAGATGAAGGCGATTTTTTGGCTGGTGAGCCTGCTGGCAACGGTGTCCCTGCCAGCCGGGCAAGCGGAATGCCTGGCGCGGCTGACCGTCGGCAGTGGAATTGGCAGTGAAGTTTACAGCAACGTGACGGTGACCTCGGTAACCGCCACGCACATCTATTTCACCCACAGCCTCGGCCTGGGAGCCGCAAAACTGAGAGACCTGGAGCCGGAATTGCAGAAGCGCTTCCACTTTGACCCGGTCAAGGCGGAGGCTATCGCGACCCGTCAAGCTCAGGCCAATACCCTCTATTCCATTTATCAGCAGGAGCTGGCGGAGCAAGCCGCGAGTCGACGAGCCGCCTCCCTGACGCGCGGCGGCGAGGACGCCCTGGGAACAACCGGGCTGGCCGGCGCGGTCGCCCAGAACCCCTCGCCCCTGGAGAAAGATACGGCGCTGCTGCTGACCAACTTTGCCGGCCACCCGCTTTTCCCGAGCGACGGGCCGTCCAAGGACGACGTGTTCGAGGGGACGGTTGGGGATTGCTATTTTATGGCGACCGTTGCCGCGTTGGCGGAGTCCAATCCGGAGTTCATCCGCCGGACGGTGACGGATATGAATGACGGCACCTACACGGTGCGTTTTTTTCAGCAGAGCGGCGTTCCGACCTGCGTCCGCGTGAACTCCGACCTGTGGATTGACAGGTCGGGTGGCCTCGCGTATGCCAGGCTCGGCCGGCAGGGATCTCTTTGGGTTCCGATTCTCGAGAAAGCATTCGCCCTCTGTCGCCGCAACCCGACCGGCTACGACTCGATCTATGGCGGCGCCGGCAAAGAAGTCAACAGCCTCGTCTGGAACTACAGTTTCATCAACATCGACAGCACGGGAGTCGATCCCAATGATGTCGTCCGCTGGGTCAACGAAGGGGCGCGCGACGGCGTTTTGAAGTATACGATCTACACGCGCACGATCCAGTTCCTCAACCAGGTCTATGTCCTGCGCAAGAGCGGGAGAGCCATGGTCATGGGAGGTCCCGTCAAGTTCGGCAACGACACCCCGCTGGTGCCGGCCAGCGCCGGGTTCGAGAAAAGCACCTATCACCGCGGGCAGCACGTCTACATGGTGGATCACGTTGTGATGGATGCCAACGGGAACTGCACCGGCATTGTTTTGCGGGACCCATGGGGGTTATACCGCAAGATTACCGATCTCTCGCGCCTCTTCTTCTGCACCGGCGGCGTGGCCACGGTCGAGCCTCAAGGTTAGGCGCCAGACATCCCGTTATTGCTTCGAAGATCGGCTTTACAGTTGGAGCCGCAACCCTGAGACTTCCGTTCTCGTATGACGAACCGCGAGAGATGGAACGCCGCGGAGTGACCGATAATGAACTTAAAGCCCGCTGCTCAGGATGCTGTTCGCCGGCAGGCTCCCTGGTATCTCACGGCCCGCGCAGGCATTATCGGCAGGGGTTTATTGGCTGTTTACGCCTGGTTTTGTTTTGTCAAACTGCCAACCGCGGCTCCCAGGGATGAGTTCGCGCAAACCTTTGAACCGGTTCTCTCCTTTGCCGCGGCCCACCGATTGCAATGGGGCCGCGACATCATCTTTACCTACGGCCCGCTGGGATTCCTGGCGTCCGATCATTATTGGGGCCGCTTTTTCTGGCCGATCCTGCTCTGGTCTTTCGTTTTTTCGGTCCTGCTAACGGCGCTGTTTCTGCGCTTTTCGGCGCGCGCAACCGTGCCGGTCCGCGCGGTTCTCTATGTGGCGCTCCCTTTTCTGACGCTCCCTTCTTGCGGCGGTATCGGATTTGACCCCATCTACTTTCTATTCATCACCCTGCTGGGAGTCGGCGCTTTGCCGGAGGAGGGAGTGGGCATGGCCTTGTTGTGTGTCTGCGGCGCGGCTGCGGGCCTATTGTGCCTTATCAAGTTCACCCTCTGTCTCTACTGCCTTTTCACGATGCTGGTGGTTTTGGCGGTCTATTGTCTGGGCAAGCGCCCTGTGGCGGGGGCGGTCCTGGCCGCAAGTTCGGCGCTTTCGTTCCTTGCGGCGTGGTTCCTGGCGGGCCAGGGCATTGCCAATCTTCCGCTCTACTTCCAGCGCGGCTGGCAGATCGCGTCCGCGTATTCCTCAGGCATGGCCCTTTCTCCGCCGGCTTGGGGACAGATCCTCGGAGTTGCCCTGCTGCTTTGCTTGATGGCCTCGCTCGGTTTGTGCCGGCGCGCATCTCCGCGGTCCTGGCTCCAAACCGCCCGGTCCTGCCTTGTGGGCGCCGGGATCTTTTTGGCCTGGAAGGAGGGTTTTATGCGGGCGGATTACCACGTGTTCCTGTTCCTCATTTACGCGTTTCTGATTGCCGCCCTGATGCCGGCCCTGTTCAAGATGCCCGAGAAAGGGCAGCGATGGCTGCTCCCTTTGACCTTGGGGTCGCTCTTCCTATGCGTGGCGCCCTGTGTGGTCAGACCCCAGGTTTCCCCAGGCTGGGTGGCGGCCCGCCTGCTGGGCAAGCGGGCCGAGACGGTCGAGGCGCTGTTCACGCCGGGCGCCTTCAAGGCGGACCTGGGGCGCCAGCTCGACTCGATGCGCGCCGGGGCTCTGCTGCCGCGGATTTGCGCCGAGGCGGCGGAGGCGCCGGTGGGGGTTCTCGGTTACGATCACGATGTGGCGTTACTCAATGGGCTCAACTTCAGGCCGCACCCGGTGTTTCAGAACCTGTGCTGCTCCTCCCCGGAGCTTCAGCGCCTGAATGCGGCCTTCTTCAGCTCGCCAAACGCCCCGGAGTATGTGCTTTGGAGATACCGCACCATTGATTTTCGCTTCCCCACTTTGGACGACGGCGAGGTTGTGCCGAGGGTCCTCGCTTCCTATTCGCCGGTGGTCCGGGAGGGCGCGTTCGTGCTTTGGAAGAAGAACCCAGCCGCTGGAAGCGGCTACCGGTTCGGTGAGAAGAAGGAATCGGCGGTCTTCACCGAGCAGTGGGTCCAAGTTCCCGACCAACCGACCTGGATGCAAATTGAATTGCGCGAAACCTGGGCGGGGGCCGTCGGCAGATTTCTCTGCCGCGGGGCCATGCCTTTTTTGGATGTGGAGCTGCAAGACGGGCAACTGCTTCGCTATCGCCTTCCTCCGGGCAATGCGGCGGCCGGCTTTCTCGTCAACCCATTGCTTCGGTCGAATGAGGATATGACACGTTGGTTCTCCAAGCCGGGCGACGTCCCTCGGGTGGCGGCTGTAAGGGTCCATTTCGAGAGCGGCGCCCTGTGCTTTGACGATGCGATCCGGATCGTAACGCGCGAAATCAAAGGCCTTCCCGCGGCCTTATAGGGACTCCTGCGGAGACTGCTCGTATTTGATGAAATCTTCCGGTACGAGCCGTTCCCACGAAACCACCTTCAGGCCCGGCACCTTCGCGAGCCTGGCTTTAAGCTCGTCGGGTTGGCTGGTCAGAAAGGAACCTACCAACTTGCCGTCCTGCTTTGTTGTTCTGAAGAAGCTGCCCAGCCCGAGATCCGTATGGCCCGAGTACGTCGAGGCATACTGGTTGACTCTTTGCAGAAAGTCCCTGGGATTGGTCGGCGCGAAATCATCGAAGGGCTCAAATCTTACCACCCAGGCTCCTTTGACGAATGCCTGGAGCCATTTGTCCGCCTGGGCCGGATCGGGTTGGACTCCGTGCTTGCCGCGATGATAGGTGTCCCAGAGATCATAGACGGCCCATTGATCGCCGGCTTGGGCTGCCTTCACCCTCTCCTCCAGGTTCCATCGCTTTCCGGCTGCACCCGTGTCAGCTTGCAGGGACTCCTGGGGTGATTGCTCGTACTTGATAAAATCTTGCGGGGTAAGGGGTTCGACGGACGTGAACTTCACTCCCGGCACCTTCGCGAGTCGGGCTTTCAGCTCATCGGGATCGCTGGTGAGGAACGAAGCTACCAACCTGTTGCCTTGCTTGGTCGTGCGGAAGAAGCTGCCCAGGCCGAGGTTCGTCCGTCCTGAAAAGGTCGATCCATAGCGATTCACCCTTTCCAGGAACTCCCCCGGATTCGCCGGCGCGAAGTCATCGACAGGTTCAAACCTTACCACCCACGCGTGTTGGACAAACTGCCCAAGCCATTTGTCGGCCTGTGTGACATCGGGCTGAACTCCGTGGTTGCCCCGATAATACGCGTCCCAAAGGTCATAGGCGGCCGATTGGTTGCCGGCGTCGGCCTGCGTTAGTTTTTGCTGGAAATCCCATTTGCCGCCGCTGGCGGTCGTTTTGGCTTCCGCGGTTTTTTGAGCGGGTTCTGTCGGCGACCCTGTGCCCCCGCTGCTTTGCGCGTCGGTCAAGGTCACGAGCGCCAGGACGGAGAAAAGGGAAACCGCCAGCGCGAGTCCTTGGTTGGTTTTACGGAATTTTGCGATCATGGTTATCCTCTCTTTCATTTGCTGTTTGTTTTCCAGGATTCCCGCCAGGCTTGGCCCCCAGGCCGATTGGCTGAATCCCTCCAAAAGTTTCACGATCGTCAGGCCGTAAGATTCGTTCTCGCCCGCTCCCGCGCGGGCGAGGGCCAGCGCGTCGCTTGCCATCTCCCGGTCGGCGCGCAGCCGATGAAAGGCCAGCCAGACCAGCGGGTTAAACCAGTGAACCGCCAGCAAGCCGGTCATCACCCACCCGATGAGGACGTCCTGGCGCTTGATGTGCGCCAGCTCGTGCAGAAACACGTGACTCAGCTCTTCGCGGGTAAAGCGGGAGGCCAGCCCCGCCGGCAGCAGAAGGCGCGGACGCACAAAGCCAAATAGCGTCGGGCTCTGGATCGCCTCCATCTCGATGAGCGTGACCGGCGTGGCGACGCCCATCAGCGCCTTGCAATCCTCGAGCAAACCGAGCGTCGGTCCGTCCGTCATCGACCGCCGCCGCGCCACCCGCCGTTGGATTCTGTAATGGTTGGCGGCGGCGCTGCCCGCCAGACTGAGTGCGCCTGCCGCCCACAGCCACACAAGCCAGTGGATGCCTCTCGAAGATACGGCGCCGGCTCGCGCTCCGGCGTTTAAATCGGGCGTGTCCAGCGTTGCGGTGGAAGCGGCTTGGAGCCGGGCTTGCGGCGCGCGCGGCGCGACGGATAACTGCAAGATGTTGAACAGGCTGGCGCGGCAGGGCGCGGTCCACGGCAGCGCCAGGCGCAGCAGGACCAGCAGCCAGAGCGCGCAGCGCCAGCGCGGTTGCAGACGGCGTCCGCAGCACCATTGCGCCGCCAGCACCAGCAGGATGAGAATCGATGCCTGCCCGGAGGTCTTGAGCAGGCTCGGAAGGGGGGAGAAGAGGGCGTGCATAAAATCGGTTTATTCGGGGTTCTTCAGCAGCCGCCGCAGCTCGCGGATTTCCTCGGGGGAGAGTTTGTCCCGCTGGACGAAGTGAGCGAGCATGGGCTTGAGCGAGCCGCCGAAGACCCGGTCTAGAAACGACTCGCTGGCCGCATCCACGCACTCCTCGCGCAGGACCAGCGGGCGGTAGACATACGCGCGCCCCTCCTTGCTGAATCCCAGCGCCTTCTTTTTGACCAGCCGGTTGAGAAAGGCCTTGGCGGTGCGGGGATGCCAGGTGGCATCGGTTTCGCGCAGGGCTTCGATGATTTCAACGGCGGAGCAGGGGGCCTTGGACCAGACGACTTTCATGACTTCCCACTCGGTCTCCGAGATTCGAGGTGTTCTTCTCATAGCGCAATCCTAACGATTACTCATGTAATCGATGTAAGATTACACTGGTAATCCATGACGTCAACAGAATTTTTGGGGAATTTTTATTGTGTCTGTTTGCGCGCCTCGTTCTAGTCACCCGCCCGCCATCGCGCCGATGAGGAGGAGCGGCAAGACGTGAAACGTGAAACGTGAAACGTGATGCGTGATGCGTGATGCGTGAAACGTAAGTGTGCGCTTTCCGCTCGTCCGATCCGTGGTTTCGAGGTGGGCATTATTGGTTGGCGAGGAAAAAATATTTTGCCATTTATGCCGTCCTTAGGTTGGCGTGGGTTGGCACAGGTTGGCGGTGGGTTGGCGTACTGTGACGGCGCCCAATGGCCTTTAGCCACTGAAGGGAAGGACAAATCCCCCTCACCCCACCCTCTCCCAAATGGAGAGGGCAGGTGGCGCCGAGGGACCGCTGGGTCAAAGTCAATCCGCCTTCGCCAAGGGCTTCGGCGCGACAAGCCAGGAATTGCGCTGTTTGAGGGTTGGAGATCACAAGTGGTTGGGGCGCAAGGAGTAAAAAACACCTCCTTTGAAAACAGCGCAGAAACGGCGCGGAAAAAGTGCAATTTGGGGATGACGTTGGCGTGAAATGTGATGCGTGAAACGTGAATTGGGGGCAAAAATTTCCGGTTGGTATTTGCGACGGGACGGGCGTGACCGCGCGGGATGCGCTAAAGGGCACGGAAGGACTTTGATCGTGGATAGCTCGGAGAGCGTTGGCGGGCCGCCACGCCCGCTCTTGGGTTCCGGGACACATGGTTGGCGGGGGTTCATGGTGCGCGAAATTTTTTTTGGTTACCGTAGGTTACCGTAGGTGACTATTGGTGACCGTCCGGTTACCGAAACGGAGCGTGATGGGAGCCTGGCGGCGAGCTTGTAGAGGCAAAGTCAACCAGGAATTTGACAGTTTTCTTGGGCATTTTGCGCAAGTGGTTGAGCGGCAACGGTCGGCGGTGTGTGTTTTTGAAATATTGAATGGAAATGGTAAAAAAAATGTAAAATTATGCGGTGACAGTGGCGTGAAACGTGAAACGTGAAACGTGATGCGTGGAACGCGCAGCGTTAGAACGTGGAACGTTAGAACGTTAAAACGTGGGGCGCGAGACGTAAATACTGTGCGACGGGCGCGTTCGGGCCCGGGAATTGGCTCGCGTGTTTTGTGCCGCGTTTCGGTCCATTTTGTATGGGTATCCATACTGGTATCCTTAGCATATAACACTATGGGTTGCGTGTCAAGAGGGGGGTGCGCTTTTTTTGCAGGAACGAGTTACACCGCAGAAGGAAACGAACGAAGGGGCGGGGGAATCGCCACGAGAAGGCACAAAAAGACACAAAAAAGCATAGGCTCTTAGACAGGATTAACAGGATTGACGGGATTTGAGCTCAAAACTCGGCATTTCATGTTCCGGCTCAAGCAGGATTTGGCACTCTTCGGTCTTGACAAATTCGGCTAAGTTGGCTCAACTAGCCTATGTATTTCCCCACAGAAGAGTTTAGTCATTCTTGTGGGATAGCGGGCGACGTTGCGGGAAGGTTGCCGTCCAGACCTCGAGGCGATTCTGGTGAGTCAGTCCCCGCAGGAAAAGGGAATAGCATGAAACTCAAAGCCATAGTGCGCCGAGGATGTTCTCTGGGGCGGTGCCATCGTTGCATTCAAGAAAGGTTGGATTTGCCGCCGCTGGATCTGTCCGGGTTGGTCCTCTATGCTGTGCTGGCAGGAGCCCTCTCCCTGCATTGGCCGGCACATGCTCAGACCATCAGCACCAATACCTGGGCTGGCCCGGGGCCTGGCGCAAACGACTGGTCCGCTGGCAACGATTGGTCACTTGGGAGAGCCCCAGGATCGAAGGATTACGTGGTTTTTACCTATTTGGGCGCTTCCTCTGCCGCCGCTGTCGTCAACAACGTGGTGGATGCGAATTTCGGCGGCACCATCGGCACGCTCTCTTACCAGAACATCATGGGAGCGCACACGACATTAATAATGCCGGGCAAGACTCTGGTGCTGACCGGCGGGCTCACTGCGGATGTGACAGCACCTCCGTCCAGTCCCCTGAACACGAACACCATAACCGGGCCGGGGGCGGGTCTTGTGATCAGCAACTCCACGCAGAATCTGGTGGTTCACGACCTGGCTGATTCGGGTAACTTCAACACCCTGGATATGTCGGGTCTGGACACGTTCAGTGCTGGGCTTGGACGCGTTGTGATCGCGGATGGAGGTGGAACGAACAACGCCGGCGGCGTTTTGCTGCTGGCCAAAACGAACACGATCGTTGCCTCTGGAGCAGCTCCCGGCATTCTCGTGTCTGGGGGAGGGACCAATGTTCAAATTGCCAAGACCGCAATAGGGGGCGTCGTGCTGGGGCAAATGAATACGATATCCGCCGACATCGTGACGGTTGGGAGTGGATATGGTTCATCAACCATGGCCTTCAATCCTGGCTTCAGCAACTCCATGGTTCGCTTTCGCGGCCAGGACGGAGTCTCCAGGGTGAGCCAGTTCATCATCGGCGACGGCGCCAATGGGTTTAATGACACCGGCTCCTTTTACACGAACTATGGCGCCGCGGATTTTTCTCTGGGCACCGTTGACCTTCTGGCGGACAAGATCCTGGTCGGCCGGGTGGCGACGAACTCGATGGCATCGAGCGACGGGCGGGCAAAGGGCCTTCTCAGTTTGAGCGAGGGGACGATAGACGTGAACACCCTGGAGATCGGGCTCAATCCTTGGGATAACCAAGGAACATTGACCAACCGTTCCTCCGCCTCGGGCACGGTTCTGGTTGAAGGCCCCGCGAAGCTGGTGGTAAACACAGCTCTCGAGCTGGGAAATTCCGCGAGAACCAATTCGCTTTCGTCGTCGCAGCTCAACAGCGGCATTCTCAACGTCATTGGCGGCACGGTCATGGCCGCAAGAATCAACGCCGCTTTTCCCTTTTCAACGAACCTTATCACCGTTAGCAACGGCGTGCTGATGGTCAGCAATACCGCCGGGCCGGGCATCAGCACTTTTGCCCTGGCGGGCTCCATCCTCCAGATTCCGGCCAGCGCCAGCCCCAGTGTTCTAGCGACAAATCTGCTGACCGGAGGTTTTTCCAACACCATTAACGTCGCCTCATTGCCACGCATCGGTTTCCTTCCGGCCCAGCTTCCGCTGGTCGGCTATTCGGGGAGTATTGGCGGCGCCGGTTTCAATTTTTCCCTTGGCTCATCGCCCTCCGGCAGCCAGAGTTACACTGGCTATCTCACGAACAATACTTCAAGCCCATCCATTGATTTGGTTGTGTCCAGCTATACGCCTTCAGCGCCGTTGCTCGCCGGCCAGGTGCTAAACGGGCAGTTCCAACTGTTCCTGTCAGGTGATCCTGGCCGCGCTGTCGAGGTTCTGATCTCCAGCAATTTGACAGATTGGGCATGGTTGATAACGCTGACCAACACGACTGGGAACATTGCATTCCCGGATCCGACTGCCGATGCCGCGCAACGTTTCTACCGGGCACAGCAGTTTTAGCGTGTCGCTGGCCTTGGCTGCGGGAGTGCTCCTCGCCTTCTGGCCGGTGCTCAGTTGCGGTTTTCTCAGCCTGGATGACCCGGCTTATGTCACCGCCAATTCGGAGGTGTGCAGGGGCCTGAGCTGGCACGGGCTCGGCTGGGCGTTGACCACGTTCAACGCCAGCAACTGGCATCCGGTGACTTGGCTCTCCCACATGCTGGATGCCCAGGTGTTTGGCGCCAGCGCCGGAGGTCCGCACGTGGTCAATCTCCTGTTCCACCTGGCCAACACTCTTCTCCTGTTCCACCTGCTGCGGCGATTGACTGGAGCATACTGGCGAGCGGCCATGGTTGCGGGGCTCTTTGCCTTGCATCCGTTGCGGGTGGAGTCCGTGGCCTGGATCTCGGAGCGCAAGGATGTGGTGAGCGCGTTCTTCGCGCTTCTGAGCCTGGGGGCTTATGCGCGTTACGCAGTTGCTTCGCACACGCCGAGCGCTTGCGCCCGGCGTGGCTACCTGCTTGCGCTGGGGTTCTTCGCCCTTGGGCTTATGAGCAAACCGATGCTTGTGACCCTGCCTTGCGTCCTGCTTTTGCTCGACTACTGGCCGCTGCGCCGATTCGCGGGGAGAGAGGGGGAACGTGGCTGGCGCGCTCTGCGGCCATTGCTAGGGGAGAAGATCCCCTTTTTTGTCCTTTCGGGCGGCTGCTCAGTCATCACCTTTATCGCCCAACGCCATGGCGGAGCCATTGAGGCGCTCGACAACTTTCCCCCGCTATCGCGCGTCGAGAATGCCCTGGTTTCTTGCGGCCGCTATTTGGCCAAGACGCTCTGGCCCATCCACCTTGCCATGCCCTACCCGCTCCCCGACCATTGGCCGGTCGTTCTGGTCGCGGCGGCGGCGGCTCTGCTTGCCATTTGGGTGGCCCTGGCTCTTAGATTCGCGCGCCGCATGCCTTTTTTCCTCGTCGGTTCCCTGTGGTTTGTCGGGATGCTTGTTCCGGTGCTTGGCCTGGTTCAGGTCGGCGGTCAGGCCATGGCTGACCGCTACACCTATATGCCTCAGATCGGCCTTTGGGTAGCCCTGGTCTGGTCGATAAGCGATGCGGTGTCGAGGTGGCGGGTGCCCAAGGGGGCGGTCGCGGCAGCAGCGGGGCTCATTCTCTCGGCTTGCACGCTCCTGACTCGGGCTCAGGTGGGTTATTGGCACGACAGCCAAATCCTCCTGACGCATACGCTCGCGGTCACCAAGGCCAATTCCCTGGCCTACTACGGTCTTGGTGCGGACTACGATTCCCGGGGCCTGCAAGCCCAAGCCATCGATGCCTATTGCAAGGCGCTGGAGATTCAGCCGGACTTTATCCGCGCTCACAACAACCTGGCGGCAGACCTGCTCAGCCGAGGAGAGTGGGAGGGGGCGCTCCGTCATTACCGTGAGGTCGTGCGCTTGGATCCCGGCTTTGCTCCGGGGCGGAACAACTATGGCGCAGCGCTGGCGCGCGAGCATCGGTTCAGCGAAGCCATCGATTGCTACACCACCGCACTTCGCTTGGAGCCCGACTATGCCGAAGCCCACTACAACCTCGCACTCGTTCTGGCCGTCCAGCATCGATTTAGCGAGGCTATCCCGCACTATACCGCCGCGGCTTCCGCTCAGCACCGAGGCATCACCTATAACAACCTCGGCTACGCTCTGGCGGCCCTGGATAGGCTCGATGAAGCCATCACGGCTTATCGACAGGCAATCCGGCTCGATCCGAAACTGGCCGAAGCGCACGCGAACCTGGGAAATGCCCTGGCTCGGGAAGGCGACCTGGATGCAGCGGTAAGGGCTTACCACGACGCCTCGCTTATCGATTCAAACAACCCGGCTATCCTGAATAACCTAGGCCACGCTCTGGCCCGTAAACAAGATCTGAGCGCCGCGATTGCGTGTTACGAGGCAGCTCTGAAGCTTGCACCGGAGTTGACGCTGGCACGCTACAACCTGGCGGGGGCTCTCACGGCCCAGGGGCATGTGGATCTCGCAGTGGTCCAATACCAGCAAGTCGTAGCCCAAGACTCGGGAAACGCGTTAGCCCATGATCGGCTAGCGCGAGCATTAGCAGTCCTGGGTCGGCGGGTTGAGGCGCTTGGACAGGCCAGAGAAGCGCTACGGCTTAAACCAGACTCCGAGGACCTCCGGATGCTGGTGGGGAGCCTGGAACGGCAATAGCGAGAATTGTTTTACCAGGAGGCATTCTCCAGCGTTCATCCGCCGGCCATCGCGCCGACGATGAGGAGGGGTTCTTCGCCGCGCACGATCGGCTCGGGCAAGCTGGTTTCCGGCGGTTCGTGGGAGAGGTCTTCTTTGCAGGCAAAAAACCGAATGAACGGGCGGCGCTTCAGGGTGACATGGTCGCGGAGGGTGCCGCGCAAGGCGGGATAACGCGTTTCGAGGGCATCCAGGACGGCGCCCAGCGTGACCGGGTCGGCGATGGCAAGTTCCACTTCCCCGTCGACGCGGGCGAGGTTGCGCAAATGGAAAGGGAGCGCGACTCGGATCATGGCAGGACTTGCACTTCCACCGATAGCACAGCCGGCAGGTCGCGGACGATGGGATTCCACGAATTGCCCTCGTCGGCGGAAACATAGACCTGTCCGCCGGTCGTGCCGAAATAAACGCCGCACGGTTCGAGCGAATCCACGGCCATGGCATCGCGCAGGACGTTGACGTAGCAATTCTCTTGCGGGAGGCCTTTGGTGAGCGGTTCCCATTCGTTCCCACCTGACCGGCTGCGATAGACGCGCAATTTGCCTTCGGGCGGGTAATGCTCCGAGTCGCTTTTGATGGGGACGACGAAAATGGTCTCCGGATCGTGGGCGTGAACGTCAATCGGGAAGCCAAAATCGGTGGGCAGATTGCCGCTGACTTCGCGCCACTGATCGCCGGCGTTATCGGTGCGCATGACGTCCCAATGCTTCTGCATGAAGAGCACGTCGGGACGCGACGGGTGCATGGCAATGCGATGCACGCAATGGCCCACTTCCGCATCCGGATCGGGCAGCTCGTAATTGGACTTTAATCCGCGATTGATGGGCTTCCAGGTCTCGCCGCCGTCATCGCTGCGAAACGCTCCGGCGGCGGAGATGGCGACGTAGATTCGGCTCGCATTTTTCGGGTCCAGAATGATGGTGTGCGCCGCCATGCCGCCCGCGCCCGGCTGCCAGAGATGGCCCTTGGCCCGGCGCAATCCGGGAAGTTCCCGCCAGGTTTTGCCGCCGTCCGTGGTTTTGAAAAGCGCGGCATCCTCGGCGCCGGCGAAGGCGGTGTCTGGATCGGTGAACGAGGGTTCGATGTGCCAGACCCGTTTGAATTCCCATGGATGCTGCGTGCCATCATACCATTTGTGCGTGCCGACCTCGCCGGCGTACAGAAACTTGTTGCTCTCGCCTTTGGGAAAGCCGTTCGGGCTTTCCAGCTCCTCCGGGCTGCTGCCGGGCGCATTCCAGGTCTTGCCGCCGTCATCGGAGCGCTGGATGATTTGGCCAAACCAGCCGCTGGTCTGGGAGGCAAAGAGGCGGTTCGGATCCCGCGGCGAGCCCTTGATGTGGTAAATCTCCCAGCCGGCGAAATAGGGGCCGCTGACTCCCCATTGCCTTCGCCTGCCGTCGGAGGCGAGGATGAAAGCGCCTTTTTTCGTGCCGACCAGTACGCGAATGGTGCTCATAGTGGAATTGCTGGAATATACCACATTTCGTCCTTGCTGAAGATGCCGCAATGATGATTGTCTGTGGCGGTTTCACCGTTGCGCATCCCCCTTAAGAGGGATGTATGGCATAGGGGAGACACTTTACGCTGGAACCATGTTCAAGTGGCACGAGGGGCGTCGGCAGCGCGCGGGTCAGGCGCTTGAAGCGGTTCCGAGCAAACGATTGCTATGATGACAATATTTAACAGAACGCTGGTTGGCTTCATCCTGTTGAGCGCGGTGGCGGTGTCCGCGGGTGAGCTGTATGCGCCGCCGGCGACGGCCCGGGTGGATTTGTTGCTCGATTCCGGCTGGCGGTTTCAACGGCAGGAGGTGGCGGGAGGGCAAAAGTACGGCTTGGACGATTCCGCATGGTCGCCGGTGAGCCTGCCGCACACCTGGAACGACCGGGACGGGGAGGACGGCGGCAACAACTATTACCGGGGCACCGGCTGGTATCGGAAGCATTACAGCGTCGATAGCCGTTATGCGGGGAGGCACTTTTTCCTCAAGTTCGACGGCGCGTTCGATGTGGCTGACGTTTGGCTCAACGGCAACCATCTGGGGCAGCACCAGGGCGGGTTTGCCGCGTTCGTGTTCGATGTGACGCCGTATCTGCGGGTGGGCAAGGACAATGTCATCGCGGTGAAGGTCAGCAACGCGTACAATGTGAATCTCCCGCCGATCTCGGCTGATTTCACGTTCTTCGGCGGGCTTTACCGGGACGTGCATCTGCTGGCAACCGACCCGGTGCAGATCTCGCCGCTGGATTACGGCTCCGCCGGCGTGTATCTCAAGCCGTTCCCGGTGAGTTCGGACTCCGCAAATCTGCAGGTGACGACGGTTGTGTCGAACGCCAACTTGTTGCCGGTTACCGTCAAAGTCCGGACGGTTATCGCCGACGGGGCCACGAATGTGGTGATGGCGCTGACCAACGTGGTCACGCTGCCGGCTGGGTCGATCTCCAACGTGGTGGCCCGCACGGTCATCGACCATCCCCGGCTTTGGGACGGGTTGGCGGACCCGTATCTGTATCAGGCCTTTGTCGAGGTGTGGGAAGGCGGCAAGCCGGTGGACGTGGTGGCGCAGCCGCTGGGATTCCGCTATTACAGCGTGGACCCGACCAACGGGTTTTTCCTCAACGGCCATTACCTGGATCTGCACGGGGTATGCATGCACCAGGACTGGATCGATCGGGGATGGGCGATCGGAGAGGGGGAGCGCCGGTCCAACTTCGCGTTGCTCAAGGAGATTGGCGCGACCGCCTTGCGTCTTTCCCACTATGAACATGCGGAGCAGACCTACCAGCTTGCGGATCAGAGCGGGATTGTGCTCTGGAGCGAGATCCCGGTGATCAATAACATTACCGAATCGCCCGCATTCTATACCAACGCGCTGCGGCAAATGCGCGAGCTGATCCGGCAGAGATATAATCATCCGGCGGTGGTTTGCTGGGGGCTGTTCAACGAAATCACGCTCAAGCACGGCCCGGCGACGACCAACCTGGTGCGGCAGTTGGCGCGGCTGGAGGCGGAAGAGGATCCAACCCGGCCCTCGACCTCCGCGGCCAACGCCGGCGATTACGAACCTTCCAATTGGTATTCCGACCTGATGGCGTTCAACAAGTATTTCGGGTGGTACAATGGCGCCCGGGCCGATTTCGGCGGGTGGGCGGACAAGGTCCACGCCGAGTTCCCGAACCGGCGAATCGGCATCAGCGAGTTTGGGGCCGGGGCCAATATTGCGCAGCACTCCGAGGACCCCGTGGCCCAGCCATCGCCGGGGGGACGGTTCCATCCCGAGGAGTATCAGAACCTTTATCACGAAACCTACTGGCTGCAGATGAAGGCGCGACCGTTCCTGTGGTGCAAGTTCATTTGGAACCTCTGCGATTTCGCGTCGGACGCGCGCAAGGAAGGCGACGCTCCGGGGCGCAATGACAAGGGGCTGGTGACTTACGACCGGCAGGTCCGCAAAGACGCGTTTTATTGGTACAAGGCCAATTGGACCACCAATCCGATGGTCTATATCACCGGGCACACGTTCACGAACCGAATGACGAATGTCATTACGGCCAGGGTCTATGCCAATTGCGACTCGGTGGAGCTGTTTCTCAACGGCGCCTCGCAAGGCTCACGAGTGAACCCGGACCACATCTTCACCTGGCCGCTGACGCTGCGGGCCGAGACCAATGAGGTCCAGGCAGTGGGCACGGCGGGGGGCGTCCAGGTGCGCGATTCACTCGTCTGGGTTGCGCCCGCGCCGCCGGCGGTTTCGGCTCCGACCGCGGCATCATCGGCTGCGGCGGGTGACAGCCTGACGATCAGTGGACGGTAATGGTGGAATAGTACTGCGTAAACGAAGTTGAGGGCGTCCTCTCTTTTTTCCATCCGGTTTGGCGCGCCCCGCTTCTGCGCGCCAAACCGGATGGAAAAAAGAGAGGGAATTGTTCTTGGGCCGTACCTGGGGCGGCGGCCTCCGGCCTTGCCCCAGGCTAAAATACTTCGTCCCTTCAGGACTCTGGTTTCGGGCTCGCTGCGCTCGCATGGTTGATGGGTTTCGCGATGAATAGCACTGCGTGACAAGGGAGCCCCGACTCGGTACGCCGCGAACGAAGCCCGTTAGCGCTTGCGTGTTGGCGGGAGTTGCCAAGGTAACTTGATTTACGGACAGGCCCTTAGAGGTGGATGATGCCCCGCTGGACGGCGGTGGTGACCGCTTCGGTGCGGTCGGCGACGCGGAGCTTGCCGAGGATGCTCTTGAGGTGGTCTTTCACCGTGTGCTCGGTGATGCGGAGGACTTCGGCGATTTCCTTGTTAGCCAGGCCTTTGGCGAGTTCCTGGAGGACCTGGAGTTCGCGGGCGGTGAGTTTTTCAAAGGAATTGCGCGATGCCAGCCGGACGGCGACTTCGGCGGGAATCCAGCGCTGGCCGGCGGCCACGGCGCGCACGGCGGGAATGAGCTTTTCTCCCGAGGAACTCTTCAGGACATAGCCCTGGGCTCCGGCTTCGAGGGCTTTGCGGATTTCTTCGTCGCCGTCAAAGGCGGTCAGCATGAGAATGCGCGCGGCGGGGAAGCGGTTGCGGATTTCCAGGGTGGTTTGGATGCCGTTTTTGACAGGCATGCGCATGTCCAGCAGCGCCAGGTCGGGAGCGCACTTGGCGAAGAGCTCCAGCGCCTGGGCGCCATCGGCGGCCTCGGCGATAACCTCCATGTCCGGCTCGGTATTGACCAGGGCGGTGAGGCCGAGTCGCACGATGTAATGATCATCGGCAATCAGGACGCGAATCTTCTGTGGGCTTTGCGATGTCATCATTGGATTTCGGAGCATCGGCGGCGGATGGGAGCGGCACGTTCCGGGCGGGGTCCAGGGGAATCTCCACGCGGATGGTGGCGCCCTGGCCCGGAGCGCTGACGAGGCTCAGTTGGCCGCCGAGGCGCTTGGCGCGTTCGGACATGCCGAGCAGGCCGAAATGACCGTCCCGCGCCCCGGCGGACGTTTCGGGGTTGAAACCGACGCCATTGTCCTGGATTTCGAGCGTGACCCGCAGGGGGTCAAAGACCAGTTGGATACCGATGGCGGTGGCCTGGGCGTGTTTGAACACGTTCGTGACGGCTTCCTGGCCGATGCGCAGGAGGTTTTCCTCGACGACTTCGGGCAGGGGCTGGACGGCGCCTTTGGTTTCAAGATTGACCTGGATGTCAGTGCCGGCGGTGATTTGCCTGGCGCCGCTGAGCAAGGCGCCCGGCAGGTTGAACTGCTCGAGAGCGCGAGAGCGGAGGTCCCAGATGGAGCGGCGCACTTCGACCTGGCTGTTGGCCATAAGATTGCGAGCCAGGTCCAGGTGATGGAGGGTCTCGATTGGCTTCTGCTCAAAGACCTTGGAGGCGGTGTCCAACTGGAGGGCAATGCCGGTGAGGGTTTGCTCGACGGTATCGTGAAGTTCCTGGGCCAGGCGCGTGCGCTCGGCCAGCACCGCCTTGAAGCGGACCTCAGATTCCTTGCGGGCGGTGATTTGGAATTTGAGCTCGGCCGTGCGTTCCTTGACGCGGTGTTCGAGGAGATCGTGGGCCTGCTGCAATTCCCGCTGGGCTCGCTCGCGGTCGCGGATCAGGAAATTCAGCACCGAGTTTCTGCGGGAGACCGCAACCGTCCAGCCGACGATGACGACCAGGATGCCGGAGAGCGCGCTAAAGCCGATGAGCAGGCGCCGAGGCGTCAGCCAGCTTGGCTTCTGGAGGAGCTCGATATCATTCGGACTGCCGAGAAGAATCCGGATGGATTTGACCTTGCCGTCGCTGTCAATCTCGGTCAGGCAAACGCCCCCGGCTTCGAGGGTGCTGCCGATGGGGATGAAGGCCAGTTTCGAGCTGCCGGAGGGTCCATCGGCTTCCGCGGTGAAGATCAGGCTGTCGCTCTGCAGGACCAGGATGGTGCGGGTGCTGGCCGGAGCGTTGGTCGGGACTTGCAACTGGCGGACGGTGCGGTCGAGCAGCTTGCCCTGGCAGGAGATAAACTCGGCGTGATGCAGGCCGTTTTGGAGTTCGGCGGTTTTTGCCGGTTTGGGGGTGATGACCATCCGGGGCTGGGAGGTTCTGCGCAGAACTGCGTCCTGGAGCACCGGCAGATAGTCCTCGAATCCGAGAAAGCCGACGGCGTCCACAATATCGCCCCGAACGAACTCATCGGTTTGGTGGCACTTGATCTGAAGGCCCAGGGTCAAATCCTCGATAAAGAGGCTTTCGCCCGGGTGTTGCAAGGTGACGATGCCGCGGACGTGGACGCGCTGGTTGAAGGAGGTATCGCGGTCGTATTGGGCGAGGCTGTTGAGGGGAGCGGCGGGGCGGGTGAAGGGATCGATCTTCTCCGGTTTTTCGACAATGAAATCCGCCGGGGTGGGAACGTATACCTCAACGGCGACCAACTGGCGCAAGGAGCGGTTGTGGGCCTCGGCGGCGGTGCCGCGCACGCGGACCTGGGCGGCGATAAGGGCTTTCGGGTCCAGGCTGGGGGTCATGGGGACATACGCCCGGAAACGGAAGCCGCCCGAGGTGAGGTCGGCCGCGAGGCGTTGGCCGTCGACCCGGGTGGCGCGCACCAGGCCGGAGATTTCGATCCGCTGGCTGTCCTCGGCGCCGGACATCAGGCGGTCAATCGTTACGACTTTGGCCGGGGGCAAGGGCGCCTTGCCGACAGGCCGGATTCTCGGGGCGGTGACAATCGGGGCGTAGGCGCCGGCGTCGGTAATGCCCGAGACCTCAATAAGGTCACCCGGCTCGGGGCGGTGCCCATTGTAATTATCCACGAAGACGCCGCTGGTTGAATCCTGGAGAAAAAAGCGTCCTTTGAGCGCCGGGTCAGCGGCAGTGACCACGCCGGTGATCAGGACTTTGAGTCGCTGCGCGGCGCGGTCGGCGCGCAGGGAGATGACGTCCGCGGCGTTGGTTATCAGGGGCCGATCCTGAGCGTGGGAGAGCAGCGGGCCAAGCGCCACGATAAGAAAGCGAAGAGCCTGCCAGCCCGGCGGACGCTGAAATGTTCGATTTCGGACGATGGTCTATTTCAAGGCCGACGCGGGAAAAAGTCCAGCCAATACCTATCGCTGGGTTATCCCTCGAAAGAGGGATGTATCGAATTGGGGGATGGCTACAATACACGATCAGATGCTTGCGCTTGTTATCACCAGAATGATTAAGAAAAACACGGCAGAGCAGCGTCGGGTGGCCTCTGATGCGGGCGCAACCAACAACGTGTCCATACCTTGCAATCCTAGTTATGAAACGATCAACACGTCCTCAACAACCAACACTTCAACCCACTAATTCCGCGATGAATCGGGAGAATCGAATAATTCGACTTGCAACCTGCGCGTGCGTAATCGGGGGGCTGGCGCTCTCGCTGGCGGCGAACGCCCAAACGCCGACGCTCAAGCTGCGTTACGGCTTTGACGATCCCTACACGGGCACCAGCTACACCACTCCCAGCGACACCAGCACGGGCGGCGCCAATGTGAACCTGTATATGTTCAACGGCACGGGTGTGGCGACAGATTACCATGGAGCGACCAATTCGGGTGTGGCCGGCGCCATCACGCACAGCGGGGCCATGTGTTTCACCAACCAAACGCGATCCGGCGCCACCGGGCCGATAGCCGTGACAACCAACGCCGCTCTCGGGTTCGGGCAAGTGAGCACTTTTACCGTGACGATGTGGTTCAAACAACTGGCTGCGTGGAATTCGACGGATAATTACGGGGGTCGTTTGTTTGTGATGGGTCAGAACGAAAGCGGTTTCAACGACGAAGGGTCAATCGCCGATAGCATGGGATGCAAGTATCAGGCGGCTAATCAGTTGTACTTTAGCATCGGTACGGCCGCGTATAGTCTCAATATCACCCCACCGAACGGCCTGCCGACGAATACGTGGCTGTTTCTGGCGATTACATATGACGGTACGACCCTAAACGCCTACATGGGATCCGACACCTCCGTGTCGACGCTCGTCGCGAGCAACGTGGTGTCGGGCCAATCGGTGAATTTCGGATCGTCGGGCATTGTAGTCATAGGCAACCGGGCGAACCGCGCCCGCTCGCTGGACTCGTGGATAGACGATTTCAGGTTCTACACCGGCGCGGGCAGCGCTGCGTTTGTGGAGAACCTGCGATCCACCGCCGCGGGCAGTCCGCCGACAGTCACCGGCGTGTATCCGGATGGTTTGGCACTTCAGGAGGGGGGAGTCAATAATCTGACGTTTACCGCCGCTTCGCCGGCCAGTTACACTATCACGAACGTGCAGGTTCTTCTTAACGGCGCTGATGTTTCCTCGAGCGTGACCCTCACCGGTTCGGCCAGCAGCAAGAATGGCAGCTGCCCCTTGCAGCAGAACCAGATATACACCGTTTTGATCAAGGCCCTAGATCAGAACGGGTCGCTGGGCACCTATAGCGGCACCATCGACACGTTCAGCCCCACCAATTTCACCTTCGAGGCGGAAGACTACGACTATACAGCCAACGGGGTGGGCGGCCAGTTCATTGATAATCCGACTTATACCTCGACGCCGCAGGCGAACAGCTACTTCGGCCTGCTCGGCAGCGAGGGCATCGACTACCATGAGGTAACTCCGCAGCAGGCGGTTTCAACTTACCGTTACCCCGACCTGCCGTCGACGGTGGGCATTGTTGGGGAGTTGCAGCGGCAGCTCATTCTGAACGCGCAGGCGTCCGATCCCAACGTGGTGGATCACGTGATGGGTTATTGGAATAGCGGCAAGTGGGAAAACTATACGCGGACCTACCCGACCGGGAAATTCAATCTCTATGGGCGGATGGCCGCGGGCGAGGCGGCTTCGGCCGTTATTAGCCTGGTGACCAGCGGCCAGGGCACGGCGAACCAAACGACGACGAACGTTGGCACACTCGCGGCCACCGGCAGCAGCTACAACAGCTATCTCTGGGTGCCACTGCGCGACAGCGTGGGCAACCTGGCGGTTCTCGATTTCAGCAGCGGCGGGGTGCGCACCGTGCGGGCGACGTCCGGAAGCGGTTTCAACGCCAACTTCTATATGCTGGTTCCCGTCAACACCAACCTGCCGACCATCAGCAACGTCTATCCGGACGGCACGGAGCTGAATCAGCCGACCAACCGGTTTAGCTTCACCGCCAAGTCCGCGTTCGGGATCAACTCCGGCAGCATCCAGGTGACACTGAGCGCCACCAATCCAGCGATGCAGTTCAGCAGCAATGTGACCTCCCAGTTGGTCATCTCCGGATCCGCAACCTCGTGGAATGTGAGCTATAGCGGGCTCATGTCCAACACTGTCTATAGCGCCACCATCAGTGTGACGGATATCAATGGCAACGTCGTGACCACGACCATCACCTTCGATACCTATAGCCCGGCTTTTGTGTGGGAGGCCGAAGAGTTCGACTACAACGGCGGGCAGTTCATCGATAACCCGGCTTATACGGCGACCTCGGAGGCCAACAGCTATTATGGCGACACCGGAACTGTGGGCATCGATGAAAACGGGGCTTCGGGCGTCGGCGTCAGTTCGGCCTGCTACCGTCCGTCTGACCTGGTGGCGACGCCGATAACCACGGATGTCACGCGCCAGAGGTTCATCACTGCGGGCGTGCCCGACCACATCGTGGGCAACACGACCGCCGGGCAATGGATGAACTACACCAAGACATTTCCGGCGGGGACCTACAATGTCTATGTGCGCGCCTCGGTCAATGGCACCTCGTCGCTTGTGCTCGATGAGCTCACCGCTGGCCAGGGCACGCAAACGCAGGGCGTCACACCGCTGGGGACCTTCTCGTTCTCGGGCGCCGGCTGGCCGATCTTCCAGTACGTTCCGTTGGTGGACAGCTTTGGCAATGTTGCCAAGGTCACCTTCACCGGCAGCGCCACCACCCTGAGACTGACCCTGACATCCATCGCCAACCTCAACTTCTTCATGCTGGTTCCGGCGCGGACCGACATGCCGCGAATCGACAATGTCTATCCCGACGGCTCGATGCATCTGCAGAAGACGAACACGTTTGCTTTCACCGCGAGCAGCCCACAGGCGGGCATCGCCACCAATAATATTCAACTCACAGTGAACGGCGCCAATGTCTCCGCCAGCCTTGTGTTCAGCGGCTCAGCGGCGAGCTGGACGGTCAGCTATCCCGGCTTGACACCCAACACGAACTACACCGCCGTCATCACGGTTAAAGACGGAAACGGCAAACAGGCCACGACGACGATCTACTTCGACACCTTCAGTTCGGCCAACTTCACCTGGCAGGCCACCGACTACGACTTCAACGGCGGCCAGTTCATTGACAACCCGGTGCCCACCTCGACGTCGGCGGCCAACAGCTACTTTGGCCAGTCCGGCAGCGATGAGATTGATTACGATTACGCGACGACGGTGACGGGCGAGCTCTACCCGTATCGGGCGAACGACTATCTCGGGACGCAGGTCTGCGGCGACACGGCGCTGCCGGCGTACATCACCGCCCAGCGGCTGGATGCGACGGTGCAGCCCTACTGCATCGCCTGGTGGCAGACTAACGCGTGGATGAATTACACGCACACCTACCCGACGGGCAGGTACTACGTCTATGGGCGGTTTGCGGGAACCACGGCCGGGCTTGGCTACACGAACGAGTTCGACGAGGTCACCGCCGGCGTGGGAACGCAGAATCAAACCCGGCTGAAGCTGGGTGACTTCGGAACCATCGGCGCCGGGCCGACCATCTGGCAGTGGGTGCCATTGATGAGCAACAGCCAGCCAGCCGTCCTCTCGCTGAGCGGCCTCAATACGCTGCAGGTCACCAACACCACCGGCAACAACAACGCCGACTTCTTCATGCTGGTGCCGGTGCCGTCCGCGGCCATCGCCCTGGCGGGAACGTTGAGCAACGGGAACATGGTGCTCTCTTTCCAGAGCCAGTCCGGATCGGCGTATCAGCTCCAATACAAGAACCACTTGAGCGATGCCACCTGGACGGCGCTCGGCTCGGCTATCGCGGGTGACGGCTCGATCAAGTCGATCAGCGATTCGACGGGTCAAGCCCAGCGGTTCTATCGTCTGTCCATTCAATAATGGCCTTGCGAGGCGCCTCCGCGGTGATGCCGCGGAGGCGCCCTTTTCCAAAGCCACGTCACCTAACAGGATTTATGAGAATGAAAGCGAGTCACGATGTTCGTTGCTCCGGGCGGATGCGCCGCGCCTTTACGCTGATTGAGTTGCTGGTGGTTATCGCCATCATCGCCATCCTGGCGGCCATGTTGCTCCCGGCGCTGAGCCGTGCCAAGGACAAGGCAAAACGCATCCAGTGCCTCAATAACCTCAAACAGATTGGCATTGGGATGAATCTCTATGCTGTGGACAACCAGGATCAAGTCGTCACGGCGCGTCCTCAAAGCACCGAGTCCGCCGGCAGCCCGGCCTTTGTGCAGTTGGCCCTGAACCCGCCCTCGGCCGTTGCCTCAAAGACAGTCAGCCTGATCGTGCAGTCGAACACGACGGGTTCCATGTGGAGCTGTCCCACCCGCCCAGGGCTCCCTTCGTTCGACTCGACGTTGGGCCAGTGGGACATCGGGTACCAGTATTTCGGGGGTTTTACCAACTGGGTGAACTACAAAGGGACTTTCATGGAGATCAACCTTAGCCCGATCAAGGTGAGCCAGAGCAAATCCTACTGGGTGCTGGCCGCCGATGTGATCGTTCGAATCAACGGCAACTATTCGGGAGTGGGGGGAACTCCGACCAACCTGTATTCGAACCTGCCCGCGCACCGGTCGGTCGGCTCGGCTCCTCAGGGAGGCAACGAAGTGATGATCGATGGCTCTGCCACCTGGATTAAGCTCGAGAAAATGCGCATGCTAACCTCCTGGCAAACCGATGGCACGCGCGATTGCTTTTTTTATCAGGACCCGACCGGTTTCCCGGCTCCCTTGCTCCGGGGGCTAAACGACTCTGATATGTTGCCGTAACCGGCTGGGCAGTTCCTTCCATCTATTAAGCGGCTCCTGGTCCAGGCTGGCCACAGCTCGCACAGCAGTTTTCCTCAATCTGAACTAACAAAGCATCCTCATTATATGAAAGACTCAAAACCAAATCGCTCGGCGTTTTCACAGGCAGCGCCGGCCCTGCACAGCCTGGCAAGCCTGGCTGTCATCGTTTGCGCGTTCCTGCTCGCTGGCATGGCGCAGGCGCAACCCACACTCCAGTTGCGCTTTCCCTTCGACGATAGCTCCGGCACCAACACTCCGAGCGACACCAGCAGCGGCGGCGTAGCGGTGACCCTGCAAATGATGACCAGCACCGGCACGAGCACGAATCTGCACGGAGCGGCTAATTCGGGGGTGGCCGGCTTGAGCAACCCCAATCGATGCCTGAATCTATCCTCGAACAAGACCCAGGGCAGCACCGGAAACTTCGCCGCAGTGACCAACAACAATCTGGGCTTTGGCAACGTTACCAACTTCGTTGTGACGATGTGGATGAAAACGATGCCTTTTACAGGCAATACGCTAGGCCGCATGTTCCTGTTAGGCAACAGCACCAACAGCGACGTCGCCACTGCCAACAGCATCGGCATGAAGTGGCAGGATACCAACCACCTCTATTTTTATGTGAACACCACGCTGGCGACTGCAACGTTTGCGAGCGCGATTCCCACTAACACGTGGCTGTTTGTGGCGATGGTATACGACGGCACCAACGTGACTTTGTACGAAGGCACCGACCAGACCCCGTCCGCCTTGATCAGCACCACCGCGGCCGCCGGTCTGGTGGTTCCTCTTAACCCCAGCGTGGCCTCCTTGTTCATCGGCAATCGTCCCGCCCGCGACCGCGATTTCATCGGCTTTGTCGATGATTTCCGCTTCTACACCGGCCTGGGGGCTACCGCCGCCTTTGTCGAGAGCGTTCGCCTCGCGGCCTCGGGCCCCGATAACCTGGTGGGCCTGCCCGGCAACAACCAGGTCAGCCTGACTTGGACGGCCGCCTCGGGCGCCGCCAGCTATAACGTCAAAAGTGCAACGACCAGCGGCGGCCCCTACACAACGATTTCCACCGCCGGGACGGTCACGACGCCGGCCTATACGGATTTGACCGCAGTGAACGGAACGACCTACTACTATGTGGTGTCGGCGGTCAACGGGAGCGGGGTTGAAAGCGCCAATTCGCCGTTGGAAGCGGTGGTGACGCCCAGCCCGCCGCCGTTGGCGCCGGCGAGTTTGACCCTTACTCCGGGCAACGCGCAGATCGGCTTGACCTGGTCGGCTTCGACAGGCGCCGCCACGTACAATGTCAAACGCTCGACCAACGCCGGTGGCGAAGTGACCATCACCAACACCAGTGCGACCAGTCTGACAGATATCGGCTTGATCAACGGCTTCACCTACTATTACGAGGTCTCGGCCTTGAGCGCATCTGGATCCGAAGGCTCGAACTCGACCGAAATGTCCGCCTCTCCGTTCGGCCCGCCGCCGGCTCCGACGGCGCTGACGGCTTATGGCGCGGCCATCGGCCAGGTGGGGCTCACTTGGTCGCCCTCGTTCCTCGCCACCAGCTACAATGTCTATCGCGCGACCACCAGCAACGGCGCCTACACCGCCATCTCCACCCCGGGCGCCGTCACTGGCACCAGCTTCACCGATACGACGGTTCCGGGCAGCGGGCTTTACTACTACGAAGTTTCGGCGTCGAACGCGCAAGGCGAAGGCCCGCAATCGTTGTACGCCTCGGCCGCGCCGCTGATGCCGCGGCTGCGCTTTGACTTTTCGGACACCGGCACCACCACGACGGACTTGGTTGAGAGCGTGGTCCTTAACATCGTCAATTCCAACAACGTGCCCACGGATTACCATGGCGTCGTTAACTCAGGCGTCGCCGGGGCGGGCAAGGCACTGGATTTCTCAGCCAATCCCTACAGCTCCCCGCCGAGCGGACCGCTGGCTTCGACCCTCATGAACCCGGCGTTGAATTTTGGGGCCATCAGCAACTTCACGTTGACATTCTGGGTCAAGCCGGATTCCAACCTTTACAATACTCCGACGGTTGCGGGCACCAATAACCCCCGGCTCTGCATTCTCTCGCCGAGCAACGTCGTGACGTATCCTTCCACGCCTACGGCGGCTTATCCGGGCGTTCTCATGAAGATCAACAGCTACGACACCATGGCCGAGACCGGCGAATTCAAAGTCGCCTTCAACGGGACCGAATACACGACGCCGAGCGGCTCGCTGGTTTCGGCTCCGGGCCTGTGGTCGTTTATTGCGGTGACCTATGACGGTTTGACGATTAAGATCTATAGCGCCACGCAGACGAACTCCGTCAACACGGCTTCCGGGTTGGTGCTGAGCGCGGCCAACCCAGGCCAGGTCATGTATTTTACCAACGCGGGCAACCTGATGCTGCTCAACGAAACGAACCTGGCCAAGAGCCTGGATGGATTGATGGCCGACTTCCGGTTCTACAGCGGGGCGGGCGACTCGAATTTTGTCGAGAACGTGCGGTCTTTGGCGGCAAACCCTCCGGCGGCGTTTACCGCGACGGCGGGGAGCAACCAGGTGGGTTTAAGCTGGTCGGCCTACAGCGCTGCCACCAGCTATAACATCAAACGAGCCAACTCCAGCGGCGGCCCGTACACGACTATCTCCTCTTCGGGCACCGTAACCGGGACGAGTTTCACCGACGCGACGGCAGCCGACAACACGACCTATTACTATGTCGTCTCGGCTGTGACCGCCTACGGCGAGAGCGCCAACTCGACCGAAGCCAGCGCTACGGCGTTTTGCACGCCTCCTCCCACGGCTGGCAACAACGGCCCGGTCTGCTCGGGATCAACTCTGAGTCTGACGGCTTCGACTGTCGCCGGGGCCACCTATAGCTGGACGGGGCCTAACGGGTTCGTCTCGACGGATCAGAATCCCTCTATTCCGAATGCGGACACGAATGCCATCGGCATCTACGACGTGACGGTAACCGTTGATGGCTGCACGTCCGCGCCTGCCAGCACGGTCGTCATCGTGAACCCGACACCGGCGGCTCCCACGGCCGGCAACAACGGCCCGATTCTTGCGGGCGCCACGTTGCAGATCACTGCCTCCACGGTGGCGGGAGCAACCTACAGTTGGACCGGCCCCAACGGTTTCACCTCCAGCCTGCAGAATCCGTCCATTCCGAATGCCACGACGGCTGCTTCCGGCGAGTATGACGTTACCGTCACGGTGGGCGGCTGCAGCTCGCCGATCGGCCCCACAGTTGCGACGGTCAACTCCGCCAATGTCACCCTCTCGGTGCAGCCCACAAGCGACGGCTTCACCATTGACTGGCCGAACGGCACCTTGCAGTCGACCACCAACCTCACCGGCCCATGGCAGGACGTGACCGGCGCCACGGCGCCGTTTGCCGTGACGAACAGCCTGCCAATGCAGTTCTTCCGCGTCAAAGTGCAATAATCCGCCTTGCCATCGCCGTGCGGCCGGGGAACAATTCTCCGGCCGCAACGGCGGACAGCAGTTTTACGGAGTCGCATGGGCAACGGGTTAAAAGTTATTCCAGTTCTCGCTTTGCTTTTTGGGTTGGCCTTTGCCATGCCCCTTGCAGCGCAGACCTATGTGCCTCCGTCCAATCGGGTGGACGTTCTGCTGGATGACGGTTGGCTATTCATCCAACAGGACGTCTCGGGCGCTCAAGAGACCAACTTCGACGATTCGGCCTGGTCGGCGATCAATCTGCCCCATGTCTGGGACATTCCCGACGGCCAGGACGGTCCCAGCACCGTCTACTATCGCGGCATTGGCTGGTACCGGGATCATTTCACTGTGGACAGCAGCTACGCCGGCCAGCGTTTTTTCATCAAGTTTGACGGCGCGTTCCTGGTCGCCGACGTGTATTTCAACGGCAACTATCTGGGGGAGCACCAGGGAGGTTTTGCGGCTTTTACTTTCGATGTTACACCCTACCTGAATGTCGGCGCCGAGAACCTCCTTGCGGTGAAGGTTAACAATGCGCTCAACACCAACGTGCCGCCGCTCAACGCCGATTTTACCTTTTGGGGCGGCATTTACCGTGACGCCCACCTATTGGTCACCTCCCCGGTGCAGATATCGCCGTTGGATTACGGCTCGCCCGGTGTCTATTTGCAGAGCACCAGCGTTAGTTCCAACGCCGCGAATCTCCAGGTGACCACCGTGGTGTCCAATGCCAACCCGCTGGCGGCCGCCGTGACGGTGCGAGCGGTTATCACCGACGCGGCTACGAACATCATCGCGTTGCTCACCAACGAGGTGACCCTCCCCCAAGCAACGGTTTCCAATGTGGTGGCCAACACGACGATTCTCAACCCGCATTTGTGGAACGGTCTTTACGACCCTTACCTGTATCAGGTCTATGTGGAGCTCTGGGAGGGCACGAACGTGGTGGATGTGCTCGAGCAGCCGCTGGGTTTCCGCTACTTCAGCGTGGACCCAACCAACGGCTTTTTCCTCAACGGGCAGCACTACGACCTGCACGGGGTCGATATGCACCAGGACTGGCTCAACTGCGGGTGGGCTCTGACCAATGCCCAGCGCGAATCGAATTTTGCGTTCATCAAGGAGATCGGCGCCACCGCCATACGCCTCTCCCATTACGAGCACAATGACCAAACCTATCAACTAGGCGATCAGAATGGCGTGATTCTCTGGAGTGAAGTCCCGAACATCGATGGCATCACGGCGTCCTCAGCCTATACCAACAACACCTTGCAGCAATTGCGGGAGATGATCCGCCAGCGACTCAACCATCCTTCAATCGTTTGCTGGGGCATGTACAATGAGATTACTACCGACGGTGGGAACCCCGCCCCGCTCATTGCCCTGGAAGTCCAACTCGCCAACCAGGAAGATCCAACCCGGCAGACCACCGCCGCCGCCAACAGCAGCGACGATGACCCGACGACCCTCTACACCTCGCTCATTTGCTTTAATCATTACGACGGCTGGTACAGCGGCGTCATGGCCGACTTCCCGCCTTGGGCAGACAATTTCCATGCGACGTATCCTACGCGTAAGGTCGGGGTGAGCGAATACGGCTGCGGCGCCAGCATCTACCAGCACAGCGAGAATCCGGTAAGCGAGCCGGCCAATGCCGGCCCGTATCATCCCGAGGAATACCAGAATCTGTTTCACGAATTCTATTGGCAGGCGATCAAAGCGCGGCCCTTCCTGTGGGGCACATTCATCTGGAACATGTTCGACTTCGCCTCCGACGGCCGCGATGAAGGCGACACCCCCGGTCGCAATGACAAGGGCCTGGTCACCTACGATCGGCAGGTGCGAAAGGACGCCTTCTACTGGTACAAGGCCAATTGGACCACCAACCCGATGGTCTATATTACCGGCCATACCTTCACCAACCGCCTGACGAACTTCATTACGGGCAAGGCTTACGCCAACTGCGACTCGGTCGAACTGTTTGTCAACGGAGTCTCTCAGGGGGCGGCCACGAGCACTAATTGCATTTTCACCTGGCCGCTGATGTTGCAGCCGGGCAGCAACTGGGTTCAGGCTGTCGGGACCAAAGGCAGCACCAATGTTGCCGATTCGTTGTTCTGGATGGTCCCGTTGCTCCCGCCGAGCGCCTCAATCACGGTTCCGGCCACCCCGACGTATTTTTTGGCCAATAGCAATGACACCCTGCAACTGGCGGCCATCGCCACCGACAACGCGGCCAGCACGGCGCCCTCCATGACCACTGATTGGCTTCAACTTTCGGGCCCGGGAACGGTTGCTTTCGGCGACCCCAGCGCCCTCGATACGACAGCGCGTTTTAGTACAAACGGTGTTTATGCTTTGGCCTTTCAGGCCAGCAAAGGAACGACAAACACGAGCATCGGACTCACCGTGGTCGTCGGCGATGTCGCCTACGGCCCGGCGCTGAAGGTCCGGTTTCCCTTCGATGATGCGGGCTCCGGCACCACCACGCCGAGCGATACGAGCACCGGCGGCGCCAACCTTTCTTTGCAGATGCTCAACAAGAACGGAGCGGCCACCAATCTGCATGGGGCCGCCAACTCCGGCGTGGCGGGGTTGACCATGGGCAACCGCGCGCTGAACCTCTCCTCGAACTCATCCCAGGGCGCCAGCGGGAATTTTGTGGCTGCGACGAACTCGGCTTTGGGGTTCGGGAACATCACCAACTTCACCCTGACCATGTGGTTCAAGCAGTCGGTTGGATTGCCGGCGAATATCGGCCCGCGCATGTTCGTCCTCGGCAACAGCACCAACACGGACTGCGGCACCGCCAACAGCATCGGGATGAAGTTCCAGGACGCCGCGGACCTTTATTTTTACGTGAACACCGTGCAGGCGACGGCCGCCTTCGGATCCAACCTGCCGACGAATAGCTGGATCTTTGTGGCGATGGTTTATGATGGGACCAATGTGATGCTCTACGAGGGGAGCGACCAGACGGCCGCCGCGCTCATCAGCGCCACGGGCGCCGCCGGGCAGACGGTGCCTCTTTCGGCTACTGCGGCGTCGTTGTTTATCGGCAACCGGCTGGGCAAGGATCGCGATTTTGCCGGCTGGATTGACGATTTCCGCTTCTACACCGGGGCGGGGGACTGGAGTTTTATCGAGAGTGTGCGGCAAGCCGCCTCAGGCCCGACGGGGCTGGCGGCGATACCCGGCAATAATCAGGTGCTGCTGACTTGGAACCCGCCGGCGGGCGCGATAAGCTTCAACATCAAACGCTCCAATTCGAGCGGCGGGCCCTATAGCGTGATTTCGCCCGCGGGAGCAGTGACAGGAACCAACTATACGGATTTCACAGCGGTGAATGGGATGACCTATTACTACGTCGTTTCCGCGGCGACCTCAATTAGTGAGGCGGCAGAGACGGCCAACTCTCCGACTGAGGCCAGCGCGCTGGTCGGGTGCACTTCCGTGCCAGCGCCGGTGGCCGGCTACAACGCCCCGATGTATGCGGGCATGACTCTTTGCCTGACGGCATCGCCGGTTACGGGCGCCACCTATGCCTGGACAGGACCCAACGGGTTCAGCGCTACCAACCAGAACCCCGTGCTGGCGCAGGCAGGCGCTGCGGCGGCCGGAACCTATCACGTCATCGCTACGGTTGCTGGCTGCTCTTCGCCTGCCGCCTCGACGCTTGTTGGCATCAACCCTCCAGCCCGCCTTTCCGCGCAGACCTCGACGGGCAGTCTGGTTCTCAGTTGGCCCTACGGCACGCTCCAGTCGGCCACGAATGTCACCGGCCCCTGGGTCGATCTCGCCGGATCGAGTTCACCCTGCACCAACGTTCCCGCCGGGCTGCAGCAATTTTACCGTATCAGGCTCCAATGAAGGGTCTCATGAAAGACAAAAGCAGTTACAAGTTTCTTATCCCCTGGTATGTCGCGATGGCGCTGACAACCGGATCGACTGTTTCCGGACAGCCTGCAGCGGCACCACTCGACCCGGCCAAGGGGCCAACGAAAGTGGAGATCCGTCACGAGGACGGCCGCTATCAGTTGTATGTGGGCCAAAAGCCCTTTTACATCAAGGGCGCCGGAATGCAGTCCGGCTCGCTGGAACAGTTGGCGGCCCATGGCGCCAACTCCTTCCGTACCTGGAGCGCCGACGGCAGGGGCGGCGGCTGCAAACTATTGCTGGATCGCGCCTATGAGTGCGGGCTTTATGTGACGCTCGGGCTGAGCGTCGGCCGCGAGCGGCTTGGCTTCGATTACAACGACCCCGCGTCCGTGCGCAGGCAGATGGATGAGGTCAGGAGCGAGGTGCTGAAATACAAGGACCATCCCGCCGTAATTATCTGGGCCATTGGCAATGAACTCAACCTCCGTGCGACAAACACGGCCGTGTGGGACGCCGTGAATGGAATCTCCAAAATGATCCACCAGGTTGATCCCAACCACTTGACCACGTCCCCGCTGGCGGGAATGAACAGCCGGGTCATTGCCCAAGTCAAGGCGCACGCGCCGGATCTGGATATTCTCTCGCTGCAAGTATATGGTGCCCTTGCCGTCCTGCCGCAGACTTTGCGCGAAAGCGGCTGGGACGGCCCCTACCTGGTCACCGAATGGGGAGCGACGGGGCATTGGGAGGTCGGCAAGACGAAATGGGGCGCGCCGATTGAGGAAAACAGCACGGTCAAAGCGGATTCTTACCAGAAGCGATTCCAGGCCGCTCTCAGCCCGGATCACCCGCAATGCATCGGCTCCTACGCCTTTCTTTGGGGCCAGAAGCAGGAGCGGACGCCCACCTGGTATGGCATGTTCCTCAAGTCCGGCGAGGAAACCGCGGCGGTGGATACGGTTCAATACCTTTGGACGGGCGCCTGGCCGACCAACCGCAGCCCCCGCGTGGACGGCCTCTGGCTGGATAACAAACAGGCCCGTCAGAGCGTGCATTTGACAGCGGGCCGGGTCTATCCGGCGACATTGCAGGCCAGCGATCCGGATCATGACTCGCTGACCTATTCCTGGGAGTTGATGGAGGAGAGCACCTCGCATAAGGACGGTGGCGATTCCGAGTCGGTGCCCACCCGGGTGCCCGCGTCGATCAGCCAGCCCGACAAAAGCGAAATCACTCTGAAAGCCCCCGAGAAGCCCGGGGCCTATCGGCTCTTCGCCTATGTCTTCGACGGCAAAGGCCATGCAGGCTATGCCAATATTCCCTTTTACGTAGACTTGCCGTCTGAATCTTCGCCAGCGGCAGATCTCCCGCCAGCCAGCCAGGCTCAGACCGGCCCAGCAGGTGGCGAGAACTCGCTGGTCAGCCACGTGAATTAGTTTTCTCGTAACTGCTCAGGTTGCTAAAGCTCGTGCGATTGGGGTGGGGCTCCGTCCCCAGGTCTTGTTCGTTGGTGAATCCAAACCCCGGACGTGGCGTCACCACCCCTCCCGCGCTCCAAAGATGCTTGTGGAGCAACGTTTTCTAAAAAAACTTCTTTTAGCCCCGGCTTGTTTGTGATATAAGCAAACTAACACAGCGAAATCTCAGACGACCGACACACCCATGAAGACGGCAGCACCAGCAAGGGACATTCTTACCTCCGACAGGTACTCCATAATTGTACAAGGCGCTAAAACCATAAAACATTATATTATGGGTGCGGCGTGTGCCTTGGGTCTGCTGTCCAGCGCGCAGGCACAGTCGGTCGTCAATTTGGACCTGGGGAACAACGCGCTGGCGTCGAATGGCGCGGGCTTCACCAAGCTTGAGACCAGCAGCGGCTACGCCTCCAAGAACGGCAGCTACTACCTGTGGACCAACATCGCCAACAGCGGGCTCAATCTCACCATGACGAATATCGCCGAGTACGGCGGTAACGGGACGTTGGATGCCGATGGGTTTTACAACGTATCCGGCAATGGTCCTGCGTATTTCACTATCAGCAACGTGCCGCCGGGTATGCCGGTTACGTTATATGCCTGCTGGGCCTGGAATGGGGCTTCGCATGCCCCCATCATTTTCTTCGGCGGCACGCAGATCACCGTCACCAATAACGGTGAAATGGCCAATCCCAGCCTCCTGACGTTGCAAAACGTGGGAACCGCGACGGCTGGAGCGGATGGCACGGTCAGCGGTTATTGGTATGGCGACGAAGGCGGCACTCCGGTAGGCCATCAGGAGGGCCAGATCGGTGCGCTCATCATCAATGTGGGGCCATGCCGGCCGGTAGTGACGATGAACGGGGCCAATCCCCTCGGCGTTCATCTCAACACCACTTTTATCGATCCGGGGGCGACCGCGTTTGAAACCTGCGGGAATCCGGTCACCTTGAGCACCAACGGGACCGTGAATACGGCCGCGGTGGGTGCCTATACGGTGAGCTACACCGCCATTTCGACTGCGGACAACGCTACCAACACCGTCACCCGCACGGTTAACGTCTGGAACAGCGATGTGCTGAACCTCGACCTGGCACAAAGCGGCGACAACGTATCCACTCCGTCGGGCTTTAATCGGCTCAATTACGCCAACTCGAATCCGATGACATTTTCGGCTTTAAGTGTAAACGGCGCAACCTATACGGTCGGCTTCAGCAACGTGAGCGGCACCTACCATGTCTCGCAATATAACACCATCGATCAGGACGGTTTCTATGTGAACAACGGCGTCACTGCCGGATTCTATGTCAGCGGGCTCTCCCCTGGCGACGTGGCGACGCTTTATGCCTGCTGGGCTTGGGACGGTGCTGGAAACCCCGGGGTCATCACTTACGGCGGAGCCACTAATACACTGAACGTTGGAACCGATATCACATCCCCGTCCACGAGCACCTTTATGCTGATTGGCTCTGCGCTGGCGGACAGCACCGGTACGGTGCGCGGCACCTGGACCGCGCTCTCGGGGAAGCAAGGCCAGATCGGCGGCATGATCTTCACCGTTTCCCCGCCTGGAAGCTTCAGTGTTTCGCCGGCGGCCATCACGAACGTTTGCCATGGCTCGGCCGCCTTTACCGCCACGCCAGCCGCCGGAGCCACCAATTATCAATGGTACAATCCATCCTCTCACGCCATCCCAGGCGCCACCAACCTGACGCTCACGCTCACTAACACGCCCCCGTCTGACAGCGGCACCTATACTATTGTTGCGACCGGCCCGACCTGGACGTCCACGAATTCCGTGGTTCTGCTGACTACCGATACCGCTCCACCGGTCATAACCCTCAATGGCAGCAGCACGGTTGTGCTCACGCTCGGCGGCACCTTTGCCGACCCCGGCGCGACTGCCTACGATACTTGCCCGGGGAATACGGTTCCCGTCACCATCACCGGCACGGTTAACAGCAGCGTGGCGGGCGAATACGACATCACTTATTCCGCCACGACCGGCGCTGGCACCCCAGGCGCCGTGACCCGTGCGGTGATCGTGATTAACCCGACCGTCGCAACTCCCGTTATTACCCTGGACTTGGATTTCGGCGCCGCCACGGACACCAATTCCCTTAATCCGATAACGACTCCCGTGGGATGGACCCTGCTGCCTTACGGGAACCTCTACCAGAGTCCAAACATCTGGGGCAGTCCTTCCTTCCCCAACCCGGACGGCAATCACCCGGGATTGACCTTGAGCTTCGGCAATATCAGCGGCTGGAGCACCGCCAGCGGTCAAAGCAATGGCGCCAATAGCAGCGGTGTTGTGGGCATTTCCACCAATGGTTTCTTCAACTACGGCTCCAAGGGAAGCGGCCTGCCGGCCACCTTTACCTTGAGCGGCTTGCCGGTTGGCCAGTGCGTCTCGGTCTATGCCGTCGATGGCTGGGGCGGGGCGGCCTACGCTCCGGTGGTTGTCTATGGCGGTGAGACCAACACGGTGACGGCGAGCAGCTTTGATGCATCACCGACCATCGGCGAGTTTCAGTATCTGGGCACCGCCATCGCCACCAACGGCATTGTCACCGGTTCCTGGACCGGCATCGGCGGCCCCACGAACGAGGGCCAGATTGGCGGCATGATTATCCAGGTCCAGTCTCTTCCGCTCAACGACCTGGTAATTGCGCCTTCATCGGTGGCGCCGCAATGCGGGAACAATGTGACTTTCACGGCGTCGGCCTATGGTCTGCCGCCCATCACCTACCAGTGGTATGACAACAACAACAATCTGATTGCCGGCGCCACCAACGCCGCCTACACGCTGGTGGATCCGACGGAAGCCGATTTGGGCCATTTCACCGTGGTCGCCCAGAATGCCTGCAACTCGCTGACCAATACTGTGGCTGTGACCGCGATCTTGCACACAGCTCCGCCCGTCATGACGCTCAACGGGGTCAATCCCGTCAGCGTCATGTTAAACACCGCGTATATGGATGCCGGGGCGACGGCGTATGATTCGTGCGCCCAAGCCTGGCTACCGGTGAGTTCCAACAGCACGGTGAACACCTCCGTGATTGGCACCTACACCGTCACCTATTTCGCCACGACGATCGAAGGCACTCCGGGCACGATCACCCGCACCGTCAATGTCGGCATGACCCCGAATTTTGGTCCGAACGTGATCATCTTCGATCCGACGATGGGCGACATTCAGAGCCAGGTGTATTCCGTGTACTCGGAGCAGCAATACAACCAGTTTGGCACGCAACGCTACGCGCTTCTGTTCAAGCCCGGCCAATACGACAATCTGGATATCCCTGTGGGTTTCTATACCCAGGTATTGGGTTTGGGGCAAATGCCCGGCGACACGACCATTAGCGGTTTTGTGCACTCGGACGGCATTCTGGGCGATGGGAACGCGACGGAGAACTTTTGGAGGGGGACGGAGAACTTCGCGATGATTCCCACCATGTACGGCGCCAATTACATGATGTGGGCGGTATCGCAGGGCACCTGGCTGCGGCGCATGCATATAGAGGGCAACTTGGATCTGGCCAATTTCACGGCT